>Ga0070730_10001362_pt1 | contig 23657 bp, 20 predicted proteins | sample Coa_R1_3_FD_66447 | JGI IMG/M metagenome (GOLD analysis project Ga0070730, IMG submission 66447) | Surface soil microbial communities from Centralia Pennsylvania, which are recovering from an underground coalmine fire - Coalmine... | ecosystem: Environmental > Terrestrial > Soil > Unclassified ... | reverse complement strand
CTTACGCAATCCTCCGGCCAACGGTGCTGTTTGGCGATGAGGGTATTCTAATCAACAATATCGCCTGGCTGGTACGGCGCGCTCCGCTGTTTGCTGTCACGGGCGCGGGCGATTATCAACTTCAGCCCATCTATGTGGAAGACCTGGCTGACCTGATGATGGAGGTTGGGGCGCAGCGGGAAAATCTGCTGCTGGATGCTGTCGGGCCGGAAACGTATCGCTTCGATGATCTGGTGCGGCTGGTGGCCCAGACGTTGCATCGCAAGGTCAGGTTTGTGTATATCAGCCCTGGTCTCATGCTAGCGATCAGCAAGGTGATGAGCCTCTTCCTGGGCGACGTGATTCTGACACGCGATGAGATCACCGGGCTGATGGCAAATCTGCTGATTTCGCAGCAGCCCCCAACCGGGCAAACACGCCTGAGCGAGTGGCTGGGCCAGCATGCTGATACAGTCGGCAGGCGCTATGCCTCCGAGCTGCGCCGCCACTATCGCTGATGTCTCTGATGGCCCGACTTTTCCTGTGTGTGCCTGCGCTTTCTTAATGCAGAGTGAGTTGGCAATTCACCTTCTAGCGAGCTTATAATATTTGCGTACTGTTTGCGTTTAGTTTGTATTGCTCGTCCTCGATTCTGCGGAGCAGCGGAGATGTAGGGAACAGTCGGTATGGAGATTCAAGATCAAGAGGGCCGTCAAGGACAAAGTAGCCCAGGTGGCAGTGAACGATCAGCGCATTCGCATTCATTACCGGGTGCGACAGTGAAAGAGCAGGTCAGCCTGGAGGAGCTGCGCCTCCAGTATGGGCGCCTCTTGAAACGCTGGAGCATGGCGGGAGGTCGCGGCTTGAAGGTAGACTTTTTGCAAGCGCCAGGCGTGGGAAATAATTACCTGGCTCTGGCGCGCGCTGAGGCGTTGGGGCGCTCAGGCAAGTCGGTGGGTTATGGGAGCGCGCATCCCGGCCTGGTCGGTTCGACTGAGCCTGGCGTGTTACTGGAATGCGCCGAATTGCTGGCAAAGGTGGATGCCCTCTCTGCCGCGCTTCGGACGATGCCCCCGCTTCAGCGAGAGGTCAGTCATGGGCAGGCTAGCGTAGGGGCAGGCGACAGACGAACGCGCTTGCCTTTTGGGATTCCACCGGAAGTGGCCGCCCGTCAGCAGATCGATCTGACGCGCCCGCCGCAGGGCGAGGGCGCGAAAATCTATCAGTATCTCCACTCTTTGATTCAGCAGATGGAGCAGCGCAGTCGGCAGATACAAGCGCAAGACCTGGGATTGCTTGAGCAGGTTGCGCAGCATCAGCATGATCTGAGCTTCTATACCTATACCCAGGCGCTGTTGATGGTGAGCCATGCGATTGAAGACGAGTTTATCCAGAAACAGATCACTGCGCCGTTCTATGCTGGCTTCCAATATCTTTCGCGCCTGCGGCCCCAGGAGCCGCGCTACCGGGCGATCCTCCATTCGGCGCAGCGGGTGCTGGTCTTTGGGATTGCTGATTGGTCGCCCTGGTATGACCTACGCCTTCAAGGCGTGGCGCTGGATGTGCAGCGCGGAATGGGCCTGGAGCGTTTCTGGTTTATAGCGACCAGAGGACCAGATTGGAACTCGGCGCTCCTGGCGGAGCATCTGGCTGGGAGCTTTGCAACACCCCTCGATAAACGCCGCTATCGGGGATTCTGGACCTTCGATCCCATCGTCGTGGATCGCATTGTGGGCACGCTCGATTATGCGCGCACGCTCATGCCGGACGCGGCCTACCAGCGTTAGTGCATTGCGCTATGGCAAGGAGCCTGGAGATGGCAATTATGAAAGAAGAAGCTGGCAAGCTCAGCGCGCAGGTCTACGCGCTGGTGCGGGCATGCCCCAAAGGGCGAGTGACGACTTATGGCTGGCTGGCGGCAGCGGTGGGCTATCCGCGTGGCGCGCGGGTGGTTGGCTGGATGATGAGCGCGACCCCGGCCAACCTGGATGTGCCTGCGCAGCGGGTGATTAGCAAAGATGGCGAGTTGACCGGCAGCAAGGCGTTTGGCGCGCGTGACCGCATGCGGCAATTGCTGGAGGCAGATGGCGTGACGTTTGAAGCGGATGGACGTGTGGATATGCAGCGCTATGGCTGGAATCCCCGGCTCGATCTGAACCCCGACGAGCTTCAGGAGGTTCTGGAGAACGCGAAGACACTGCGCGTGGACCCGCCCGACCGGCTGATGCAGTTGCTCAACGACGATCCGGCTTCGCCGTTTAAGGACAAGGCATGAGATTGCAGCGAGGCCGGGCCAGTACAATCATTGTGCTGGCCCGGCCTCGCTGCGTTTGTTGCCTGGATGGTTCGAGCAAAGAGAGGTACTTACGGCAGCGGTACAACGAACCAGCTACTATCTACATCTGGGAACTCGTTCACGATCTTCCCTTGCTCTGTATCGAAAGCCAGAAGCGCCGACTGCGCGCTATAGGCAGTGCTACCAACCTCTGGCGGCGGGCCAAACAGGTACAGGTTCCTGCCATCTGGACCGAAGGTTAGCCCGAAGTAAGCATTATTCTTGAACCACTGGCTGACAACCTGGCCGGTCTGGACATCGATCTTCACTAACCCAAGATTCGTTGTTTGCTCGCCATTCCAGGAGCCATTCACGATCTGCGGCGAATAGCTTGTGCCGCTCAGGTAAATCCAGCGGCCATTGGGCGAGACGACGCCGACCTCGCTGCGCCCGTCGAATGGCGACCCCTTCTCTGGGCGCAATCCAAGCTGGGGCTGAACGGTCAGTGGCCCGCCGCGCGCTGCGCCGTTTATCGCAGCCAGCAACTGGCCTTCACCCTTTATGGGGATGTCTGCCCCCAGCGTCATCTGCGTTCCGGCCAGCCCGATCACGACCAGTACATCCTTGCTGGGATCGCTCGCTTCGGCGTGAACCAGATAGAGCTTGTTTTGCTGCGGCGCAAACATTACGGCGGCGTGATAGACGGTGTAGATAGGATCGCCTGGCATGTAGGTATGCTTGGGGTCGAAGGGTGGCTCAATGCCGCTGGCAATCGAGGGGAGCCGAAGGCTGCTCTGACTCTCGATGCCATTGGCCCCCAACTGCAAGGCGACCAGTTGTGGGGGAGTGACGGCGGCGCTGAAGAGGTAGGCCGTTTGCCCATCGGTAGAGAGGGCAAACGATGAATCGTTGTTATACCCATTATCGCCCGGCTCAAAGGGCAGCGGCGCGCTCCAGCGAGATGTCAGGCTATCATGCCCACGATCATACGCATAATAGCCCAGGCGCGCCTGCCCGGCTCCAGCCTGGCCGTAGGTTTCAATCACGGCATAGATGCCTGTTCCATCGGGAGTGATTGCCAGGCTTTGAAGACCTTCATTCTGGTTGAGCGAGACGTTCAGTTTTGCGCCCAATCGCCAAGTATCCAGCCAGACGATTTGTATGTAACTGGAACCGCTATCTTGCGGCAAGATGCTTAGCGCCAGGGTGCGGTGATCGGCTGAGATCGAGGCCGTCTCGGCGACGCCTGCTGGGAGCGCGAGCGGCTTCATGGTGGGCAGCGATTTGCCGCTCGTTGGGTCTATCTCTAGCAGCGTTTCTGGATTCGTAGAGTAATCGGTGACGACGAGGCCGCAGGCGGGCGCGCCGCCCTGGAGGCTCTTAGCTATCTCGTTGCTACAGGGATTGTAAGTGATGACCGGCTGGGTCTTTTGAGCGATGCCCGGCTCGCGCGCGCTTTTGGGCGCGCGGCTGAGTGTCAGCAGCCAGAAGCCGCCGATCAGCCCGGCTAGCAGCACGGCTGCGGCCAGGCCGCTAAGGGCGCGAACGAGGCGACGCTTGGCATAGCGCCGCCGCTGGCGAGTGCTGCCAGGCCGCTGCGGGCCAGAGAAATCAGCGGTGCCTGCTTCATCGTTCTTCGCGTCTGCTCCAAAGAATCCTGGAAGAAGCGGCCTTTTGCCATTCTGGCCGGGCGCTGTTTTCCTATCAATGGCGCGGGAAGGCATTATTTCTTCCTGCGCCAGCTGGGGCATCAGCGCCGCCAGCGCGCGATATTCTTGCCAGCGCTCCCGGCAGGCCGGACAGGCGCTGGTTTGCTCGTCCAATCGCGCTGTTTCTGCTGCTGAGAGCAGTCGCATGGCGCCCAGCGTGAGCAATTCATCAGGATGTTCACACGTCGTCGAGGACATGAATGCCTCGCTTTCTGTCTCTTCAGACCCCTGTCAGGCGTGATGCAGGCGCGCGTCATTCGTCTGTGCCCGCGCTCTGCTGCTGATATGTCCTGCGCAAGAGCGCCAGCCCCCGGAAAAGCCGCATACGCACAGCCCCGGTAGTCAAACCCAGTTGCTCGGCGACCTCTGGCACGCTGAATCCCAGGCTGAGATGCAGCAGTAAACAGGAGCGATAGTCCACTGGCACCTGACGCAGCGCCTGGCGGAGCGCTTCTGTTTCTACCAGGCGCTCCTCGAAGCCGCTTTCGGGCGCGCGCAGCGCGTCGCCCAATGTGGCGCTTTCTCGCCAGGAGTTGTCCTCATCGCTCTTGCCGCTGAGCCAATCGAAGGAAACCCAGCCGATCAGTCGGCGGCGCCGCAGCCAGGATCGCCCGCGATTGGTTGCCACGCGGAAAAGCCAGGTCCGAAAGTGGCTAGGGTTGTGCAGCCTGGGCAGGCCGTTCCATGCCTGCCAGAACGTATCTTGCGTCAGATCGCGCGCCTGTTCCTCATCGCCAATCAAGTGCGCCAGGTAGAGCCGCACAGGCGTCTGAAAGCGCGTGACGAGCGCTTCAAATGCTTCGTGATCGCCTGTCCGTGCCTGCTCTACCAGGGTCGATACATCTCCTGCGTCCTGGCATGCTTCGCCAGCCGACGATTGAGGCGCTGCTGGTTGGTCATCATCAGCCCCTTCGCTGGTTGGTTCGTGTGCCATACGCAGCCGTTCTTTCTTTGCCATCGGTTGCGCTCCCTCCGGCAGCATCATGGAGGGCCGCTGTCGCCTGACTGGCCGGGTCAGTGTGTTGGCGCGTTCCATGATGGAATACACATATGTGTTCTGCCCCTATAGACGCACTATGGCGCCTGACCATCACGCGCAAATGCGTGGGCACATGCAGCCAGTTGTGGCGCGCTAGTACGAACTTTGCAAAGAGATAGGCATGTGCGATGTGAGCCATAGAGAAGGAGATACCCATCAGGATGCAAACACGACAGCTTGGCAAGAGCGATCTGCATATTACACCGATTGGGTTTGGAGCGTGGGCGATTGGCGGGGGCGGCTATCAATTTGGCTGGGGGTCGCAGGATGACCAGGAATCCATCGCGGCGATTCATCGCGCGCTTGACTTGGGCATAAATTGGATCGATACAGCGGCGGTCTATGGCCTGGGGCGCTCTGAAGAGGTGGTTGCCAGGGCGCTGAAAGGCCGCTCCAATCGCCCCTTTGTCCTCACCAAATGTGAGCGTGTCTGGAATGAGAGCGGGAAGATTTCTGGGAGCCTGAAGACGGACTCGTTGCGCCGGGAGTTAGAGGCCAGCCTGCGGCGGCTGCAAGTCGATGTGATCGATCTCTATCAGGTCCATTGGCCCGATCCAGGTGCTGATATTGAGGAAGGCTTGAGCGCCCTGGCAAAGTTCCAGTCCGAGGGCAAGATACGCTCCATCGGTGTCTCGAACTTTAACGTAGAGCAGATGCGCCGGGCGCTGTCAGTTGCCCCGATTACGTCGCTCCAGCCGCCCTATTCGCTGCTCAATAGGGAGATTGAACAAGAGATTCTGCCGTTCTGCGCGGAGCAGCAGATTGGCGTGATCATCTATTCGCCGATGTCTTCTGGCCTGCTGACGGGCAAGATGACCCGGGAGCGGATAGAGCAGATGCCCGAAGATGACTGGCGCAAGCGTAGTCGGCGCTTCCAGGAGCCGCAGTTGTCGCAGAACCTGCAACTGGTTGAACTCTTGCGCGAGATTGGGCAGCGGCATGGGCGCAGCCCCGGCGAGGTGGCGATTGCCTGGACACTGCGGCGGCCTGAGGTGACAGGCGCAATTGTGGGCGGGCGGCGTCCAGATCAGGTCGAAGGCATAATTGGCGCGGCGGATTTCCGCCTGAACGATGACGAACTCAGTGAAATAGAAAATCGAGGGTTACTGACTCATGGCCGATAACAGACAGACGATGACCGATGATGAGGCCGTCGAGGCGGCGGTTGCCTGGGGCAGACAGCGTTACACCGATACTGATGTGAAAGGCAGCGTTGCCGACCGCAGCGGAGATGACGTGTTTATCGATCTGGAGATACCAGAGCAGGCATCGGTGATGATGGTGCATGTCCGGCGTGGGGCAGACGGCTCTGTTATGGTTGACCAACAGGAGGCGCACTAGTGCTTTCAGGCGGTCTCTGCTGTGGCATAGCTCGCCAGCAAGAGAAAGGGAGCAATCGATGATTGAAGCGGCGCTGCTGGATATTGATGGGACATTGATCGATAACAACCTGCTCCATGTGCAGGCGTGGCTGCGCGCCTTTCGGCGCGTGGGCAGGCAGGTCGATGCCAACACGATCCTGCACATGGTTGGGATGGGAGGTGACCAGCTTGCCACGAAGGCACTTGGCAAAGAAGGGGGCGCAGAAGTAGACCAGGCCCGTCAGTTCCATAGCGAGGAGTATAGCAAAAAAGGGCTGATCGATCACGCCGAGCCATTGCCTGGCGCGGTGGATTTGCTCAAGGCACTCAGGGCGCGTGGGGTGAAAATTGCACTGGCTTCTTCGGCAAAACAGGAAGAGGTTGAGCAGTACCTGAAGCTGCTGGGCGGTCGCCAGGCGGTTGATGAGATCGTGATGTCATCGGATGTCGCTGCAACGAAGCCAGCGGGTGATGTCTTTGCCAAAGCCCTGGAGAAGCTGGGCAAACCGTCTAGCGCGCTGGTGGTTGGTGATACGGTCTATGATGTGGCGTCGGCGAGCAAGCTGGACCTGCCCTGCATTGGTTTGCTATCGGGAGGCATCGAAGAGAAGTTGTTGATTGAGGCGGGCGCTGTTCTCACCTATGAGGGGCCAGCCGACCTGCTGGCGCATCTGGATGGTGTCTTGAATCGGCCTAACCTGTCGAACATGGCTGCCAGCCCGCTGATGTAACGGCGCAACTGGCGCGGGATTCGCCGCCCACCGTTCGCTGCCGGTGGCAGGCAGGGTCGGCGGCGGTACAGGCAGCATCCTCGCGTGTACCGTCAGACTTCGCCTGCCGCCGCTCCGCCGACCATGGGTGGCTTCTCGCTGCGGCGCCTCCGTGCTGGCGCATCGTCGGCGCTACAAGCGCTGTTCTGGATCATGAGCGATCAGCACGTCATAGAACTGCTGCTGGCGGGCAATGGCCGCCTGATAGCGCTCATGGCGCGTCTGGTCTGGCTGGTAGACAGCCCCATCGGCAGCCGGAAGCGCCTGGAGGTCGGGGATAACGCCCAACGTTTCCAGCGCCAGCAGCGCCACGCCCCGGCTGGTAGCTTCTGGCTCAGCCGAGGCGATGACAGGTCGTCCCAACACATCGGCAAAGATTTGCATCCAGGCAGGCGAGCGTAGCAGGCCGCCGCCGCTGGCAATGAAGCGGTGGTTGGCGCCGGATGGTTCATCAATGGCACGAGCGATCAGGGCGAAGCGATAGGCGACGGCCTCCAGGCTGGCGCGCAGGATGGCGAGCGGCGTGGTACTGAGGCCAAGGCCGCTGATCGTCGCCTTTACATCGCCCGCCCAGCCAGGGCTGCGCTCGCCAGCCAGGAAAGGTAAGATCGTCAGCCCATGACTATCGGGCTGCATTTGCTCTAACCCCTGCTCGATAGCGTTTCGTTCACTCAGTTGCAGCGTCTCCAGCATCCAGGCATAGACGTTGCCGCCCTCACTGGTGGCCCCGCCCAGCAAAGCGCGGCGTCGATCAACACGATAAGCCCATAAGCCTGCCGGTATCTGGGCGACGTCATCCAGGATGACGCGCATCGCGCCGCTGGTTCCGATAGTGAGGGCCAGCCGCTCGTGGCCGATGCAGCCGCTCCCGACGTTCGCGGCGGCTCCGTCGCCAATGGCCGGAAACCAGGGCACATCGCGCAGCGCGGGCCAGCGCGCTGCGTATGGCGCGGCGAGGCCACGCATCGGCTCGTGTACATCAACGAGCGGGGAGAGATGGTCCTGTGTAAGACCAACCGCTGCGAGCAGTGGCGCGTCCCAGACAAGTTTCTTCCGGTCAAGCAAGCCACTCCAGGAGGCGATGGAGTAGCTGAGCCGACTCTGCCCAAAGAAGCGCTGTTCCAGCAATTCACCCAGGGTGATCCACCGGACAGCGGTGCGCCAGACCTCCGGTTGCGTCCGGCGAAACCAGGCCAGGCGCGCGGGCCAATAGCTGGTGCGCAGCATGCAGCCGGTGCGATCATGCACGGAGCGCTCATCCAATTGCCGACGGAGGGCCACCGCATCATCGGCGTTGCGTGTGTCCGCATAGGTAATCAGCGGGGTGAGGGGTCGTCCGGCTGTATCAATTGCCAGGATGTTCGAGGCGAGTGTATCGCAGGCTACCGCGCCGATGGCGCTGGTAAGCGCGCCTGCCTGTTGCAGCGCAGTATCGATGCACCGCTCGATGCGCGCTAGCATCTCATCTGCCGACTCTTCGACCGCGCCCTCAGTGGTGGTGTGCAACTGGCATGGCTCGTGGCCTTCTACTCCGGTCACTGCGCGCCCTTGCCGATCAAAGAGCATGGCACGCACGGATGAGCTGCCCGCATCAATAGTCAAAATCAGCGGCGCCTCGGCCTTCTCTTGCTGCATCGGTAATAACGATCCTTCAGTCTATAGTAGTGGCACTATATCATCTTTCTGCCGCTTCAGTCTATTGCTGTTCCTGGTCTTTCCCTGTTGTCAAAGCCGAGAGGTAGCCTGGGTCACAACAGAAAGATGATATAGGTCATAGTTTTCTTTGCCTGCCTCTGGTATACTCAGCGCGGAAAGAAGGAACGGACCAGGGAGAACGATGAACACATCCGAGAAAACAACGTAATGGAACGTTCCCTTTCTTGGCGAGCAAGTGAAGACCTCGCCAGCGGATCGCAAAACCGCTGTACAGCGGTCTAATAGGGCCGAGACAGCAAGCAGCACACAATTCACGCGGAGGAAACACACCATGCCGGGTCTCTTTTCGTTTGATGTTGCTCTAGCGCAGCAAGTAGTACAGATTTTTACCGCCATTGATCAGGATGTGAACCAGTACAAAAGCCAGATCATCAATCTAGTCGGTCAGCTTGAGAGTAGCTGGCAAAGCCCAAACAAGGCGAGCTTCTATAATGATTGGGGTCCATACTGCAACGCGCTCCTCTGCATCTGCGATACCGGCCCGCGCCTGGTGAACGGTCTCAATCATGAGATCACCTATGTCACTGATGCCGAGCAGGTCCAGTTCTAGCAGCTAGCCAGATATAGTGGGATGGGGCAGGTTGAGCCTGAGAGCTAGCCTGCTGGTGCGGCGGCTGAAGCAAGGCGAGGAACCCATCCGAATGTCTTCCTGAGAAGACATTCGGATGGGTTCCTCGCCTTTTGGGTGGACTATTTTAGGAACAGCTTTGTGGGTCGTTGCAGGCAAGCGCTCGCAGACTGATAAGCTGGTTGGCGTCTAGTTCGCCGTTGAAGCTTGCCGATTGCTTGCCCTGAGCATTTGCCGCGTTGGGAGAGGGATTGATGGTGACCTGAAGGTCGTTGAAGGTTCCCGACTGGCGCTGGACCAGGAGCGCGTAGGGCGTCTGGCCGGTCCCAACAGTTTTGCCAGGCGCGGCGACTTTGGGAGTATACCATGTCAGGGTGATCGTGGCTGTGCAATGCGGTGGAATGGAGACCAGGCCGCCCCACATTGCCAGGTCAGGCTCATCGCTGGTGGTGTTGCGTGGCCCGCTGATCGAGTCAATCGGCCAGGGCGTGACTCCATCGGCCTTATCGACGTAACTGAACGAATAGGGCATGCCAGTAGCCCACCCACCGGATGGGCAGGAAAGGCCGCCGCCCGGATAGGGATCATAGGACGAACATTGGGGGAGCTTGGCATATTTGCTTGGCTGTGGAGTGGCAGGCGGCGGGGGCGCTTTCCAACTGGATGGGAGCGACGGCAGGCACATCGGCGAGCCGCTATCAAACCCATAGCCAGAGATGAGCCGACTCCCAGTCGGCGCGTAGACACGGACGTAATCTCGGTAGGTAGGGTAGCCGTAGACATCACCCTGCTTATTGTAATTCAGCGTGATCGTCAGATGATGTGTTGCGCCGCCAGAAGCGTCAAGCTGCACGACATCTTTCTGCGTTGTGTAGACATATTGCGTAGCCTTGCTGACGCTGACGTTCGACTGCACCAGCATCCAGGTATCGGTGGCGCCGCTGCGATCAATCGAGGCATCCAACTGATATTTAGTCAGCAACGCCTCAGCCTGCGAATTGCTCAGATAGATCTCTAGGTCTTTGCTCTTCATGTCGGCCAACACCTGTTTGGCAACCTGGATAAGCTGGCTGACAGGCAGTTGGCGAACACGCTCTTGCAGCAGGCGGCCAACTAGCGAAGTGAAGCGCTTGCGCGCGGTGATAGAGGTATCGCTTGCCGAAATCCGTTTCTCCTTGGCGATGCCTGACGGGTCTTGTTGATAGTAATGGATGCGCTCTTCCAGATTCTGGGCGGTAATGGTCTCGTCATAGTCTGGTACGTAGATGGGGCCGGTGATGGCGAGAATATGCTCTATGGGGATGGGCGTCAGTTGAATGACGCCATCGACCTGGCCGCCGCCTTCTTTGGCAAACAGGTCGATAGCCTCCTGCGCGGTGGTAGGAAAATCGGCGGAGATATTGGAATCGCGCAGTCCAAAGTTTCCAAAGGGCCACCAACTCCATCTGGCTGGTGGTCGTTTGCCAAGGGCATACCCGCTGCCGGTTCCCGCGTAGTCGAGGAAGGCAATATCCTGAAGGGCCAGTGACCCGATGCGCCCGCCGTTGATCGTCACGACCCCGTATTGCCCGGCGAAGCCCCCGCTGCCGCGTAGCTCAGCGCGGTCCAGGGTCTGCACCAGAAAATTGCGGGGTTGATCGATGCCCAGCGCCCAGATGCCTACCGGCAGCAGATTGTTCACTTGATCGAGGATATGGTGGGCTTCGGGCAGGAAGTTGATCGCCTTGCCAAACGTGACGCGCTGGCATGCGCTGACCGGCAGGTCGTTCAGGTTGATGCCGGAAAGCTGCGTCTGGATGTCGCCCAGAATATGATCAGCATCGTTGATGGTTGTCTGAATCAGCGGAATCTCATCGGTAGTAAAGAGGGGGGTGTTCCCTGCTGAGAGCGGGTTTGCCGGAAGCGCCTGGAGAATGGTGAGAGCTGTCGTCAGCGCCTCGGCGCCAAGGTCGCCAATGTCAACCCCGGCTTTGGCGATGAGCTGCGCCTCTTTGACCTGTCGGGCATAGCTGGGGATCAAACCTGCCATACTGAGCAGCATGGGATGGCTGTTTAATTCGGTAGTAAGCTGCTCAAAATCTGCTCCGGCGGCGACAAAATCGGCATATGCCTCATTCAGCTTGGTTTTATCAGTGAGGGCCTTGGTGTCGATCTCGCCAGGCGAGAGGCCGCCAGGCAGGATACTGGTAGGGGTAGGAGTGGGGCTTGCGCCTGGCGTGGCGGTCGAGCCAACGGTGGGCGTGGTGGTCGCGGTGGCTGTGGCACTGCACGAGCCATTCGAGGAGCTTTTCAGAAACAGGTCTTTGGCATCCAGAATATGGTTGACGCCATCTGTGCCAAGCTGGCGAATATGCTCATAGACCTGATACGCTGAGGCTCCGGTCATTGCCAGAGGAGTCAAGATAAAGGTCAGAACCAGGATGGTCAGAGCAAGATATGCAATTCGCCGCCGCGTTTTAGAGAGGCGTTTGAATGAAAGCCAGTGGAGACCTGCCCGCACTTTTTCCCCAACTGTTCCGCGCATTCGTTTCACCTCATAAGAGCTAGGAGAGAGAAATCTTTCTTTAGAGAAGATGTTTTGAATTGAAGAGAAAGCTCATCAGAAAAATGTAGGATTCCTCGAATAGAAACTGGGCTATCCTTCCAGATAAGACGAGCATGCGCCAGGGGGGTAACGGCCTGGCGCTTCTCTCGTCGGTTTATACTACATACCATCCTGTTGAGTCATAGCAATTACCTGTAGCGCCGTCTTCCAGGCGGCTCAACGAGTTGCTGCCTGGAAGACGGCGCTACAGGGAGTCCTGAGCCAGATGTGAGGTTAACGGCGAATGAGTTTCCCCTTCTCATAGTCTTCCCGCATCTGCTGCACCAGTTCCTCCCGGCGCGCATATAGGCCGCGCCGAGGGCGTGGCTGCGCTTTGCTGATGGCATAAGCTGCCAGCAGCGGCAGGGCCAGGGTGGTGTCGGCGTAGACGACAACGGTATCACGAAGTTGATCGGGCTTGATCTTGCCCCAGGAGACGGCTTCTGAGGGCGTGGCCCCCGAAAGGCCACCCCAGTGCGGCGCATCGCTGGTGATCTGGATGAAATAATCGTGGCCGCCTTTATTGATGCCCAGCACTTCCCAGAGCTGCGGCTGGGTTTGCAAATAGAAGTTTTTAGGCGAGCCGCCGCCCAGGATGATCACCCCATTGCGCGTGGCGTTAAGGACTAGCGCGGTGGTCTCGTTGACATCCATCATCGGGTCGATGGTCAGCCGGGCGCCATCCAGCGCGTGCCGTGCCAGGTTCATCCCAATAGAGGAATCGCCCGGCGAAGAGGTGTAGATGGGAATATCCCAGGCGGCGGCCTGCGCCAGCACGGAGTATTCGGGTTTGACCCCCACTTCGAGCAGCCGCTGCCCGATATGGTGATGCAGTTCGGCGGTAGACATGGGCTGATCGGGCAGCGTTTTGAACGCCTCGCGCAAGAAGGCGTCGGTATCCAGCAAGACCTCATCTTTGAAGAGAATATCATAGATGCGGATGACCCCTTCGCGTTGCAGGTCGGTATCGTTCAGATCAAAGCTGCCACGATGGAGGGTATAGGCCAGCGCGTGGTGAATATCGTGGTAGAGGTTTGCGCCGGTGCTGACGATAAAATCGATGAAGCCGTACTCCATCAAGGTCAGGATGCTGCCGCCCAACCCGGCGGGCGTGAGCGCGCCCGCCATCGTCAGCGCGATGGTCACATCCTGCTCTGGGTCGAGCATGTGTTCGGCATAGAGGCGGCAGGCTTCGTTCAGCCGCGCCGAGTTGTAGGCTTGAAAGGCGCTCTCGACCAGTTCGGTGACGGTCATGTTGGGGCGCAGGCGCTGCGGCAAGATGTGCTGGCCGCTGAGATACCCCTGGGTGGATGGCTGCTCCTCATGCTGCTGTCCTTGCGCGTCAGGCGTGGGCTGTTGCTGCTCTGGATGCCGATGGTGATGGTGCTGTGGCATACTCATCCGCCAAATGGCTCCCTTTCTTATCGGTCTTCTTTCTTTGTTTCTTACGGTAGGACGACTGAGATGGCAAAACCATCCATGCCGTCGTCGTCCATGGGAATCAGGATCGAGCGCAGCCGGGGATCGCTGGCGGCGCGCTGGTTATAGGCTGCAACGCCCGCGTTGTCCAAATCCGGGGGCGGCTCCTGGAATGGCTTGCCATAGCGGATGTTGTTATCCGCAACGATGATGCTGCCTGGGCGGGAGAGCTTGATGGCCCAATCCAGATAGGTTGGGTAGCCGCCCTTGTCGGCGTCAATAAAGATGAGATCAAACGGCGCCTCGCTCTGAAGGGTGGGCAGCAGTTCGCTGGCCGACCCCACGCGCACCTCGGTACGGTCGCTCAGGCCCGCGCGGGCAAAAGCGGCGCGCACCTGTTCGGCGTGTTTGGCGCTGATCTCCAGCGTGGTCAATTTGCCACCGGCGGGCAGGGCGCGGGCCAGCCAGGTGCCGCTGTAGCCGCCCAGCGCGCCGATCTCCAGGATTTTGCGCGCATTGCAGGCCGCGACCAGGACTTGCAGCAGGCGCCCCTGAATGGGCGAAATCTGAATCTCTGGCAGCCCTGCCTGGTGTTGCGCGGCGAGGGTCTGACGCAGCACGTCATCTTCGTCGGCAAATCGCTTCGTGATCTGCTCTTCAATTTCCCGCCGGAGTTGAGCGTTGCGTTGCAGTTCTTCGACATTGATGCTCTCAGCCATTGAGGTAATCGCTCCTTATGCACGGAATGAGGCCGCGTCATACTCGCTGCGTGTGAGGCGCGAGGACGCGCCAGCAGCGAGTATGACGCGGCCTCTATTATCGCATAATTCATGCTACGCAGCATGGGCTTGTTTATCAGATCGCTCGCCAGAACAGGTGTCTACGAGCCGTTGGGCACAGATGGTCAAGAAGAGCGCATCTGTGCCCAACGGCTTGCACCTGCCTTATGGCAGGAACTGGTTGGTGAAGAACTGACTTTCGTCCGGTTCGGTGGTGACGGTGTTGCCGTTGGCGTCCGCTAGCTTACCCGTCTGGAAGAGGAAGTGGGGGAAGTCATGCCACTTTTGCTGCGTCTGATAGCCCCACTTGGGCGCGCCCAGCGCGTATTGCTTGCTCAGGTATTCCTGGCTCTGCGTGACCAGGCCGGTGTCGTCAAACGTACCAGGGGGCACAGCGTTGATTAGGATATTGGCGGCGTCATCGGGGTGAGCGATGGCATAGGTGTAGCCCTGTGAGGTGGCGGCCATGAACTTGCGCACTAGATCAGGATGGTCGTGGATAAACTTGCCACTGGTGATGATGACCGGGGTGTAGTAATCCGGCAGGCAGTAGTTCGAGACGGGGAACAAAGTAAGCTTCATGCCCATGCGCTGCGCCTGGATGCCTTCCCAGCCCTCAAAGATCCAGACATAATCCACCTGTTTGCTCTGGAGCGCTGCCAGCGGGTCTATATTCAAGGTGGGACTCTTTGAGCTAATGTCGTTGGGAGTGGCATTGCCGCCAGCGCAGTTGATGACATCGGAGATGACATATGGCTCGAATGGGTCGCCGAACGCGCCGTAAACTTTGCCCGCAAGCTGGGCAGGGCTGGTGATGCCAGAATCGGCGCGCACAGCCAGCGCAGAAGTGTTATGCTGCACAATGGCGGCGATAGAGACCAAATCCTGACCAGAGACGCGGGCTGTGGTGACGCTTTCCTCAAAACTGATGGCGAAATCGGCCTTACCCGAGGCGACGAGGGCTTCTGGCGCGGCATTCTGTGAGTAAGGCAGGATCGAGAGACTCAGCCCTTGCTGTTGATACCAGCCTTTCTGCTGAGCAACGTAGATGCCGGTGTGATTGGTGTTTGGCGTCCAATCCAGGGCAATCGAAACGGGCGTGAGGTGTTGTGGCCCCTGGCTCTGGGCAGCGGTTCCGCAGCCTACCAGCAGAAGTAAGCCTGGTAGCAGCACTAGCCAGGCGCGACGAAGCAGCGATTTCATAGCAATCCCTCTCTTTATGCAGGAACCTCGTGTGTTGGCTCTGCCTGAACCGTCTCAGGCAGTTCTGGTGTGGGTCTATTCTGGCTCGTTGCCCGCTGGCGGCGTTTCGGGCGACGCCCGGCGTCGCGCCAGTCGCGCTCGCGCCCGGCGGCGAAGTACCAGGGCAAGGCGACGCGCTCAATCAACGAGACCAGCACAAATAACGCAATACTCAGCAGCGCGGTGATGATGGCATCCCCAAAGACCAGATCGGTGCGAAACGAACGCTGCTCCAGTTCGAGCAGCACGCCCAGGCCATAGATCGCGCCGACGTACTCGCCCAAAATGGCGCCGATGACGGCGTAGGTGGCCGCGATGCGCAGGCCAGAGAAGAAGGATGGCAGCGCGTGTGGCAGGCGCACGCGCCAGAAGATGACCAGTTCGCCCGCGCCAAAGGTGCGATAGAGCTTGACCAGTTCGGGGTCGGTGCTGCGCAGGCCGTCGGCCATCGAGACGGTGATGGGGAAGAAGCAGATGAGCGTGACGACAATTACTTTTGGCAGCAGACCGTAGCCGAACGAGAAGATAAGCAGCGGGGCGATGGCAACGATGGGGATGGCCTGTGAGGCCACCAGCACCGGATAGACGGCCCGCCGCAGCGGGGAAGAGAGGTCGATGATGGCCGCCGTCAGCACGCCAAAAGCCAGCGAGACGGTCAAGCCAACCAGCGTTTCATAGAGTGTGGTTCCGATATGCGCCGCGAAGGTCGAGCGGCTGGCGATGGTGGCCGAGAAGATGCGCAGCGGCGCTGGCAGGATCAAGGGGTCGATGTTCTGGGTCTGCACATACAACTGCCAGAAGGCCAGCAGGAGCAGGATGAACAGGACCGGCGGCCAGGCGCGGAGGATCGCTCGCAGGATTTTCATAGGGGCGCCTCCTGGTTGACTTCTTGAGCCTGCGCCCGCTGCTGGAGCGGCTCCTGCGGGAAATCCTGGCCGGTGAGCAGCGCCCGCAGGAGCCGCGCTTTCAGGCGCGCAAAGTCGGGTGTGCCGACGATCTCTGTCGGGCGTGGGCGCGGCAGCGCTACGTCCAACGTCAGGATGACACGCGCCGGGCGGGCTGAAAAGACGTACACGCGGTCAGCCAGCAGGAGGGCCTCTTCGGGGTCGTGGGTGACGAGGATGGCGGTTTTGCCAAGCTGCCCCCAAATGTCCAGCAGCCAGCGCTGCATCTGCAAGCGGGTGAAGGCATCCAACGCGCCAAAGGGTTCATCCAGCAGCATAAGGTTGCGGGCGGCCAGGACGGTGCGCGCAAAGGCGACGCGCTGGCGCATGCCGCCGGAAAGCTCGTGGGGATAGCTGCTCTCGAACTCGGCGAGGCCAAACTGACAGAATAGGTCGTGGGCGCGCTTGCGTGCCTCGCGTTTGGGTATGCCCTGCACCTGAATGCCCGCAAGCGCGTTGTCCAGGGCGTTGCGCCAGGGCAGCAGCAGGTCGCGCTGGGGCATATAGCCGATCTGCCCCAGGTGCGTCGCGTCGGGGTCGCCCTCCAGCGTGATGCTGCCCGCCGAGGGTTCTTCCAGCCCGGCGATGATCGAGAGCAGCGTGCTTTTGCCGGAGCCGCTGGGGCCGACGACACTGACAAATGCGCCAGAGCGCGCCTGGAGCGAGATGGAGTCAAGCACCGCCAGTGGGGGCTTGCCCCGCTGCGGGAAGACTTTGGAGACGCCCTCAACTGCAATCGTCACGGGCGTCGTCAAGGATAGAGCGTTCATAAAAGCGCCACCAATACAAAAGGCGCTGGATACTTCCAGCGCCCGCCTGGTGGCGCCTGTGGCGTCCCATGCTCCCTGCGCTGGCATTACCCAGATCAGGTTCCGACGGTCGGCGACGATGCTGGTCGCCCTCTCAGCCTGGCTTTCCCAAGCTCCCGTTGCGGCAACACGTTTTCTTACACGGTAGATTATATTCCCTGCATGGATCATACCACAGCAAAGTAGCAAGCGCAAGAGATACGCCAGCGCCGACCCACCTGCCAAGATAAGTTCCCTTGCGTGCATCTTTCTTGGAGGGGGTTGTGGCCCTTTTATGCCATTGGATGGAACGTTATCTATATATTTCTGGATGGACAGGATATAATGCCCATGCACCATCCATGCGTGATGATGAAGGCTTGTTCAGTTTGGGTAGGAGAACCCTGAGAATGGCAATCAAAGAGCTGCCCCTCCAGCGTGAGCAGGGGCAGGCATCGGGAAACGTGCCCCAAGTATCCCAGAAGTATATTGTTCAGCGGGTAGTGATCCCGCATGCTCCCAGGCGTCGATTCCCGCGCGCGCTGGGGGGTGGGTTAAGCCTCTCTGGACGCCAACCGCGCACCCTGGTAGGCTATGCGGCGGCGGCGCTGGGGGTCGCGCTGGCATCGCTCTGTATTGGCCTCGTGACCACTTTTTTTTACGTTGACAACCTCTCGTTGATTTATCTCCCCGTTGTTCTCTGGTTGGCGGTTTCTTTTGGGCGACGACCGGCCATCCTGGCATCGTTCCTGGCGTTTCTGGCCTACGATTTCTTCTTTGTGCCTCCTTTCCACCGGCTCACTGTGGATGCCCCAGCGGAATGGATCGCGCTGCTGGTCTTGCTGGCAACCGCCCTGGTGATCAGCCAGCTTACGGCCACTGTCCAGGAGCATGCTCAGCACGCAGTTGTGAGCCAGCAACGCACGTCCCGCCTGTACACGCTGACGCAGATGATTGCTTCTACGACAGATGAGGAGCAGTTGCTTCAGGCGCTGGTTCAGCAGGTCACGCAGGTCTTTGCCTCCTCTGGAGTGGCTGCTGCCGCGCTCATCGTGCCGGACGCAGAGAACAAACTCGTCACGCGCGCGGTCACACCCCCTGATAGTCTGGCGCAGAAGGCATTGAACCTGGAGGCACGTGAACCGGCATTCCTGGCGACCTGGGCCTTGCAGCATGGCGCCCCGGTGGGTCAGGATGTCTCGCATAACCAGAGAGATGGCTATACTGTTTTCTACGTTCCTCTACTCAGCAGCCATCGTGTCCTTGGGCTTCTGGGAGTTGCGGGTAGCTCTGAGCTGCACTGCCTTGTGACCGGGCGAACTTTACTTGCGGCAGGTAAGGTGTTGGATGTTGAAGCAGATCGGGAGCGTGGCCCGCAATCCCAGCTTTTTGTGACCTTCTGCGGCCAGATGGCGCTGACATTAGAACGGCTCGCGTTGCAGCAGCAGGCCATCCATGCCGAGGCGCTGCGCGAGAGCGACCGCCTGAAGAATGTGCTGCTGGGTTCTGTCACCCATGATTTGCGCACCCCGCTCTCGGCGATCAAGGCTGCGACTAGCAGCCTCCTTGAGCCAGGCATGACCTGGCAGGAGAAGGATCACCTGGAGTTCATCGAGTCGATTGACGCCAGCGTTGATCGGCTGAATCAACTGGTCAGCAATCTGCTGGACCTCTCTCAATTGGAATCGGGCACGGCGCAGCCGGAGAAAGATTGGCATCTCATCGGAGATGTGATTGCGACGGCCCTTGATCGGCTCGATCTGGCTGGTCGGACGCGCGACCGGAAGATCGAGGTGGAGGTTCCAGAGAGCCTCCCATTGGCGCCGATGGATCATGGGCAGATCGAGCGTGTCCTCACTAATTTGATCGAGAACGCGCTGAAGTATTCGCCACCCCAGAGCAGTATTCGCGTGCAGGCGCGGGTGGTCGGTAATCCTGGGGAGTTGGAGGTGCGTGTCTCAGATCAGGGCATTGGGATTGCCGCCGATCAATTGAAGGCGATCTTTGAGAAATTCTATCGCGTCCCGCAGGTTCGCCTCCCCTGGGAGGATATGCGCTCGCCTGCCGGAACGGGCCTGGGCCTGGCGATTTGCGCCAATATTATTCGCGCGCACGAGGGGCGCATCTGGGCGGAAAGCCGACCTGGCGAGGGTTCCACCTTCCTCTTCAGGCTGCCGATGCCCGCTGAGCGGCCACGCGGCGAGTTGCCTGAACTCGCGCCTTCTGCGAGGGGCGAGACCACACCCATGATAGAAGCTAGTGATGAACAACGAACCAGCGCCAGCGCCCTGGCCCTTTGACTCCAGGCCAGCGGAGCCGCTGCCTGCCCAGCCAGAGACTCCCGCCGCCGCCTCGCGTGGGGCAGGGGGCGTGCGGGTGTTGGTGATCGATGATGAGCCAGAGATTCGGCGGGCGCTGCGCACTGGCCTGGCGGGAGCGTCGTTCACCGTCGAATGGGCGCCCAGCGGCGCGCAGGGCATGGATCTCGTCGCGCGCTGGCGCCCTGCTGATTGATTTTGAGCGTCGCCGGGTGCTGGTCGGGCAGCACGAGGTGCGGCTGACCCCAATGGAGTATGAGGTGCTGAAGTACCTGGCGATGAATGCTGGCAAGGTGGTGACGCACCACACGCTTCTGCGTGCCGTGTGGGGGCCAGAGTATGAGGATGAGGCGCATTATCTGCGCGTTTTTGTGGGCCAGCTTCGGCGCAAAATAGAACCCAATCCCAGCCGTCCACGCTATCTGCTGACCGAGCCAGGCATTGGCTACCGCCTTCAGAGCGGCGCCTGATAACTCAAGCTGGCTCCTGGGCTGTGGGGTCGTGAAACTCGTCGATAACCTCGATCTTGCCCACTATGTTGCGGTTAAACGCTTCTAATTCTTCTGCTGGAATCCAGTATTCTTGATGGATGGAACTGCCGACGGTGTGCGCCTCATAGTGACTCAAGAAGTCCGTGAGTACCTGAAAGCGCGTGACGTAGCCGGTGTTGCCGTTGCGCGCGTTCCAATCGCGTGCGATCTGGACAGCATATTCTTCGAAGAGAACCGGATAGAAAATGGGCTGATAGGGCAGCCTGGGAGGGAAAGCGATGTACCCGCTTTCCTGAATGAGCGCCAGTTCTTTCTTGGCCGCCGGACGAGACAGGGTGGTTGTCTCGCTCATTGAGATGTCTCATCCTCATTTATAAGCGGCAGGGTGAACCAGAAGGTGGACCCCTGACCGGGGGCGCTTTGCACGCCAACCTGGCCGTGATGACGCTCGATGATCGTCCGGCTAATGTAGAGGCCCAGCCCCAGGCCGACGCCAGAGCCGCTCTGGACCTCGATGCCCGGCGCGCGGTGAAAGCGTTCCCAGATGCGTTCCTGTTCTTCAAGGGGTAGCCCTGGCCCTTGATCGCGCACCCAGAGGCGCGCCTGCTGGCCCTTGACCTCCAGGCCCACTTCGACCGGATACGCTTCCTGCGAGTATTTGAGGGCGTTGGTCAGATAGTTCGTGACCACCTGCCCGATGCGGTCGGCGTCAGCGAGGGCGCTGAGACGCGGATGAGCGAACGCCTGGAAGCGAATGGTACGCTTTGGCGCGAGCTGAGATTGCTCTTGCACAGCGTCGCGGACGATGGCCCCCAGATCGGTTTGCTCCAAGTGGAGTTCGAGCTTGCTTGACTGGATGCGCGAAACGTCCAACAAGTCATCTACCAGGCGATTGAGCAGCCGCGTCTGGCGATCTGAGCGATTGAGGAGCAGATGGAGCGCGTCAAGGAGCTTATTGAGATCATCGAGAGAGCGAGATTCTGGCGCGGGCGCCATGTTCAGGCGGCGTTGTGCTAATTGGATGCCAGCTTTAATGCTGGTGATGGGCGTCTTGAGTTCATGGCTGGCAATGCCCAGGAAGGCGTCCATCCGCTCGTTGGCTTGCAGCAGCGCCAGTTCGCGCGCGCGGGCGCCTTCGCGCTCATAGAGCAGCCGCTCGCGCTCGATAACGAAGGCGGCCAGCCTGGCGACTCCCCTCGCTAGGGCTATCTCTTGCGGAGGGTACTCGTGTTCAGCGCCGCCGTAATCGAGACTGACTACTCCGACAATTTGATCGCCCGCGTGCATCGGCGCAACAAGCATGGTTTTAACTCCGTAGGGATTGGGCTGCTTGTTGAAGGGCGGCTGGCGCATGTCAAGGATCAGCACTTCTCCACTCAAAAAGCGGGCAAGAAGGTCAGGCATGGGGCTGTCCTCCAACCGTGTATTAGTGGGCTGCGCAGCCCACCATTGCCGCTCTTGCTCAGGAGAGAGGCCCACAACGGCTACCGGGCGCACGATCTTAGTCTTTGGGTCGATGGCGCTCAGACTGACACGCTGGCAGCCAAGGACGCTACAGGTGAGTTCTGCCAGGCGGTGCGCGATGCGCATGGTGTCGGATGGGGTTTGATCATTGGCAGTTTCTGTCTCAGGACTATCGAAGACGAGCGCCTGGGCCATCTCCAGCAAAGCATTAAGCGTCTCTTCGGTGCGTTGTTCCAGCCGCCGTCGCTCCGTCACGTCGCGGAGAAGAACGATGCCCCCAATCGTATTGCCTTCCACGTCGCGCACTGGCGCACCACTGGCGTTGAGCAGCACCTGGCGTCCATCGGATGCCTGCATGCCGCCATCGACAGAGGTCGCGCCTTTGAGCGTCTCGCCATTCAAGATACGCCGGGGCGGCCAGCGGTCCTCGACGAAAGGCTGGCCTCGCTCATCCCAAATAGGAAATCCGCGCATGCGTTCAGACAGGGGTAGCGTGTAGAAATCTGGCCGATCAAGCGCCAGCAGTTCGCGGGCGGCGGCATTGGCCTGGAGGATCGAGCCATGCTGATCATAGACAAGGACGGCGTCAGCGATGGCCTCAAAGGTCGCCTCAAGCTGGCTGGCGCGCGCAGCGGCCTGCTGCGTCTTGGCGCGCAATTCAATTTCGGTCATGACTGAGGCGCTCAGGTCTTTGAGAATCTCCATCTCCTCCTCTGTCCAGGCGCGCGGCTGGCTGTCAATGACGCAGAACGCGCCAAGCGCGTAGCCTTCCTGGGTGATCAGGGGGACGCCAGCGTAAGCCAGCACGCCCAGGTCGTCGATGGCGCGGTTCCCCTGGACCAAGGGGTGCTTGCGCGCATTTTCTATCAGCAATGGCTGGCCGGTCATCACCGTATACTGACAGAAAGAATGGGTGAGCAGCGTTCCTTGCTGAGTGGCCCAGGGTTCGGCCAGGCCCACGTGACTTTTGAAAAACTGGCGATGCTGGTCTACGAGGGATACGAGGGCCGTTGGGGTACGCAGTATTTTGGCGGCTAGATGGGTGAGCCGATCAAATGCTGGCTCAGGAGGGCTATCCAGGAGCAGTGTTTGCCGAAGAGCAGCAAGCCGCGCAGGATCATCGAGGGCGTACTTGAAAGTTGCTGTCCCTGCGCCCAGAGTGTGTATCTGCGATGCGTGGCTAGAGGTCTTACTGGCGGGGACAGGAGGGGTCTGATGAGTTGGTGTGGAGGGTGTTCGTCGCGCGCGTTTTACTCCCATAGCCTCTTCTCCCGAAAGGATCCTGGAAGTCTCCCTCTGCTGCTGTTTGGGACGGACGGCCAGTACGACCAGTATACACGATAGGAGAGGAGGGAGCATAGAGACGGTGAGGTTGAGTTGCCTGGCCTGGGGGGAGGAAGTCCATTACAGACGCCAGTCGTCTGACTGTATGGCAGACGACTGGCACGCTCTTTTCAGCATCTGAATGGCAGTTAATGCTTCAAATGCTTATCAAGTTCATAGGTGGCAAAGCCACCCAGCGCCCCTACCACAATAGGATGGCGCATCACACGCTCAAGAACCCCCGGATTCTGCCGGGCCTGTTTGTGCATCTCGGACAGTTGCTGGGGCGTTACTGATGCTGGATTGGTCCCTGCAAACTGTTGCGCTCTTGGGTCGCCCGATTGCTGAAACCCGTGCATGAACTCCTGGGCAATCGCCGCGCGCTGCTCTGGCGATAATTGCGCGTAAATCGCTTCAGGATTCTCGTAGGACATCTGACCACCGGCCATGAGACTTTCCCTCCTTTGGGAGAAACGACACAGAGATACTGTGCCCTCTACTGCTGTACGTTTGGGCTGCTCCTCTCGAACGGCGCAGGCCCCAACAAGAGCCTCTTCCTGCACGTTATATGCCAGAGCTACAGGAACTCAGCGCCAGTGGTGAGTGACCTGTCGGCTTCATTGGGGCCTGCTGTTTGGTCGAGACTTGCCAATCTCAGTCGTCGTAGTCGGGATTATTGTAAGGAGTCACGCCTTTGCAATTGTGTTGGTGCAAAACGAGCGGCAGGCGTGGACTCTGGGTGAGGTCAAAGGCGTTCATCATGTCGTTGGCTCCTTTATCTCGATTCGTCAGTTGAGCCAGACCCAGTTCGTCCTCGGCGAAACGCAGCATGGAGGAGTATTCGTACTGGGTATGGTCGATGTAGCCCTTTTTGGCGAAGGGCGAGAT
>Ga0070730_10001361_pt1 | contig 23659 bp, 23 predicted proteins | sample Coa_R1_3_FD_66447 | JGI IMG/M metagenome (GOLD analysis project Ga0070730, IMG submission 66447) | Surface soil microbial communities from Centralia Pennsylvania, which are recovering from an underground coalmine fire - Coalmine... | ecosystem: Environmental > Terrestrial > Soil > Unclassified ... | reverse complement strand
TCGATCGTCTTGGAGTCCGGGATCCCGTACGTCCCGGCATGCCACTCGTCGAGGAGGACGATCTCGTCGTCGCGCAGCTCGCGGCCGAGGCCGATCGCGTTCGCGGTGGTACGCGCGATGCGCGCGACCTGCTCCCGCGTCTGCTCGACCGTCGCGGATGCGTCGATCCCGACCACCCGCCGCTCGCGGCCCTCGAGCGCGAAGCCGGCGATCATCCCCGCGTGGGTCGAGCCGGTGACCGAGCAGACGATCACGGTGTCGAAGAAGACCCCGAGCTCCGCTTCCTGTTCCGCCACCTCCAGGGCCCAGCGCGCGAAGCCGAGGCCGCCGAGCGGATGATCCGACCCGCCTGCCGGAATCGCGTACGGCTTGCCGCCGCGCGCCTCGACGTCGGCGAGCGCCCGCTCCCAGCTGGGACGGAAGCCGATGTCGAATCCCGCCGGATCGAGGCGGACGTCGGCGCCCATGATCCGCGACAGCAGGATGTTCCCGACCGTCTCGTAACCGGGCTCGTCCCAGTCGACCCAGTGCTCCTGGACGAGCACGCAGCCCAGGCCGAGGTGCGCGGCGACGGCGGCGACCTGACGCGTGTGGTTCGACTGGACGCCGCCGATCGAGACGAGCGTGTCGCAGCCCTGCGCGAGTGCTTCCGCGGCGAGGTACTCGAGCTTCCGTGTCTTGTTGCCGCCGAAGGCCAGCCCCGAGTTGCAGTCGTCCCGCTTCGCCCAGATCTCGACCTTCCCGCCCAGGTGCTCGCCGAGTCGGCTCAGCGGCTGCAGGGGCGACGGCCCGAAGAGGAGCGGAACACGGTCGAAGTCGGCAAGGCTCATCCGGTCACCTCGGCGACGAGCATGCCGTAATAGGTCGGCGCCGCGTAGGCGAGCACGTCCGCGCGCGCCTCCTCCCCCATCGCGCCCTGGAGCACGACGAGCTGCCAGAGCGAGTCCGCCTTTCCCGGCCCGGCGAGCTCGGCGAGCGGGAAGAAGTCGAACCGGTCGGAGGCGACGATCTCCTGCAGCAGCGTGTCGTACTCGGCGGCGGCCGGGTGGTAGCCGTAGATCCCGTCGGCGCGGTGCGTGTGGCCGTGATCCGCGCTCGCGATCAGGGCAACGCGTCCCGGAAGCGCCGCGATCGCCTCGCCGAGACGCAGGTGCTCCTCGAGCGGGCGGTCGCGCGCCGACGAGACGACGACAACCTTCGGGACGCGCAGGAACGTGAGCGGGATCTCCGTCCCCCAGTCGATCGGCATCTCCGCCGTCCGCGGGTCGTTGCCGCCGAACGAGACGCCGAGGATCGGGAGGTCGGCCGCGAGCAGCGCCTCGGCCGAGCGGCGATCGGTCTCCCACTCTCCGATCGTCTCGGCGGTGATGACGGCGAAATGCCCTTCGACGTGCACGTTGTGCGGCGTGACGACGACCGCGACCTCGGGGGACGCGGCCGCGCAGCGGCGTCCGAGCTCCTCCATCGCGGGGCGGAGCGCCGGGTCGAGATCCATGTCTCCGTGCGGCGCGATCGCGGCGAACACGACGCTCACGGCAGCGACGCGATCCGCGAGACGAGCAGCTCGAGGAACCGCTCGGCGTCGACGTCGACTCCGACGTCCGCGTTCTCGGGCCGCCCGGTGACGCCGCGCAGGTCGACCACGGTGCGGCCGTCGCAGAGCTCGGAGTGCGCCTCGACCGCGACGTTCGCACGCCGCGTCGTCACGAGGGTCGGGTCGATGACGTGCGCGACCGCCATCGCGTCGTGGATCGGCGACCCCTCGAAGCCGTACGAACGCTCGTGGAAGCGCTGGAAGAAGTCGGAGAGCTCCGCGACGAACCGGCCCGCCCGCCCCGCTTCGCGCAGCCGCTCGGCGTGGGCGCGCGTGAAGAGCGCCCTGTGCGTGACGTCGAGACCGATCATCGTGATGGGGATCCCGCTCGAGAAGACCATCCCCGCGGCCTCCGGATCGACGAAGGCATTGAACTCGGCGGCCGGTGTGACGTTCCCCTCCGCGATCGAGCCGCCCATCCAGACGATGCGGTCGATCCGCTCGTGGATCTCCGGGTGCCGTTCGAGAAGGAGCGCGATGTTCGTGAGCGGTGCGGTGGGGACGAGCACCGTGCCGCGGTCGATGAGTGTCGCCAGGAAGTCCGCGGCGTGGTCGGCGACCGGCTGCTCCTCCGGCTCCCGCAGCGCCGGCCCGTCGAGGCCGGTCTCGCCGTGCACGTGTGCGGCGGTGCGGAGCTCGCGGCGCAACGGCGCCTCCGCGCCGGCGGCAACCGGGATGTCCGGGCGGCCGCCGACCTCGAGCGTGACGAGGGCGTTGCGCGTGGTCTTGTCCAGCGTCTGGTTTCCGGCGACGGTCGTGACGCCGACCAGCTCGAGCTCCGGCGAGGCGAGCGCGAGCAGGATCGCGATCGCGTCGTCGTGGCCCGGATCGCAGTCGATGACGATCTTCGTGCTCAAAGCAGTACCTCCACCTCCTCGGCGGTCGGGAGCGAAGTCTGCGCTCCGAATCGTGACGCTGCAACGGCGCCCGCGGCGCAGGCCCTGCGCAGCGCCTCGTCGCGCGACCGCCCTTCGAGCAGCGAGACGACGAGACAGGCCGTGAACGCGTCGCCCGCCGCGGTGCCGTCAACGGCTTCGACCTCCGGCGGCGTCGCGCGGGCCACCTCCTTCCCGTCCTCCAGCAGCACCGCTCCCTCCGCGCCGAGCGTCAGCGCGACCAGGCCGCCGCGCGCGTGGCCGAGCGCTGCGAGCTCGAGCCGGTTCACGACGGTGAGCTCCGCCTCGGGAGCGCCGACCCGCGCGGGAGCGGCGTTGAGAAAGAACCGCGGCGCGAGCTCGGCCGCCCACGCGACAGTCTCGGCCGGGATCTCCTGCTGGCAGAGAACGGCATCCGCGTCGCCGAGCGTGACGTCCTCCGGTCGCAGCTCGGCGTTCGCCCCGGAGACGACGACGATGGTCGTCTCCCCCTCTGCGTCCACCGTGATCAACGCGATCCCGGTCGGCGCGTCCTTGACGAGCCAGCGCTCCTCGACGCCAGCCTCGCGCAACTCCGCAAGCGCCGGGTCGGCGAACTCGTCCCGCCCGACGCAGCCCACCATCGCGACGTCGGCCCCGAGCCGTGCGGCCGCGACCGCCTGGTTCGCGCCCTTGCCCCCGGCCACACGCACGAAGCGGGCGCCACTGACGGTCTCCCCCGCCCGCGGCAACCGCTCCGCCCGCACGACGAGGTCCAGGTTGATCGAGCCGACGACCGCGAGTTTCGGTGCAGCCATGCGCCGAGCCTATCCCGATGTGTATTCGCGCGGTCAGGGGGGATCAGAGCGGGTATGACGTCGAGCGACGAGGAGAGGCGCGCCGCCAACGAGGCGACGTTCCGTGACGCCAACGAGCGGATCCGCGAAGCCGAGCTGGAGCTGAGCCCTCCGCTCGAGCGCGTGCCGTACCTCTGCGAATGCGACGACGTGCAGTGCCGCGCGACCGTCTCGCTCACCGCGCGGGAGTACGAGCACGTTCGCGAGAACGGCGCGACGTTCGCGGTCCTCCCCGCGCACGTCGGCGAAGGCGACGTCATCGAGGAGCACGGCCACTACGTCGTCGTGCTCAAGTCCGCCGCCGGCGGTGAGGTCGCGCGCTCCGTCGATCCGCGAGGGAAGGGCACGGGATGAGCGACGAGCAGGGCAGACGAGTCGGCCTGAACGAGTCGATCTTCCGGCAGGTGAACGAGCAGATCGAGAGTCTGAACCACGGCTTCGGCCAGGATCTCCGCACGCTGACGGTGATCTGCGAATGCGCGAACGGCGACTGCACGGAGAGGATCGAGATCACAGTCTCGGCATACGAGAAGGTTCGGGCCAACCCCCTCCGCTACATCGTCATCCCCGGCCACGAACTGCCCGAGTTCGAGTCGGTCGTCGGCTGCGAAGCCGGGTACGACATCGTCGAGAAGCGTGAGGGGGCGGCGGCCAAGCTCGCCGAGGAGACGGATCCCAGGTCCTGACAGACTGCGTGGCCGTGGGTGTCGCACACTGGAACGAGGTCGAGTCGTTCCGCTCCGCCAAAGGGGAGATGGACGCGACGTGGCAGCGCCTCGGCGACGCGGCCGGCTCGCGCGGCGTGGGCGTCGCCCGCGTCCGGGTCGAGCCGGGCAAGCTGCCGACCCCACCGCACTCGCACGGCGCTTCGGAGGAGCTCTACTTCGTCCTCGCGGGTTCCGGGCTCGCGTGGCAGGACCGCGAGGTGCACGAGGTGCGGCCGCTCGACTGTGTCGTCCACCGCGCCGACGAGATGGAGCACACGTTCGTCGCGGGCCCCGACGGGCTCGAGTTCCTCGTCTTCGGAACGCGGCACCGGACGGAGCTCGGCTGGCTGCCGCGCTCGCGGGCGGTCCGGTTCGGCTGGCCGTGGGTCGAGGGGCGCGACGACGATCCGTGGGACGTCGAAGCAGCGGGCGAGCCGCTCGCCGTCGGCGAGCCGGCGCCGCGTCCGCCGAACATCCGCAACGTCGACGAGCTCGAGCTCCAGACGCATCGCTACCAGAGCTTCGTCTACTTCACGCCGGACGAAACGACCAGGCTCGCCGGCCTCGGGTGGGAGACGCTTCCGGCCGGCCACCGCGGCTCTGCTCCCCACTGCCACTCGGCCGAGGAGGAGATCTTCGTGATCCTCGGCGGCACGGCGACGCTCGAGCTCTGGTCGCCGCAGGGCGAGGTCACGGAGACGACGCCGCTCCGCGCCGGCCACATCGTCGTGCGCGAGCCGGGCTCCCGCGTCTCTCACTCGTTCCGCGCAGGCCCGGACGGCGTCGAGATGCTCGTCTACGGCACCCGCGACGCGAACGACGTCGCCTGGTTCCCACGCTCGCAGAAGATCCACTGGCGCGGCCTCGGCGTGATCGGCCGGATCGAGACGCTCGAATACCTCGACGGCGAGCCGATCGAGGACGACTGATGGCCTACGACGAGGAGCTCGCGGACCGGATTCGCGCCGCGCTCGGCGACAGGCCGGGCCTGACGGAGACGAAGATGTTCGGCGGGATCGGCTTCATGATCGGCGGCAACATGGCGGTCGCCGCGAGCGGCCAGGGCGGGATCCTCGTCCGGGTCGACCCCGATGAGTCGGCGGAGATCGTCGCGACGACTCCCGCCGAGCCGATGGAGATGCGCGGCCGGCAGATGGCCGGCTGGCTCCGCGTCGACACCGCAGATGTGACCGATGACGCCGCGCTAGGCGAATGGGTCGAGCGCGGAGCCGCATACGCCGGCTCGCTGCCGCCGAAGTAGCTGCCGCGCCCGACGCCGCCTTCGCGCACCCGCGGCTTGCGCCGCTGGACGACCTCTTCGACGACGACCGGGCGACCTCGACGTCGCGCTCCTCCTGGCGGGCCACGGCCTCGAGGTCGTCGGAATCGATCCCGCCGCTCGAGGTCGACCTTTCGGGATCCCGCCTGCCGCGCGTGGGAGGAATGGACGCGCGAGAAGACCCGCCGCTACCTCGACACCGACGCCGGGCGCGTCGAGCGGCGGGTAGACGTGACGGACGTCCGCCCGCCGCTCGTCACCTTCCAGGCGACGTTCCTCTTCGACCACGGGCACGGAGCTCGTGTCGGACTCGACGCTCCGGTTCCGTGAGCGCCGGGAGGTCGAAGCCGATCTCCGGGCCAACCGATACAGCTGCTCGAGGTGCGGGACGCGCTCGATCGCCCCGGAGGCGAGTGCGCGTTCTTCGCTCGACGAGCCTAGACCTCGACGATGACCGGGAGCACCATCGGCCGCCGGCGCGTGCGGTTGTAGACGACGCCGCCGAGTGCGTCGTGCAGGTGCTCCTGGAGGAGCTTGATCTCGGTCACGTCGTCGGCGAGGAGCTCGCGCAGGACACGGCCGGCCTCGTCCCGCAGCTCGTCGAGCAGCGGCTCCGCTCCGTCGCCGAAGCCGCGCGCGATCAGCTCCGGCGGGGCCGTGAGACCGCCGCCGTCCTGCTGCGCGAGCGTCGCCACGACGATCAGGACGCCGTCCTCGGCCAGCTTGCGGCGGTCGCGCAGGGCGACGTCGTGCACGTCCCCCACTCCGAGGCCGTCGACGAACGTGACGCCTGCCTCGACCTCGTCGACGATCCGCGCCACACCGTCTCGCAGCTCGACGACCGTACCGTTCTCGGCGAGCACGATTCGGTCCTCCGGCACGCCGCCTTCGCGCGCGAGCTGGGCGTGCGCCGCGAGCATCCGGAACTCGCCGTGCACCGGCATCACGGCCTTCGGCCGGAGGAGCCCGATGATCGTACGCAGCTCCTCCGCGCGCCCGTGGCCCGAGACGTGCACGGGAGCGTTGTCCTCGTGCAGGACTTCCGCGCCCATCTTCGCGAGCCGGTTGATCGCGTCGTGGACGCGCAACTCGTTGCCGGGGATCGGCTTCGCCGAGATGATCACAGTGTCTCCCGCCTCGACGCGCACCGCCGGATGGTCGTTGTAGGCGATCCGCGTCATCGCGGACATCGGCTCGCCCTGGCTGCCGGTGCAGACGATCAGCTGCTGGCTGCGCGGCAGCTCGGCGAGATCCTGCGGCCGGAGGATCGCGTCCTCCGGGACGTCCATGTAGCCGAGGTTGCGCGCGATGTTCGCGTTCTTCCGCATCGAGCGGCCGACGAACGCCACCTTCCGCCCGCAGGCGACCCCGACGTCCGCCGCCTGCTGCATGCGGTGCACGTTCGACGCGAAGGACGAGATGAGGATCCGCCCCTCGCGGCGCGGGAAGATCTGGCGGAAAGCCTCCCCCACCACCCGCTCCGACTCGGTCACGCCGGGCCGCTCGGCGTTCGTCGAATCGCCGAGCAGGAGATCGACGCCGCTCGAGCCGATCTCCGCGAGGCGGCCGACGTCGGTCCGCTGCCCGTCGACGGGCGTGTGGTCGATCTTGTAGTCGCCGGTGTGGACGCAACGCCCGCCCGGTGTGTCCAGCACGACGGCCGCCGCATCGGGAATGGAGTGCGCCATGCGCACGAGCTCGACGCGGAACGGGCCGAGGTCGACCGGCTCGTCGCCCGGCATGAGCTCCCGCAGCTCTGCGGCGCGCAGTAGGCCGTGCTCGTCGAGCTTCGACTTCACGAGCGCGAGCGTCAGCCGCGTCGCGATCACGAGCGGCACGCGCACCTCTCGCATGAGGTACGGCAGCGAGCCGACGTGATCCTCGTGGCCGTGCGTGAGCACGACCGCCCGCAGCATCTCCTCGCGATCCCGGAGATAGCCGAAGTCCGGGAGGACGAGATCGACGCCGAGATGCTCGTCGCGGGGGAACGCCAGCCCGGCGTCCACCACGACGATCGAGCCGTCGGCCTCGTAGACGGTCATGTTCTTGCCGACCTCGCCGAGGCCGCCGAGCGGGATGATCCGGCACGTGCCCATCGAGGGAGTCTAGGGAGCTACGCGGATGCGGTCGCGAGTAGACCCGACCGCTCGAGGCAGGAGCGGATCTCGGTGAGCTCGTCCTCGTCGGGCTCGACCATCGGAAGCCGGTGCCCGCCGACGACGTGGCCCGTCAGGTTGAGCGCGGCCTTGATCGGGATCGGGTTGACCTGGATCCGCAGGAGGTCGTACGACGGCTGCAGCTCCTCGTGGATCGCGCGTGCACCCTCGACGTCTCCCTCGCGGTGACGGCGGATCATCTCGGCGATCTGCCGGCCCCAGAGGTGCGCGGTCACCGACACGACGCCGACGCCTCCGAGATCGAGAAACGCGAGCGTGTTCGGGTCGTCTCCCGAGTAGAGATCGAGGCGCGTCTCCTCCACGATGAACCGCGCCTGCTCGGGATCGTCGAGCGCCTGCTTCACGGCGACGACGTTCTCGATCTCGGCGAGCCGCTCGATCGTGGCCGATTCGATATTCACGACGACGCGGCCGGGGATGTTGTAGACGACGACCGGCAGATGCGTCGCGCCGGCGATCTCCTCGAAGTGGCGGACGATGGCGCGCTGGGGCGGCTTGTTGTAGTACGGCGTCACGACGAGGATGCCGTCGACACCGAGCTCCGTCGCCTCCCGCGTGAGCGCGGCGGAGTGCGCCGTGTCGTAGGTGCCGGTGCCTGCGATCACGCTCGCGCGGTCGCCGACCGCGTCCACGGCGACCCGGAAGAGGTCGAGCTTCTCGTCGTCGGACAGCGTCGGCGACTCGCCGGTCGTGCCGCAGACCGCGATCCCGTCGGAGCCGTTCTCGACCAGGAACGAAGCGAGCTCGCGGAAGCGCTCGAGATCGACGGCGCCGTCCGCCCGGAACGGGGTGACGGCGGCGGTGATGACCGAGCCGAGCATCGTGCAGAAGTCTACGAGAGCTGAGCCTGCAACTCCTGCAACGCGAAGAACACGCCCTCGGAGAAGGTCGGGTACGGCTGGATCGTGTCGACGATCGTCTCGACCGGCACCTTCGCCCGAATCGCGAGCGTGAACTGCCCGAGCCATTCCGCCGCCTGCGGCCCGACGCAGACCGCGCCCACCAGGACGCCCGCGCCGGGGTCGCCGAAGACGCGGACGAAGCCGTCGCGCTTCGGCTTCTCGTACGTCGAGAGGCGCGGGAGCGTCGTGAGCTCGATCCGCGCGCTGACGAGGTCGTCGCCGTCGGTGCGGCCGACCGTCGCGACCTCGGGGTCGGTGAAGATCCCGGCCGGGATCGCGCGGTAGTCGGCCTTCGCGTAGCGACGGGTCATGTCCGCCGCGGCAACCCGCGCCTGGTATTTCCCGACGTGCGTGAACTGCGCGACGCCCGTCACGTCGCCGAGCGCCCAGACGTTCTCGGCAGCGCGCAGGCGCTCGTCCACGCTGATGCCCCGCTGCGTGATCGCGACTCCGAGCTGCTCGAGGCCGAGCCGCTCGATGTTCGGCCGCCTGCCGGTCGCGACGAGGACTCGCTCGGTCTCGAGGGTGGAGCCGTCGGAGAGGTGGACCCGCACGCCGGGCTCGACGCGTTCGATCCCGACGCCGGTGCGAACGTCGATTCCCTCCTCGCGAAAGACGTCCGCCATCAGCTCGCCCGCGTCGCCGTGGACGCGCCCGAGCAGCCGCTCGCCGCGCTCGACGATCGTCACGTGCGATCCCATGCGAGAGAAGAACTGCGTCAGCTCGGCGCCGACGGGGCCGCCGCCCATCACGACGAGGCTCTGCGGCAGCTTGTGCGTGCGCGTCGCCTCGCGATTCGTCCAGTACTCGATCTCGTCGAGCCCTTCGATCGGCGGGATCGCGGGCCGCGAGCCGGTGGCGATGACGAGCCGGTCGTACTCGATCCGCGTCCCGTCGACCTCGACGACACCCGGCTCGGCGACGCGACCCTCGCCGCGCACGAGCCGGCAGTTCCAGTCCTGGAGGTAGCGGAGCTGGCCGGAGTCGTCCCAGTCGCTCGTGATCCAGTCGCGCCACGACCAGACGCCGTCCTGCTCCGGACGCTGCGGGCTGAGCCCGGGCGCCCGCTCGAGCGACGCTCCGAGCTCCGTCGTCCGCAGCATCGTCTTCGTCGGCATGCAGGCGAAGTACGAGCACTCGCCACCGACGAGCCGGCTCTCGACGAGCGTGATGTCCGACTCGTCGCCGAACCGGCGGAGGGCGCCGACGAAGTGCTCGCCGGTCGACCCTCCGCCCAGGACGACGACCTTCAACTACGCCAGCCCGTTGGCCTGCAGGAACGTCTTGGCGACGGAGGCGACCGACTGCTTGTCGATCACGACCGCCTTGTTCATCTGCTGCATCGCCTTCAGCGTCAGCTTCGCCGACACGTCGTTGAGCGTCTGCTTCAGGAGCGCCCCGCCAGGGCCCGAGAGCAGGCTCTGCTTGACGACCGGCGCGACGTTCTGGAAGCCGAAGATGTGCTTGTCGTCGACCAGCGCCGTGTACTTGGACTGGAGCTGCTGCGGGTCGGTCGAGAAGCCGTCTCCGCCGTCCACCTTGTGCTCGTCGAGCAACGTATAGACGCTGATCGTCCCGAGCTGGACGAACTTGATGTGCTTCAACCCGTAGATCTGCTTCATCCCGAGGATGCAGGTGATCCGCGTCTGGCACTCCGGATAGCCCGCGTACGAGAACGACGGCAGCTTGCTCAGGTCGCTCATCTTCGTCACGCCGTCCTTCTGCGCCGTCGACGTGAGCATCGTGAACGTGTCGGTGTCCGCGAACGGCGTCGGGTCGAGCAGCGTCAGGCCGCGGGTCTCCTCGAACTTCTTCGCCGCCTGGTAGGTCGCCGCCGCCGACTTCGGTGCGTTCTTCACCTTCGCGAGGTCGAGCGCGATGATGCCCGTGTACTCCGGATAGACGTTGATCTTGCCGCTCGTGATCGCGGTGTCGATCAGCTCGGAGCTGCCGATGCTCGGCTTGTAGGTGACCGGGAAGCCCTTCACCTTCAGCGCCTGGCCGTAGAGCTGGCCGAGGAGCGTCTCCTCGGAGAAGTTCTTGCTGCCGAGGACGATCTTCGGGTTGTTGCCCCCTGCGGGAGTCGACGTCGTCGTCTTCTTCTTGCCTCCGCCGCAGGCCACGAGTCCGATCAGAAGCGCGACCCCCAGCGAAACCGCGAACGCCGCCTTCGCCGCGCGACGCGTGTGCTTGCGAACCACTGTGCCCTCCCTTCTGGGTTGTCCGTCGCCGTGACCCTACGTTCTCGGGGACATCCGACGCGACGCCGCACGTTGGGCGAGCGCCAGCACGAGCGCGGTCAGCAGCGCCATCGCCGACACCCAAAGCGCGGCCGCGAGCACACCTGGCAGCCCGACGTTCCGGTCCGACTGGGAGACGATGATGTCCCCGAGCCCGTTGCCCCCCGCGACAGAGGCGATCGTCGCCGTCGCGATCACGAAGACGGCGGCGATTCGCACCCCGGCGAGGATGAGCGGCAGCCCGAGCGGCAGCTCGACGCGGAGCACGATCTGCCGCTCGGACATGCCCAGGCCTCGCGCCGCATCCACGGCATCGCGGTCCACACCGTCGATCGCGAAATACGCGTTCGCCAGGATGGGCGGGACGCCGAGCACGACCAGAGCGACCAGGATGTTCCAGAAACCGACCCCGAGAAGAGCGATGAAGAAGGCGATCAGGGCGATGCTCGGCAACGCACGACCCAGCGTGGACGTCCCGAGCGCGATGAAGAGGCCGCGGTGCTTGTGGCCGAGCCAGAGGCCGAGAGGCAGCGCCACGAGCAAGGCCACCCCGAGCGCGGCGAACGCGAGCTCAGAGGTCTCCCCCGCCTTCGTGAGCAGGAGCGAAAAGTTGTCGCCCATGAAGCGGAATGCATCGACAAAGGTCGAGGGCGTGAAGTTGTCCGCGAGGACGCTCACCTGATCCGGCTCCACGGGGTCACGACCCGCTGGAGGAGCGCGAGCAGCCCGTCTGCGGTCAGCCCGAGCAGCACGGCGAGCATGCCGGCGGCGAGGATCTCGGTCCGGAACAGGTTCTGCTGGATCCCCGTGAAGATCGGCTCGCCGAGGCCCTGGGGGATGATGAACGCCGCCACCGTCGCAATCGAGATCGTCGAGACGGTCGCGATCCGCAGGCCTGCGATGACGGCCGGAGCTGCGAGCGGCAGCTCGACCTTGACGAACGTCTGCAGACGGGTGAAGCCCATCCCGCGAGCGACCTCGATCGCCTCCTCGGGCACGCTCTTCAGGCCGGCGATCATGTTCCGGTAGAGGATGAAGAGCGTGTACGAGACGAGCGCGACCTCGACGGTTGGAACGCCGATGCCGGTGATCGGGACGAGGAGCTGGAAGAGCGCCAAGCTCGGGATCGTGTAGAGGAAATCGCTGAACGCGCCGAACGGCGCGTCGAAGAGCTGCCAGCGAAAGCCGACGAGCGCGAGCCCCGAGGCGATCGCGAAGCCGATGCCGACCGCGATCAGGGTCAGCTCGATGTGCTGGACGAGCGCCGGCTGCAGTGTATCCCCCCAGTGGTGTTGCAGCCAGTCGGTGCAGAACCAGCCGTTCGACCGCTCGCACGCGCTCGAACGGCCGAAGCTCGGGATGACCGGGCCGCCGGCCACGTGCCAGCCGCGCGTCACCGCAGCAGGTCCTCTCTCCTCGCGACGCCGAGCGGCGCGCCGTCGGTGCCGGTGACGACGAGCGCGTCACGACGCTCGGCGACGAGGAACGCGAGGGCGTCGCGCAGGCTCGTGTCGGCCGCGAGCCGCGGCAGCCCGTCCCCGGTCGCCGGTGAAAGCTCGAGGTCACCGAGCTTCCGCAGCGCGAGCGCCTTGAGCGCCCGGTCTCGACCGACGAAGTCCGCGACGAAGTCGTCGACCGGCCGCTCGAGGATCCGCTGCGGCGTGTCGTACTGCGCCAGGCGCCCCCCTTCGCGCAGGATCGCGATGCGGTCGCCGACCTTGATCGCCTCGTCGATGTCGTGCGTGACGAAGACGACGGTCTTGCGCAGCTCTTGCTGGAGGCGCAGGAACTCGTCCTGAAGCCGGGCGCGGACGATCGGGTCGATCGCGCCGAACGGCTCGTCCATCAGCATCAGGGACGGGTTCGCAGCGAGTGCGCGTGCGAGACCTATGCGCTGACGCTCGCCCCCGGACAACTGCGCCGGAAAGCGCTTGGCGTAGGAGGGATCGAGGCCGACGAGCTCGAGGAGCTCCGCCGAGCGCGTCTTGATCCAGGAGCGCGGCCGGCCGAGCAGCTTCGGCACCGTGCCGATGTTCGCCTCGATCGTCATGTGCGGGAAGAGGCCGACCTGCTGGATGACGTAGCCGATCGAACGGCGGAGCTCGACGACGTCGTGCTCGAGGATCGAGGCGCCGTCGATCCGGATGTCGCCGCTCGTGAGGGGAATCAGGCGGTTGACGAGCTTCAGCGCCGTGGTCTTGCCGCCACCGGACGGCCCGACGAGGACGCAGATGTCGCCCGCGGGAACGGTGAGCGAGAGACGGTCGACCGCCGCCCCCTCGCGGCTCGGGTAGACCTTCGTCGCTTCGTCGAAGACGAGCTCGGCCGCCTCGGTGGGCATGGGTGAATCTTCTACGAGATGAGGGTGTCCAGGCCGATGGTCAGGCCCGGAGGAAGCTCCGGCAGCTTCTCGAGCGCGAGGAGGACGCCGTCGGCGAACGACTCGCGGCCGGTCGTGTCGTGGCGGATCGTCAGCAGCTGCCCCTCGCCGCCGAAGATGACCTCCTGATGCGCGACGAGCCCCGGCAGCCGCACGGAGTGAATCGTCGGGTCGCCGCCGATCAGGTCGGCGGTCGCCTTCGCGGTTCCGGACGGCGCGTCCACCTTCCGCTCGTTGTGCAGCTCGACGATCTCGGCGCGCGGAAAATGCGCGGCCGCGTCGCGGGCGAAGCGCATCATCAGGACGGCGCCGACCGAGAAGTTCGGCGCGACGAAGAGCCGCAGCCCCTTCTCGGCCGCGAGCGCGCCGAGCTCTCCGGGCTCCCAGCCGGTCGTCCCGACGACACACGAGACGCCCTGTTCGAGCGCGGCACGGACGTTCGCCGGAGCGGCGTCCGGCGTCGTGAAGTCCACCGCCGCGTCGCAGCCCGCCACGTCGGGCTCGTCTCCGAGCTCGATCCCGCGAACCTCGTGGCCGGCGGCCTCGAGACGCGGCACGAGCGCGCTTCCGACCTTCCCATCGGATCCGAAGAGCGCGATCTTCACGCCGCCGCCCCACGCGACGCCGTAGGCGGCGCGGTCTTCGGTCGGGCGTCGCCGGCTTGGCCGGCGACGCTTCCAGCCTCTGCGCCGAGCGTGGCGCTCGCGCGACCCACCGCGGCGCGGAAGTGCGCCTCGTCGGCGCCGACGCCCGCCGCGGCGAGGCGCTCGGACGGCAACAACGCGGTCGCCAGCTCCGCGAGCTCGTCCCCGTCGACCGCGTCGATCTCGGCCATCAGCCGCTCGAGCGTGAGGAGCTCCGTGTCGGTCACGAGCGACTTCCCGAGCCGGCTCATGCGGTTCGAGGTGGACTCGAGCGAGAGGACGATCCGTCCCTCGAGGCTCTCCTTCGCCCGCTCGAGCTCGCCCTTGCGCAGCCGGCCCGCGGCGATCTCGCCGATCTGCTCGACACAGATCTCGACGCACGGGCCGAGGTTCTCCTCTCGCGTCCCGACGTAGACGCCGAGGACGCCGGTGTCGGTGTACTGCGCCCCGAAGCTGTAGACGGCGTACGCCATACCGCGCTTCTCCCGGATCTCCTGGAACAGCCGCGACGACGCCGAGCCGCCGAGAATCGCGTCGAGCAGGGATGCGGCAAAACGGCGGCGGTCCGAACGCGCGATGCCCGTCGCGCCGAGGCAGAGGTGGTACTGCTCCGTCTCCTTGCGCTGGAAGCGGAGCCCGGGGCCCGGCAGCTGCGCGAGCGGACGCCGGACGCGCGTGCCCGGGCGAGCCGGTGCGCCGGAGCGGCGCTCGCTGCGCTGCAGGAGCGCGACGAGCCGGTCGTGCTCGAGGTTCCCCGCCGCGGCGAGCACGACGTTCCCGGGCGCATAGGCCGTGCGGTGGTAGCCGGAGAGCGCGCGGCGGCTCACCGTGGAAATGACCTCGGCGGTTCCGATCACAGGCCGTCCGAGCGGATGGTCGGCGAAGACGGCCTCCGAGAAGAGGTCGTGGACGAGCTCCTGCGGCGTGTCCTCGTACATCGCGATCTCCTCGAGCACGACCTCGCGCTCCTGGTCGACCTCGGCGAACGACGGCGCGAAGACCATGTCCGTCATCACCTCGAGCGCGGTCTCGACGTGATGATCCGGGACGCGCGCGTAGAGCACGGTGTTCTCGCGCGAGGTCGCAGCGTTCAGCTCGGCGCCCATCGCATCGAACGTCTCCGCGATCTCCTGCGCGTCGAAGCGGCGCGTGCCCTTGAAGAGGAGATGCTCGATGAAGTGCGACACGCCCGCGCGGTCGGCACGCTCGTCGCGCGAGCCGACGTCGATCCAGAAGCCGAGCGAGACGGAGCGTACGCTCGCGACCCGCTCGGTGATGACGCGCTCGCCCGTGTCGAGTTCGCTCAGAACGACCTTCTGCATTGGCCGATGGTAGGCGAGCGGCTACGCGCTCGCGACGAAGCGCAGAGCGGAGCCGCTGCGCTTCGCCTCGTACTGCGCCTCGTCGGCGAGGCGGAAGAGCGTCTTCGGATCGTCCGCGTCGTGCGGACACGTGGCGCACCCGAAGCTGGCCCCGAGCTCGGGCAGCCACACCGGTCCGCCGATCGCCATCTCCCCGAGCGCCGTCCTGACCCGGTCGACGACGGCCCTCGCGTCGTGCTCGCTCGCTTCGGCGAGCAGCACGGCGAACTCGTCACCGCCGATGCGGAACGCGTCGTCGGGTTTCCTGAGCGACTCCGCGAGAGCGTTCGCGAACGTGACGAGCGCCTCGTCCCCGGCGGTGTGCCCGTAACGGTCGTTGAGCTGCTTGAAACCGTCGAGGTCGGCGACGACGAGGCCGAGGGACCGCTCGTAGCGCCGCCCGCGGGCGACCTCGCCGTCGAGCCGGCTCATGAAGGCGCGACGGTTGAGGAGACGCGTCAGCGGATCGTGGTGCGCGAGGAAGCGGAGCTCGCCGAGATGCCGGCCCGAGACGAGCGCGGCTGCGGCGGCGTTCGCAAAGATCCGCAGCGCCTGCAGCCGGTCGGGCGAGGGCAGGAGCCGGTCGCGCGGATTGTCGACCCAGATGATTCCGAGGAGCGCGCCGTCTCCATCCTCGAGCGGCACGACGAGCCAGTGCCGGTTCCAGGCCCACGGGCCGCGGCCGTTGAGCTGCGACGGATAGACCTCGACGCCGCTCGAGAGCCGCGCTCTCGCCTCCTCGTGCGTGAAGAGGTAGCAGCCCTCGCGGAGGAACGCCTCGTCGAGCAGCGGCTCGAGCTGAGCGGCCGTCACGACCACGCGGTGCTGGAGCTCCTCGAGCCGCCAGCCCGCGGTCGCCCGCGGCACGACAGCGCCGGTCGCCGTGTCCACGAGCGCAGCACAGACGTTGCGGAAGTCGAGAGCGTCGCGGATGCCGCGGCACACGCGGCGCAGGATCTCGGTGTTCGACGACTCGCCGGTGATGCGCGACGACATCCCCAGCAACTCCTCCAGCGCGCGCTGGTGCCGCGCCGACTCCGCCGACTCGCGCGCCGCCTCGATCGCAAGCGCCGCGTGGTCGGCGATCGAGACGAGGACGTCGAGATCGTCGTCCGTCGGCCGACGCCCGCTCAACGGCTCGTCGACGGAGATGATCCCGAGCAACGACCCTCGCTGGTCGCGCATGGGCACGAACAGAGCGTCCTCCGGATCCCACGCGGCCGGATGGCACGAGCGCCCGCCCTGGGGCACGTAGCTCGGCCCGAGCGAGTCCCAGTCGACCGAGCCGCTCGGCACGACGTACGCACCCCGCCGTTCGAACTGGTCGCCGAGGAGCACCGGCCAGTCGTCGCCCGGGACAGCATGGCCCAGGAGCGCTGCTCGAGCCTCCTCGCCTCCGTACACGGTGGTCACCTCGAAGTCGTCCCACGCGGGCCGGTACAGGTTGACCGCGACGGTGCGGTAGCCGAGCGACTCGCCGATGGTGCCGGCGACGGCGTCGAGCAACGTGGGGAGATCCTCACGCGCCCGCAGAAGGCGGGTCACCTCGACGAGGCCCCGCAGCGGTGAGATGGTCGGAAAGCTCAAGTGTTCGGACTCGCCGACCCATCGGCACCCGATAGGCGCAAGATGAGCCGCGGGATCCGAACGAGGGAGTCGAGGCGGGCGGCGCAACCGCCCGCCTCATCACCTACCGCTAGTCCTCGTCGCGGCGCGGCCCACGAGGACCGCGACCGCCACGACCGCCGCGGCGATCGCCGCGCGGCCGGTCCTCCTCCGGAGGACGTGGCGGGGCATCCTTCGCCCGCTCGATCAGCTCCTCCGGCTGGACGAGATTGCCGTTCTCGTGCTTCGCGACGAGCTTGAGACCGATCCGGCCACGGGCCTTGTCGACCTCCTGGACGACGACGTCGACCACATCCCCGCGGCTCATCACGTCCTCGATGTGCGCGACCCGGCCCGGGCCGACGTTCGAGACGTGGAGCAGCCCGTCCGTCCCCTTCTTCAGCTCCACGAACGCGCCGAACTGCGTGGTCTTGACGACCTTGCCGGTGAACGTGTCGCCGACCTCCGGCTCCTTCGTCAGCGACTCGATCGCGGCGACGGCCTCCTTGGCCTTCGTGCCCTCGGTCGCGTAGATGAGGATCGTGCCGTCCTCCTCGATGTCGATCTGCACCTCGTAGTCGGACTCGAGGCCCCGGATCGTCTCGCCGCCCTTGCCGATGACCATGCCGATCTTCTCCTGATCGATCTTGATCGTCGTGATGCGCGGCGCGTTGTCCGAGAGCTCGGAGCGCGACTCCGGGATGACCTCGAGCATCTTGTCGAGGATGACCTCGCGCGCCCGCTTCGCCTGCTCGAGCGCGTTTCGCATGATCTCCTGCGTGACGCCGGTGATCTTGATGTCCATCTGGAGCGCCGTGATGCCCTCCCGGGAGCCGGCGACCTTGAAGTCCATGTCACCGAGGTGGTCCTCCGCGCCCTGGATGTCGGTGAGGATGACGTAGTCGTCGCCCTCCTTCACCAGACCCATCGCGATGCCGGAGACCGGGGCCTTGATCGGCACACCCGCGTCCATTAGCGACAGCGTCGAGCCGCAGACCGAGCCCATCGACGACGAGCCGTTCGACTCGAGCGTCTCAGACACGATCCGGATCGTATACGGGAACTCCTCCGGGCCCGGGACGACCGCCTCGAGCGCCCGCTGCGCGAGCGCACCGTGACCGATGTCACGCCGCTTCGGGCCTCGCATGAAGCCCGTCTCCCCGACCGAGTAGGGCGGGAAGTTGTAGTGGTGCATGTAGCGGCGCTCCGCCTCGAGTGAGAGGTCGTCGATGCGCTGGCCCTCCTTCGCGGTGCCGAGCGTGAGCGTGGACAGGATCTGGGTCTGGCCGCGCGTGAACAGGCCCGAGCCGTGCGCACGCGGGTTGACGCCGACCTCGATCTCGATCGGCCGGATCTCCTCTGCCCCACGCCCGTCCGGACGCCGCTTGTCGACGGCGATCTTCTGGCGCACGAGATCCTTGTAGACCGACTCGCACGCCTTCTTGACGTACGACTTCGTCTGCGAGTCCTTGACCGGGTCCTCGCCGTCGGCGGCCGGGCCGACCGGGAACGGCAGCTCGGTCTCCTCGACGATCCGGTCGAACAGCAGCTGCCTCTTCGCCGAGCGCAGAGCCTTCGAGTCCTGCTCCGCGTCGGTGAGCGCCTTCAGCTCGTCGCCGAACTGCTCGCGCACCGGGCCCTCGACCGCGACCGACCGCTGCTTCTCGAGCAGCGAGACGAGAGCGGAGCGGACCTGCACCTGCCGCTGGATGTCGTCGTCGGTCGACTCCATCGTGATCGGCGGGGCGAGCTCGGCGAGGAGCTCGTCGACGGCCGAGGCGGCCTCGCGGAGGCCAACCTGCTGGATCCGCTCCCAGATCGAGTGACCGCGGTCGCGCTCGATCTCCGCGAGGAGGTCGAGGTCGAGCCACTTCGGCTTGCCGGCCTGGCGCTGGAGCTCCTCCTGCGCCTCGCAGAGCTTCACGATCTCGCCGTGCGCGAGCTCGAACGCCTCGAGGATCTTCTCCTCCGGCACCTGGTTCGCTCCGGCCTCGACCATCGTCAGCGCCTCCTTCGTGCCGACGACGATCAGATCCATCTCCGCGTCGTTCTCGCTCTCGGCCAGCGTCGGGTTGACGACGAGGTCGCCCTCGAGCAGGCCGATGCGGACCGCGCCCACCGGGCCGAGGAACGGCAGCGGCGAGAGCATCAGAGCGGCCGACGCGCCGTTGATGCAGAGGATGTCGTGGGCCGTGACCATGTCTGCGCTGAGCACGGTGCAGATCACCTGCACCTCGTTGCGGAAGCCCTTCGGCCACAGCGGCCGGATCGGCCGGTCGATCATCCGTGCGGTGAGGATGGCGCGCTCGGTCGGGCGCCCCTCACGCTTGAAGAAGCCGCCCGGGATCTTCCCGGCGGCGTACATCCGCTCCTCGACGTCGACGGTGAGCGGGAAGAAGTCGGCCCCTTCGCGCGCCTCTGCGCGCCCCTGGGCCGTGGCGAGCACCATCGTGTCGCCTCCGCGGACGACGACAGCGCCGTCCGCCTGCTTCGCGAGATGGCCGGTTTCGAAAGAGATCTCCTGGGTCCCGATCTGGACGGAGACCTGCGCCCGGCGCTCGGTCGCGATACTCATCAATTGTCCTCCACTTTGCTTGTGGAGGGCGGGAGCTCGAGCCAGTCCAGTTGCGATGGGCTCGCTCGAACTTCCACCCTCCTGTTCTTCGGAGCTAGCGGCGCAGGCCGAGCTCCTTGATGAGGGCGCGATAGCCCTCGAGGTCGTGCTTCTGCAAGTAGTTCAAGAAGCGGCGGCGTTGCCCCACCAGCTTGAGCAGCCCACGCCGCGAGTAGTGGTCGTGCTTGTGGGTGCGCAGATGCTCCGTCAGGTCGTTGATCCGCTGCGTGAGCATCGCGATCTGCACCTGCGGCGAACCCGTGTCGGCCTCGTTACGGCCGTGCTTCGAGATGATCTCCTGCTTCGCTTCCTTGGTCAGGGCCACGCCCTCTCCTTCCGTTTGCCTCCCGAGGCTCCGCCCGCGGCGCCAAGGATCGTTGGCGCGAGCCGGGCCTGGGTCGCCGGGTAGGGTAGCTGAAAGCGGCATGGAAAGCGCGATTCCGCACGAACGGCTCGTCGAGATCGTGCGCGCCGCACAGGCCCGGACGAGCGTGTCCGCCCGGCGGCCGCGCTGGACGTGGGCGGTCGGACGGCCTGGACGACCACCGGCGCGCGCTCCTCTCCCACACTGCGGGCTACCGCGTGGAACGGCCCGAGCCGCTGCCGCCCGAATGCGTCGGTCGCTGGTCGTCTTCGAACGCGGGGTACCGGGAGGCCGCCTCCGTCTTCGAGGCGACTACTCCGAGGCCGTGCGGGAGCTCGTGGTCGCCGTGCTGACGAACTCGTGGCGGGCATCGGGGGTGATCCGCCACGTCGTGGAGGATCTGCAACTCGTTCCTCCACCGACACGGTCACACACGACGCCGAAGAGGCAACGTATTCGCTCGACGGCCTCGGAGCCGTCGTCGCGCGCGGCTCACGACGTGGCGGACAGACTTCCCCCGGCGTGGCGTCGCGAGGGCCGGGGTGGGTCGCGCTGCCCCGCTCGAGCTTCTGAGTCTCAGCCGGGACGGACGGCCGTGCGCGTCTGCTCGACGTCGTCGTCGATCGCCGCCACGAGCTCCTCGAGCGAGTCGAAGCGGCGCTGCTCGCGATTCAGGCTCCAGAGCTCGACGACCAGCCTCTCGCCGTACAGGTCGCCGTCGAAATCGAGCAGATGCGCCTCGACACGCCGCTCGACGCCGTCGAAGTGGGGATTCGTCCCGATCGAGACCGCGGCGCGCCGGTCGCGAGCCCAGCCCGCGTAGATGCCGTCGGGCGGGACGAGAAGCCCTACCGGAACGTCGAGGTTTGCGGTCGGGAAGCCGAGCTCGCGGCCGCGCCCGTCGCCGCGAACCACGATCCCCTCCACCTCGGGCGGCCGCCCGAGCAGCGCCGCCGCGCGCTCCATCTCGCCGGCGTGGACGAGCTGCCGGATCCCGCTCGAGGAGACGTTCGCGAGGAGCGGAACGCGCCGCACGTCGAATCCGAGGCGCTCGAGCAACGCGAGATCGCCCTCGCGACCCCTCCCGAAGTGGAATGTTTCCCCGGCGGCGACGGTCTGGGCGCCGCTGCCGCGCAACATCCGCTCCGCGAACTCCTCCGGCGACAGTGCCGCCAGCTGTTCGTCGAAGCGGAGCACGAGGACGTCCTCGACGCCGGCGGCCTCGAACAGCTCGAGCCGCCGCTCGAGCGTGGCGAGCAGCTCGACGCGGCCGCCGAGCACAGCGCGCGGATGCGGATCGAAGGTCACGACTCCGGATCGCAGGCCCGCCGCCTGCGCCGCCTCGATCACGCGGAGATGCCCGCGATGGACGCCGTCGAACGTGCCGACCGCGACGGCGCGCCGGGCCTCCGGCAACTCGGCCGGCTCGCGAGCGACGTTCACACCTGCTCCAGCACGGTCGCTTCCGGCAGGAGCCGCTCGACCGTGAATGCCTCCGGTGCGACGGCGTCCTCGACCGAGAACGGCCCGACCTCGGTTCGCCGCAGCGACATGCAGTGCCCGCCGAGCTCCGACGCAAGTGACCGAACGTACGTCCCGGAACTCACGAGGAGGTCGAGCGTCACCCTCTCGCGCGCGTAGGCGACGATCTCCAGGGAGTGGACGGTCGAGCGCCGCACCGGCATCTCCACCTCGACCCCGCGCCGCGCGAGCTTGTAGGCGCGCTCGCCGCCGATCTTGACGGCGGAGGCCGCCGGAATAGGCAGCGCGACCTCGCCGCGGAGGCTCTCGAGTCGGTCCTCGAGCTCGTCCTGGGCGGGAGGCTCGTGCCTCTCGACGATCTCTCCCTCGGGATCGCCCGTCTCTGTCCGTGCGGTGAGGTCGATCTCGGCGACGTACCGCTTGTCGAGCCCGACCAGCCGCGGCGTCAGCTTCGTCGACCGGCCCGAGAGGAGCAAGAGCAGTCCCGTCGCAAACGGGTCGAGCGTCCCGGCGTGACCCGTGCGTGCGCCGGTCAGCCGGCGGACCTGGGCCACGACCGCGAAGGACGACGGGCCGCTCGGCTTGTCGACGAGCGCGACGCCCGAGGGCTCAAGCGCGCGAGGTGGCACGTTGCTCGAGGAAGCCGGCCCGGATGCGCTCGACGATCTCCGCGAGAGAGTCGCTGCTCGAGAAGCCCGCGGCCTGCCGATGACCGCCGCCCCCGAACGTCCGGGCGATGACGGAAACGTCGAGCTCGTCGATGCTCGAGCGGAGCGACCCCTTGTAGGCGTGCGGGCTCTCGCTCAGCTGCTCCCGGATCAGGACGGCCAGCTCTGCGCCCTCGACCGAGCGCAGGTAGTCGATGATCCCCTCGGAGTACGGCTCGGCGGCGCCGGCCTCGACGAAGTCGTTGCGCACGAGGTGCGACACGACGATCCGTCCGCCTTCGAGCACCTCGGCGCGGTCGAGCGCGCGCGCCAGCAGCTTCAGCTTGGCGAACTCGAGCGACTCGTAGACCTGCTGGAACACGGCGTGGACGTCGGCGCCGGCCTCGACGAGATCGGCCGCCAGACGGAGCGACTTGGGCGTCGTGTTCGCGTACTGGAAGCGGCCCGTGTCGGTGACGAGCGCGATGTAGAGCGGCTCCGCGAGCTCCGGAGTCAGCTCGACGCCGAGCTCGGCGAAGACGTCTCGAAGCACCTCCCCCGTCGACGACGCATCGGGGACGATCAGGTTGAGGTTGCCGAAGCGCGTGTTGTCGTGGTGGTGGTCGATGTCGAGGACGAGCGGCGTCCTCGTGAGCGCGTCCGGGTCGCCGATCCTGTCCTCCTTCGCGCAGTCGACCGCGAGGAGCACCCGCTCGGCCGCGTCCGCCGGCGCCTCGCGCACGAGATCGCCGAGCGGCATGAACGCGTACTCGCGCGGCAGCGGCGTCTTGCCCGGGAGGTACATGACGGCGTCCTTGCCGAGCTGCCGAAGGGCGAGCGTGATCGCGAGCAGCGAGCCGAGCGCGTCGCCGTCCGGGTTCTCATGGGTGACGACGAGAAAGCGGTCGTGCCGCTCGAGGGCGTCCGCAATCGCCTTCAAGTCAGTCGTCTGTGTCATCGTCGTCCGGCGCGAGCTCGTCGATCAGGCGGGTCATGCGCACGCCGCGCTCGACCGTCGGATCGTACTCGAAGGTCAGCTGAGGGGTGCGCTTCATTCTCAGCTGGCGGGCGAGCCGCGACTGCAGGACGCCGTGCGCAGCTTCGAGCCCGTCGAGGCTGGCGCGGCGCTTGCGAGCCGAGCCGAGCACGCTGACATAGACCGTGGCCTGGCGCAGATCGGGCGACGTCTCGACAGCCGTCACGGTGATCAAGCCGATCCGCGGATCCTTGAGCTCGGGCAGGGCCTCGGCGAGCACCTGCCGCACCGACTCGTTCACCCGGCGCATGCGCTCGCCCACGCTCAGCGGATCACCTCGAGGACGAGCTGTCTCGGTTCCGGCTCGCCGGCGTCGACTTCGTAGGCGGCCAGGAGCGCGGCCTCCGCTCTCTCGGCCGCAACGGCGTCTCGTGCGTGGATCTCGGCGAGCGGCTCACCGGCGGCGACCTCGTCCCCACGCTTGCGCAGGCAGACGACGCCGACCGCGTGGTCGATCGGCTCACCGGCGACCTCGCGCCCAGCGCCGAGCTCCATCGCCGTGGCTGCGACCTCCCGCGCCCCGAGCCCGTGGACGTACCCGCTCTTCGGCGCGGCCACCTCCCGCACCACGGGCGCCAGTGGCAGCCGCGCCGGATCCGGATCGCCGCCCTGCGCCCGCACCCAGCGGTCGTAGACGGCGAGCGCCGAGCCGTCCTCGAGCGCCGTCTCCGAGCGACGTCTTCCCTCAGCTTCGTCCATACCGAGATCGGAGAGCGCGAGGAGCTGCGCCGCGGCGTCGACGACGAGCTCGCGGAAGTCAGGGGGCCCTCCGCCGCTCACGGTCTCCCACGCCTCACGCACCTCGAGCGCGTTGCCGACCGCGCGGCCGAGCGGTTGATCCATGTCGGTCAGGACGCAGACGACGTCCATCCCGGCCTTCATACCGAGCGCGCGCATCTCCTGCGCGAGCCGACGA
>Ga0070730_10001360_pt1 | contig 23663 bp, 13 predicted proteins | sample Coa_R1_3_FD_66447 | JGI IMG/M metagenome (GOLD analysis project Ga0070730, IMG submission 66447) | Surface soil microbial communities from Centralia Pennsylvania, which are recovering from an underground coalmine fire - Coalmine... | ecosystem: Environmental > Terrestrial > Soil > Unclassified ... | reverse complement strand
TTGCGATTTAGCCGGGTGGTCACGTTCTTTTTGCGGTGGCTTTTTGCGGTCGCGCCCCAGTTGCTGGTGCCGGGAGGGGGAGTCGAACCCCCAAGGTACTAAGTACCGGCGGATTTTGAGTCCGCTGCGTCTGCCAGTTCCGCCATCCCGGCGTTGGAAAGGCCTCCTTATTGTACGGCAGGCACTAGGGAATTTGAATCCTTACGCGGGAACTGGGTCCTGCACGGGGGCGGCGATTCTGGGTAACTCTACGCGGAAGATCGCGCCTTCGCCGGGACGGCTCTCCACCGCGATCGAGCCTTGGTGTTGAGTGACAATCCACTGAGCAATCGCCAGACCAAGCCCGGTTCCGCCTTGCGTACGGCTGCGCGCTTTGTCGACACGGTAAAAACGCTCGAAAATTTTATTCTGCTCCTCCTCGGCAATACCTACCCCGGAATCCTGAACCGTCATGACCGCGCTTTGCGCTGTCTGTTCCAGCCGCAAATGCACCGAGCCCGGAGAGGATGTGTATTTGAAAGCATTGTCGAGAAGAATGTCAGCCAATCGCCGCAACAGAGATTCGTCGCCCATAACGAATACTGATTGCCTATCAAAGTTTGCGGAGAGTTCCATGGAGCGCATGGTCGCCACCTGCCGCCAACCATCAAGCACGCTCCCCAGCATCTGCCCCCAGTTGAGCGGTCGGAGGTGGACAGTTTCGCGGCCGGAGTCGGCCCGCGCCAGCGACAACAGTTGTTCAATTAATGCCGTGGTGCGTTCGGCCTCCAACAGGATGTGGCGGAGCGCCTCCTGATATTCCGCCTCTCCGCGGGATCGCCGCAAGGCTAATTCCGCTTCGGTGCGGATGAGAGAAACAGGCGTCCTTAATTCGTGCGAAGCGTCGGCGGTGAATTGTGAGACGCGCAGAAACGCACTCTCAATCCGGTCCAGCATTTCATTCAACGTATCGGAGAGGCGCTGCAGCTCATCTCCGGTCTTCAGCTTCTGCAGGCGGCTGTTGAGATTGGAGCCGCCGACTTCGCGCGCGGTTCTCACCAGTGCATCCACCGGGGACAAAGCCCGGCGGCTCATCCAGTAGCCGACACCGGCTGCCACCAGCAAAAGCAGGGGAGCGAACATCAACAGGTAGGAACGAAACAGATGCAGCGTCTCGACCGCATCGTCTGCCGGGATGCCCATTTCCACGGTGTAAATGTGGCCGTTGACATTGAGCTTCTGGAAGAGAAAGCGGAATGGCCTGCCGTCCAACCGGCGACTGCGGGATCGCGGGCCTTTCACCTGAGCCGGGGGCATGAGCGCGGAGGGATGGGCCTCGAAAAATGCCGCCCGGTAAATCGGCTCGCCACTTTCCGCGAATAGAGCCAGGTAGTCTCCCGAGTGTTCAATCGAGTACGTGCGATTCACCGCCTGCTGCAATTCCGCAACAGTGGCTTCGTTCTTTTGCTTCCCTAGAAACGTCTTCAGGTCTTCCACCTGAGTTTCGAGATCGTCATCGACCATGTCGTAGAGGTTATGCCGCAGAATGATCCACACTCCCAGGCCGAAAACGAACTCGCCCAGCGCAAAGACGGCGAGATACCAGACGGTGAGGCGCACGCCGATGGAGAGTCGCTTCATGCCTGCCCGTCCTGGCGAATCATGTAGCCGACGCCGCGCACGGTGTGGATCAGCTTCGGGCGCCCCGGTGGATCGACCTTATTGCGCAGAAGATGCATGAAGGCATCCAGAGTATTTTCTTCGATCTCGCGATCGAAACCCCAGACGGCTTCGATAAGAGCACGCCGCGAGACTACCTTGCCGGCGCGGTACATCAGGCGTTCCAACAAATTGTATTCAGTGCGAGTCAAGGAAACGCGTTCTTCGCCACGCTGTACTTCTCTGCTGGCCGGATCGAGCACCAGGTCTGAGACTCGCAGATTCGTGTTCTGCGTCGCGAGCGCGCGCCGTTGCACTGCCCGTAACCGCGCCACCAGTTCGTCAAAGGAAAACGGCTTCGTCATGTAGTCGTCGGCGCCCAGGTCCAGTCCGTGAACAATGTCGGGCACCGAATCGCGTGCCGTAAGCATCAGGATCGGGGTCCGCACTTTCTCGGATCGCAAACGCTTAGCGAGCTCATATCCGCTGAGCTTCGGCATCATGACATCAAGAATGATGGCGTCGAATTCGTAGGCCTTGGCCAATGCCAGGCCCTCCGCGCCATCCGAGGCGCAAGTCGCCGTATGCCCTTCTTCCGTCAGCCCTTTTCGGAGAAGGTCCATCATCCGCGCTTCGTCCTCGACAATCAGCAGTTTCATCGGCGTCCAAGCGATCGACTCACGTAGCGGCCATTTCTCCCCATAGTCTAGGGCGAATACCTTGCGACAACCTGAAGAAATATTAACGTGACGTTCATTCCCGCGTCACACTCCCGCTCTAGCATGTCCGGCCATACGAAAGCACGCCATTGAAATTTCACCGGGATGCGACTCCAGGCTGGACCTCGAAATTTCGGGACCTGTCGGATTCGCCATCGCGGCTGCCAAGGAGCCGAAGCCATGCGTTCGCCTCGTGCCAGAAGGACTGCTCAACTCTCGCTCAGTATTGCGCTCGCCCTGCTGCTTAGCGTGGCATATCTCCTCGTGGGCATGCCCGCGTTCGCCCAGGTCGATCGCGCCGTGCTCGAAGGCACCGTCAGTGATCCGTCGGGACGGGTGATTGTAGGCGCAAGCGTGAAGGTTGTGGCCATCGATACCGGCCTGAGCGAGGAACAGCAAACCAATTCGAAAGGTTATTACCGTTTTCCCGGATTGGGGGTCGGCCGCTATACGGTGACGACCGCCGGCAAAGGTTTTAGGAGTAAACAGGTGGAGGACATGGTGCTCCGTGTGGGCCAGACTCGCACCTTGGATGTCCAGCTTGGAGTGGGCGCGATCAACGAAGTGATCGATGTCCAGGCATCTGCCGAACCAGCCGACCGCAGTTCGGCCGAAGCCTCCACGGTCATCGATACAGAACAAATCTCCGAACTCCCCAACAACGGACGCGATTGGGCGAGCTTCACGCTTCTCGCCCCCTTCGCGCAAGACGATGGAGGCGGCGATCAGCGCACCATTCGCTTCGCGGGCCGCGCCCGGGACGACAATAATTTTTCCTTCGACGGAGTCGATGCCGGAGGCATTCAGGAGCAGGCACAGAAATCACAAACACGGCTGCAGATTTCGCAAGATGCGATCGAGGAGTATCGCGTGAACAGCGCTCTCTACGACGCTGAGTACGGCACGCAGGCTGGCGGCCAGATTGACGTGGTCACCAAATCGGGCACCAATGACTGGCACGGCAGCATGTTTGGTTACTTCAGAAACTCTGTGTTCGATGCCCGAAACTTCAACGACTTCGATATCAACGGGAAACCGGCAGTTCCGCCGTTTCGTATGGGGCAATACGGATTGACCTTCGGCGGGCCGATTCAGAAAAACAAGACCTTTTTCTTCATCAGCTACGAAGGGCTCCGGCAGCTGCAGTCCACGACGCAAACATTCGCGGTGCCGTCCGGCTTTGGCGTGGGATTTAATAATGCATCCCAAACGTCGTTGTCAGTGCCATTCCAACAAAACGTTTTGAACAGCTCTCCGCAGATGTGCGAGATCATACAAGCCTACCCCTGGCGGGCCTCGGTCGGCACGATCAATGGCTGCGCGCCGCGTTTCGTATATCCGGATGCAGCCTTTCAATGGCAAGGAAGCCTTTCGAGCGCGAGTGACAGCAATAACATCGACGTAGTCACGGCACCCACGCCAACGACCGTTCACGAGGATACCTGGCTGGTTCGAATCGACCACAAAATGGGCGAGAACACCCTGCTGTACGGCCGTGCACAACGCGACATCAGCCTGGTGAATGCCCCGAACGGCAGCAGTCTGCCGGGCGATAAGCTCCAGACCATCAACCACCCGGCCAATTATCTGATCGCGCTGGAGCATACTTTCAGCCCGACTCTGTTCAACGAAGCCAAGTTCTACGTCAATCGCTCTCCTTTTCACAATCCCCAGGCGAGCGCGCTTCCTTTTGCAGTCAGCACGAGCGATTTTGTGGGACTGAACGACAACACCGCCGACATCGAAGTCGGCACGACGTTCGGCGTAGTTGATAACGTGATCTGGACTCACGGCCGGCACGCCTTCAAGACCGGGATGGAAATCCGACGCGTCCGGCTGAATCAGGGTCAGACTGCGGATAATGTTCTCAGCTTTGGCAACACGGACGACATGGCGAGCGCAACCCTCGATAACATTACCTTCAATGCTCCGTGGTGCTGCCACAGGCTGCGACGCATGTTCTACATGCCTTATTTTCAGGATGAATGGAAGGTAACCCCGACCCTGACGTTCACCGCAGGTTTGCGCTGGGAATACTACGGAGTCGCGCACGAGGCTACCAACCGCACTACCGTTTTTGACCTGAACCAATTCCACGGAGTGTGTCTCGGGTCCGGTTCCTTTAACACGCTGCCGGTTCCGGCTGGCTCCGGTCCCATCAATACGGCTCCCTGTCCAACCAATCCGGCTTTGTACAACGCAAACTACAGAAACATTGATCCCAGACTCGCGCTTGCCTGGGCGCCCGGCATGTTCCACGGAAAAACTGTGTTTCGTACCGGCTTCGGAATTTATCACGGAGCGGCTCAGAACGACGATCTCAATGCCGGTCTGGAAAGCGACACCTTCCGCGTGAAGGTGAACCAGTCCATCGCCCTCAACCCAGCCTTTGAGCAGACCTCTCCGGACCTGAGCAGCGTCACTGCGCAAAAACAGGCTTCACATCCGCGCGCTTTGCAGCGTCAAGGACGCCGCGACTTGTACGCGGAGGAGTGGGGATTGACGGTAGAGCATGAGCTGCCGTCGAATTTCCTCGCGTCGGCCCAATACATAGGAAGCCGCGGGGTTCGCCTGTTTTCGCGAGGCGCCGTAAACCTCTGCACCACTCCGGTAACATTTAATCCCATCGACGGCGACTGTGTGCGGCCGCTTGACCAGTATTATCCCGATCCCAACAATCCTGACCCTTTTGGTTCCGTCGATCGCAAGAGTGACATCGGGTCGAGCACCTATAACGCTCTGGGACTCTCGCTCGAGCGCCGATTCAGCCAAGGTCTCTCTTTCCAATCGCGGTACACCTGGTCGCATTCGATCAACGATGGGTCCGTAGGAGGAGGCGAATCCAGCGGTCCTGAAAATGTGAACTGCCTGCCCTGTGACAAAGGGCCCAGCATTTTTGATGTTCGCCACAACGTGGCTGTCAATGCGGTTTATGAACTTCCTTTCGGCCCTAGCAAACCATATCTCAGCGCTCCCGGCGCACTGAGCAAGGTACTCGGAGGCTGGCAATTCAGTAGTATTGGCCTCTGGCACACTGGGCATCCTTTAACGGTTTCCATGGACCTTTCCAACAGCATTAGCGGCGGGCCTTTCGATTCGCTTCCCTACACCTACCTCTTACCCGACGGCAATGATCAGACCAACCAGCGGCCTGACATCATTCCCGGTGTACCGGTAATCCTGCCGGGAGGCGGACGCTATGGCGTGCCGCTGATCAACGCGGCTGCGTTTCAAGCTCCGCCTACCGACGCCAACGGAAACTTCACGCGATTTGGGAACGAACCGAACGGAGTGATTCGCGCTTTGAATAGCTGGCAGATCGATCTCGCCCTCACCAAGGACACGAAGCTGACCGAACGCGCTTCGCTGGAGTTCGCCGTACAGGCATTTAATATCTTCAACCACGTTCAACTGGGCGACCCGGGGGCGCTGAATCTCGTGTACGATCCGGGCGCTGCCTCGACCGGCTTTCTAACTCCGCAGGGCGGATTCGGGCTGATCAGTTCCACCGTGAATTTCAACAATAACAATGACAATGCTGCCTCGCCCAACACCGGGACCGGTCTGCCGCGGCAGATTCAGTTCATGGTGCGCATCAAGTTCTGAAACTTGCGGCATGCTCCTTCAGGCAAATTTCAGCTGTGTGCTGTAAAGTTGGCGGATCAGCAAGTCAGGATGAATTTCGTGCCCGCACGAAAACGCACCCTTCCCTCTCCACCCACACTGGCCAGTTCTGAACGTGGTGAGTGGGAGCATAAAGCCCTACTTCGGTATTGGAGCTTCGATGAATTTTCAGCGTAAGTCTTGGGCGGGAACCATCTTTGTGCTGGTCGCGACAGCCATGTTGCTGGCCCTGACCTGCTGCACAAAGAATTCGAGCGCCCAAACCTCTACGGTCGACCTGAACCTCAGCGTCAAGACTCCCTTCCGCTTCGCGGCCTACGGCGACACGCGCTTCCACGATCCCAGCGATCTTCAGCCGTCGAATCCTGCCGCGCGCCAGGCACTCGTGCGGGCAATTGCAGATGCCAATCCGGCATTCGTCTGCATTACCGGCGATATCGTCTACAACGGGAATGACTCCTTTGACTGGAACGTGTGGGACCATGAGACCAGCTTCTGGCGCGAGAACAAAATTCCCATCTACCCCGCCATTGGCAATCACGATCTACATGGGGATGTGGCCGTCGCCCTCGGGAATTACTTTCAGCGCTTCCCCGAATTGAAGAACAGCCGCTATTATTCCGTGCGCGCAGCCAACTCCTTGATTCTGGTGCTGGACAGTGCGTTGCCGGAGACGGCGGGACCACAAGGCGAATGGGTGGCGCAAAAACTTGATCATGTTCCTGCGGATGTGGATTTTGTGTTTGTTGCCTTGCACCATCCTCCGTACACCAGTTCGTCAAGCTCCGCGCCCGGAGGCGGACATTCGGCCCGGGCTGCAGAGACCGCGTTGGCCAAGCTATTGGAAGATCGCCAGGCCAATGCCCGCTTTCGCATCGTTGTGTTCTCGGGGCACGTGCACAATTACGAGCGTCAGGAGCATGCAGGAGTTACCTACTTCGTGACCGGTGGCGGAGGCGCTCGCCCCTACCCGATCGAGCGCACGACCGCTGATCCGCTCTATGGGAAGGAAGTAAACTACCATTATCTGCTAGTCGCTGTGGATCATCAGCAACTCACGGTCACAATGAACCGCGTGGACATGGTTACCGGAAAGGCCGTGTGGTCGCAGCCCGACTCGATCAAGATCACTGCGCCTGGCGTAGTGACCCAAGCCGTGCACCGCTAATTGCCGCGGAATTGGAGAACACCGTTGCACCTCCAGTCGCGAACCTTGAGTACTCCCCAGAGCGCTGCTCGCCTTTCTACGCATTTTGTTTCCTGAATAATTTGATTTTGAAAGGCGTCATCCTGGGCGGAACCGCTTTTCAGGCGTAGCGAAGGATCTCGCGCCGTAAAGGCGGGGGCCTCGATGAGCACGCGATTTCAAATTGCACACTACCCGGCGAGTTTTGGAAATGTCCGCTTTTCGTTTATCCTGAAAAGTTGCTTGGAGCTCTCAGAAGTCCCCTGTTGTCCCTGTCTCAAATTCATCGTCATGCTAAAAGCTAGGAGCCAGAAGCTAGAAGCCTTCTTATGAAAACCGGCATCATTGGCCTGCCGCAGGTAGGCAAGACTTCACTGTTTCAGATCCTCACCAAGGCGCATCTGTCGGCCCAAGCCCACGCCAATCCGCGTGAGGCACACATTGGTGTCGCCAAGGTTCCCGACGATCGCCTCGATCGCCTGGCCGCGCTCTACAACCCGAAAAAGCTCACCCACACGTCTGTCGAATACGTCGACGTCGGCGCCATTGGGCAAGACGCGCTGAAGGAGACGGCCTACATCGGGCATCTGCGGCAGGTGGACGCGTTGGCCCACGTGGTGCGCGTATTCGAAGACCCCGCCGTCCCGTTGGTAGCGGAGATCGATCCACTGCGCGACATCAAGAATGTTGAATTCGATCTCATGGTGAGCGATCTCGGGCAGATCGAAAAACGGCTCGAGCGCCTGGAAAAAGATTTAAAGAAGATGAAGACGCCGGACCTCGAGAAAGAATTCGAGTTGCTGAAGCGCGCCAATGCGCATCTCGGCACCGAAAAGCCGCTGCGTGAAATGCCCATGACTCCCGAAGACAAGAAGCGCCTCCGGGGTTTCATGTTCCTGAGTGAGAAGCCGATTTTTTATGTGCTCAACATCGGCGAGTCCTCGGAATTGGGCAAAGAGCTCGAGGAAGCGGTGAGCAAATACAAGCTCACGGAAATTGCTGCGCGCCCCAACGCCGCCGCCACGGCTATTTGCGGCAAAGTTGAAGCGGAACTCTCGGAGATGAGCGATGCCGATGCCGCCGAATTTCTTTCCAGCTACGGGCTCAAAGAGAGCGGCCTGGTCCGCCTCATTCGGACAACCTACAAGCTGCTCGGCCTGATTTCTTTCTTCACCGCGGGCGAAGACGAATGTCGGGCCTGGCAAATTCCGGCCAATACTCGCGCCCAGGAAGCCGCGGGAGCCATTCACTCCGATCTGGAAAAGCACTTCATCCGCGCCGAAACCATCCGCTGGGACCAATTGCTCGATGCCGGCTCCGAAGCTGCCGCCCGCGCCAAAGGCACTCTCCGCCTCGAAGGCAAAGATTACATTGTTCAGGACGGCGACGTGATGCACATCCGCCACTCGGGATGAGTCATTTCACCACGGAGGCGCAGAGTCACGGAGAAATTCACTGAAATGGGTTTCTGTCTCCGTGACTCAGTGGCTCCGTGGTGAATTTCTGCATAGGCTGATATCATCCCGCTGCCTCATGAATCCCATCCTCACAAGCGTTTTGCTAGGCCTGACTGCGGCCGCCGCGAACGTTTTCGGTGGGGCGATCATTGTGCAGCGGCATTGGGAGAGGCGCTATCTCCGCTACTTTGTGGCGCTGGGAGCGGGATTCATGCTCGCGACCGCTCTGGTCGAGATGGTTCCCGAAAGCCTGGAACTGCGCGGGCGCTCCGCGGCGCTTCTTGTGCTCCTCGGGTACCTGATCATTCATTTCTTCGAGCACACAGTCACTCCGCATTTCCACTTCGGCGAGGAAACGCATCACGACGAATTCATTCATTCTCGCAAGTCGTACTCGGTGCTGCTCGGGCTGGTGATTCACACGTTTTTCGACGGCATTGCCATCGCGTCAGGATTTCTGGTGTCGAACTGGCTCGGCTGGCTGATTTTCCTCGCGATCTTTCTGCACAAAATTCCCGAGGGCTTCACCGTGAGTTCAGTCATGCTCGCCGGGGGACAGAGCCGCGGAACCGCCTGGGGCGCCTCGATGGTCCTGGGTGGATCAACTCTGGCGGGAGTGTTAACGATGGCGGTGTTTCGTCATCATGTCGGCGCGGGCTTGCCGCTGGCTGCGGGCGTCACCATCTACGTCGCGGCCTCCGACCTGGTGCCGGAAGTCAACAAAGAACCCGCGATGAAAATGGCTTTGCTGGTCTTTGTGGGCGCTGCGATTTTCTTCCTACTCGATCACTTATTCCACGTGCAGTAATTCAGGTAACGAAACAAAGTTCTTAGCGTCGAGCCCCTGGCCCTTCATTCCGATCGGGATCTCGCTCGATTCGAGCAGGAACTCCTCGCCCGGCAAGAATGCCCTTCATTCCTTCGATAAATGCATCAGTTAGAGGTTGGATAAGCAGGCGCCCATCTTCTTCCATGAAGGCGACGCGAGTCCCCTCTTCGATCTGGAATTTGCGGCGGATATCCACCGGGATCACTACCTGCCCATTCGCCTTTACGGTTGCGTACTCGACGCTCATAGATTGGATCTTATGTGTTCATACACCAAAGAGAAAGCTTTCCATTAGGGAGGATTGTTTGCCGGCAACGCGCTCTAGTTCACCGTAATGCTGACCGGCAACGACGGGATCCCGTTCGCCACCACTTCTAGCGTGCTCGCGCCCGTCTCCATGCTCGCGGGTACATCGAAATTTGTGGATACGGTAGCCGACCCGGTGGCAACCGCCATGGTGCTGTGATTGTGCGTTTTGGCGTAGAAAACGTGCCCGGTGCTGCTGTTGGTGATGCGCACCAGCGGATAATTTGTCGCGGTCTCGTACTCGTCTCCGAAGGCTGCCGCCTGGGAGAGTCCATTGAATTGCGTTCCCGCAATCTTGTACGTAGCACCGCGGGTCAAGGAAGATGCAACCGACGTAATCGTGGGCGCCCAGCTAGCGTCATAGGTGCCAGTGGGATTGTAGACCTCGGTTCCACCCACCAGCACCTGCCCGGTTGGCAGAACGATCAAGCTGCCGAACGTCGCCAGAGTCTGAGTCAGACTGGTTCCATTCCACTCGTACAACGAAAAGCCGCCCTCCACCAGCACATTGCCGCTGGGCAGCAGCACGGCGAAAGAATCTCCGGCATTGTCTCCGTTGGGAAAATCCGGCCCGACAGACCACGTCGCCGTCTTCGTATCGTAGATCGCAGTATGTCCCGCGCCGCTGCCAGTGGTGCTATAAGAGCCAGTCGTAAAGACGGTCCCATCTGGACGCAGAATGGCCGGCCCAATCTCCCCCGGCGGGTAATAACACAACGAACCATTGGGGCCGTAATGGAGGCACCCGAACGGCGAAGGCGAGTGCAGGTCCACGATCGTGCTCCCGGCGCTCGACCAGGTCTTAGTGCTAACCACAAAGCGCTCAGAGTGCGGAGCTTTTTTTACGTCCATGGTCAGGATTGAGCCGTCCGGCAGAAGGGTCCAGCCTTCTTCCGCGTTAAAGTCGGTCTTGCCCGTTCCCGCCAGCACGGTCCAAGTCAGAGTCTTGGGATTTAACGCTGCCATTTGCCGGGTCAGCTTGTTGCCGACTAGGAAAGTCCCGTTGGGCAGCACCGCCGATGGTGAATCTCCAATGTAGCTCCAAGTCGAGGGCGCGGGAAGATTGGTCCAGGTGTTTGCTTTGGGATCGTAAATCGCACCCAGGTTGGTGAGGGTGAAAGCTCCGTTCAAGTATTCCCCGCCGGTGATGACCACACGCCCATCGGCCAGCACGGCGGAAGCGAAGGCGTCAGGAACATACCCCGAAGGCAGGTTTGCCATGCGCGCCCAGGTGCCATTGACGTAGCTTCCGGTATTGTCTGGGGTCAGCTTGTACCAGTCGCTTTCCGCGTTGCCTTGGTACAGCACGGTACCGTCGGTGAGCAAAAATCCGATTCCGGCGCCGTCGGGCGGCTGGTGGGCCAGTCGCTGAATCGTCTGCGAATACAAAGTGGAAATGGAGAGTAGGCAGACAACAACCGCCAGCAGAAATTTTCTGGGCAAGGGGCCCTCCTTCACGTGATCTTGCGAATAAAGCGCCTCGGAAGGATACACCAACTACGCCGCAGAAAGGTCGTCCAGCGCTCTGATTTGACGCAAACTTTACAAGGTCAGTCTACGGTGTGTCTCGCGGTATACCCCTCGCGCGCGTAGACTTCAATTTTGACGTCCTTGCCCTTCTGGTCCTTGACTTTGAGGTGGCCTCCGTCGGGCGCGACTATCTCCACCTTAAGCTTCCGATAGGTGCCGTCGAGTTTGGTATTGCTCGGCGTGTAGGAGAGCGTGTACTGGTTGCGAATGTCGTTGGAAATGTCGCCGAAAAGTTCCGGCAACTCTCCCTCAAAACGCGGGAAATAGGCGCGGCCGCCGGTCATCGCGGCGAAGGTCCGCATCTCGTTGTCGCCCTGGAGATAATCCATGCGTCCGACAGGGATACCGATTCCATGCGCGCCGCGGCAATACCCCGGATTGATGTCGCACATTTCCCGAATGATGAAGCCTACGCTGATCGGGAAGATGGTTACATCCTTCGTATCCTTAATCTTCTTCAACATCTTGTCATAGGTAATCTTGCTGAAAGTATCGACTCCCGTGGTGATCAGGATGATGTACTTCTTGCCCTCCACCCGCTCCAGCCGGTCCAGGCTGTCATAGAGAGCGTCGAAGATGTTGGTTTCGGAGAATCCCGGAATCCGCATCTGGTTCAAAGCTCCGTAAACCGCCTTCTTGTCCTGAGTGAAGTCCACCAGGATGTGCGGGTTCATGTCGAAGTAAGAGACCGCGATCCAGTCATCTTTCTTCATCGAGTTGGCAAATGCGTACGATGCCTGAAGCGCCTGAATCATGAAAACGTAGTTGGTCGAGGCGAACTCGACCAGCAGCACCGCCGTGATGGGCGCTTGCGAGACCGCGAAGTGGCTCACCTGCTGCGGCACGCCGTCTTCCATCACTCGGAAATTGTCCTTCTTCAGCCCAGGCACGAACTGGCCATCTTTGGTCGTGACCATCACGTCCACATTGACCAGCGGGACGTTCACTTTCAGTGAATAGTCCGGCAGGTCGGCGGCTCTCTTGGGGGGTGGTGGCGGAGGCGGGGGCGTGTCATCCGCCTTCTTTTTCGGAATGGCGTAGGGCCCCATGCTGTCGGTCGGCCCTCCCGCTTCGGCGGGAACTTCTTGCTTGGGCTTGCCGGTGTCTGGCGTTTGGGAAGGGGGCTGCGACGGCGTTTGGGTCTGCTGATCCTGCGCACTCAGCATATGAGAACCGCAGATCAGAACAAAGCACAGCAGGCTGGCTACCATGGACAAGAACCTCGCCCCGCGGACCCGAAAGTTCCTGTCCTTCTGACCATTAAACATGATGATCCCTAAAACCCTCTGTGCTAGTATAGACGCACGGATTCGCAATTGGGATGTTTTGCCTGGTCCCAGAAAGTCCCCTCCTGGCAACGTTGTCGCAGTTGGTCTGGATCTAAGTAAATGGGCCCGTTGGCGGGTCTTGTCGGGGCTTTAAATGAAAAGAGTTGTTTTCGCGCTGCTCGTCCTAGGTCTATCCCTACCTACTCTAGTCCTTCACGCCCAAACCTCGCAGCCGACCATCGCCGTGAATCAGATCCATGCCGGAATGCGCGGCGTGGCTTACACGGTCTTCCAGGGGATTAAGCCCGAGCCCATGGACGTGGAAGTTCTCGGCGTTCTGCGCAACGTAAACGGTCCCAAAGGCGACATTATTCTGATCCGCCTGCACGGGCAAAAGGTGGAATACACCGGCGTCGTTGCCGGCATGAGCGGCAGCCCCGTCTACATTGACGGCAAGCTTGCAGGCGCGCTGGCTTTCCGCATCGGCGAGTTTTCCAAGGAACCGATCGCCGGCGTAACCCCGATCGCCGATATGCTCGAGATCAATGCGCTCGACAAATCTCCGTCCGAAGAAGCCTCGGCTGCTAAGCCGGCAATCACCATTGCCACCGGCAAGACCTCAGGCCCGGGCGAGCCAGTTGCGCTGCCCGGCTCCGTCGAGAACTTCGCGGATTATCTCAAGCCCATCGACGCTCCTCTGGTCTTCAACGGATTCTCCGAAGACGCAGTTCGCGCTTTCGCGCCGCAGTTCGCCTCGGCCGGTATCGTTCCTGTCATGGGCGCGGGCTCGGTCAGCGAGACCAAGCAGCCTGAACCGCTGGAAGCTGGTTCTGCGGTAAGCGCCATTCTGGTCCGCGGCGACATGGATATTGCCGCCACCTGCACTGTTACCTATATTGATCCCCAGCGCCTGCTGGCCTGCGGACATCCTCTGCTTCAGTTCGGCTCGGTCGATCTGCCCATGAACAAGGCGGAGGTCTTGGCCACGCTGCCCTCGCCGCTCAATGCATTCAAGATCGTCAATACCACCGAGCGCGCGGGCGTGTTCGTGCAGGATCGCCACACCGGCATTCTCGGCGTTTTCGGCAAGCAGCCAGACATGATCCCGGTGACGCTGACCATCCATGGCGGCAATGGCGTCAAGGAATTTCATTACGAAGTATTGAACAATCCGCGCCTCAGCCCGGTTGCCATGATGGCCACCGTCTTCAACGCGCTTCATGGCGTGAATGAGTTCGGCGAGGAGATCACCTATCGCCTGAATGGCAGCATTGATGTGAAGGGATTCCCTCAAGTCGGCTTGCGGAACATGTTCGTACCCGCGGAAAATGGCCAGCCTGCCGCCATGGCAGCCGCCATGTCACTGGGCGAGCGCTTTGGACGCATCTACGACAATCCTTATAATGCGCCTGCGGTGAAGAGCGTGAAGCTTGATTTCGATCTCGTGCGTGAACGCCGCTGGGCCCGTCTGGAGAGCGCCCGCACTGATGTAACCGAGGCCCGCCCCGGCGATCAGATCATGGTGGAAACCGTGCTCGCTCCCTATCGCGGCGAGCGCGTGGTCCGCCAGATTCCAGTCAAGATTCCGACCTCAGCCAGCAAAGGAACTCTGCGCATCCTGGTTAGCGACGGAGATACGCTCGATCGCGTGAACCGCACGAACCCGGCCTTTGGACGCAAGCTCGACCTGGCCTCGACGATTGCGCTCCTTAATAAAGAGCACTCGAACAATCGCCTGTACGTCTCCATGTTAGAGGCCGATCCCGAAGCCCGCGTCGCCGACAAGGTAATGCCCACGCTGCCGATCAGCGTCATGAATGTGATGGACGGCATGCGCGGCAACCAGGAGATGATTGTCAGCGGTGAGTCGAACGTGGACGAGACCGCCACGCCGGCGCTTGATTACGTCGTGTCAGGAGCGCAACTGCTGACTGTAACCGTGAAGTAGCGGAATTGTTGATTTTTGATTGCTGATTGTTGATTCAATACCCCGGAAGCCAAGGCTTTTTCATTCAACAATCAACAATCGTCAATCAACAATCGGTTTTATTCTTCCTCGTTATCACCCATCTGCATGCTCAAGTACCGCTCGTAACCGATTTCCTTGATCATATGCATCTGGGCCTCGAGAAAGTCCACATGCTCTTCTTCATCTTTGAGTAACTGCACCAGCAGGTCACGGGAGCCGTTGTCCCCCTCTCTGGTCGCGATGGCAACGGCGTCGTTGTATTGCTTGACGGCGCCGACTTCAAGCGCCAGATCGCTGTCGAGCATTGCCTTTACCGTGCCGCCCACGGTCAATTCCAGCGGCTGCATGGATGGGCTGCCATCAAGAAACAAGATCCTCTCAATCAGCACTTCGGCGTGCTTCATCTCGCCGATGGATTGTTTCTTGATGAATTCGGAGAGCTTGTGATATCCCCAGTTCTCGCACATTTCCGCGTGCAGAAAATACTGGTTGATGGCGGTCAGTTCTTCGCGCAGAGCCTTGTTTAATTCAGCCAGGACTTTCGGATTACCTTTCATAGCGCCCCGAGTATCGCAAAAGATGGACGTCCGGGCAACCGCCGGTGCGGTTCTCGAAATCATTTCAGAGCGGCATCCACCGTCTTAAGCAGCGACGCACGGGTGAAGGGTTTCTCCAGCAGCCGAATGCTGCCGTCCAATCCCTGATGCGCGACCAGTTCTCCGGTATATCCCGACATGTAGACCACTTTCATTTGCGGGTAGGAATCGATGAGCCGCAGCACCAACTCAGGCCCCGTCATCCCCTTCATCACCACGTCGGTCAGGGTCAGATCGATGGGTCTATCGCCGGACGCGATGATCTTCAGCGCCGCATCGCCGTCTTCCGCTTCCAGCACTTTGTAGCCGTGCTCCTCCAGCATTTTCCGCGTCAGCCGGCGCATAATGATATCGTCTTCCGCCAGTAGGATAGTCGTTCCCTCTCGCCGCGGCGGAAGAGCCTCCTCCTGCTTGTCTGCTGCAGATTCCACCCTATAGTCCGCGCTGGGCAGGTAAACCTTGAACGTGGTCCCGTGCCCCACTTCGCTGTAGACCCAGACGTGCCCACCACTCTGCTTAACAATTCCATAGACGGTGGCGAGTCCCAGCCCGCTGCCCTTCCCCACCTCTTTTGTGGTGAAGAAGGGCTCGAAAATCCGGGATCGCGTGGCTTCGTCCATACCCACGCCGTTGTCGCTGACGGCCAGCATGACGTAACGGCCCGCCTTCATGGAGGGGTGCTCACGGACAAACGACTCATCGAAATCGAAGACCGCGGTCTCGATGATCAGCTTGCCCCCGCGCGGCATAGCGTCGCGCGCATTGACCGCCAGGTTGACGACTATCTGATCCAATTGCCCGGGATCGGCTTCGACAATTGCAGTCCCCGGCCGCGGTGAGAGCACGATTTCTACGTCGTCTCCCATGAGCGGCTTCAGCAACTTGCTGACGTCCTTGAGCCGGTCGTTCAAATCCAGCACCTGCACCTGCAGCGGCTGCCGCCGGCTGAAAGCGAGCAACTGGCGGGTCAACGAGGCGCCGCGCTTCCCCGCTTCACGGATGTTATCGATATACTCCACGGCCTCGCCCTGCACGCGGCTGCGCAGCAGTTCCGAGCATGCCGTCACAATTCCGAGAAGATTGTTGAAATCGTGGGCGACCCCACCCGCCAGACGGCCCACGGCCTCCATCTTCTGCGACTGCCGCAGCTGCTCTTCAACTTTTTTCTGTGCCGTGATGTCGCGGGCGATGGTCGAAGCGCCCACGACCTTGCCTTCCGCGTCGTAAATGGGTGAAACCGAAATTGAAACGTCCAACTTCCGGTTATCTTTCGTGACCCGAACCGATTCGAAGTATTCGACACGCTGGCCGTTGCGAATCTTCTGCAGAATGGCTGGAATCTCGTCGGCACGGTCCGGCGGAGCGAGTGTCGAGATCGGCCGGCCAATCATCTCCTGCGCCGTGTAGCCGTAGATTTCTTCCGCACCTTTGTTCCAGTGGGTGACAATGCCGTCGAGATTCTTGCCGATGATCGCGTCCTGCGAGGAGTCGACAATCAACGCCAGCCGGTTTTGCGATTCTCGCACCTCGCGCGTTTTGCGCCGGTCGAGCTCTTCGTTGGCGCGGCGCAGTTCCTCTTCAATCCGCTTGCGGTCGCTGATGTCGCGAATCGCGCTCAAAACGATGGTGCCGTTCCCGGTAACAACTGGGCTGAGGCTGATCTCCACCGGAAATTCCGAACCGTCGCGGCGCCTGCCATAAAGATCGAGGCCCGATCCCATGCGGCGGATCTTGGGTTGCTGATGGAAATGCTCGCGGTGCGTGTGGTGCTGCGGACGATGGCGCTCCGGCACCAGCATCTCGATCTTCTGGCCGATCAATTCATCGCGGGTGTAGCCGAACATAGCTTCCGCTTGAGAATTGACCTGAATGATGACGCCCTGCTGGTTGACGGCCGCAACCGCATCGGGAATGGCTTCCAGGATGGCGGACGACAGCAGCGTCTCAGCCACATTCTTCTGGTTGGACTGCAAGTCCCTTACGGAATCGGACAACGTGCCACCCCACACTTCCACTTCATCCCAATTCAAATGTTGCTTCATGATAATGAGATCACCTGCAGGCGGCAAGGTGCTCATTAGTTGTGCAGTGAAAGTCGGAGTGCGCTGCGAAAAAACTGCTTCATCTCAGGCAGACGAACGCCTTCTCCATGTGCCGGAAGCCGTGCGTCACCACGATCGCAATCAGCATCTGCGATCCGTTGTAGCCGACGTGTACCAGGAAACTCGCTCCCACAGAATGAGTCACGGCCCGCACGAGCCCGCAGACTACGCCCACAATAAAGATGACCAGCAGCGCACCCCAGGCATAGCCGTATTGCGGCATATGCATCGCGGCAAAGGGCAGCGCAGTCAAAAAGATTCCCCAGCCCGCGCCCCAACGTCTGGCCAGCACGGGATAGAAAAATCCGCGAAAGAATAATTCTTCGACCAGCGGCCCAAGAGTCACGGCGATGATCGCCAGCAAATACGCATCCCTTGGCCGGATAAAAAGCTTTTCAAACGGAGTCTCTTTCGGCATGGGCAGGAAACTTTCCAGCATGCTCAATCCCAGCAGCATGATTGCGCCCAATGCCAGCAGCCTCCATGCCGGCCTTGGCCAGTTCCACCGGATCGCCCTCCAGAATGGAGTGTGATACTTGCCCTCCACCAGCAGAAAAAGAAGGATCGCAACCGCCCCGTCAATCAGGAACTGCGAAATCAGCAACAGGATGGGTCGCTGCGCCAGGTCCGCCAACGATGCGTGACGGTACAGGAAATATTTCGCCCCAAACAAAATTCCCAGCTGCGCAACCAGAATGGTGACAAAGGCCAATCCCACCACCAGCAACACATCCCACCCATTCCACACAGGATTTTCCACTGGCGGCGCAGCCGTAGCGGGCGGTGCAAGGCTCGCGGGAGGGATGGAAGTTGCGGCGAATGGGTCTCCGAACCCTGGAACAGTACTCTGCGGCTCGGCGTTCGCGGGCACCTGCGGGTCGAACTGCGGATTATCGGGAGATGACAAAAAGAATTTCCTTCAACTGAGAACTGACACCTGAGCACTGGGAATTGGCTTGCCGAAATACGCGGCCAAGGCCTGCCCCGTATACGACTTCTTCACTCGCGCCACCTGCTCCGGCGTCCCTTGCGCTACTAGCCGGCCGCCATCTTCGCCGCCCTCCGGGCCCAGATCGATGATCCAATCCGCATTGCGGATCACATCCAGATTGTGTTCGATGATGATGATCGAGTTCCCCAGGTCGGTCAACCGGTGCAGGACGTCGAGTAATTTCCGTACATCATCGAAGTGCAGCCCGGTCGTCGGCTCATCCAGCAGATAAAGAGTTTTCCCGGTTTGCCGCTTGCTCAACTCGCGCGCCAGCTTAATGCGCTGCGCCTCACCGCCCGACAGCGTCACGGCCGATTGCCCCAGGTGAATGTATCCCAGGCCCACATCAACCAGCGTCTGCAGCTTCTGTTTCACCTGCGGAATGTTCTCAAGAATTGGAAGTGCGTCTGAGACCGGCATCTCTAGCAGGTCGGCAATCGAATATCCGTTGTACTTTACCGCCAGAGTTTCGTGGTTGTAGCGCCGCCCGCCGCAGACCTCACACAAAACGTACACATCGGGAAGAAAATTCATCTCTATGCGGCGCTGGCCCTCACCCTGACAGGCCTCGCAGCGCCCGCCGGAAACGTTGAACGAAAATCGTCCCGCCTTGTAGCCGCGCTCGCGCGACTCCGGCAGCATGGCATAAAGATCGCGAATCGCCGTGAACACTCCGGTATACGTCGCCGGATTCGATCGCGGCGTGCGCCCGATGGGCGACTGGTCGATGCGGATAACCTTATCAATATTCTCCGCGCCTGAAATCGCCTTGTGCTCGCCCGCCTTCTCGCGCGACCGGTAAAGCTGCCGCGCCAGCGCGCGGTACAAGATGTCATTCACCAGCGTCGACTTGCCCGACCCGGAAACTCCCGTCACCACCGTCATCACGCCCAAAGGAAAGGTCACATCCAGATTCTTGAGATTGTTTTCCTTCGCGCCCAGCACCGTGAGCGCCGCGCCGTTTTTTTGCCGGCGCTCCGGCCGCATCGCGATCGAAGTCCGCCCTGAAATGTATGCTCCGGTCAGCGAGTTGGGCTCGCGCATGATCTCTTCTGGCGTACCATGCGCCACCAGGCTTCCGCCGTGCCGTCCCGCGCCCGGACCGAGATCGACCACGTAATCGGCGCGCCGGATCGTCTCCTCATCGTGTTCCACCACCAGCACGGTGTTGCCCAGGTCGCGCAGATTCTCCAGCGCAGTGAGCAGCCGCCCGTTGTCGCGATGGTGAAGCCCAATCGACGGCTCATCGAGCACATACAAGACGCCGCGCAGCCTCGACCCAATCTGCGTTGCCAGCCGAATGCGCTGGCCCTCGCCACCAGATAAAGTCGCGGCGGAGCGGTCGAGCGAGATGTATCCCAGTCCGACGCCATCCAAAAACTGCAGCCGCTCCACAACTTCGTGCATGACGCGTCCGGCAATGGCTGCCTCGCGTCCCGCCAATCTGATTCCCCTCGCTAGTTCCAGCGCCCGCGACACCGGCATCGCCGTGAAGTCGGCAATCGACATCCCGTTGACCTTGACCGCGAGGCTTTCCGGCCGCAGCCGCTTGCCGTGGCACGCCGGACACTCCGTCGCCGACATGTGGTCCATGAGCCAATCGCGGTAGCCTTCGGATGTCGACTCTTCCAGATTCTGCTTGAGATACCCGAAGATGCCGTGAAAGCCCGTCCGCCCGCCGCGTCCTGGCTCACCATTGAGCAGAAAATCCTGCGTCTTCTCCGGAAACTTCTCAAACGGCGTGCTGAGATTGATGCCGCAAGTCGCCGCCACAATTTGCAGCTGGTGAATCAAGTTTTGCGACGCCGATCCCGGGCCCAACCCGCCATCCAGCAACGGCTTCGACCAGTCAGTAATCACCTTTGCCGGATCGAAATCATACTTGCTGCCAAGTCCGTGGCACTCCGGACACGCCCCATACATGCTGTTGAACGAAAACGAACGCGGCTCCAGTTGTGGCACGTTGATCCCGCAATCCGGGCACGCCAGTTTCTCGGAATAAAGGTGCTCGTCGCCGCCGACCACCGCAACCTGCACCAGCCCGCCCGCCAGCTTCATCGCTAAGCCAACCGACATTTCCAGGCGATGCTCGATCCCGGGCTTCACCAGCAGGCGGTCGATCACAACCTCGATCGTGTGATTCTTACGCTTGTCAAGATTGATGGCGACATCGTCATCCAAATTCATCAGCTCGCCGTCAATGCGCGCGCGGGTGTAGCCATGCTTGACCAGCGTCTCCATCTCTTTTTTGAATTCGCCCTTGCGCCCGCGAACGATCGGCGCCATCACCATCACGCGGTCTTCCGGTGTCAGCGCCATCACCCGCTGCACGATCTGGTCGGCCGACTGCCGGCTGATCGCGCGCCCACACTTGGGGCAATGCGGCACGCCGATCGAGGCGAATAGCAGGCGAAGATAGTCGTAAATCTCCGTGATTGTCCCGACGGTTGAACGGGGACTGCGACTGGTGGTCTTCTGCTCGATCGAGACCGAGGGACTTAGGCCATCAATCGCGTCTACATCCGGGCGTTCCATCTGGTCCAGGAACTGCCGCGCGTAGGCGGACAGCGTCTCCACGTAGCGCCTCTGCCCCTCGGCATAAATGGTGTCGAAGGCGAGCGACGACTTTCCCGACCCGCTTAGCCCGGTAACCACCGTGAGGGTATTACGTGGGATCTCGACGCTTATGTTCTTTAGATTGTGTTGCCGGGCGCCCCGGACAGATATCTTGGTAATCGCCATCACTCGCCGGAGTACTAGCCCCTTCCGTAACGTCGACAGGTAATCAGAATTGTTCGAAAGTAAGTATGCACAGCTCTACTCCGTATCTTAGTCGTCACTAGCGCGGAGCGTCAACGCGGTTAGATTGAAGGGTCGCGCCGCCGGTGGACGAAAAACATAGATATACGGATTTCCGGGCTGCGCATCTGATTAAAGCCACGTAGCTGAGGTTGGGAACTCGTGAATTCGCTTTTGATGCCTGTCATTCTCTGCTTTACCGTCATTGCCTCAGTCAGTCTGGGCGTATTGGCCGCGTACGCGGCAATCTTTGGAATTCTTTCGACATTCGGCCGCGCTGCCCGCCCCGAAACTCAGGCGCGCCCACGCCTGGTATTAATACCCACCCAGAATCACGCCAGCGGCGACTAGACGTAGCGCCGGCATCTCGCCGGCTGTCGCGAACGTGTCTCGCGCTCGCCGCATCCTGCAGGACGTTACTAATATCGCGCTAGAAGTAAATCTTGGCCGCCAACTGAAGCACTCGAAACCCTCCCGGCCCGGTGCCATAGGTGTCCGAGTACGTGCCCCAATTCGCATTTTTGGTAATGGTTAACGGATCGGTGGGACTCGCATACGCCCACGGACCAGTCACATTCGCGCCGAAGTTCTTGTCCTGGAAGTTGGGATGGTTGAAAGCGTTGAAGGCTTCGAGACGAAGTTGCAAATATCGCGCTTCATTCTTTCCCAGGGGAATGTTCTTGAACAAAGACATGTCCCATGTCTGCATCCCGCCCGCGCGCAGTATGTCGCGCGAGCCGCGTGTCGGAGGGCCAATCATAGGCAGCATCGGGTTCCCGCTCTGATCGAGCGTGTAATACGCCGGCAGCGCTCCATATTGATCGGAACCGGTCACGCTCCCCGGCGGAAACGAAAAGCCGTTGTTCAAGTCCACCGGCGTTCCTGTCATGAACTGCGTGATGCCGCTCAGTTGGTAATTGTCGGTAATGTACGAAAGCCACTTGGGACCGTCAAAGCGCTTGGTCACATTCGGCAAGTTGTAGACGTAGTTGGCGGCGAATACATGCGTGCGATCCCAACTCGCCGCCCGGTAGTCGAGCAGCGGATTGAATGTATCCTGCGTATCCTGATCGGAGTTCGCCGTAGCCAGCGATTTCGACCACGTGTAGACCGCGCCGAATGTCAGCCCCTTGGTAAAGCGGCGCTGCAACGACGCTTGCAGCGAGTTGTAGTTGGATGTCCCATTGAATTCCAGGTATGGAATCTGTCCGTAGCCTTTGTACGGCAGCAGGAAATTCGATGTGTAGTTATTGAACCCGTAAGTGCAGAATCCGTTAAAGTTGTATCCCGCGGCAGCATACTCCGGTTGCAGGCCCGGCTGGACGCTCGGTACAACTCCGCCGGGGAAGACCGGAACGCCATTATTGTCCACGCAGGCTGGATTCTGAACCGACTGCGCGAAGGCCGAGCCGTAAGGTGCGGCGTTAATGTCGCGCGACGTCACCAGGTGGCGAGACAGAGAGCCCACATAGGCCACATCCAGCGTTGTGGTGGAGGAAATTTCGTGTTGTACCCCCAGGCTGAAGCTGTACACGGTTGGCACTTTACCGTCGCGGGCCGCTCCCAGAACATTGCTCAGCACGCCGTTGCCGAATGAGGCCTGCAGCGTCGGGAGATCGGTGATATTGCCCGAGCCCACGGTAGCCGTCTGAACCAGAGCGGGATTGTTGAAGACAGTATTGAAAATCAGGTTGCCTTGCGTACGATCGTGAGTCATACCAAAACCGCCGCGCAAAACCGTCTTGTGGCTGCTGGACATTTCGTAGGCAAAACCGAAGCGTGGCTCCGGCATGATGCCGCGGCTATCCCATCCGCCGCGCGGAATCTGGTGTTGGTTGGCAAACCTCATCCCGTTCAGCGGATCGCCGCCATCAGCGGCGATGATGTTGCCGCTGTTCGGGTCAATGGTCACCGCGTTTTGAGGGTTGTAGGCCGACGGATCGAACAGGGCTACCTGGTTATTGGCGTCGTACTGCGGAGGAATCCACGAAAAACGCATCCCGTAGTCCAGCGTCAGCCGCGATGTGGCCTTCCACGTATCTTGCACATAGAACTCGAACTGGTTGTAGCGGAATTTGCCCAAAGGACGTGCCGTCGACTGATCGAAGCCGTCGAACTCTCCCAACAGAGCACTGGCCAGGGGATCGCCGCAGGTGGTCTTCGCCGGACAAGGGGAAGGCGCAGTTGGCCCCGTGCCGAAAGTGAACTGACCGTTGATGTTGCCCCAGGCGGGCTGATCTTTCCGGCTGCGCTGGTAGAAAATGCCAGCCTTCATGGTGTGTTTGTTCCGCACCCATGTCAGGTTGTCGTTCACGTTGATCGTGGTGTTCGCCTGCCTCCAAGGCGTGCCTCCTAAATAGCTCCCGGCAAAATTGGTATTGGTCAGGCCGTTGAAACTCATGTCCGGAATCGATTGATCGGGAGACAGCGGGTAAAGCAGCTGCAGGTCAATGCCGTTCTTTCCCCGCGAGACATTGCCGTTCACGCTTTCAGCAATGGAAAGAGTATGGCTGGGCCCTACCGAAAACTCATTCAACACGGTGGGCGTGATGGTAGTAAGCAGGTTTACTGAGAGATTCCACCCGGGGTGACTCTGGGTGCAACCGCCCTCGAAATTGATCGCAGACGAACAGGCGAAGATGCCGAACG
>Ga0070730_10001359_pt1 | contig 23667 bp, 28 predicted proteins | sample Coa_R1_3_FD_66447 | JGI IMG/M metagenome (GOLD analysis project Ga0070730, IMG submission 66447) | Surface soil microbial communities from Centralia Pennsylvania, which are recovering from an underground coalmine fire - Coalmine... | ecosystem: Environmental > Terrestrial > Soil > Unclassified ... | reverse complement strand
CGACAGGAATAGTTGACAATACGTGGAACCATATTGCGATTGTTTGTAAGGGCACCACAGGGTACGTGTTTGTCAATGGCATTCAGCCGGCGCAATCCCCGTTCGCTTTCACAGTTCGTCCTAACCCCCTTGTTACTGCGCATTTAAATATTGGAGCACGAAAAAACTCTGGCATCGGCGCAACCAATTTCTTCACCGGAAACGTCGATGAAGTTCGCGTCACGAATGGCGTAGCGCTTTATACTGCCAACTTCACCCCCCCATCTGCACCGTTCGCTCAGACTCCCTACGGGGCGCACACAGGTGCGAGCGAACCTGTATGGCCGACGGTATCAGCAGGCATCATTCAGGAATTCGGCGACTTCGATACATCCGTTACTGACGCCGGGACTACGCAGACAACGGCTACGGCAAGTGGCGCACAGCCTCTTGGGAAGAACATTACTGATCGATATGGGAACTCAGGCACGATTGCCAACGGAGGCACGCCGCTATCGTCTGCGCTCACGCTGCCGACTCTAGCATCGACCAAAGTCACGACGTGGCAAGCCGGAACACTCTACGCGCCGGGCGCAGTGGTGAAGCCCAGCACGACGCAGGGGGCGTTCATCAATGCCATTCCGAATGGTGATTTTGAGGCAGGCAATGACGGCAATTGGACGTTCTCTGGCACTACGCCGTGGGCATTCACGAACACCGGACAGTATCAGGGTTTAAGTTGCATTCAGATACCGACCGGTAACATGTCGGCCGGCGGCGATTTTGCGACGATGACGAACTTCGGTGTGGTGACGCCAGGGCAATCGGTGACCGCATCGGCGTATTTGAACCCGAACAACATCGGCGCCAATCTCGATTTGTGGATTCAATTGAACTGGTATACGTCGGCGGATGTGCTTATTAGTTCATCGGTCGGCGTACATCAGGAAGGCGGCGGCTATCGCAAGTCCTCAGTGGCGGGAATCGCGCCAGCTACCGCGGCTCGTGTTCGCGTCGCGCTAGGCGCGGGTAGCGGCACCAACTCCCGCAACACAGGATTTGCAGACCTTGTGACTTGGAGCTTGGAACAGCCGACGGCGATCAGCAATTTCCTCTTTGAAGCGGTTCAAGCGAATCCGGCTAGCTCTGGGCAGACGCAACCGGTTTGGCCGACTTCTGCTAACGCGACGATCATTGATGGCGGCGTGACTTGGGATGCGGTTGGTACCTCAATCATTACGTGGGAAGCGATTCCCCTCATGCTCTCCGGCGCCAACCCGCCGACATTCCCGACGGCCGTCGGCAACCATGTTTACGACTCCAGTTCGTTCACCGATATCAATGGCTCGGTCATTACGTCGTGCAGCATGTCCTGGGTCTGCATCAGCCGGCAGATTACAGACCCGAAGTGTCCTAACACGAACGCCGTTGTGCTCGGTGCATCGCACGTCTTCGCAGGCGACAAAGATATCGTGGATTTCTCCGCGGCGATCGATCCTACGGATTGGTCCAGCACGAATAACGCTGGATACTTACCAACCGGGCTCAACAACTATGGCGATAATCCTGTCGCCATGCTCGCGCTCTACCGCTCGAACCTGATGGCGTTCAACTCTAACGGCTATCAGATGTGGCAGATCGACCCAGACCCGTCGAACATGGCTCTACTCGATGCGCAGCCAGTCGGGAGCATCTATCCGCGCGCTGCGCAAAGCGTCGCTAACGATTTGTTGTTCCTGACAGAAGTCGGCGTTCGCAACTTAGGCACGGTTGGTGCTACTGCCAACATGCAAATAGGAAACACCGGGCAGCCGATTGACCCTCTCGTCATCGCGCAGCTTAAGGGCGGCAACGCTGCGACGGTTTTCAATGTCACTTGTGCCGACGTTTATAAGCTTCTAACGACCGCCGGTGGCTATGTCAACGCGACGCTTTCTACTTCATCGTTCGCTAACCTCCTGACAACTGGCGGCTCAATCACCCCGGCAAACTTCGGCAGCATTCCAGTTGCTGGCGTCACCGGCAACCAAGACACAACGAACGTCACCGACTTTTTCTTATACTTCTTCGGGAATATCGCAGCGTCGGCACTTCTGTCGGTTCAGGGCGCCGATACTGCTGGCAATCCCTACACACTCTTAGGATCACAAGCGGCGGTCAGTTATAACCCTGGCGCAAACATTACTCAGTTCTACTGGGGTGCAGCAACCACGGCATATCCATTCCCCGTCGCGGGGAACGTTTTCATCACGCTCACGGCACCAGGCAGCGGCAGTCCGACGTTCGATCCTCTGTCGCTCTACTATCCCGGCCGCGGGCAGTATTGGCTCATCTTCGGGCCGCAGGCTTTCGTGTTCACGATCAACGGCGCGCAGGGCATCAAGTCGTGGAGTAGGTATACTTTCCCCGATACGATAACCGACTGGACGATTCAGAACAGCGTTCTCTATCTGCGCACTGCCGGGAACCTCGTGTGGCAGTTCGACGCCAATACGTTAGTGGACGATGCAGGCGCCACAGGCAATAACGTCGTGTTCAATGGCGTCATCCAATGGCCGTACCTCGATATGGGTTCGCTCGGCATCAACAAAATGCTCGTCGGCGCCGACTTGGTTGGCGATGGCGATGTCATTCTGCAAATTGCGTTCGACCAAGCAGATAAGACGACGTTTGTGGATAACCCGGCGTTCGTCGATTCATTGAACGTCACGGCGCCGTACACCATAGCGATTGCCGATACCGTACCCGGCGAGCCGCTGCCGATTCCAATCAATGCGCCGAGCTATTCGTTGATCCTGACCTTCCCTGGCGGTCAGCAATGGACTTGGGAAGCGGCGAACCTCTATATCCAGCCCGCGGGCGGCGCAGGAGCAACCGGGTGATTAAGGTCTACACCGATCCTTGGATGATTGACTTCCTCAAAATCTGCGCCGCCATGCCGCAGGATGAGCGCGATCAGATTGCGGCAGTATCCGGAGAACCGTATGACATCGATGGGGCGGCTATTGGCAATTTTACTGTGGCTGGGCCGAAGTGGGTCGTCAAGGCGGACGACGAACCGATTTGCGTAGGTGGCTTCGTCCCGATGCGCCGCGGCGTATGGCGGGACTTCATGCTGACGACTCCGACGGCTTGGAATGAGCACTGGTTCGCGGTGACACGCATCTGCCGCCGGGCAATGGATGCGATGCTGAATAGCGGCCAAGCCCATCGGTTGGAGTGCATTACGCTCGCGAACCGCCGGCCGGAGGTCTACAACTGGTACCGCGTTCTGGGCTATAATCGGGAAGCAACGATGTATGGGTACTATGCGAATGGGGCGGACGCCGCGCTATTCTCGCGGGTCAAGCACTGATGTCAACTAACAACTCTGCCGCTAATGCGGCGAATGCAGCGAACCAGCAGCAACAGCAACAGATTCAACAATCTGTGGCGTCGATCAATAACGCCTATAACACTCCGGCGCGTCAGGCTCAGTACCAGCAGTACGGTACGAATCTCAACAACTACCTCACTGGACAAGTTAATAACCAGGAAGCCGTCAACGCGCGGAACTTGAAGTTCGCGAACGCACGAAGTGGATTGACGGGCGGCTCAGCGGCGGTCGATAACAACACGCAACTACAGAAGGACTATTCCCAAGGGCTATTGCAAGCGTCGCAGCAGGCGCAGTCCGGGCAGGCTGCGCTTCAGCAGTCGGACATCAACGCCAAGAACCAACTCATCGGGTTGGCGCAGCAAGGCAACTACACAGGCACTCGCGGGTTAGATACTGCCTTGGCTCAGAACACGGCGCTTGGCAATGCACAGAATGCGTTTAACGCGAGTTCACTCGGCAACTTGTTTAGCGGCACCGGACAGATTTATCAGAACGAGCAACTTGCGGCGGCTAATCGCAAGGCGCAGATTAACCCGATTGGTAGTCAGTATGGTGGTAGTTCAACAGGCGGCGCGAGTCCGTTTCAAGTATGAGTGGCAATAACTTCTTCTCCAAGATCGCAAGCATAGACCCCATAGCGCAGGCGTTGAATCTGCCGGGCGCGCATTCTTACGCACAAGCGCAAGCCAATGCGCACTTGCCCGGTTCGAACGGCCCATACACTGGCGTTGCGCCGACGCTCGCGGGCGCCAACGCAGGGTATGCGCCGGGCGGCCCTGGCGCCAACCCGTGGCAGCAACCAGTTCCATGGCATCAAGGCGGATTGTTTGGTGCACTACAAGGCGGCGCAACGCAATTCGGCAATGTCTTGGATGTTGGCGGCAATACGCCGCTTGGACCTACAACCAATCCACAGTTCAAGGCGCCCAACCTGTCTAACGCAAGTCCAAGTCAGACAGGGCCTGTCGGACAGGTTGGTCCTGATCCATATGTAACCGCTGCACGCACCGCGACGCAGGGCCGGGCTGGAGGACTCTATGGGCAGTAACTTCTTCAAGGCATCGTCGCCAAAAATAGGGGGGCCAGGCAATTCGGACTTTCGCGTTTTGAACTCCGGTTCTTACGCAGCGCGGTTTGCTGGCGGCGGTGCGCAGAAAGATTTAGGCGCGGCGTTGGCAATCAATAAGTCCAAGTTCAAATCGCAGAAGACGAACGGCGCCTATGCGAAAGGGCCGAAGGTGTAATCCATGGGTACAGAAGAATTTTGGATTCCCGCAGTATTGGCGGCTGCTGGTACAGGCGCCCAGTACGTCAATGAGAATCAGGCACAAGGCCGCCAGCAGGCGGCTGAAGTGCAGGCTATCGGCAACCAGCAGAATATCCGCGGCAACGCGAATGCTCAAGTCAAGGCACTGACGGATCAGATCAATAACAACTCGCCAGCCCAGATTCAGGGTAAAGCGACGGGCGATTACGTTAACACTCTGCGCAAGAACGCCGCGGGCAGTTCGCAAGGCGGTAGCACGAGCAACAACCCGACCAACTTTGGTCAGTCGGTCTCTGCGCTTGCGCCCGTCTCTGGCGGCAGTTCGCGGTACAACGCGGGCAAGGCGTCCTCGCAAGCCGAAACGCAGCAATTCGGGCAAGACAATGCGCAGGAGCTTGGCGCATTGGATGCAGCGGTGCGCCAACGGCAAAACGAAGGGCTAGCGATGCAAACTTTGAGTGGCACGCTCAACCAGCTCGGCGCGCAGTCCGCAACCCAGAACTTCACCGATCAGCTTCGTGCACAATCCGCAGGGCAGGCGAATCCTTGGGTGTCACTGTTCTCAAATCTAGCGAGCAATTACGGAAAGAACTTCCACGGTAGCGGCGCGTCCAGCAAGCCAGATACGAACCTCTATGGAAACGGCTCTATCGGCGGCAATACGAACTACCAAATGCCCGAAGTTAAACCTTGGTTTGATACGACTGGACAACACTAATGGCTGATACTCAAAGTCTATTCGACGGGCTTGCAGGCGCTACGGGCCACCCAATAGACCGCCCAGCGCTTAATAATTTCGTCGCTACGGCGCAAGCCCGTAACGGGTTAGTATCTGCACAGACACAGGATGCACTGATAAAAGCGGCGCAAAATCAGGAGCAAATGGCGGCGTGGGGGCGCATCAAAGACAGTCTAATGGCGAACGGCGCAAGAGAATCAGACGCGACTTTAGCGAGAGATGCCATTGTTGGTGCGAATAACCATGACGCAGTCAATGCTGAAAATATACTAAAAGCGTCTAATTCTGCCGTACTTAGTAATCCGAATCTCCTAGGATCATCGGCTCAGACCGCTGCGCAGCAAGGCTTTCAAGGAAAAGTCGCAGAGCCCGTTGCGCTGCCTAACAATTTCACGACGCTTCCCGGCGCCGCTCCTGTCAACCCACAACAGTCTCCGCAAGGCGCTGCGCAGACAGCGCAGACCAAGGCACTCACAGGATTGGATGTGGCGCGGGCCGAAGATGAGCACGCGAAAGCGAAGAACGCAAATGTAATTAGTTCATTGACTCCGGCCGCACTCGATGAGGCGGCGCGGGTCACGATGGCTGATCCCACCAAGATGACCACCTACGCGGGTTTTGGCGGCAGTGGCCAGAAGAATAAAGACGCCATTAACAATCGTCGCGCGGAGATTCTAAACTCTGCTGGTATGTCAACAGACGACATGATCCGCCAGCGCGCCATTGCGAAAGCGAGTATCGGTGCGGCAGGGCAAGCCGCGAAGCAAGGTCAAACGCTCGATGCGTTCATGCCGTTGGTGAAAGCTAATGGCGATCGCATTTTGCAATTGCTCGACCAAATCGACGCGACTGGCGGAGGCGGCATAGACGAACCTATTATTAACGGGTTTGAACGTATGTTGGGTCGCAAGCTAAACAGCGATGACCTGACGGAACTCCACTCTGTATTCACGTCCTATCAGAACGAAGTTGCTCGTCTGCTAGCGGCTGGTCCTTCGATGAATGGCGTTATTTCAGATCATGCACGAGCGGACATTCAAGGGATGACGCCTGAAACGATGAGCGCTTCAGGTGCTCGGCGCGTCCTTAACCGAATCGAAATTGAAACCAACATTCGGCGTGATGCTGTCCGCCATTCGGAAATTGAAGCAGCAGGCCAGCAGTTGCCCGTTATCTCTATACCTCGTGGTGGCGCTGCGCCTGCGGGCGGTCTAGTCGGCAATGGTGCTCCCGCGGGACTGACGGTGGTGAACTAATGCCGTGGCAAGCCGCCGATCCTGGAACGATTGCGCAAGACGCGCAAGGCACCTACCACGTCAAGGTCGGCGGACAGTGGGTTGCCGCGCCTAAAGGGTCTATCGCGACGGACGATCGCGGGCAATATCATTTCAATAATGATTCACTGACGGCGCCGCCCGCGGCAACCACGCCGAAAGCGGAACCCGTCACGAACCCTGCCGTCGGCGGCAAAGAGACGACTGAAGGCCCTGTAGGCTTTACGAACGGCCTGGCGGAACTCATGGGTAAAGGTTTAGGCAATATGCCGATGGCAGCAGTTCATGCCATCTCGCAACTTGTCGGCGGACATGGTACCGATCCTAATAAGCCGTCAACCTTCCCCCTAAGCCCGAACGCGCAGAGCGTTGGGCAGGGCATTGGCGATACGCTTGGTGCCGCAGCCGCTCCCTACCAGAACCCCGTCGTTAACGCAGCCGTCGATTCCAACTTGGTTAAAAACTATGTGGCGCCAGTTCTCAGCAAAGTAGCCGCCGCCCTGCCCCTGGCAGGCCCTGCAAGCCGAGTTCTTGGTCCTCTAAGCGATGCCATAGGTCCGATGGGAACGGCTGCCAGTGAGGCTGCCAGCGCCGCACAGGCGGCATCCCCTGCCGGGCAATTAGCCCAGCAAGGGTGGAAAATGCGCCCTTCCGACGTGGCAAAACTCACCCCCGGTGGGCAACCTACTTTGCTTGGCGGCACATTGCAAAGTATCGTTGGAGATCGCGCAGCCGCACAGTCGATTGGTCCTCAAAACGCGCTATTAGCTCAGCAGAAAGCAGCTAATGCAACTGGTATTAAGTTAGACGCCAATGGCGTTATGACGCCTAAAGCCATTGAAAACGCTAAGGCGCCGCATGCGGCTGTCTATGATCAGATGGAGCAGTTGCCCGGAGAGGATACTCCAGCCACTTATACCGCTGCTATCCAGAAACTGCGTGCCGACCCGACGTTGGCGCCGGAGGCTCAGGCAGCCGTCAATAAACTAGTAGAATTGCACAGTGACGTAGGCAATTCCGCATCGGCTTCGGCGTCCATTAAGACCCTGCGGCAAAAAGCCTCAAATCTCATCAAGAACGATAACCCCGACCTGCAAGATCGTGGCTATGCCATGAAGGGGATATCCAGCGCGCTAGAAGACGTTCTGGAGCAGCGCGCAGTCGCGGCTGGACAGCCCGAACTAGCCACACAGTTTCAACAAGCTCGCAAAGGATATGCGCTAATCAATGAGGTAGACGACGCTTCTAAGGGCGGGATGGTCGATCCTCAGCAGTTATTGAAATCCCGAAATAAGGGCGCGCCTTTGACGGATGACTTGGCCGATATCGCGAATGCGGCGGAGCGGCTTCCCGATGTCGTCAAACATCAGCATGCCTTCTCAGGCGGCGCGTCCAGTCTACCGACTACGGCAGTTGGTGCGGTGCAAGGGTTGTTTAGGAACTTGGGCGGTCGAGCCGTTCTAAATGGCCCCTACCAGAAATCACTTCGGGGGATACCAGGCGGCCTAGGAGACGAGTTCGGCACTCCAGAGGCACCAGAATCGGGCGGAGGGGGTGCGGGGCCGCTTTCGCTGATTGACGATCGAGCCGCCCCTAGCCAGCAGAATAGTCCGCAGCAAGGCAAGCAGCCGATTCCGAATCAGCGCGGCAGTTTCTCCTTACGAAACGTCAACCGACAAACCGAGGTACCCGGAAATGGTAATGAGTTATCGCCAGCAAGTCTCGAAGCCGCTAACCGCGGGACAGGCAATTTTGTTCGTTGGGATGGGGATTCTGCTAAGCCTATTTTGGGGGATGTAACCCAAATAGATCGGCTGACTCCGCCCAAGGGAAGCATCACGATTGATGCCAATACTGACAAACTCGTCACGAGCGGCAATACGCCGCGCAACCTGGTCGAAGGGCTGCTTGCACGCTGGAAAGCCAGTAAGCCTTTAAGCGATAGCTTCTGATGACCAAGAAAACCCAAGTCCCGTCAGTCGGCGGCATTCGCAAAATGCTCATCCCTCAGAGCGCATCGGCTCTGACGACGATTACGGCGGTGTTGCAACAGGTCATCGACGCAATCGCCGTCCTGCAAACCCCTGTCAATACGGGCGGCGGGAATATTGGCTCAGGCAGTGGTGGCACGATCGCCCTTGGCCCTGGGCTCTCCGGCGGCGGCCCAATCGTCGGCAATGTCCCAATCCGCCTGACGCAGCCGCCGATGCTATTCTCCGATGACATAGTCGAGGGCGATCAGGGAATCCAAGGCATTCAGGGTAGACAGGGAATCGCTGGACAACCCGGCCAACCTTGGTTTGGGGAAGACGGCATAGACGGCGATCAAGGCATCCAAGGCATTCAGGGTATCCAAGGCATTCAAGGTCCTCCAGGCGCGGCGAGCACCGGCAGCAGCGTTGCCGTTCCCGCGCAGCTTTTTGCTGATGACCAAGTCGATAATGATACGTTTGGTGTGCTGCCAGTTCCAGCGCCGCCTACGCCGCGCGTCTTATCCGTCGCTCCCGTCTTGCTTTTATTCTCGGACGATCTTGGGGATGAGGAACTCCTTCCGCAGCCTGCACCCAGTACTGTAGGAGCCTTGAATGTAAACGGTCCTTTGACAGCAAACGGAACAATTACAGCGGCTACGCCCATAGGAACCGTATCGATTAAAGCGAATGGTGCATCAACCTCTGTTCTTTTATCGCAGAATTTTGCTATTGGATCAAGCGGTGGCGCATATCCACAGAACGGGTATAACTTCGTTGCGACGACTACAGTTAATACCTACGAGTATGCAGTTACTGATTTTGCTAGTGTTATTTTTTATGATACCGGAGCCATAAAATTCCAAACAGCCCCCTCCGGAACGGCCGGCAACCCCATTACGTTTAGTACAAAACTCACCATATCAAACGAGGGGATTGCCACTTTTGCAAGCGCAGTCATCGCTCAAACTTTCTCTGCGAACGCAGCTACACCCGCGGTGACAGCAGGGCGTACCGATATCGGCACGACAACAACAGGAACAGTCATTACAACGGCGGGCGGAATTGCACTTCCGTCCCTTGCATCGACATTTTGGGTAGTCAACGTCAACGGGGTTCATTACGGAATACCCTGTTTTGCTCTTTAACGTTCAATCGCTTACAATTCACTGACAGGAGTGTTTCTCGATGGCTCAGAACAAGATTCTCAATTTACCGCCCGCGTACTTATCAACGGTTGCGCTGACAACGATGGGTGCGAATTTGCTCAATTGCTCGGTGACTACGCTCGCCGCGGGCGGCGTCGGGTTCACAGGAACCCAACCTTACGTCATCCTGAAGCACATTCGTATCAACAACCAGCTCACGACTTCCGCCGCATTCGTCACGCTATACAAAGGCGCGACGCTTGGAAGTGCAGCCGGTACGCAATTCGCGTTCAGCAGCGTGTCTATTCCGGCGCAGTCGTACCTGGATTGGGTCAGCCAGCAGCGCTTCGATAGTGCGGATTTCCTCACTGGGTATTCCAATCTGCCGCAAGCAGTCATCATTAACATGGCAGGGGAAATAGGACTCTCGTAATGGCTAAGGCGCCAAGTACTCCAGCAAGACGCGAATACGCGCGAAACCGTCAACGGAAATATCGTGCGGCGAACCCAGATAGGGTGCGCGGATACGAGTGTAAATATCGTGCGTCTAACCTGCTAATGATACGTAGGAACGCTCTCAGATATGCTCGGCTAAACCTTCCAGCCCCAACAAGGCCAATGCCCGAATTGTGCGAACGCGGTTGTGGGCGCAAGGCGTCATGCCTTGATCATTGCCATACTACAAACGTATTCCGCGGTTGGCTTTGCAAAGGGTGCAATGCAGGTATCGGTATGCTTGGAGACACCATAAAAGACCTGCTTGCAGGAGTTGATTATTTACAGAGGGTTAAACCGTGAGTAAGATTTACGTAGCAGAGTACCCAGGGCTTGCGGCAACCGATCAGAGCGATTCCGTTCCGATTCTCGCATTGCCGCCGACAGTGGAATACACGGTCATTGTGTCGGCCGGTTCCAGCGGCGCGGCGCAGCCGCTTCAGGCATCCACCAAGTTCGTTGAGATCAGTACCGATACGACTTGCTCTATTGCAATTGGCCCGACGCTGACAGGTTCGGCAGGGCTCACCAATCAGCGGTTGCAAACCAATGAACGGGTGATTCGCCGTGTGCCATTTCAACAGCAAGGCGCCGGTCCGGGCTACCAAGGCACTCTGACGACTAATTATAGTATCTTCACCACGGCGAACGTCTGATGAGTATTTGGGAGACCGTAGCCGCGCCGATATTGAAGATCATCGACAAGGTAGTTCCCGATAAGGCGGCTGCGCAGGCTGCTAAAGACCAATTGACTGCGCTCACGGCACAAGGCCAATTGCAAGAGGAATTAGCCGAGTTGCAGGCGGTGACTAGCAACCAGACTGATGTAGACAAAATAGAAGCCGCCAGCACGAATATGTTTGTCGCCGGCGCCCGGCCCTTCGTCATGTGGGTCTGCGGCGTAGCCCTTGCGGTATCGACCATCGTGGCACCCCTCTTCACTTGGCTCTCTGCCTTGGTAGGACATCCCACGGCGTTTCCCAATCTCGACAATCCGCTTCTCCAATCGACCTTAGCCGGCATGCTGGGCTTGGGCCATATCACGCGGACGGTTGAGAAGATTCAAGGCGTCGTGGGGAACCATTAATGAACACCCATCACGCCGAAATGACAGCCGTTAGTGTTGGCGCCTTGGTCGGCGTTGGCAAGTTCCTTCACGATATCGAACCGGCCTTAGCCGACCTGTCTTATCTATTGGCAGTCGTCACGGCGCTCGTGACGATCTACTACAAGATTCGGAATAAAGGTCAGTGATGCAGCTTGGTGCCAAAGGACGGGCGCTGATCCAGAGCTTCGAGGGATTTCGCGACAAGGCGTATAAGGATCAACGCGGCATCTGGACGTGCGGATTTGGACATACAGGGCCTGACGTAGTGGAAGGCACTACTTGTACACCGTACCAAGCCTCGTTTTGGTTCGACCAGGACACCGCAAAGGCCGTACACGCGGTAATAGCCACAACCGATGTCCCAGTCAACCAGAACCAGTTCGATGCCTTGGTTTCGTTTGTATACAATGTAGGGGTTAACTCCGAAGCGCACTCAACATTGCTCAAATTGCTCAATTCGGGAAAGTATTCTTTAGCAGCCGATCAGTTCGGCTTCTGGAATCATGTCAACGGCATCGTGAATGCCGGGCTTACCCGGCGGCGCGCGGCGGAGCGCGCGTTGTTTTTGACACCAATTTAAGGCCGTGCGCCGCGGCGCTTGCTTTTAGAGCCACTTCGGGGGCGACTTTCGCCCGTACCAGTAGATCGAAATAGATGCGGAAGAACGTCGGCCCGTGGTCCTGTATCTTATCGCCATAAAGGCACCACGCGATATGGTGCGCCGCCTCGTGGAGGACTGTAGCCACATTACGACCGCCGTTCTCTCTGTGCTCACCGCCTTGAATGCTGATACGATTCTTGGTTGGCATACTCCACGAGAATGACCGCTGCGGATGCTGCACAATAACCGGGCGCTTGACGTTGTAGGCGTCGCAGGCGTGGTAGACCAACTCGCGACACGCCTTGAACGTGATATGGTTCTTGCCCCAGCCAGGCCAAGCGTCTTCAAATTCGTAGACCCGCTCTTTGTGCGGATCGCGGATCATTTCGCGATGCTCACCCAGTCCGCTTTGCGCGCTTTCTTCACGGTATCGGCGTAGATCGGCGCGTCGAACGTAATGCCGTGGTCGGGATGCGTCACGAAGAAGTTCTGGCTCGGAGGCTCATAGCCAAAATTGTTGTCGGCCGCGTATTCATCATACCCCTTCAAACAGCCATTGCCGCGCAGCCGAGCGGTAATCATTCGCTTGTGGAAGTGTCCGAATTCCATGACATCATAGTCTTGCCCGACCGCAGCATTTCGAGTATTTTTCTTTTGCTCTCCGCGGGTGACGGGACCGAGAGGCCCAATGATTCCATCTCCCCCTTTAAACTGATCTCCGTGTGTAAGAAGGTACCGCGTGTTGTAAATTCGATAAAGTGCATCGGACCCGTCTGGAATATAGAACGTGACTCGCTTATCCCCTGCGAACGCCGCGGCGAGGAATTGGTAAAGTAACCATCCGAAGGAGGTATGGTTTCGGTCTTTGCTCCAAATCTTTTTGGTATCTCGATCGTGATTGCCCGACACACAGGGCAGAAATACATGTCCGAATGTGTCAGCCAAGAGCTTGATTGCAGGGACAAGATGCCGGTACAAATCGAGCACCGTGGGCATGGTGTTGAGTTCATTGCTGGCCGCCAGTTCGTCGTGAATGTTGCCGCTGACCATATCGCCACCCAGAGGACAGACGATGCCGGGATAGGACATGGAAGGGTCAAGGATTTTGCACAGTGCAATCGTCGTCTCGATCACGGTCCTCAGCCGCTGGCGCGCGATGGCGAGATTATAGGAGTTGACGCCGCCGATTTGCTCAGCGCGCACCATTTCACCCCAATGCAAATCGCTCAACATGACTTTCGGCACGCCGGGCGCCTTGGCCGTCTTAGGCTGGTAGACCCAATTAGGGAGTTGCAGTTCGTTGACTGCCAGGCGCGCGGTGCCGAGGTATTCGCGCAGCGCCTCTGCGGTACTCGCTACGGCCTTAGCCTCACCCAACTCGCGCTTAAGATCAGCAATGATCGTTGCCGAATCATGCTTGGTTTTGAATTCAGCAACAGACTTTGCCATCATGCACTCCTCAATTTCTTCGCTACTTTCGCATCCGCGAACCATACGCGCTTCGCCGCGCGCCCGCCCACACCACTACCGGCTTCAATGATGTGGTCTATGAATTGCTCGCGGAACATTCCCATCTGGGTATTGCTGATTCCAGCGCGCTTGATGAACTCAATCTCGTATTCCCATTGTTCCGCGCCTTCTTTCAGCATACCGGCAAGCGCAGCACGTATCTTATTGGGAACGATGACATTAGTATCATGGGCACTACGGAAATCGGCAATCGTCTTAACTTTAGCCAAAGGATTCTCCTAGGGGTTTATCTTTCTTGCGTTCTGGTAGCTTGCCGCTCGCAGGGCCGGCGGCCACAAAGTCTTTGCCGACACTCTTGGGGATACCCAAAGTGCTCTTGCCGGCTGCGGCGGCGTACATGGCCCGCGTTTGGACTTTTGACTCAAGTGGCACAATTACACCCTGGAAAGCCACGGATACATTCTGGCGATTCTAGACTAACGGGCGCCTTGGCGCCAGCGGGGCACCTGAGCGGCCGATTGTCGTTCAATTTGTCAGAATCAAGGGTATCCAGCAGCATGCCTAGACAGGCTACTGCATGCTTCAGGTGATGGACTTTAGAGTCTGGCGCGCAGTCGTCAGCGTCGATACGGTCATACCAGTCGGTTAAATGCCGCAAGCAAGCTGCGTAATACACGGTAGACGAGATTTTGTGCTCCCGCCAATTGAACGGGCCATACTTCGCAGCGCCATTCGCCCATGCCTCTGCTGCACCGCGGATTAGCGCCGGAGGCACTAAGTGGACGGGGCACTTCTCTAAGCCAAAAACTGTCTTTGGGTTGTCGTCAGGATAACTCACGGCATGTTACCTCGAATGATGGACCTAACCAAATCTGCGCTCATCCAAGCCACGGGCGGCTGCATATGTGGCACGTATAGCCCGAACTGCGTTTTGCCCGTCAGGAGGGCTACAAACGCCTCCAGCCGTGCTCCGCGGGACTCCCACCAATGGTCTAGGAACACGATGCCATCGACGGTGTCCGCGATTACCCGCACGTCGCGGGCTAGGATTTCACCCCACGTCTCGCCAGCGACCTTGCCGGACTCGTCCAGGGCGCCGTCCGTAGAGGTTTCAGCGACGGCCTTAACCGCGTCGCTATCCAACTCCGCTGGTGACACGATATCATAGCCAGCCGCGCGCAGCACGGCGCTGGCGGCGTGGAAGGCAGGAAAATTGAAGTGTGGAAGGCCGGACATCTTGCCGGCCAAATAGTACCGTTTCATTGGGTATATTCCTCTGCATTGGGAAAGTTTATACGGCGACAGAAAAGGCCGGATCAACGTGAAGTGCGTATTTCCTATGTGCCGCCATACACATCGCTGTTTTGTTTGCATTTCTCGTCCTCATACGCTGCAACCGCTCGCCGGTAGAATTCGAGCTTGGCGCATTCGAGCACGCCGACGATTTCATTCAGCACTGCATATCGCCGGCCGCGATCCTTCAGGTACTCTAACGCTAACTGCGTTATGGCGAAGTTCAGAGAACCGGGGTCTAGCAGAGCGTACAATGTCTCTGGGGTCTTGCCGATTCGCTCTTTAGGCTCGATGTAGGGCATTATTGGCTCCTTCGTTTCATCGCCGCTAGCAATGACTCTTGGACCGTCCGCTTTGCGGCATGCGCGGCGATCACATCCTCGTCCACCGTATCTTTCGCGATCAAATCGTACACCCACACAGGGCGATCCTTGCCGGCTTGCATCTGGCGAACCGGCCCGATTCGTTCTAACATCTGCATTCGTTCACCGAGGTTCCAGTCATGACCATAGCGGATGAGGATGTTGCAAACTGCCTGAAGACCATCAATGCCATGCCCCAACGATTTAGGGTGAGCGAGTCCTATTTCCGCGTTACCCGACCGAAAAGCCTTCATCCCGGCGTCCGTGCTCAATTCTACCGCGCGAGGAAACGCCTGCTTCAGCCGGGCAACGTCACTCTTGAACTGGTAAGCGAGCAAGACTGGCGCGCCGCCCGATTCAGCGAGGATGGAGCGTACAGCCTCGATCTTCTCATCGTGGACGGCAACCCAGGATGGATGCTGAGTATACACAGCGCCGTTCGCAAGTTGCAAACACTTATTGGTCAGAGCCGCCGCGTTGAACACTTCGATGTGATTCAAATCGCCAAGTTCCGCAAATAGCTCTTTCTCTAGCCGCTTGTAAATCTTGCGTGCAGCGGGCGGCAAGGTTACTTTGATTTCCGTCACGATGGGGTCTTTGAGATCGAAGTAATCCTTTGGGTCGATCGTCAAGCAGCAATCAGCAAGTGCCGCATGGATTTCTTTCTCGGCATGCGGCATGGGCTCAACGCCGAATCCGCTCCAAGTCGGTTTGAACCATCGATCCATGAACGCGGAATATGTACGTCCCAGCCGCGCGCCGCGGTCGATGTACCATTGCTGGCCCCATAGGTCCTTGAGCCCATTGGGCGACGGAGTACCCGTCAAATTCACCCATCGGTGGGTAAGGTTATGTGCGATGCGCCCCAAGGCGTGAGCGCGCTGGCCGCCTTTCTTCATGCGAAACCCTTTCAGTCTATCACTTTCATCGGCGATCACTTGGCGGAAGGGCCAGCGTTCAAGGTAGGTTTCAACCAGCCAGGGTGTCAGCTCGTAGGAGATCGTATAGATATCGGCTTTGCGCTTGAGGGCATCTAGACGCTGCGCAGGAGTGCCGGCTAATGACACAATGCGAAGGTCTTTGAACGGTTCCCATTTTGCGACTTCTTCGGGCCATGTGTCGCGAGCGACGCGCGCAGGGCCGATGACGAGGGTTGGTACATCAATTTGACCTTGTAATTTGAGCATGTCTAATGCAAATAACGCGGCGGAACTCTTGCCGATACCCATACCGGCGTACAAAGAGCAACGTTTGTTTTCGGCCATCCAATCAACCATCGGAATCTGCGGTGCGCGCAGGGTGAATGGCCTCAAAACGGCACCGGAGCGTAATCCCGAATGTAGTCATCAACTTGCTTTTTGGTCCAGAGCACAAAGACGAACGCATTTCGCTTACGCAAGTCCTCGTGATACCGCTCCTGCCAGGATTCTAGTTTGCCGCCGATGGTCTTTAGTTCCACGAAATGTACTCGCGCGAAGGCGTAGCACGGCCAAATGGCGGTGCGATCTGGGAAGCCCTTCCGGCCCTGATCGATGAGCTTCGGCGCCAAACCCCCGCAGCGCGTGACTTCACGGACGAAGTAATCCTCGATGACGTGCTCTAACAGCCGGCCGCGTTTCAATTTGCTGGCGCTCATTTGCGGTACCTGTATGTGGAAAAACCCTTGGCAGCCAAGGGAAGGCCGTTCGCCCAGAGACTTGAAGTAACCAGTAATCGGCTGAGTTCTTTGTCGTCATACTGATCCTCGTCGGGCGGTTCGGTAATTGCTTCGTCGTGGACTGACATTACGCAGTTAAATCCCGCTTCATCAGCAGCAAGTAATCCATCCATGAGGATATCAGCCGACCCTCCTTGTACGATATTTTCAGCACGCTTCCCAGAGTAGGTGCTGATTCGCTTCCATTGCTTGGTGTATGGATCGACGCCAAGAAAGCTCGATGTATAATCGTCTCCACGAGGCGCTGGATAGGAGAGATATCTTCCGCTGGGGAGTTTGATCCTAAGCCAATTTGCTTTACGGTCAACCACGATAAATTGTCCAACTTTGTACTCAGTATTCGGCACTTTAGTTGCCATCTTCGTCGCCCGATCCAATTCTGCCCAGAAGTTGCAAATTGCAGGGTGCGCAGCGCGCCACATCAAGACGAGCGCATGGCATACGGTCCAGACCCGTTCGTCAAGGTCAAAGGTCCGCTTGCGCTTTACCGCTTTTGTCCAGGCAGTCCGAGCATCGCTCTTAAAATTCGCTGGGATGACAGGCCAAGCGGATTTGGCAAGGTCGTCCAGTCGTAAACCGTAGGTTTCGGCCATTGAGCAGAAGGCGCCAACTCCCCCGAAATACTGCAAAGCGAGCTCCGAAACCTTGCCCCACATATAACGGGGGTCGAGTGGGTCTTTATCACCGTCTTGCCCTCCTATGTCGTTAACGTCAACGTCCAACGCTTTGGCGATAGCCAGTTTATATAGACTAGGGCCTTCCTTCCGATCATACGCCGCAAAGGCGTCTAGTTTCCACTGCTCACCAGCCACCCATGCCATAAAACGGCCTTCGATATTTGCTAGGTCGGAGACAACCAGCTTTTTGCCAGGAGCAGCAACGATAAGCCCACGCAAAGCGCTGCTAGCCAAGCCCAAAATGTCATCTGGGGCGTAATCTTCAATCGTACCCTCGTGGAATCGGGATATGGCATGTTCGATATCCCATCGCTCGTGCTTCGGGCGAGGCAGGTTGTGAGGCTGTAGTGTCCGTCCCGCCCAACGACCAGTTCTTGCAGCCCCGCAGAAGACCAATAGATTATACAGTCGGCCATCGACGTGCTGGTTGAGAACGCGCTGATACTTAGCGGTTGATGCTTTGCTGGCTTGCTGTCTGACACGAAGTAGCTCCTTGATGTGATGAGGTAACGATTCATCCTCTAACCGTCGCTCAACGGTATCGGCGGTGAGATCGGGCAAATCCACGCCGTAGTCTGCCATATAGGCAAGCATCCGGTTGCGTTGCTGGGTCGTCTCCACTTCGCCGTCGGTTAATTCCTCAGTGCGCTTCGCCATGCGCCGCTTGGCTTTGGTAGTGGCGTCCACGGCGCCTTGCGCGAGCTTCAAGTCCATCGCAACGCCGCGAGCGTTCATGCGCTGGTCTAGGTGCCAGATAGCCCACATGCGAGGCGTCGCGTTCCACTTCGGTGAATTGCGGTGAACTTCGCGCATAGCGCGGACATCGCCACCGCCGTACTTCAAGAACTCCGCCCATCCCTTGGGGTGAGAGTGACGGTCGTTGAACGTGCCATCGGCTTTAGGCGTTGAGAACAAAGCAATCCACGTCTTGCCATTCGCATCTTTCGCGTTGCTGGCGTCGATCTTGTAAATCTCGCAGAGTTTCTGCAAGCCGCCAGGGAGACCGTGCATACGGCTCAAGGCGGCGGTGCATCGCCATCGTTCTAGTTCGATCAACGGCCACCACGGAGTAGTCTCTAGCATCGTGCGATCGAAACTCGCCTCGTGCGCCCATATCTCATCGGCGCATTCCGCCGCGCGAATCAAAGCGGCCGATGGTTTTGTGGCAGTCAGGTCTTCCACATAAACTTCGCCATCGTCTATAGCCCATTGCGCCATGATAATTTCAACAGACTGGGCATACTTCGCATTGCCATATTTGAAGTTCTGGCCGCGCGTCTCGATGTCAATCCAAAGTTTTATGACTTTACTCCGACATCACTAGTAGAGCGTCGGCGCGTGACGATTCCTAGTCTGTTGATAGTCTCATACGCCATATAATTCTCGCGCCTTAACCTCGTCTGGATTCAACGCTCTAGACGGCGTGCCTTTAATGATTCGCTGCGGCTTCTCGCAAACAACAACCCACGGATAGCGCGTCTGGATTTGCGGATGGGGATCGAGCAATGGGTATCCGTTATGGCAATCCTCGATCAGATACACGCCGCGGGTCTCAGGCCACAAATGACGGTAGGTAATAGACTGATGCGCGGAGACGTGCGAGCCGTCATCGATGACGATATCAAAGTAGTCTTTTATCCGGACATTGCACTGATCGTCAATCCAAATGGTGATTTGATCTTCCGCGTATTCTTGGCATGCCGGGTTGATATCAACCCCAACAATCTCGGCCTTCGGCCCGAAGTATTCTTTCCACATCTGGAGAGAGCCGCCGTGATCGACGCCGATCTCAAGCACTTTGACTGACTGCCCTACGTATTTAGCGAAGTGACGTTCGTAGATATCGAAGTAATGGCGCCACTTGTCTATCTGCCGGCCGCGATGTGCCTGAAAGACTTCCCACACGGTGGGGTTGCGGAAACCATCATGGACTTTCGACATAAGTGCCTCGCAGTTTCTGCTTGCGGATTGTCGTGCGCCGAATTGTACAGCACCTACAGGCGACGGTATTCGGCCATCGGTAATCGCGATAGGTGTTCTCTGGCGTCAACGGATGGCCCTTCGCGCAATGCGTGCGCAGCGGCCGGCGCTTAGGCGAGACAGCGACTTTGATGCCTGCGCCGAGTGATAGTGTGGGGATCATGACAGCAACTGTATGAGGCGTTTTTCGGAATCGCCTTGGCGAGGCGCCTCAACCAATCGCTGCGCCAGTGTGAAAATGGCGAACGCTGCTCCCAATGCGACTGCCGAATCCTTGGGGTTATCGCGCTGGAGCCGCGTGAAGGTATTCTCCAACGCGACTGCTGCCGCCTTGGCGCGGCGGCGGTGCTGCGGGGTAATCCCTGCAAGCAACTCGCGCAGGGTCTCAATATTGGAATCTATTGAATCTGTGAACACGGAGGGGGACTCCTAAGTTAAAAACAAGGGTTTTCGCGGATGACCCATAACCGTATGGGTTAAGCGTTAAGGTCTGCGCCTTCCTCATCGGGCGCCGCGATATCGTCAAACTCGTCGGCGTCTGCCGGCCGGCTGCCGCCCGCGAAGGCATCGCCGTCGCGCAAGAATTGCACGCCGCGGAGTTGCGCGTTGATGCGCTTCCCGAAGCTATTGTCCTGCGCCCAGAGTTCAATACTGGCGTTGACGTAACACCCGCTGTACGGCTTGCCGTCCGCTTCGGACAATTCCTGCCGCTGCTGGTCGAACACTGACGGCCGGGTCTTAGAGCGCGCGGAAACAAACTTGTTTCCCTCGAACCCTTCGTACTCTGCCTTGGCGTCGCCATCGTGCAAGCAGAGTTTATCCGCCGCCTCAAGCGCTTTGTAAACTGCATCGGCCTTAGTCGCCCACTTCTCTTCGGCAAGCGCCTTGAACGCTGCCTTAAGCTCAGGCAATTGCTTGTGGTTTTTCGGGATCAGGAAGGAAGCCGAGAAGGCTGCTTCGCCGCCCGTCTTCGGCGCTGTAGCTTTCCACAACTGAGGGAAAGCCAATCGAACATCGCGTAACATGATTCGCACTAGTTGCTCCTGGTTGATAAATATGCGCTTTGAGCGCGAAGCGGACTATAGCGATTATAACCGCCGACCGCAACTCGGCACGCGGCGCAGTAGATGTGCCCTTTCACCGGAAGATTGCGGCACTTCTCGCCGGAGGGTTCCGATGAGGAATTGGCACAGGTACGGATAAAGGTCATCGCGCGCCGACCCGCCAGAAGTCAAGGCCCATGATCCCGGCCCAGTCGTAAGCTTCACGCGCGGTGGGGAAGTGCTTTGCGTCTCGGACTTTGGTTGTCGTCTCTATGAACGTGTTTTTAAGATTGGGTTTGTCATCGACATAGACTTCGCGATAGTGCTCGACGGTGGGGTCTTCGTTAAATATTACATAGCGTTTCATGATAGTAGTTCCTGATTAGCGGTCTATTTGGTTTTGCATTGCGTTGCATACCCAAATAAAGTCGACGATTGTGAGAAAGATAATACAAATTGCGCCGACTACAGTGAGAAAATTTATCATTCTGTGGCTCTTAGTTCATCGAAATCATTGGCATCGGCCGCGCCCGTGAACGGCGGCCGAGGGTCGCTGCCTAGCGCGAGTACCGGCTTGCCGGGTGGCTTCTTAATCAGCGGCTCGAATACGTCAGCCCAAATCGCTTTGGTCGCCTTCTTGTCCAGGAGCTTAGCCGCCTGGGGTGCCGTGATGATCTTCTGGGGAGCATAGGCTTTATCCGGCCCTAGTTGCCCTAGGAGCGCCGATTCGGCTTGGGTGGTGTCAGACCATGCCCGGCTGCCCTCTTTCCCTTCCACCAGGCGATACGGCAGCCCGTCAGGACCTATGACCTTAGTGCCTGCGGATACTAACGCATTCAATTCCGCCCGCACCGCGCGGCACCAATCTTCGATGAGAGGGACTGCCATATAAGCTAGCCCAAGTTTGTCGGTGCCGCGCGGCGCGATCGGAGGTTCGGCTTGAATCGTCTCGAAATCGCAGCGGACGGACTCCGCGACGTGTTTGGATAACGCAGGGCAAACGGCCTTAGCCCTACACCAACGGCATTGCTTTTCGCCAGGGTTCAAGTAGGCGTCCGACCCGTCGGAGGATTGGGTCAATGCGATGCTGGCTTGGTTACGAGCGAGTAGTGCGGCTTGTCCAAAGCAAAGAAGGTCTTTAACCGTGAGCGTGCATTCGTCAATGTGCCCTAGCCGTGGCTGGCAGATGACTCCAGTCACTTCCTCTACTTCATAACCTAACATCTCAACGTCTTTAAGCGCACCCAAGAGGTATAGCCCAAGTTGTGGATTGATTTCGCCATCAATCCTTGCATAGACCTTTTCGCCTGTGCCGTATTTCAGGTCTTCGACGATCAGATGCTTGGCTGCTGGGAGATAGATCAGAGCGTCAGCCGTGCCGCCACTCTCTTCCGCATCAAGGATATCGGATAGATCGACGTGTTGCTCGACAAACAGCGTACCGCCGATCGCGCGGCGTCGAACGTCGTCTAGGTAGACCTGTATGAACGACGCTCGCGATTCGTCCATCGTGTATATAGCGCCGTTGATCTCTTTGACGCTGCCGATGAACAACTCCGCATCCTTGCCAGAGTTCAAGCACAATGCTGCCCACTCGTGGCTCGCCGTGCCGTCATCGGCAAACGTACTAGAGCCGCCTTGCTCTTGGTTTTGAGAGAAGGCCATCGATCCTGGGCAGGAAATCCAGCGATGGGCAGAGGACGGAGAGAAGAGGGAATGGCTCATTGGTCTATCGCGTCTATAAGAAGCAATGCGACTACGACGATTGCCAGCAGCCAAAGGAAGCCAGCCATCATGTCTTTCCCGCCATCTGCGCACAGCCGCGCTCGAATATCATTTGTTTGGTGTCGCCCGTTAGGTGTGATGCGCGATGAATGATCGCGAGTTCCGCCATGATGGCCGGATGCCCGCGGTAGTTGCGCAACAGATTCCGGCGCATTGCACGGCGCTGGCGGTGCATGGGATCGAGTTTTGTAGCTGTTGACATTTGATGTTCATAGCCCCTCTCCCACGCGCTGCTTGCAGACTTCTACTGCTTGATGCGACACAAAGGCACAGCAGCGCGCGGGCGGGACTCGTTATAAACCCAGTAAAATCTCTTCCGCGCCGTCGAGGAACTTCTGCATGGCTTCCTCGCCTTGCTCGATGAGGCTGGTCTTGGACTTCGCCCCATTGAAGCTCGCCAAGAGCGCGATGGCTTCCTTGCGCTTGTTAGCCTTCAGCATGGACTCGATCGCCTTTTCGACTTTCGGCTCAAGGCTTTCGGCAACGGGCTCTACGACTTTGGGTTCAGCCTTCGGCTCTGCCTTGCCCTTAATGGCCTTCGGCTTTTCGTTTTGCGAGATCAGCGGAGCCGGACTGCGGTCAGGTCCGCGCTCAAGGGCTAATGCGATTCGTTCGAGGATTGATTCAAGGGACATTTCTACGGTCTCCGTTTTGGGGTGGTGGATCATATGCTACTCAAGTTTTCAAGTCAACAACATTTCCGCTGAGGTATTCCATGATGTCTTTGCCGGTGGCGCTATAGAGCGAAGTACCCCTCAAAAACACACAGCGGTAGAGCGCTTGCCCTACGCGAAATACTTTGGTCTGGCCGTTAAACGGTGGTCCGCAGAGGATTTTGCCAATTTTGTCATTCGAGGGCTTGACAGCGCAGTTCCGCCTGACATAGTCCCCGACTTCGCGTGTCAGTACCACGTCTTTAGCCAAGGGCTCTGCGATTTCCTCGAACGCTGTCTGCAACAACTCAACGTCCAGAGAGATTGACGACTCGATCATTTCCTGTCTCGCGCTGGTGCGCGGCGCGTCTTCATTGGGGTTGAACATTGTTATCGGCACATTCATGAAATAATGCCGCAGGACTGCCCTTGCACGCGGCAAGCGCAAGAATTCCTCGAAAATCCAAGTTTTTTCCGCTTTGGTCATCGGCGGCGCGTTCAGCCGATGCACGGCCCACTTGCGGTTATTATCATCAATCTGCGCTGCGTCGTCCGCATTGGTGCTCGCGGTAACGACAAGATGGTTGGGTGCCGAGTATCCCCGGCCGCCCTTGACCGTGACGTTGAGCATATCGTCCGCAATCCATTCCTCTGTCTTTTTGCTGATCGCCGCTCGCTCGCCGCGCGTGCCAGCGCGGAACTCCGTCAGCGCCACTACCCATTTCCC
>Ga0070730_10001358_pt1 | contig 23684 bp, 10 predicted proteins | sample Coa_R1_3_FD_66447 | JGI IMG/M metagenome (GOLD analysis project Ga0070730, IMG submission 66447) | Surface soil microbial communities from Centralia Pennsylvania, which are recovering from an underground coalmine fire - Coalmine... | ecosystem: Environmental > Terrestrial > Soil > Unclassified ... | reverse complement strand
CGCTTTTCCAGCCGCCACGATTTTGCCCTCTGCCAACCTCCCGCAACTGGCCGCCACTGGATATAAAGGGCGACTGAATTTTGGGGAGCATGGACTCATTCGTGGTTTCACGCCACTCATCACGCTAGGTGATAGCAACTGGGGAAAGACGTGGTCGACTCCGGGGCACCGTCCTCCTGCGGATGCTAATGACCTCGATCTTGGCTATGAAGGCAATATCGATACTCTCTATAGCCGTGCCCAGAACGGGATCCGCGAGTATGTCGGAAAACTGCCGGACGGGAATCCGCAGGAGAACTTGTCTGCTTCAATGAAAACTTTCAATGTTCCCGTGACCATCAATGGAGATTTGACCGTTAGCGGAAAGTGCACGGGTTGCGGCGGTTTGTCCCCACCGAGTGTTGAACGCTGGTCGGTCTCGCTAACGGATCAAAAGGGGCAGATCTCTTCCACCGATATATGTGCATCAGCGCCCTGCGACTCTGGTGAATACCGAATCAGCTACTATCTGGATTCGACAAGACCATGTGAATCAGCAGGGAAAGCGGCAACTGCGCTCACGCTTGCCTGGGAAGACGAGACTGGAGCCAGACGACTGCGCGTACCGTTGGCGGGAAATGGCGTTTCTGCCGACAACTCATTATCGCTCGGAACCACTTCGAGCTATGCCGGAGGCAACCTCGCCATCTGGACAAGAAGCAAATCCGCAATCCATTACTCGACGGAATATACCGCTTGTACGTCGGGAATTGGAACTTACGCTCTCCGCATCGCGCTGGAAAAAGTGCAATGACCGACTTGAGGCCTCAGTGTTCACGGGCTTGGCTGAGGTGAACTGACATGTGCGGAATTTTCGGCATCATTGCGCAGGGCAAAGAGATTCCCAATGGTGTGCTTGAGCAGGGTACCCAGTCGCTCGCCCATCGCGGGCCGGATGATTCTGGCACGATTGTTCTGCGCGAAAGGCTTCCTGATTCCGTTCAGATTGGCTTGGGAAATCGCCGTCTAGCGATTCTTGACCTCTCGCCGCTTGCGCATCAGCCGATGCACGACCCTGACAGCGGAGACTGGATCGTCTACAACGGCGAAATCTACAACTTCCGCGACATCCGAAGAGAACTGGAACGCTTAGGCAGCACCTTCGTCAGCCAGTCGGATACAGAGGTGTTACTCAAAGCTTACGCGCGCTGGGGAGAGCAGTGCCTGACAAGATTTCACGGCATGTTTGCTTTCGCGATATGGGATGCGAAAGCGCACCGGCTGTTTTTGGCGCGAGATCCGATGGGCATCAAACCTCTGTACTATGCCCAATCCGGTTGTTATTTTTTGTTTGCATCCGAGGTGCGCACCCTGCTTGGAACTGGGCTGCTGCCACGCCGCATTGATCGGGCCGGATTGACGAACTTCCTGACGTTCGGTTCTGCCTATGAACCTCTCACCTTGATAGCCGATATCAAATCTCTGCCGCCGGGACATACGCTAATTTGGGAAGGTGGGGCCCTTCGTCAATCCGGCTACTGGGATCTGGCAAGTACTCCTTCGGAAATGAGTGCGACCCAAGGCGCTACTGCCCTGGAGATAAAGGCACTCCTTTACGATGCAGTGCGATCGCAGCTGGTCAGCGATGTACCGGTTGGAGTCTTCCTTTCGGGAGGAATCGATTCCAGTGCTTTGGTCAGCATACTGACGCGCGGAGGCGTGAAGCCCAGCACATTCTCGATTGTTTTTGGAGAGAAAGAGTTTTCGGAGGCGCAACACTCCCGCGCCGTTGCTGCAAAATTTCGCACGGACCATCATGAGATCAACGTCAGTCCACTGGACGTCTTGTCTGCGATTCCAAACGCGCTGGGAGCCATGGACTTGCCAACCATGGATGGGGTCAACACGTACTTCGTCTCGCGAGAGGCTCGCAAGGCTGGCGTGAAGGTAGCCTTATCGGGCCTTGGTGGGGATGAAATCTTCGGAGGGTATTCCTCGTTTCACAGAGTCCCGCGCATGGAGCGATTTTCTCGCTTTCTAAAGATGGTTCCGCGAGGCATTCGACGGGCGGCGGCATCGGCCTTCAGCGCGGTCGCTCCCCGGAATGATCAGAATCGGAAGCTGGCTTCCTTCGTATGCCAGAACGGGCGAGTCATACATCCGTATTTCCTGGGGCGAATGCTCTTCACCCCCGACGAGGCGGACCGTCTGCTGCGCGAGTCGAATTCAGAGGTTCTCGAAATTGCGGCCTCCGGCCAGCGGGAACGATTGCAAATCTCACTCTCTCTCGATCCCATCAATCGGATTTCCTATCTCGAGTCGCGTTGTTACATGCTCAATACACTTTTACGGGATGCCGATTTTATGAGCATGTCCCAGGGACTGGAGCTCCGAGTTCCACTCATCGATCACGAGTTGGCCAAAAGGGTACTGACCGTTGCGGGGCCGCGCAAGGTCAATGGAATTCCGAAAACACTACTGATTGAAGCGCTGGATGGATCACTCCCTGAGGAGATTGTGCACCGCCCAAAACGCGGCTTCACCCTGCCTTTCGAGCATTGGTTGCGGGAAGAATTGCAAGCGGAGATGGAAACGGTGCTCGATCAGCGGCGAATCGACAACGGACCCCTAGCCGGACTGCTGAACGGAAAGGCGGTACAGCAGATCTGGGCAGATTTCATGAATCGAGCGGTATCCTGGTCGCGCCCATGGTCGTTGTACGTTTTGCAACGCTGGTGCGAGTTGCATATGGCGTAAGTCACGGCTTGGTAGCAGTGATAAGCAGGAACAATCCCCACCTCGATCCAACTTTGCGCATCAGAGTTCGGGGGTAGAGACTCCAAAGCAGGCGGTAGAACGCCGATTGATAGCGTGCGGAACGCTTGTGCATCAGCAGGTCGCCTGGGCTGAAAACCAGCTGCATTCGCACATCCTTGAACTCGCTGAATAGCGACCTTGCTTCTGCGCAGGTATAGGTTTTTGTTCCCGGGCTCTCAAGATGATCAAAGACTGCTTGCCGCAACGACTTGCCCTGTACCAATCCATAGCGCAGCCATAGCATGGCTCCGGTCAGTGACGGATCGTGGTAGATCATGATCCTGGCTTGCCCTCCGGGTTTGAGGACGCGGAAGGCTTGCTTTACGCATTGCGCCGTGTCGGGGCTGTGGTGCATGACTCCATAGGAATACACAATGTCGAAAGAGTCGTCGGCGAAGGGCAGTTGCTCGGCATCGGCAACGAGCAGATCGGGTTTGTGACCTGCCAACAAGCATCGCTTTCTCGCCTTTTCAACCGAAGCCGCCGACAGGTCGACTCCCGATGCACGGGCTCCTGCTTTTAGCCATTCCAGGTAGTCGGCTCCTGTGCCAATGCCAACTTCCAAAACCCGCAACCCGGATGCGCCTTGGAAACGTGCGAAATCGAAGATGTAAGGTTCAAGCTGGTAGCGAGCGTAAGCATGCGCGTCAAAATTTTCTTTACCCTCCAGATAGCGCGAACCACATGGGTCGGCGCTCCAGAAGTCGCGGACGTCGTCCTTGCGCGGTGTGACCAAATCTGTCGGCATGACACCCGTATCTGTCGGCATGACACCCGTTGTTTGATTAGACAGTATAGCTGTGACTTCCGGTGTACTTTTCCACGATTTTGAACGGCGCTATCAAGTCGGGATCAGGTTAGAATGTCGGGGACCTACCGTTCTTCGATGCTCACGTCTCAGGACTCAACACAGTTGCTACGCCAGAGAGCCGAAGGGTCCCTTCCTTTGACGGCTATTGTTCCGACTCGAAATGAAGAGCGCAACTTGCCGCGCTGTCTGGAGTCGCTGCGCGGTGTTGGCGAGGTTTATGTGATTGACTCGCAGAGTACTGACGCCACCGTACAGATCGCCGAGTCCTATGGGGCGCATGTGGTGCAGTTTCACTATCAGGGCGGGTGGCCCAAGAAACGTCAGTGGGCGATGGATTCGTTGCCTATTTCTCACGACTGGATTTTTCTCATTGATGCAGATGAGGCGCTGACTCCGGAACTGGCTGCCGAGATAGACCGAGCCATTCGGCAGCCAGGCTGCGACGGCTATTACATTGCTCTGCGAATGATTTTTTTGGACCGCGAACTGCGCCACAGTGGTGCTAAGTTCTATAAGCTGTCGCTATTTCGACGGGGCAAGGGGCGGTTCGAGTGCAGGTTTAAGGACCAGGACAAATCCATGGCAGATATGGAGGTCCATGAACATATCGTACTCACCGGGGGTTCAGAGCCCGGGTACCTCAGCAATCCCCTGCTGCATCGAAACGTCGAATCGCTCTCCCACTATATTCGTAAACACGACGAATACTCGAATTGGGAAGCCAGAGTCTGGCTTGCCGGTGACACGAACAGCAAGGAACTTGCGCCATCGCTTTTTGGATCTCAGTCGCAGCGCCGTCGATGGTTGCGAAAGAAGCTGTTCGAACTGCCTGGATCGCCGTTACTATTCTTCTTCTACAAATATGTCTTATCGCTGGGATTCCTCGATGGAATTCCGGGGTTCATCTATTGCAGTTTGCAGGGCATGCAGTTTTTTCATATCAAGGCGAAGATTTACGAGCTGCGCATTCGGCAGCACAGCCAGAAGGGATTGCGATAGCCGATGTGTGGCATTAGCGGCCTGGCGAATTGCGGCGATCGGGAGACACTGGCGCGCATGACGCATGTACAGACGCACCGTGGCCCCGACGATTCCGGACTATGGGACCGCAAGTTCCCGGATGGATCCTATCTTGGACTGGGCAGTCGCCGTCTGGCCATTCTGGACCTGTCATCCAGCGGTCACATGCCAATGTGCAACGAAGACCGGACACTGTGGATCACCTACAACGGCGAGGTATACAACTTCGGCGAGCTTCGGCGGGGACTGGAGAACAAAGGACATCGATTCAATTCGAATACCGATACCGAGGTCATCCTTCACCTGTACGAGCAGGAAGGTCCGGATTGTGTCAAGCGCCTGAATGGCATGTTCGCCTTCGCGATTTGTGATCTGCGCAAGACTGCGCCCGAGTTGTTCCTTGCGCGCGATCACTTCGGCATCAAGCCGCTTTACTACTATCACGAGGGAAACCACTTCGCGTTCGCGTCGGAAGTAAAGGCCGTTCTGCAGGTTCCGGGAATACGCGCAGAACTCGATCCCCGCTCATTGCACCAATATCTGACTTTTCTATGGGTGCCGGAGCCCAAAACCATGTTTCGTCGAATCTCAAAGCTGCCGGCGGGACACTATGCGATTTTTCGCGATGGCAAATTCAATCTGACGCAGTATTGGGACTTGGAATTCCCGCCAGCGAATCAAACATATTGGCTGGCCAACGATCTTCAAAGCATAGTTGACGACCTCCTTTCGTCGTCACATTTGCGCAAGCGCGGCCTGTTCAAGCCCGAATCTGTCCGGCGCCTGGTGGATGAGCATCGCTGTGGGCGCCATGACTGGTCGATGCAGTTATGGCAGTTCCTCACACTTGAATTATGGATGCAGATGTTCCTGGACGGCGGTGCGAAGAGATTTGAAACGGAGACAGTGATACCTATGCAGGCAGCAACGGCATGAAACACGACATTCCGTATCGAAGAATCGTTGACGACAGGGAAGACAGCGACCGTGGATAGCGCGGCCTTCCTGCAGCCACTGCGAATCTCGGCAGTCGGTCCAGTCTGAGCGAATGGTCCAACCACACACCACGAGGAAACCCATCTAGCTCATGCTGATTCTGGGCCTCAATATGTTCCACGCCGACGCATCGGCAGCCATTACTGTCGACGGCGAAGTGAAGTTCGCAATCGCGGAGGAGCGTCTTAACCGCCATAAACACTTTGGAGGCTTTCCGGCGCTGGCTGTTAAGGCATGTCTGGACGCTGTGGGTGCGAAGATTTCCGATGTGGAGCATGTGGCTGTCGGACAAGACAGCGATGCGAATCTCAGTAAGAAGATCGGGTACGCCTTATCCAATCCCGCAAAAATCCTGAATTTCATTCGTCTTCGCCATCGTAAGCAGGCGATGCTCGATGTGCGCTCCCTGTTGGCAAAAGAACTGGACGTTGATGTCACAAGCCTGCGCTTTCAAGAACATCATCTCGAACATCACATCGCCCATATTGCGAGTGCCTACTATTGTTCGCCCTGGGAGAGGGCGGCAGGATTCAGCTACGACGGTTCCGGCGACTTTGTTTCTACGATGATGGCGCGTTGTGAAGGTCACCAGATTGAGGTTCTGGATCGTGTGTTCCTGCCACACTCGCTGGGTAGTGTTTACACCATGATCTGCGAGTTCATCGGATACGCCAAGTATGGAGATGAAGGCAAAGTCATGGGTCTTGCGCCCTATGGTAAAGGCACTTATTGCAGTGATATCGAGAAGATCGTGGCGCCTGCCGGCAGTGGATTTCGTCTTGACCTTAAGTATTTCAAACCGTTAGGCAGTAATCACGGAATGCAAATCTTGCCAGATGGTACCGTTCGTCTGGCGCGGCATTTCTCCGATCGCATGAAAAAAATCTTCGGCGAGCCTCGCCCAGCCAACAGCGAAATCACCCAACGGGATATGGACCTAGCATTTGGCCTGCAGCATCGTTTCGAGGAAATCTTTTTTCATCTCCTGAATCAACTGCATCGTCGAGTCTCCCTGGAGAACCTCGCCATGGCCGGCGGATGTGCTCTCAACAGTGTTGCCAATGGGAAGATTTTTGAATACACGCCGTTCCGCACAACCTATATCCAGCCCGCGGCAGGCGATGAGGGCTTGGCGATTGGATCGGCACTCCACACATACCACTCGGTGCTCAAACAATCCCGGCGCCACGAGCTAAGAAATTCGTATCTGGGCCCGGAGTTTTCCGAATCGCGAGTCCAGTCGGCACTTCAGATCGCGGGTTTGCAATATCGCAAACTGAATTGGAAATCGCTGTTCGACGAAACAGCGGAGCATATCGCGTCCGGAAAAGTGGTGGGTTGGTTTCAGGGACGAATGGAATGGGGGCCCCGCGCCCTAGGGAATCGCTCGATCGTGGCTCATCCGGGTCTTCCCAATATGAAAGAGGTTCTCAACGCCCGCATCAAGCACAGGGAGTGGTTTCGTCCGTTTGCGCCATCCATTCTCGCGGAATACCAGCACGAATATTTCGAACAGGACCATCCCTCGCCCTTTATGCTGCACGTTTACAAGATCCGGCCGGACAAAAGAGAAGGTCTTTGCGCGGTGAACCACGTCGATGACACCGGACGTCTGCAGACCGTGACCCGCGAGGAAAACCCCACCTACTACGATCTGATTTCCTCTTTTCACCGCAAAACGGGAATACCGGTCCTGCTGAACACGAGTTTCAACGAAAACGAGCCCATCGTCTGTACACCGGAAGAAGCGATCGACTGCTTTCAGCGTACCCGTATGGACGTCCTTGCCATCGGCCCATTCATTGTGTTGAAAGCAGATAGCTAGGGATGGGATTTGGGTTGGCTGCTGCTCCGTACCTTTCATCAGCGGCTTCCCCCGGATAGTCGGTTCCTGCTGGAAGTCGGCGAAGCTCCTTTTCAGCCATTCACATTTAGTGATTGACAGGGACTGCCTGGAGGTTCAGAATTACCGCGCTGGACGGGGGTTCTGGTCGTATGCGTCCAGGCGAATGTGCGGTCCTGTGCGCAGATCCTGCCGACTTTCCCCAACCCCACCGTCCGGGAAGAAAGACTAGACCCGAAAACAACTGAGTCTCTCTGCGCCTTGGGCGCAAGGAGCAAATTTTCACTTACTCGTGTAACCGGTCGACATCAAGCGGGCCCGTCGATGTGTGCGGTTCAAAGTTCTGCTGGGGAGGATGCCATGAGAAGATTTGCGAATCTGCTTTTAAACACTGGATTAGTTTTTGTGATTTTCATTGTGCTGGCGCGGGTCGGGACGCCGCAACTTTTGGCACAGGACCTGTGCCCACCTTCTCCCGCCTACACTCCAGACTTCAGTTCGAACCAATCGTGCCTGGCCCTGAACGGCACGCCATTGCCAGTCTTCGCGGGCGGTGACGGAAACCCGGTCGTGTTGCAACTCACCACCAGCACCGTCACTAACACCGCGTCTGCGTGGTACAGGACTCCGCAGGTTGTGCAAAACGGATTCACCACCAATTTCCAATTCCAATTCACGAACTCTACTGTTCCTCCCGCCGATGGCATCGCCTTCGTGATCCAAAACTCGAACCTGAGCGCGCTCGGTTTCAGTGGAGATGGCGGCTCCCTGGGATACGGTGATGCAGACACAAGTACTGACCCCAGCACGGGTACAGGCATCCCTAACAGCTTAGCGATCGAGTTCGACACATTCCAAAACGCCTGGGATCCCGCGGCAAACGAGAGCGGTAACGTCAGCCACGTAGCAGTGCAGAGCTGCGGTGCAGCAGCGAACACATCACACCATGGGCAGTCTTGCGGTGTCGATGGTCCTAACTCGACTCTGGGTCTTCCGGTGCTCACTTCATCGACCTTGGCCGACGGCAACGTGCACACGGTGACCATAAAATATTCTGCGGCACCCCCCGCCAATATCCATGTCATTTTGGACGGCACTGATATCTACCCGGAAGGGGTTAGTGTGGATTTGACAAGCATTGGGCTGAGTGAGACGGGAACGGCCTATGTGGGTTTTACCGGTGCAACCGGCGCGGCCTACGAAACCCAGAGCATCCTAAGTTGGACCTTTTCCTCCACCTCCTCCAACCCGGAGACCACGTTTACAACCCCGCCGCAGACGACCGCAGCGGGCGGCTCGAACTCATTCACGGACCCAGGCGGTAGCGGGACGAAACAGACGTACGCGTTTCCCACAACCACCTTGTTCAACGATGACAATGGTGGCTCCTGCACGTCACCTACTATGGCGATCCAGTTTCAATACTGGGATCCGGCTGCGTTCAACTCAAGCCGGCTGCCCGGCATTCCGCAGAACCCCAACTGGTGCAGCGTACCGGGGAACCCGGGGCTAGCGTGTACTACTCCGGTTCCGGCCGGGACTACCTGCGCCCCGCTGAGTGCCAATGGCAAATGTGTCGTCGAAGAGGCGCAGTGCTTCTGCGGTGGCACCCAGCTTGCGCACTGCAACGTCACGGGCGGCACATCAGGGCCCATCGTCGTCAGCAACCTCGGATCCTCCAATTCTGCGATCAACCCTGGCCTGGCGATTGGGGATGACGGTCAGAATAATTGGGCGATCATGCCGCAGGGGCCGGACGGGTCTACGTGCACCACGAACTGCACCACACAGAAACTGAACACTGACATTACCATCCTCGACGTGAACCAGCCCGATTTCTCGCTCACTGCGACTTCTCCTCTCAACCTGGGCCTAGGCGGGTCAGGGTCTTCTACTGTTAACCTCACTGCGCTCAACGGCTTCAACTCGCCAGTAACACTGAGCGTCACCGGTGCGCCGGCGGTCGGTGTCACTGCATCCTTGGGCTCGATTACGCCGGCGAGTGGATTCCCGGCATCCGCTCCGCTAACGGTGAACGTTGCGCCCTCCGTGCTACCAACTTCCTTTACCCTGGATGTGCAGGGAGTCAGCGGTTCGCTGAGCCATTTCGCATTCGTAACCGTCAACGTGGTGGCCAGCACCTCCAGCATCAGCAACCTAATCGGAAGCCTTCTGAACGCCGGGTGCATTGATAATTCCGGAATCGCCAACGCACTGACCAGCAAGCTTTCAGCGTCGCAAGGCTACATCAGCGTTGGGAAAAACCAGGACGCGATTAATACCCTGACCGCGTTCAACAACCAAGTCAGGGCACAGAGTGGAAAACACATCTCCAGCACCTGCATCCTCGCTGGTGTCGCTATCAACCCTGCAACCGTTCTCACCGCTGACGCCCAGAGTCTGATTACTAGTCTGCGGGTAGGCATGACGGCGGATCCGATCACGGGTTACGCTCTGAACTCGAACGGCGTGGGCCTTCAGGGAGCCACGGTCAGCATCCTTTCTGGCGCAAGTACCATAGCTACCGCGATCACCGACGTCACCGGGTTCTATTACTTTGCGACAACAAACCTCCTGACTTCGGGGTCGACTTACAGTATTAAGGTTACCGGGTTCCCAGCAGGCTATACAACGCCCGCCCCCACATACTCAACGTTTACGTGGACGGGATCCGGGCAGACTTTCAACTTTACGTTGAATTAAATATGCCTCGCGATTTGCAACGTAGGCTGGTAGTGGCTCAGTCTGAGGTTGAGCCACTACCAAGCTCACAGGGCTTTGACGTAAAGCGGATGGACAGGTTGACTGGCCTTAGCTGTCGGCGAGCACGAGGATATGTGCGAGCCTTAAGTTTTCACCGTGCGAAGTGTCGTTAGTTAGCCTTGAGAGTCTGTACCCAACGCGTGGCGTCTTCGTAGAGGGAACCTAAATCCGCGCGGTGGAGAAGGTTTTCTGCGCCGGGTTCTTTGCGGCTTTCTTCCAGCAAGCGAAGCGCCTGCTGGTATTGCCCCGAAGCTTCCGCGGAATTTCCGGAGAGGCGCAGGAGTGCGCCGAGAACGTAGTGGGCCCGCACCTGGAGGATCCGCATTCCGAGCTTTTCGCTCGTATTGAGCGTGGGCTTGATTGCCTGCCGAGCTCGGGCGAAGTCCTTGGTCTCTACCAGCGCTTCGCCCAAATCAACGGCACACTCCGCCGATAGATACTGGGAGCCCAGCTTGTCGGCTTCGAGACCCAAGCTCTTAAGGCTCGCCCCCGCCTCGCGTGCGTGCCCTTTCGCAGCGTTGACTTTAGCCAGACCGATCTTGGACATGACCACCTGTTCGTGATCTTTCGTACGCGAGGCAAAGTTGAGCGACTGAGTGTAAAGCGCTTGGGCCGAATTGGGGTTCCCTCGATAGAAGGCGACTTTAGCCTGACGGGCGAGCACTTCAGCGACTACGTCCCGGCTGTTGAGTTCTCGCGCTAGGCCAAGCGCTTCGTCGAGAACCTTCTGCGCCTCATCGAGGCGTCCCGCCTCCGCCAGCGCGTCGCCGTACTCATTCAACATTTCGGCCATAACTGAACTCTTCTCCTTCAGGTTGCGAAATGTCTTCACCGCATCTTCGCTGGATTTCACTGCGGCTCCGAAACGGCCTTCGTAGATGAACAGGGTAGCAAGATGTCCGGAACCGGCGGCGGCGCCGCGATCGTCGCCGGCGCTGCGATAAAGATCAAGGGCGCGCAGGTAAAGTCCGGCCGCCTGGTCGTATTGACCGAGCCGCACGTTCGTCTCCGCCAGGCTTTCCACAGTCCCCGCAATGGCGCCCGGCACTTTCAGTTTCTCGCGTAAAGAAAGAGCCTGCTGGAAATACGTAAGCGCATCTTGATATTGGCCCTTCGCGAAGTACGTGTTGCCAATGTTATTCAGGCACAGAGCTTGGTAGTTTTCGTCGCCCGAGTCGCGCTGGATCTGGAGCGACTCCTTGTACATCTGCAGTGCCTCGTCGTGCCGGCCTCGATCATCGTAGAAAACGCCGAGGTCAATAAGTGTGTCTCCCGCTTCTTTTTTGGCCCCGATTTCCTGTTCCAACCTCAGGGTCTGGTTCAGGCTGTCCAAGGTTTTATCGGGCCTCCCAAGCAGAGAATAGGCCTGGGCCATTTCGCTCAAGCTTGCGGCCATTCCCCATTTCTGGCCGAGTCGCTTGTTAATTTCTAGCGACTGCTGGTAATTGTTGAGGGCATCCTGCGGTTTATTCGTGAGCCTGTAAGCGACTCCGATGGCATGCAGAATCAGGGCTTTGGCTTCCTGGTTATCCTTCTGTACCGCCACGGACAATCCTCGGTTCAAAGGATCGAACGCCGCATCCGTGTTTCCGCTCATAAGTTCCAACCCGCCCATTTGCCACAGTACCCGCGGGTTCTTGGGATCTTTTTGCAAGAGCTCGGAGAGTTGAAGGCGAGCCTTATCGTATTCGCCTGTGTCGGTGTACAGCGCCCCCAACGACAGTTCGACGTCGGAATTCTGCGGCATGCGTTTGGCGAGAGTCTCGTACTCCTCGATCGCCTTCTTGTCGTCTTTCATGACGCGCGCCAAGGTGGCATTCATAAATGATCGTTGTACTGGAGACAAGTTCTGGCTCAGCTCCACCGCTTGGCGCCCACTCTGCTCGGCGTCCTTCTCGTAACCGAGCGCCGAGTAAGCTTCGCTCAGCCGAGAGAATGCCGCCGCGAATTCCGGATCTTCCTTTGTCGCAGCCTGCAACCGCCGCCGCGCTTGCAGGTTATTTCCTTGCCGCAGCAACTGGAGGCCCTCAGTGTAATCACGCAAGGCGTCCACAGAACTGGATCCCGGCTTGAACGATTGCGCCTGCAACTCCTTCTGCAGGTCGGAGGAAAGACCAAGGTTCTGGCGGATCAGCGCCGCTAAGTTGTCCACCGCGGCGGTGAGCTCTTTTTCGCTTGGCGCCTCCGATTTCAACTGGAGCGTGCGTTTGTGCTTTCGATCTTGCAAGGTCGCATCGATGCGAATCTCACCGTCCATCCTTGCGTACTGTCCCCAAACCAGAATATCGGCGTTGGTAGATTCCCCCAGATGTCCCAATGTCGGCGGATCCAGCGCCGAATTCGCCGAGATTCTTAAATCATGGAACACTTGCCGAACGCGATCGAAGGGAACACTCCGCAGATGTGCCGATTCGCCCACATCGGCATTCAGCATCTCAGCGAGACCGGATCCGAGCCAATCCCAGGACGCATCTCCTGACTTATTTTGGAAGGGCATCACTGCAAGGGACATCACCGGTCCGCTTTCGGCAATCCTGGTCGGTGGCGACAGAAGATGGCCGCGAAATACATAACCGACGATCGCCAGCACCAAGGTCGTAACCGCTCCAGCCAGGATCGGCCAGTGTACAGTCCGGCCCCAGGGCCTGACGTCAGCATGAAAGCGCAACGTCGCGCCCGCCACCTTACCTTGCCACGCATCGAGGTCGCGCAACATTTCGCCGGCGGTCTGATAGCGCAATGTTGGGTCCGTTTCCAGGCACTTGCTGACAACCGCACTCAAACGTCCCGGGATCGTTTGGTCCAGATCAGAAACTGGCACTGCCCGTTCCTTTGTGCGCTTGATCAAGCTGGCCAGAGCGCTTTCCGCTCTGAAAGGCATTTCACCGGTCAGCATTTCGTAGAGAATCAAACCAGCAGTGAAAAGATCCGATCGCCGATCCAATGGTTTACCGAGCGCCTGTTCCGGAGACATATACTCCAGCGTGCCCACCAGGGCGCCGGTTTGGGTCATCCCCGCGCCTTCTTGGGTACGCGCCAACCCAAAATCCATGACCAGAATCCGGCCACTATCTTCCTGCATGATGTTTTGCGGCTTCAGATCGCGGTGAATCACGCCGGCACTGTGAGCTGCATCGAGGCCTTCGCAGACCTGCCGCATGGTGTCTACCGACTCCTGCGGCGAGAGCTTCTTTTTCTCGTGAATGATGGAGCGCAGGTCTCGCCCCTCAACAAATTCCATCGTGATGAACTTCACGCCATCTGCATCTCCCAGATCGTAAATACGGATGACGTTTTTGTGGGTGACCTGTCGGGAGAGCAGAAGTTCCTGCTTGAAACGGGCAAGCGTCGACGCCTTCGAAGCAAGTTCCGGGCGGATAGTTTTCAATGCGACAGGACGGTCGAGCTCACGGTCCCTGGCTTTGTACACTGCTCCCATTCCGCCTTCGCCCAGAAGTTCGAGAATTTCGTAACGACCGCCTAAGACCTGGCCGGCTTCGAGGTGAGCACTTTGTACCGCGGGGCGGATGTGGCGCACAGGAGGTAAAGGAGAAGTGAGCGGCGGAGGCATCCCTTCCCCAATCGTGGCCTCAGGATCGATTGAGCTTCCCTCCGAGTTGACAAATGGACCTCCACGATCCCGAGACGCTTTCGGAAACTCAATGACGGTGGGGGTGTCGGGACCGGAAGCAGAACTCGATGCAGAACCTTCGTCCTTTATCGAAACATCCGCATTGCGTAGGTGCTTCGAGCCTACGCTATCACGAGAATTCGCCCATGAATTTCCGTCGTGCATGTAACACGCCAGGAGGGGGAGCCAACGCTACTACCTGGCACGAGTATATACCTCCGGACTGGGGCCATACAGTCGGGATAGCTGTTGTTTAGAAATGTACCGCGCCGCCTCGGGGTTTCTGGCCGACTGTTCCTTTGTTGCTGCAGCGGTCTCAGGCGGGGTATATACTCAATAGACCTCGGACTCAGTTGGGTGTGCGGGGGATTGATCCCAACTGCCAGACACATGCAGGCCAAGAATCCGCTGTTCGATCCCCAAGGCGAAGGGGATGGAAAAAATCAGACTGGTGGCGTAGGCGTCCCGGTCAAGGGCGACAGTTCGACTGCGTCCTCCCATGACGCCCCCACATTCATTGATCCCCAGGCCACATTTGTCGACGCCGACGCGACGGTGGGTGACTGGACTCCGCAGCGCCGACCTCCGCCGACCAGACGCTCGATTACACCGCAGCAGGCCCCTCCCCCCCTCTTTGAAGTCGGAGATGTTCTAGCCGGACGCTATGAAATTCAACAACTCTTAGGCGAAGGCGGCATGGGAGCCGTCTACAAAGCCCGCGACCGGGAACTCGATCGTCCGGTAGCTCTCAAAGTCATCCGCCCTGAACTCGCTGCAAGCTCGGCCATGCTTGCACGCTTCAAGCAGGAACTTCTTCTTTCCCGCCAGGTCACGCATAAGAACGTGATACGCATTTTCGATCTTGGCGACGCCGACGGGGTGAAGTTCATCACAATGGAGTTCGTGGAGGGCAAAGATCTGCGATCGCTCATCCATGAAAAGAAGAAATTCTCGCCGGAAGAGTCAGTCGAGATCATGCAGCAGGTCTGCCAGGCGCTGGAGGCCGCCCATAGCGTCGGCGTAATTCACCGTGACCTGAAGCCGCAGAACATCATGCGGGAAAATACAGGCCGCATTCTCGTCATGGATTTTGGCCTGGCGCGCACGATGGAAGGCGACGGCATGACCCAGGTGGGCGCCCTGGTCGGCACTATGGAGTACATGTCGCCGGAGCAGGCTCTTGCCAAGAATCTGGATCAACGCTCCGACCTGTTCACAGCCGGACTCATCCTTTACGAATTGCTGACCGGCAAGATGCCGTTCCACGCAGAGAGCGCTCTAGCCAGCCTCATCAAGCGGACGCAAGAGCGCGCGATCCCGGTCTCCGATCACGACAACACGATTCCCGGAGCTTTGAGTGGTGTCGTGAGCAAGTGCCTGGAAACTGATCCCAACCTGCGCTATCAGAGTGCCAGCGAAATGCTGCGTGATCTCGATGCCTGGCAGGGCAAGATAGCCGGTGCCACTCTGGGCTTCCAGCCCGCCGTCGAACCTTGGGGACGCACGATCAACTGGCCTATAGTGACGGCGATTGCTACGGTCGCGGTTCTCGCTGTCGCTGCCTATTTGTTCCGCGGTCCCTTATTTTCGCGCTCTGCGAAGGGTTCCGCTGGCTCGGCTGTGTCGCTAGCGGTTTTGCCATTTCGCAACGCATCCGGCGATTCCAGCCTTGACTGGCTAGGACAGAGTCTCGCAGAAATGCTGAGCACGGATGTCGGTCAGTCCGCGCATTTGCGCACTGTTCCGGCTGAGAGAGTGCAGCAGGTCTTTGGCGACTTGCGAATCGTTCCAAATTCGGTTCTTGATTCTTCGATGCTCGAACGCATCGCACAGTTCACGAATGCTGACAGAATGGTGTCTGGACGTTATGCCAAGTCCGGCAGCCAGATACGAATTGACGCAACCCTGCAAGATATCAAGCGAGATCGAAGTGTCGCGATCCAGATTGTGGCCACCGACGAAAAAGATATTCCCGGGGCGGTCGATCGTTTGGCCGCATCCATCCGCAATAATCTGGCCTTGTCTTCCGATGTGATCAAGGAACTTCAGGCGAATTCGTTCCAGCCTACTTCGAGTTCGCCGGCAGCACTGCGAGACTATAGCCAGGGCGTGCAATTCCTTCGCGATGGAAGAAATCTGGATGCGGTGAAGGTTCTCCAGTCGGCGACTCAAGAAGATGCTGAGTTTGCCCTCGCATTTTCGCGCCTCGCCGTGGCCGAGTCGGTTCTGGGATACGACGCGCAAGCCGAACAGGATTCCCGAAAAGCCGTCGAACTGAGTCACAACTTGCCCCCGACGGGAAAATACCTGGTCGATGCCAACCACAACCTCATCTTGAAAAACAGCAAGAAGGCCATCGAGGCCTTCGAAAACCTTGCGAAGGTTTTCCCGGACGACACTGAGGTGGAGTACTCGCTCGGCAGTCTCTACGCGGACAGTGGCGATTTCGACAAAGCTCATGCCCAGTTTGCAAAGATCCTCGCGGCTGAACCCAAGAACATAAAAGCGCTCTGGCAACTGGGCAGCGTGGAATACCAGCGAGGAAACCCACAAGCGGCGCTGGAGCCGCTCGATAAGGGATTGAGCCTGGCGGTCCAATTGAATAACCCGGAGCAGAAGGCATTCATCCTGCAGGCTCTGGGAATTGCCTACCGCCTGATGGAGAAACCGGCAGAAGCGATCAAGAGCCTGCAAGACTCCATGGAAATTACCCGGCAGCTCGGCATGAAGCGCCTTTTGGCAGCCACTCTGGCCGAACTAGCGGCGGACCAGGTCACGATCGGCAAGCCGGATGCCGCAATGGCCAGTGACAATCAGGCTCTTCAGATTCTCCAGGAGGCCGGCGCCAAAAAGGATTCTGGCGACATCCTGATTAATCGCGGCTTGCTTTACAGCAAGCTCGGCGATTCTGACAAGGCGCTTCAGGACTATAAAGATGCCTTGCAGATCGAGCGCGATGCGAACGATGTGAATTACGAGGCAGTGTGTCTCAGCAACATCGGCGTTGTGTATTTCGAAAAATATGACATGGACAACGCCCTTACGTATTACCAGCAATCTCTTCAATTGCGGCAGCAATTGAATCAGCCTGTTTACCTGGCCGACACCCTGAGTTCGCTCGCCGACGTTTACACGGCGATGGGCAATTACGATCAGGCGTTGGCTTCGTTGATGAAGGCTATCGATCTCTACCGCAAAGCAAATAATCCGGAAGGTGCCGCATCTGTGTCCGGGGCCATCGGCAAGGTTTTGCTGTACGAAGGACGGTTGGGGCCAGCGGTCAGCGCTGCCCAGGATTCAGTGAATGGTTACCGTTCCACCAACAACAAGAGCTTTGAGATGGCCGACTCTTTGAATGGGCTTGCCGACGCGCTGGTGCTTGCAGGGCGCGGCAGTGAAGCTGGTACGCTACTGGACGAGGCGTCCACCCTAGCCACTCCGCTCAAGAACGAAAGCCTGAACCGCGAACTTCTGAATACTCGGGGAGACGTGGCCTTCTATCGTGGAGATTACAAGGCGGCGCGGAGCGCTTATGAACAGGCTGCTCAGGCTGCCGCCAAAACAAAAGATCAGCAAAACATTCTGATCGCTAAAATGAACTTGGCTCGCGTTGCCATCGCCGAAGGCCACCCGCAATCTGTGATCAGCCAACTGCGCGCTTCCATCCAGGAGGCTGACAGGCTTCGCCTGAAATATTATTGGCTCCGCGGTTCGGTGGACTTGGCCGAAGCGATGATGAAGAGCAAGGACTATGTCCACGCGCGACAAGGGCTCGACCAGGCCTTGAGCGCCAGCGAAAAGCTGGGCACTCAGCTCGAGACCGCGATCATCCATTTCGAGTTGCACAATCTTCTGAATCAGACCGGTGACATCGCTGGAGCTGCGAGTCAATTTCGAGAGGCAAACGCACTGCTGGATACCATAAAGAAAGAGCAGGGTTCGGAGCACATCCTGGAGCGTGCGGACCTGAAGTCGGTTACAGGGACGCCCTAATTTCAGGTTGCAAAGACCTGACCTCCGTCCTCTCTTCTCGCAGCTGGCGGATTCGACCCACGCGAAAGCGAATTGCTTTATCCGCATTCCACTTCCATGAAATCTCTAAAGAGCGAGCACGGCAGAGTTCCCTCCCGAACGTCTGCCTCAAAAAATCGGGCGGGATCAAAACGGATCCCGCCCATTGTTCTTGCTGCGGATTGTCTCTTCCTAGTTCAGTCCTTTCACGATCAGGGTTGCTGTTGTGCTATGCACAATCAGGCCGCTGCCGGCGTTGTAGTTTCCGGTGAAAGTGAGCGTCCAGGTACCGTGCGCCACATTCTTGCTCGCCGACAGGGTTACTGTCGATGAGATCGGGGTCCCCTGCAGGTTGTCTTGTGCAGGTGAGATCGAGCACGTCGACCCCGTAGGAGCACCCGAACAACTCAGGTTCACTATGCCAGTCAGACCACCGCTCGGGGTTACGGTGATAGTGAAGTTGGCCGTGTGTCCCGAGGAAATGGTCTGCGACGATGGAGTCACAGTGATGGTGAAGTTTCCGGCCGGATTCACCGTCGCAGTCCCGGCTACGTAGCTGATCGAGTAGTTGCTGCCTACTGCCCCAGAGCAGGTGTTGGCGCCCACGTAGGTTCCTGGCTGAGTGCTGCTGGTTACCGTGGTCGTACAGGTCGGAGGCGTAAGTCCAGCTGGCGCCGTCGCCGACTTAACCACAGCGCCGTAGGTGTAGAGAGGCGTCGGAATTGGCGGCGTGGTGCCGGCTGTGAATGCCGTGTTGCTGGCTGTGATCGTTAACGGCTCTGCGTTTACCGTCGCAGTCCCAGCGGCATAGCTGATCAAGTAGTTGCTGCCTACTGCCCCTGAGCAGGTGTTGGCCCCGACGTACGTTCCCGCCGCAGTGGTACTGGTTGCGGTAGTTGTGCAGGTTGGAGCCGTCAGTCCAGCTGGTGCCGTCGACGTCTTGACGAAACTGCCGTATGTGTACAGAGGTGTCGGGGTCGGTGGCGTATTGCTGTACGTGAAAGCGGTGTTGCTGGCTGTAATGGTCAGCGGTTCTTGACCGACTGAGTAGCCAACTTGGACTTGCGTTGCTGTATTCCCAGCGTTGTCATATCCGCCAACGGTCAGGGTCCCGCTCTCCGCCGTTGTGGCCGGGATGGTACCTGAGCACGTGACGATGGCGCCAGCGCTCGGGGTACATCCGTTAGAGACATAGTTGGCCGGCGTCCCGCTGATTGTGCAGGCGCCGCTGGGGATACCAGAGCCCGTCCCATCGTTGCATGAATACGACACCGTGATCGCGCTTCCACCCACTGTGGTATTTCCTGCGCTGGCGCTGAGCGCCGGGGCCTGCCTGTCGATCATGAACGGACCAGCGGAAACTCCACCCGAAACGCAGTTACCAGCTAAATCGCACGCCGATGGAGTGGGCGAGGTTGTAGTGTAAGCGGCCGAGTTGAGTCCGCCCGAAGCTATAGTGGTCGATACGCTGACTACCTCGGAACTGCTGCCCTGGATCCCATTGACCAACGTGCCGAACCCCGATCCGTACTGGCCGAGCGAGTAGGTATCGGTCACGGTGCAATTTGCCGTCACATTGGTGTTGTACCAACCGTTGTAGATGGGCGACGAAGTGGGCGTGCAGGAACCAAGCGTTGGCAATGCGGTGTCAACCCCCACCGTTACAAAGGGGAAAGATCCCCAGTTAGCGGTCGGATCGCCGAGTTTCGGCCCTGTCGGGTTAAATATGAGTCCCTCGCTCAGGGCGCAGTCTGTCGTGTAGTAGTGAATATTGTAGATGCCATCGCTGAGGCCGCTGAAGCCGCCTTGAGACTGGAATGAAGAAGGCGCAGAAGGGCAGAGCGGTAGCCAGGTTGGCGGGGCCGCCGGATTCAGGCCGAAGTTCGGATTCACGCCGCTGCTGGGATAGTTCGTAATGTCCTGGGGCAGGGCGGTGGCTGGATCCGGAAGACTTGGGTAAGTTGAGATACCGTACGTCAGACTGTAAACCGGGGCTGCCAAGAAGCCGTTCGTTGGCGGATATCCTGCCCCGCCCGTGTAGGTCGCCTCGGATGAATTGAACGTAGCGTTAATAGTTGCGGAATTTACCCACCCTGCAGCAGTTTGGCCTGCAATGCTCACGGAAGCGGTGGGCAACGGGTGGTTTGCAGTCGGGAAGAAGATGGAATTCTTGAGAGTGATGGTGCTGCCGGTTCCGCCATCGGTTGCACCTTCGAACTGGACCAGTGGGTTGAGCGGGCACAGGTCACCCGCCAAACCGCTGGTAGCATCAAACCCGCAGTTCGCTTGTGAGTACACTATGGTGCTCGGATTGGTTGACGTATTAAAGCCAGCATTACTGGGTTCGATGGGAGTGCAGGGCGTTGAGGTCCCAGTCCCTGGCGCGCACAGCCAATTGTCGCCGCCCATTAGCAAGGCCGGCCCGGTGCCTGTCGCGCAGGCACCGCCCCCGGTGTAGAAGCTGCATGCGTTCCCGGGCCCACCATACAAGAAGTTGGTATCGTTTACCGGCGCGTCGGGCGAGGCAAACTTGATGAAATCATACAGATTTCGTGCCCCCTTGGGCGTCGTTGAGTCGCAATTGTTCCCGCTTAAAGTAGTGTGGGTTGGGTCATAGCACTGAACCAGAACCGCAGCGCACATCGGCGCGGGCGGATTCACCGAATAATCCAGCTCGCTATTAAACCTGAAGCAAACGTCAGCAGCGGCGGATGTGCCCGCGACCAGTTGCGAGAAGAGTTGCTGCGGCACCGCAATCTGGGTGTAAACCGGCACGGTTCCTGTTGGAGGAGCGTTCTGCGCCGTGTTGTCTGTAATTGAAAAGTTTGCGTTCGGATTGCTGTCGAACGCAGCCGTATTTGCACTCGTCGGATTACCCGTGATGCTGCCGCCGGGTACAAGCGCCTGCGGCGTGCAATTTGTGACCAGAAAAAGAGTGGAATTGGCGTAGTAAGGCGGCGGATCCTGAGATCCAGGTTGCAAAAGCGTGAACAGGACTTGCTCGACCGCGGGAGTAGTCAAGAAAGCACTAACGTCAATGGGCGCAAGGCCACCAGCTCCGTTTGTCGGATCGAAACCCGGCAGCAGTCCGTTGTTCGGATTCGCATACGCGTCAGGGTTAGGATTTGTGACGAAGAAGCCCGGGTTGCTGAAGGCCTCGAAATTGTAGTTGTTCGTAAAGCAGTCTGGCCCCGTCGTATCCGCGACCGTGCAGATGTTCCCCGGAGGCGTCGAATTATTAACCGGTGTGAGTGTCGAACCCGGTGCCCCGGTCGCCATAGTGACGAGGTCATCCACGAGAATGTAGCCCGAACCGTCAGGCTTACCCGAGAGCTTGCCCGTGGGGTTCGCAGGACAAGCCAAGTTCTGTGTGTTGCTCGCAATGGTGTACGGGAAGGTGAGACCGCTGTCACTATTGACATTGGTTTCATTGAACAACTTAATCGCACCATAGGCGCCACTCAACGGGATGTTGAACTGAGTATTTCCCGGATTTGCAGTAAAGCTCAGCGTTGCGGTCTCCAGCGTGCCCGGCGGTTGCGTGGACGTAAACTGCACGCTGATCAGGCAAATTGCAGGCGCCGTCTGGGCGGTCGTGCAACTGTTGCCATCGATCGAAAAGTCGGCAGAGTTTGTCCCCGACATCGTGAAACCGCTCAGCGTTGCCGATCCCGACCCTGAAGTGGTCACCGTGACGTACTGCGACGTGACCAGCGGCGGGGTTGTTCCCGTCGGGATCCCATAAGACAGGGCTGCCGGTGAAGCTGTAACCGTCTGCGCCCGCAAAGGAGCGGCGGCCACGCAGAGCGCCAAGAAAACAAGAAGAAGGACAAAGGTCGTAACGCGACAGTTAGCCTGCCGGACTTTCATAGTGGCGCTCCTTAGACGAATGTGTTGGAAATATTTCAGGTTCTTGCGACCTTCCTGATATCGCTTGCGGACAGAATCGTTCGTGGTCGTTCGCCCAAATTGGGCGATGAAAGCAGTGGACATGAGATGGTCTTCTCTACCTCACTCCAACTGACGCAGAAAAAATTACGGACTAAATCTGGTTCGATTACGCTTGCTGCATGGAGTGTTGGGACAACGTGCGGCGTGGGGGGGCGGCGCGACTAGAGATCATATCCTAGGCGCAGCAAAAGTCAATACAGAACTGTGTGTTCTTGCCTGGCAGGGAGCTGTGACTCTCCGAGTCGGGGCTTTTGGAAGCGCGGCGGGCAGGCCAAACAGGCCGTGGGACAGGCGTTTTGGCCTTTTCTTTACACGTGTTAAGAAAATGCGCTCGTCACGATCTGCTCATGCGCAACTTCTTTCACACTACCGCAAGACAATTCACGGGATCGCAACTTTCACTGGAGTAGAGTATTTGCTCTCTTGCCCCGAGGAATTTACTGCGGTCGCGGCATAGTAATACGTTGCTCCTGCAGTCACGGTAGCATCCGTATAGGCCGTACTCGGATCCAGTGACGAGTTGATCTTCGAGTATGAACTCCCGCCAGCCCGACGATACACGTTGTAACCCACAACCGGAGAGGTACTCGCGTCCCACGCCAAACTGACGGTGTACAGCGGAGACACGCCAACTCCTGTTAGGCCCTCTGTCGCCAGGGTATTCGAGGCATTACTGGAAACTGACAGAATGGCCGAATCTGTACCGCCTTGGGTGGGAGAGAAGACCAGCGAAAGATTGGCGCTCTGGCCCGCTCTGATGACCATCGGGAACGTCGCTCCCGCGACCACATATTGAGAATTGCTGCTGGTCGCTGAAGTTACCGTGACGTCGCCTCCAATCGCACTCAGGATTGATGTCTGAGACCCTGACACGCCAATATCTACGTTGCCGAAATTCAGGGTAGCCGGACTGATCGCAAGCTGCCCGACTGCCGTTCCCGTTCCAGCAAATGGGATGTTGAGGTTCGGTCCCGCAATGAAGACGCTCCCACCCCTCAAGCCGGCTGCTTGCGGGGCGAATCTGATTGTCAACTTAGTACTCTGGCCTGCAACCAGAACATAAGGCACTGCAGGTCCACGTACAGTAAATTCGCTGCCAATCGTCTTGAAGGTAGTTAATGTCAAGCTGAAGGGACTAGTATTCGTCAGCACAACCGAATGCGACGAGCTTTGGCCTACGGGCACTTTACTGAACCGAACACTCGCTGGAAGTGGGCTGATCGGATCCCTGCGAACACCATCTCCTTGGACCTGAATGCGAAGGTTCGGATTTGAGGCGTTGCTGGTGACGGTGAATATCCCTCCAAGCCATCCGATCACAGGAGGAGAGAAAGACACTCTCAGGTTAAGGATTTGTCCCGGTCTCAGCAAGGCCGGTAGTTTCACACCTGAAACGGTGAACTCCGTCGCACTGACGCGGATCCCAGAAATCGTAACTGTGGTCTGACCTGTATTCTTCACCGCGATGAGTTGGGCCTGCTTCTGTCCTACGGGAACAACCCCAAAATTGAGGCTCGCCGGTGAGGACTGCAACTGTCGTGTCGTCCCTTCGACCCAGGAGGGAAGCGCCAATAACACGAGCAGCAAAAAAAATCTCCCAAGGCTGGGAATCGAAGAAGACGCAACTCTGCACGGGGGAAATCGCATCCCGCGAGTTTTTAGGGCTGCGAACAATTCGCAAAGATCACGATAGGGCATATGTGTCGGCATCATTCAAATGATGGTCGAACCTGCAACGTCCTCAGCCGCCTGGATTTGATAATGAGTGGATGTGACGAGGCCGCGCCCCAATGACGTGGCCCACATTTCTATCGAGGTATGAAGTCTGCTCCGCGCTAAAAGGCGCTAGGGAGCAGGGATTT
>Ga0070730_10001357_pt1 | contig 23687 bp, 21 predicted proteins | sample Coa_R1_3_FD_66447 | JGI IMG/M metagenome (GOLD analysis project Ga0070730, IMG submission 66447) | Surface soil microbial communities from Centralia Pennsylvania, which are recovering from an underground coalmine fire - Coalmine... | ecosystem: Environmental > Terrestrial > Soil > Unclassified ... | reverse complement strand
TCGCGCCCGTACGCCGACCCCATTTCGAAGTCCCCTGCCGGGATGAGGACCATGTCGACCCCGCCCGACGTTTTGAGGAGGGGCAACGCCTGAGAGGTCGGCCCGCCTTCCTCCGCCGGATTGCAGGCCGCCAGCGCAAGAAGTGCGCCGAATGCCAGGCCGTGTCTCATTTCACGAACATCCAATCCGGCTCTTTGCAGGATTTGCCGTCGTTGGTGACCTGGACAAACGTGTTCTTCTTGGAGACGTCGGCCACGGCCGTGTTCCAGCCGGGCGCCTCGACCCCGGGAAACTCGGGCAGCAGGCCCCTCAGATTCTTGCCCTGGTGCTTCGGGCCGTAGCTGAAGGCCACGTATTTTCCATCGGGCGACCAATCGACGTGATAGGTCTCCATCGGGTCCTTGCTCTCGACAACGTTGTGCACGTTCGTGGCCCTGGGCGGATTCGACGAAAAGTCGAGGTCCGCCACGCCGATCGCATAGTCGCCGTGGCCCCACGCGACCTGCCTGCCGTCTGGACTGAGGTCCGGCCGGCATCCGCCCAAGTTGAGATCGAAGACGCCGTCGCCCTCGGCCTCAAGGGCCAGGATTCCATGCTTGAAGCCCATGCCGCCGTGCACGGTGGCGACGAACCATTTTCCGTCCGGGGTCCAGTTGAGCGTGTACAGGTGCTCGATCTTCTTGTTGGGGTGCTGGCGGATCTGACCGCTGGCCAAGTCGTAGATGAAGATGCCCCGGGTCGCGAAGTCCGAATAGCTGAACTTATCGAACTCGCCATGCAGGAACGCGATTTTCGTCCCGTCCGCGCTCCAGCAGGGCTCGCGCGAATTGTCGGCGACCTTCGTGCGCTTGCCTCCGTCGGCGTCCATGAGGTAGAGGTTTCGGACCTTCTCCTCGCCCTTGCCCTCGTCGGCGCAGAAGCAGATCTTCGTTCCGTCAGGCGACACTTTGGGATAGAGCTCGTCGATGTCGGGCGTCTTCGTCAGATTGACCGGATTGGACCCGTCGGCATTCATCACCCAGAGGTCCCAGTTCCCGTCCCGGTTGCTCTCGATCACGATCTTGTGGCGCACCGCCTTCAATTCCCGAAGAAGCTCCTCGGGGGATCCCTGGGGTCCAAGCGCCGCGGGCACGGGTTCGGGCGAGGGAAGAAGGATGAAGTAGAGCGCGACGACCAAGAGCAATGCGGCCGCGATCGACAGGGCGTCCCTCCGTAAGGAGGGCCAGCGCCGATCGGCCAGCTTTCCGGTCTGGATGCGCCTCCAGAGGGCTTCGGGAGCCCGCGCAGGGCGCAGTTCCGCCAGGCTGTCTTCAAGGTTCGTCATGGTCGAGATCTCCCAACTTCTCCCGGAGCGCGGCCAAACCGCGATAGTACCGATGTTCGAAGGTCTTCTCGCTGATCCCGGCGATCACTGCCGCCTCGGGAATTGAGAAGTCGCCCCAGATCTTGAGGACGACCGCCTCACGCTCTTCCGCGGAGATCCGAAGCAGCACCTTTTCCACCTGGCGGCCGCGCTCGGCGAGTTCCGCGCTGGTGCGCGGATCCAGGGCAACCTCGTCGAAAAGAGGGGAAACGGCGCGGGTGGCCAGGCGACGCGACCGGATGACATTCAGCGCTTCATTCCGCACTGCCCGGAAGAGATACCCGGCCTCCGAATCAAGGCCCTCGGAAGGCGACGCCATGAGCCGGACGAACACGTTCTGGAGGACGTCCTCGGCCGCGCCGCGGTCCGAAAGGACCGTCGTTGCATAGAGAAGGAGCCGGTCGGCATGGCGGCGCCACAGCTGCTCGATGAGAACCGAGTCCATGAGGAGGGTCTGCTCCATTGCCTGAATGACACTTCAAGGGGGCAAACCTCCCCGGGATTCTAACGCTTTTCGCCTTCCCGGGGGATGCGGGACGTGCCCCCCCAAGGTTCCGGAGTCTCCCTCCGCAGGGCGATCCGCGAGGGGGGAAGCCGAAGGCCTATTTGAGAATGCCCATCGCCATCAGCTCCAGTTCCTGGCGGTTCGTGATGACTTCCGCCAGCTGCTTCTGAAGCCCGCCGAGCTCCTTCTCGCGCTTCCGGCGGTCTTCCTGCGCTTCCTTGATCCGGTCCTCGACGGCGGTATCGCTCAGCTCGGCATTCTTCGCCGCCTCCGCCATCCGCTCGCGCGAATTCTTCAGGAAATCCTCGAGCTCGTATTGGGCCTTCACGATTTTCGTCAGCAGGCCGGCCACCACCGCCTTTTCGTCCTCTTTCTCGATCTTCAGGGCGGCGACGGCGCTGCGCACGCGGTCCTCGACGCTCGGACGGGCCGGCGCCGGTGCACCGCCTCGGTTCATGAGGTTCGGGATCATCCGCATGAAGCCGGCGGCGCGCTCCACGATCGCGTCCATCTTGGCTTTCTGCTCGTCCGACAGATGAGCCTTCACCTTCTCGGCCAGGGCCTTCAGCGATTCCTGGTACTTCTGGACCTCTTCCGCAAAGTTCAGTCCCGCGAATCCCTTCTCCGCGAGTTCCGCGGAGTGCTTCTGAAGATTCGCGTTGAACTCGTCATAAAGAGGCTTGATCTTCTCGACCTGTTCGTCGGTGAGATTCAGTTCGCGCCGGACGTCGTCGATCTGGACGGTGCCCATCGCGCGGCCGCCGTTGAACTGGAACTGCTGGCCCCCGAAGCCGCGGCCGCGCTGCTGCTGCTGGCTTCGGAGTTCCTCGTACTGCTTCTTCTGCTCTTCATTCAGGAGCGCGGTGATCTTCTCCGCCCGAAGGTCGTCGAGCTTCGTCCGCTCTTCGCCGTCCTTGGAGAGGATCTCCTTCACCTGGGCCGCCTGCTCGTCGGTGAGCTTTAGCCGGTCCTTGAGACGATTGAGCAGGAAGTCCTGCCCCCGGGTGTCCTGGGCCGCGGCGGCCGTCGACATCAGCATCAGAATCAGCAGAACCCGCATGCTACCTCCGTTGGAGACTTTGAATCATGAGTTCGATCTGCTCGGGCGCCACGTTCCCTGCCGCCAGGACCACCGTCCCCTCGTGCTCCAGGAGATACGCAGTGCCCCCGCGATCCGCAAACTTTCGGGCGACGATTGCTCCTGCCGTTCCTGCTCCTGCCGGAGGAAGGAATTTCTTCAGGTGAAGCCAGAGCTCCGAAGAGGAGGAGCATTCGACCAGCGCGACCGCCGCCAGGCCGTCCGTGTACGTGAGGTGCGTCACGGCGGCACTGAAGCTCGGAATGGCAAAAGGCAGGAACGGTCGCACGGTTTCGCGGAGCTCCTTCGAGATTTCGGCCTTGAGATGAAGGACTTCGGAACCCCGCAGCTCGAATCCCTCCGGCAGGTTCGTCGGACGGAGCACGGAGAAACCCGCAGCTTCGGTCATGCGTTCGACCGCGACCTCCTCCTGGGAGACTTCCAGCCAGTTCGGCCGCGTCCGTTCGTCGAACGTGCGGGGTGGAAGCGCCGGCCGATACTCGATGTCGGAAAACCAGGTTTCGAAGACGGCCCGGCCGTTCGACAGGACTTCGTACCTCAGCGGGAAGCGGTTCTCCGCGTCGATCGCAACGCGGTAGCTGGGCCGGCCTTCATGGCGAGCCTTGATCTCCAGAACGTCGCAGGAACGGCCGGCAACGGTATCGCGGCCCGCCCCGAGGATCTCGTAATTCCGCACGGCCAGGGCGGCGTCCTTGATCTTCCGCTTCCACTGATCGTGACCCGGCCTGAGGAAGACCGGGAGTCCCGTGCCGAACGGACCGTGAAGCCCCGAGGGGCGGGCAGGCGGCGAGGATGACCCCTCCAGGGCCAGGAACTCAACGCGCTTGTGGCCGTTCCTCGACCAGATCCGGAGCTTGACCCTCTGGGCGCCGCCCAGGACTCGCGTTCCGACGTACGGGATCTCTTCTTCCGCTGCTTCGATCGAAGTGAGCGACAACTGCAGCCTTGCGTCCTGGACGTCGCTGAGGACGCCCCAGGCGATGGCCCCGGCCGTGAGGACGAAGACCGCCACGCAGAGAGGAACTTTCATGGTCATCAGTCATTTCGCAGGACGGTGTCGACCATGGCGGTCGCCGCGTCCACGTCGTCGTATTTCGGAACCAGGCTGCGGAAGGCGCGCTGGGACTCGGGTCCGACCTCCTGGATGACGAGCCTTAGGGGCGCGGTGCGGGTCGGCCGGCTGGTGGCGACCAGCGTGACGGCCAGGAGCAGCACGGCGGCCACGGCCAGAACCGAGGCCACCCGAAGAGCGCGGAAGGGGACCGGGCGCCCCTGCGCGACAGCTCGGGCGATGCTGGGCCAAAGCTCGGCAGGCGCCGTGGGCGCGCGGGCCGACGTCAGAATCCGCTCGTTCTCGCGGATGCCCTCCAGCCGCGCCGCGCAGGCGGAACAGGAGCGCCGGTGCAGGTCGAAGTCGGAGCGGTAGCCCCTCAGGCTTCCCTGCAGAAAGTCGAATACGAGGTCTGAAAACGTCTGGCAGTTCATGGTTCTGGTCCCAACGTCACGTTCTTCAGCAGTGGCCTCAGCGTCTCATGCGCGAGGAACAGCCTCGATTTCACGGTTCCGATCGAGATCTCCAGGATCTCGGCGATCTCTTCATAGGAGAGACCCTCGAGATACCGGAGGCTGATCACGATCCGGAGCTTCGGCGAAAGCTCCCGCAGAGCCTTCTGGACTTCATCGTCGACTGGCCGGCCTTCCCGCGTTCCACCTGGATCCCCCCTGCCATCCCGGACGATCTTTTCGTGAATCCGCGAGTGCCGGACGCCCTCGCTGGCACGGTTGAGCGCATGATTCACGGTCACCCGGAACAGCCACGTGGAAAACTTGCTCTCGAACTTGAACCTGCGAAGCTCGCCATGGATCTTGACGAAAATCTCCTGGGCCAGGTCCGCAGCCGCATGGTACTCCCCGACGATGCGGTAGGCGGAGGCGAAGACCTTGTCGCCATACTTTTCATAGAGCAGGCGGAAGGCGTCGGGATCGCCGGACAGATGTCGGCGCACCAGGTCCGCGTCGTCCCCGCCCATCGCTGATTCCGCTTTTTCCGACATGCAGGCGATCCGGTTTGTTCGGAGAAGATTATAGGGGATGGGAAGATCGGGAGAGGAGAGAAGACTAGGGCGGACGGCGGAAGAACCGAGACAGCAGGAGATGCGTGGGCAGATAGAGCACGACCGGATAGGCCAGCATGCACACGATCAAGTAGAGGCCGGGGGGCTGGAGGACGTACTGGGGGTGGTCGAAGGGTCCCCAGACCCAGTTCAAATTCACCTTCTCGGACCAGCCGAGCCAACAGATCGGCAGAACGATCCAGGCCGTGGCAGTCTGCCAGAGAAAAGCGCGCCGGTCATAGCCCAGGCGCCGGACGCCCCAGAGCAGCACGGGCGGCGTCACGACGTGGAAAAGGGAGAGCAGACGCATCCCGATCGGGATGTTCGAGCCGTCGTCGTTGAACATATAGCCCGTGCCGCCGATGGGATGAAATCCCAGGAGGGCGCGGGCGACCAGATCGACGGTGAACAGGATCTGGACGGCCAGGACCGAGCAAGCCTGCCACGAGAGCACCAGGCTGCTTTCCGCCCAGAGCCCGATCATGATCAGGAAGTTGCCGATGTCGCAGAACCAGAGGAAGTTGCGGGGGCCGTAATGCCACCAGTAGACGGGAGCCCAGACGAGCACCCAGACGGTCCAGGCCAGCTTCAGCCACAGGGGAATGCGGGGGAAAGCCATCCTGACCATTCTATGAACTGCCGCCGGGTCCTTGCGAGCGGGGGGCAAAGGTGGCGGAGCAGTCGGAGCCGGCCGCCCTCGGGAGGACACCTGCGGCCGGCATCTCCATGACCATCGGATTCGGCCAGGACCCGGGAGTTCCGGCCCGGGCCCCAGGGCGCCGGTGATCGGCGCTCCTCTTCTTGCCTGGGTCGGAAGCGGGAAGGAGGCTTTGAACCGATGGATTTTCCTGTACCGCTCCGGAGCTGATTCCTCTAGAATGCCAACCCCTGAAATAGGAGATTGAACATGACCGAAACGCGCTCGCTTCCCAAGATCGGGGACGTTGCCCCGGACTTCACCGCTCAGACGACCCACGGCGAACTGACGCTCTCGACCTGGCAGGAAGGGAAATGGATCATCCTCTTCTCCCATCCCGCCGATTTCACGCCGGTCTGCTCCACCGAGCTCACCGAGTTCGGCCGCCGTCACAAGGAGTTTGAGGCGCTCAATGCAAAGCTCATCGGCATCTCCGTCGACTCCATCCATTCGCACCTGGCCTGGCACCAGAATCTGGGCAAGATTCTCGGGGTCACGCTCCCCTATCCGCTGATCGCCGATTCGACCCGCGCCGTCAGCGAGCTGTACGGCATGATCCACCCCGGCGCCTCCGCCACGGTCACCGTCCGCGCCCTGTTCGTCATCGATCCCAAGCGCGTCGTCCGCGCCCTCATCTACTACCCGCTCAACGTCGGCCGGAACGTGGACGAAGTCGTCCGCGTCCTTCAGGCCCTCCAGACCGCCGACAAGAACGGCGTCGCCTGTCCCGTGAACTGGGTGCCCGGGGATAAGGTCATCGTCCCGCCGCCAAAGACCGAGAAGGAAGTCGCCGACCGCCTGGCCCTCCAGGGGGTCGAGCGCCTCGATTTCTACCTGACCAAAAAGTCTCTCTAGACCCGACAGGTGGCCTACGCGGGCCGTCCTCCCTCCCGGGGGGACGGCCCTTTTTTTTCGTAACCGGAACCTGGCGAATTCTTTTCGGAAGAGTAGACTTAGAGACCGAGAGCCGGAGGAGCCATGCCAAAGACGTTCAGCGCGCTCGAGAAGAACATCCTCAAGTCCAAAGGGCTGACCGACGCCCAGTTGAAGAAGCTGACGAAGGCGGGAATCAATTCCCGGGAGGACTTCAAGACCGTCGGTGATGCAGGGACTTTGACGGACCTTGTCGCGGGGATCAGCAGGGACGCGGCGGCGGCCGTCATGACCTGGGCCGGGGCCGCCGGACCCTCCGGCGTCGGAGGATCCGGATCATCCAGCGTCGTGGTCGACTCTCCCGACGCCGTCTACTGCGTCCACTGTCGGACCAAGCAGCCGAAGGATTACCACAGCGGCGACCTCTGCGTCTCCTGCGGAAAACAGGCAGAACCGATCCTGTCCTGCTACTGGTGCTCGGCCAGCGGTCCGGGGAAGTTCTGCCGCCAGTGCGGCGCTGAGTTCGTCGCCACGTCCGAGCTCGATTTGGCCATCCATCTCAAGCGCGAGGGGCTTTCCAAAGACGAAGTTCCCAAGAAGCTCATGGGAATGTCGGCGGCCGAGAAGGACGCTCTTTGGGGCCGGATCCGGAAGTCCCGGGGATAATCCATGCGCGCCCTGTGCGGAGGGTGCGGCAAGCCTCAGCCTCCCGACTGGAAGGCGGGCGACCTGTGTTCCTACTGCGGGAAGCCGGTCCGCCACGACGTCCGGTGCTACTGGTGCGCGAAGTGGGTGCCCGCCGCAAGATTCTGCCGGTCCTGCGGCGCCGTCGTCGTGGAGGAGCGCCTCTACGGGGCCGCCCGCATGCTCAAAGACGCCGGCACCGACCGCTTCACCATCCCCAAGCAGCTGAAGGAGTTCGACCCCGAGCAGATCGAGAACTTCTCGCGCATCTATCAGCGCCACGCGGTGGCCGTCGCCCGGCACGTCGACGAGGTCCGCTTCCTCGAAGGCTTCCTTTACGACAGGTCCTTCAGCATCGCATTGGAGGACCAGCTGATCCCCGAACTCCCCTGGCCCGAGGAAGTTCTCGCCCGCATGTCCGCCCCTCCTCGGAGGCCGCTGAACGACCTGGCCCTGGCGAGCGCCATATTCGACTCCACGCCGTTCCCGTCCACGCGGGCTCTGGCCGCCCTGGTGCGGCTCCGGCTGCGTGACGGAGCCTCCTATCAGGAGGCCTGCTCGGCATTCCATTCGTCGGACCCCTTGGTCCGGGCGGAAGCTGCTCTTCAACTGACCGGATGGCGAGTCGCCTATACCTGGGGCCGACCCCGAAATCTCGACCCGGAGCTGGCGGGAGAACTCTTACGCTCGCCCCGCAAGCTCGAGGCGGCCGTCCGTCTCGGACTCATGAACCGCGGCGACGACGATCTGGTCAAGCAAGCCCTGGGATCGCCGGATCCCGAAACATCCTTCGGCGCGGCGCTGGTCCTGGGGAATGTCGAGCGCCTTCAGGCGGCCCTGCAGGGCGACGACCTGGAACAATCGGCGGCGGGAAGCAAACTGATATCGCTGGGCATCATCAAGCCGGTCGTCGAACCGCTCCGCAAAAGCCCCAAAGAAGTGCAGGCGGAGCTGGTCGAAGCGCTCGTTCGTCGGAAGGGAGCCGCTCCAGAGGCCTCGAACGTTCTCCTGGAGATCGTCGAGACGGCCGACAACAGCTCGCTGCGCGAGCGCGCTTCTCGGATTCTCTGCCGCCAGCTGAATCCCGGCTGGGTGCTCCGGATCGCCCGGAGGGCCGGCAAGGAAGGCTCGATCATTCAGAACCTCCTGCAGGCGCCGGATCTCGAGCCGCAGTCCGCCCTGGAGCTTGGCGATTTCCTGATCGAGCAGGGCCAGTTCACGATGAATCAATACGGCCTGTCTCATGTCGCCGAATCGGGCCTCATGCCAAGGACCTTCGTTCCAACCCGATTTGCCCGGGCCGACGATGCCGCGAAGAAAGAGCTTCTCCGCTTTGCCGAAGCGCAGATCCGGGAGGTGATCGACGAACCCCTCCACCGCTTCCTGATGAACGTCGTCTTCGGACCCTATTCGCACGACGTCCGTGCGGCAGCCTGGTGGACGCTGCACCGCAGCTATCGGAGCGGGGGCGAGTACCGCGGGGAAGGGCCGCTCAAATTGACCCAGGAACAGCTGGGCCGCTTCTTCGGATCTGTGGCCAATTTCGTCCCGCTCCTGGCCCAGGTCCTCCGCAGCCGCGAGACGCTCAAGGAAGTCGGATACTATGAGCTCATCGCCAATCTTCTCCGGAGCGCGGACCCGCCCACCATCACCGAGATGCAGGCCCAGGAAAGTCTCACCGACGGTCTGGTTGACGCCCTCCTCGAGGCGGCCGGCGCCGACTACTGGCCCAACACCCTCGAATCCGTCATCCTTTTGGTTTCGCAGCTCGGCTGCCATCCGCGCTGGAGGGACCGCGTCCTGGCTGGACTCCGGAGACTGGGAAAGAAGGGCAACTACGCCTACGACAAGGCGGTTCGGCGGCTCGAACTGTCGAAGCACGGCATCCCGGAGGACTCCGACTGGGACGAGCTGCCCAGGGACTTCGCTCCCTCGCGGTTCTGGAACGCCGACGACGAGGGGAAGCGCGAACTCCTCAAGGTCGTCGAGCACCAGCTGATCCACCAGAGCACCCGCGAAGAGGAGGATCCCGTGCTGACCCGCTTTCTTCTTCACGCGGCGCTCAGGGTCGACGACCGCGAGATCGCCGAAACGGCGATCGGGCTTCACTCCGAGCGCGCCCCCAGAGAACTCCGCCGGCTGCGCCTCAACCGGGCGTCGATTGAAGTGGGCTTTGGCCCGCTTGCCGAATTCCTCGGGGATCTCCCGAAGGCCCTTAGAGCCGCGGTCACGAGCGAGCGCCGCGATGTTGCCGATTTCTTCAGCCATCTGTTCTCAGATCCCCGGCCCACCGACGCGGCGATGCTGTCGGCGGAGGGAGATCTCGGTCACGCAGTGATCCGGGCGATCGTCGAGGTAGCATCGGCGCCTCGGAAGGAGTCGGCTCCGGGGACCCTTCGCCGCGACGCGCTCCGCTATCTCGCCGGGGCCGGGGCTCATCCCTCGTGGCGCGACGAAGTAATCCAGGCGCTGGAGCGGCTCCGCGAGAGGCCGGGAACCGACCAGGCCGGCGAATGCGACAGGGCGCTCCGCAAACTCCGACCGCCCGATCCGCCGGAACGGGGGGGATGGCCTCCCGTCTCTTCGCGGCAAGGGGAGTCGCTCCCGGCTCCGGAGATCCCGTCCGAAGTGATCGACTATGCCGCCAAGGGGAAGATCGCCGAGAAAATGGGCACCGATCTTCAAGCGAAGATCTTCAGGCTCATGGCAGGACCGGGGTCGCCGGAAGAGAAGATCCGCGAAGCCACCCGGCTGAGCGAAGAGTTCCAGGCCGCCGTCAAGAAGCTCTACGGACAGGCCTAGACCGTTTACCTCCCGGTCAGTCCTTCCCTGGCCCCTTCACTCCCCGCTCAAGTCTCCATGCCAAACTGCCGATCTCTTCCTCAGCGGGGATAGACCGCGCCGAAGGAGAGAGTGGGTGGAAGCCGCCGCAGCCCTGGGGATCTACTATACTCCCGCCGTTCTCGCCGAGCCCCTGGCCCGCTGGGCGGTCCGGAATCCGGACGATACCATCCTGGATCCCTCCTGCGGGGAAGGTGCCTTCCTCACTTGCGGGGTCGACCGGCTGCTCTCCCTTGGAACCGCAGGGCGCAGGCTGTCGGATCAGATCGCCGGGGTCGAGGTCGACGCCAAAGCCCTGGTCCGCGCGCGAGGCGCCCTCCTGTCGCGACATCCCGGCCTCCGATGGGGCAGGCTCAGCCAGGACGACTTCTTCCTCTTCGCCCGAGACAATCTCGGAAAGGTCGCCTTCGATGCGGTCCTGGGCAATCCTCCCTACCTGAGGACCCAGGGACGTTCCGAGCTCGCCAAGCGCCGGGCTCTCGACGTGGCCATGAGCTGCGGAGCCGAGCTGACCGCCGACGCGAGCGCCTGGGCCCCCTTTGTCGCGGCCTCGGCCGGCTTCGTCAAGCCCGGCGGTCGCCTCGCGATGGTTGTGCCCCGCGAAGCGCTCTTCACGAATTACACACGGCCGCTTCTGGCCATGCTCGAGCGACGTTTTTCCAGCGTCAATCTCATCGCCCTCGATGAATACCTATTCGAAGGCGCGATGGTCAAAGTCGCCCTGCTGCTGGCGGAAGGAGTCGGACCCGGCGTCTTGCGCCTCCACGAGGCCCGGGACGTCGGCAACCTGGACCGCTTGATCCAGGCCGCCCCGGCGCCCGTCGCGGCCTCCTCCTGGGTGTGGTCCCGCATCCCTTCGGAGTCCCGCACCGCGGCCTCCCGCGCCCTGGAAACCAAGGCGCTTGCCCCCCTGACCGATTTGGCCAGCGTCCTCATCGGGGTGGTCACCGGGGAAAAAGACTACTTCCTGCTGTCGGACGGGTCGGCGAAGGACCTGGGAATCCCGGAGCAGTACCTCTCGACCGCCTTGTCGACCCCGTCGCAGATCGCGGGGGTAGCGTTCACGAAGGACGATGCCGCCTCCCTGGTCGCCTCGGGCGAATCCTGCCGCCTGCTGAGCTTGCCTGTGGAGTACGCCGGAGGCTGCCCCTCGGTCGATGCCTACCTCGCGCGAGGCCAGGCCCTGGGCCTGGATCAGAACTACAAGTGCCGCACCCGAAAGCCGTGGTATTCGGTGCGCCGCCAGCTGCCGGCTCCTGACGCGCTGCTCGGGTACCTCATGAAGCGCCGGCCCCGCTTCGCTTCGAATCTCGCAGGGGTTCACACGACGAACAATCTTCACCGCATCTATCTGAAGAAGCCGTGGGAGGGCAACTCGGCAATCTTCACCGCCGCCGCACTCAACGCCGCTACGATGTTGACCGTGGAGCTCCTGGGCCGCATCGGCGCCGGCGGCGTCCTCAAGATCGAGCCCGGCGACGCGGCCAAGATCCGTCTGATCCATCCCGAAGCGCTCGCAGCCGTGACGGGCGCCTCGGAGAGCATGAAGGCCATCGACCGCGCACTGCGGGAGGCCCGCGACGAAGACGCGTACGCGATCGCCGACGATCTGGCCTCCAAGGCCCTGGCCTGGAAACCGCGGGAAATGTCGAAGCTGCGCCGGGCCCAGGTCGCGCTCCGCGACGCCCGACTTAAACCAGCTTAGCGTTGTTCTGGGCGGGCGGACTTCACCCGCTGGTCGCCTCTAGCCGCGATTTGTTGTGCGGACGGCCCAGCGGCCGGGCGTCCTCGAACATTCCGGCGCCTCGGAAAAAGAAAGGCCCGCAAAGGATTCCCTCGTGACCCCCTTTGCGGGCCCTGCAGTGGTCCGCTACTCCGCGAGCTTCACCATCTTCTTCGCCAGCCGGGCCGCGTCCGCCTTCAGCGCGGCCACGTTGCGGTCCTCGAAAAACCTCTTGTAGATGAGCAGCTCGTCGGCCTTCTCGTTCCAGTGCTTGATCAGGTAGGTCCAGTCCGCCAGGATCCGGTCCAGGTCCTCGGGCGCCTTGATCTTGCGGCCCTTCATCATCTTCCGCGCGCGCTCCTCGACCTTCTCGGGCTCGACAAGGCGGCCGCGCATCACATCCTTGCGGACGGTCTCGCGCACGTCGGCGTCGGGAATCGAACGGACCTTCTTGGCGATGGCGCTGATCTTGTGGACGGGGAGCTTGTGGGCGACGGCGGTCGCCACCATCTGCTTACCTCCAAAGCGGTGCGCCTCCAGCGCGGTGCGTCCGGCGATCTTGCGGTCGCGGATCGCACGTTGCACCGGGCCTTCCATGTCGAGCATCGACAGCAGGTCCCGGATCCAGGCCTCGGACAGCCCCACGAACTTCGAGACTCGCTTCATCGCGTCGCTTTCGCTCACCTTCTGCTTGATGAGGAGCTGAACCATGGTGTGGAGACCCTGGGCTTTCTCGATGTCGCTGAGTCCCTCGCGCTGAAAGTTCTCCGCGAGCCCCTGCAGCGCCATTTCCTCGTCGGTGAGCTCGTCGACTTCGACCTCGACCTTGTCCCAGCCTAGATGCCGGAGCGCGGCCAGACGCCGGTGACCGTAGCACAACTCGACGTGGGAGCCTTTCATGCGGCCGCGAAGCGAGCCGGGCCAGAGTCCGGAGGCCTTGATCTCCTCGGCAAGATTGCGGATGGCCTCGCGGTCCATGGTCTTGCGGGCCTGGTACGGATTGGGAAGAACGTCCTTGATGGGGACGACGACTTTCATGGAACCCCTCCTCCTGAACCCCAGCTGATTCTTGGCGCGAATGGTCATTGCCGTTCTATCACGCGTTGCTCGAGCTGTCAATCAATCGCGCCCGCGCGCGAAATAATTGTTCGCGCGCGGCGGACGAATTATTTTCCGCGCAGCTCGCGAGTCCAAAGAGTTTGACTCCCGGAATCCTCGGGCTAGAATACTCCAGCCTTCCGGAAGTTTGGCGCGCGTGGGGCAAGACGCGCGCCGTCGCGAGAGCAGGGGGAAGATTCAAGAACTCTGGCGACCGAGGGTTGGGTATTCGCTGTGGCGCGGCTGCTCCTGGAGTCCGGAGGAGAGAGGCGGGAGATCAAAGTGGCCGGTCCCATCACCGTGGGCCGGTCGCAGACAGCCGGAGTCTATCTCGACGACAAAACCCTCTCCCGAGAACATACTCAGTTCTACCTCGACCACGGGCGCGTCTGCGTTCGCGATCTCGACAGCAAGAACGGAACCTACATGAACGGCGTCCTGCTTAAGCAACCGGCCGCCCTCAAGCCCGGAGACAAGGTGAAGGTGGGCATCGCGACGTTCACCCTGATGCACGAGGCGGGCGACGCGCTGCCGGCGGTCACGGCCCCCCTCGCCTCGGCCCCCCGGCCGGCCGCGATTCCGGCCAAGACGACGGCGACCGCGCCGCAGGTCGCGCCGGCGCTGCGGCCCCGACCCCGGCTCGGAGGGCCCCATCCCGCGGCGGTGTTCTTTTATCGGATCATCCTTCTCGGCGTGATCGTCGGCGGGGCGTACTTTTCCAAGCCGATCTTCGTGATGCTCCTGAACAAAATCCAGCCATGATGCCCCTGACCACCCAGGACAAAGAGAAGATCCTGTCCTACCTCGAGTCCCGCCTCGAACCGAAGGTTTACGACACCTGGTGCCGCTCGCTGGAGCTCGAGCCCGCGGGGGAAAACACCTACCGTGTGCCCACCGCAAACCCGTTCTACCGCGATTGGCTGGAAAAGCTCCTTCGCAAACCGCTCGAGGACGCGTTTTCGAGCCTCTTCGGGAGGACGCCTGATCTGGTGTTCCAGGTAAACGCATCGCCGCTGGCCGGGCTCTCGCCTTCGGCTCCGATGCCCGCCGCGGCACTTGCCGCGCCCGTCGAGGCCGCCCCCGCCATCCCCGATTTCGTCTACAACCCGAACTACACGTTCGAGAATTTCATCGAGGGTCCGTCGAACCGGATGGCTTTCGCGGCTGCCGTCGCCGTCAGCGAGAATCCGGCGACCCTCTACAATCCGCTTTTCATCCACGGGGGCGTCGGCCTGGGAAAAACGCACCTCCTCCAGGCGATCTGCCGCGCCATTTTGAACCGGAATCCGTCGGCGAAGGTCCTCTATCTTTCCTGCGAGGACTTCGTGAACGGCTATATCTATGCGATCCAGAAGAAAACTCTTGAAGCCTTCCGGACGCGGTACCGCAACGCGGACGTCCTCGTCGTCGACGACATCCACTTTCTGGCGGACAAAGAAGGCAGCCAGGAGGAGTTCTTCCACACGTTCAACGCACTGCACATGGCGGGCCGTCAGATGATCCTCTCGAGCGACCAGCCTGCCGGCGACATCCGGTCGCTGACCCAGCAGCTGCTCTCACGCTTCCGCTCCGGGTTCGAAGCCCGAATCATGTCGCCCGCTTACGAAACGCGTCTGGCCATCCTTCGGGGCAAGGCGGACGCGCGCGGCGTCGACGTATCCCATGAGGTGCTCGGTTACATTGCTTCCATCGTCGAATCCAACATTCGCGAACTCGAGGGAGCGCTGACCAAGGTCCTGGGCTACGCCGCCCTATCCAAGCGGCCGGTCGACCTCGTCCTGGCTCAGGAGGTCCTGAAGGAAGTCCCCGCGCCTTCGCCGGCCTCCATGTCCATTGCAGAAATCCAGCAGGTCGTCGCCCGGTACTTCCATAAGAAGGTCAGCGACCTCCATTCGCGGCGCTGGACGAAGTCCACCTCACAGGCCCGTCAGATCTGCATCTATCTGTGCCGGAAATTCACCGGCACATCGCTTGAGGAACTCGGCAGCCATTTTGGCGGCAAGGACCACACGACCATGCTCTACTCGATCCGAAAGGTCGAGAAGCTTCTCGCCAAGAACACCTCCGTCCGCGGAGACGTCGAACGGCTCTGCCGCGAGATCGCCAGCAAGTAAGGTTAAAGTTAGTCCGCAGGAATCCCCAACCCGTATTCAGTCTTTGTGCACAGATGCTGTTTATGGGTTTACCCATGAACAACATCTTCAGAACCATCCCAAGAATACTCCCATGCTTTTCACAACTAATCACCGGATGTTGATGTGTTAAGGTGTTGAGGTTTAAGTGGTTATATAACCCATTAACAAACATCTCACAAGAACTCTCCCCCTTAAGAAGAAGAAGAAATCTCTATCTATCTCTCTCCTTCAAGTCATCTTGTCCCTCCCTCGCTCCCTCCCTATAATCGCTTCGTGGGAGCGCCAAACGACATTCAACAGGCTGTCCAAGTCCTCCGGAGGGGGGGCTTGGTCGCCTTTCCAACCGAAACCGTCTATGGCCTGGGGGGAGATGCCGACAATCTCCAAGCCATTCAAGCGATCTTCCGGGTAAAAGGGCGGCCCCCCACGCATCCCCTGATCGTTCATTTGGGCTCCGGGGACGAGGTCAAAGACTGGGCCGTCTCGGTGCCTGACGAAGCCCATCTTCTCATTCGGACCTACTGGCCGGGGCCGCTCACGCTGATCCTGAAAAAGACCCAGCGGGTGCTTCCGGCCGTGAGCGGCAACCAAGATACGGTGGGTCTCCGAGTTCCGGATCACAAGATGGCTCTGGCGCTCCTTCGTGAGTTCCGGGGGGGTCTGGCAGCGCCGTCCGCCAACCGATTTGGTCGCGTGAGTCCGACATCCGCCGATCATGTCCGCCAGGATCTGGAAGGGGACGTCGATTTCATCCTGGACGGTGGCCCCTGTGCGGTCGGGGTCGAGTCGACGATCGTAGATTTCTCCTCCGGAGAGCCGGTCATCCTCCGACCGGGCGGCGTGACCCGGGAGGCGCTGGAGGAGACGCTTCGGCAGAGCCTGGCCATCCGAGCAGGGGGACCGGTCCGAGCGTCAGGCCAGCTCGAATCTCACTATGCCCCCAGGGCACTGGTGGTCATTGTGCCGCCCGCCAAGGCGGAGCGCCGGGCCCAGCTGCTACGCAGGGAGGGGAAGGAGGTGGCGCTCCTGACCGCCGCAGAGGTCACCCCCCGCGAACTCTATGCCTCCCTGAGGCGCGCCGATTCGCGGAGCGTCGATGTGATCGTGGTGCCGCTCCCCGAGGAAACGGGGATGGGCCTGGCCGTGGCGGACCGGCTGAGGAAGGCGGCCGGTCGAAGGAGTCCCGGGCCGGATCCGGCAGCCGGCTAGGGCTTGCAACGCTTGCAGGGAAGCTTGCCGGAGTTCCGGGCGTGCCACTTGCTTTCGAAGTAGATGCGATTTTCTTCGTGGATCTTCTGGGAGATCGGGCAGTACGAAAGATGGTAATTCCGGTCGCTCCTGCCCTCCGTCGAGACGTACTCGGCCAGGGCGCCGCGGGACATGTACTCGTCGATCGGCAGTTCGAAGGCCTTGAGCGCCTCGTCCTCCTTGGCGAACGTCTGGACGAAGTTGCTCAGGCCCAGGCGCTCCATCACGAAGTGAGCCTCGGCGCTCATGCCGAAGAACTTGAGGTCGCCCCCGCGGGCGCGGGCCTCGTCGATGTACGACACGAAGCTTGAGATTCCATGGCTGTTGAGGTAGACGAGCTTCGAGCAGTCAACGGCGATGCGGGCGAAGCCGCGGTTCATGAGTCGTTCGAAGATCTTCGTGACCGGCTCTTCCTTGGTCTCATCCAGGCGTCCGTCGAGGACGACCACCGCCACGCCCTGCGCGTCGCGCAGATCGATCTTGAGGATCTTCTTGGTGCCCCGGCCGACCTGCTGTTCCTGGAGGATCTCCTTGATGAGCTTGCGGTCCAGCACCTTGCGTTCGATCAGGATCTCGCCCAGCCGGGGGGGGGTCCGGTGCTGCTCGATGTGGGAACGCTGGATGGCCAGGGCCTCGTCGATGGCCGCCGCGGGCGCCAGGTTGCGGCGCACCAGCAGCTCGCCGATCTTGTGATACGTATCCTTGAGTCTCTTGGACATTCCTACCCCCAGATACCGATAAGTATACCCTAACTTCAGGCGAATCAAAGGCGCCGCCGGAACATCGCCAGCCGGAGACATCCGGCAGTTCAGTCCTTAGCCAACTCCACGAGCTTGGTCTGTCCGAACAACACCGTGGTCAGAGTCAGCCCCTTGGAAGTTGCCGCCAGCTGGCGGAAATGGCCGAGGTCCTTCACCGCGACGTCGTTGACCTTAATGATGATCGAGAGAGGAAAAAGTTTCGCGACATCCGCTTTGCTCCCCGACTCGACCTTCGCCACGGTCACCCCGGTCGCCTCGGGCTCGAGCTTCTGGAAGTGCCGCACTTCGTAGGTCAGCTCCTTGACGGTTACGCCCAGCGCATCATCCTTATAGCGCTCCGCCGTCTCATAATCCGTCGGGGCGTCCTCGAGCGGAAGGCTGATCTTCGACTTCTCCTTTCCCCGGAGGACGTCGAAGGTCACCTTCTTCTTCGCACCGATCTCCGTCAGCATCGTGGTCAGGTAATTCTTGGTCGGTTTCCAGGGTGGCTGCACGCTGCGGCGGTCCGGATACAGGCCGCGGCCCATCCCGAATCGGTCCACTTCCGCGACCAGGTCCCGCGCGGTTTCGCCTTCGGGCTGGACGGCCAGCAGGATGTCCTCGACCCGGATTCCGGCCCGGTCCGCCGGCGAACCTGTGTAGATTTCCGTGACGATCAGGCCGCGGCGGCCGTCGTTGGTGAAGTCTCGATCCTGGACTCCGAGCGATTCGGCCAGAGGCTTGGAAAGCTCCTGGAACTCGACGCCGAGCCAGACGAGCCGCTTTTCCTCCTTTTTCGTCATCGGCATCGCGCGCCGATCGAGCTGGGCTGCGGGATTGTCGAGCGCTGCGGCGATCTCCGAGAAGAAGACCAGGCGGCGTAGATGCTCGGGCGTGTAGCCGGCACGATAGCGCCCATAGTAGCGGTCGCGGGATGCTTCGGCGGCCACCTCGTCGAAGTCCTCCTCCTTCTTGTCGACTGTCGCACAACCGATGATCCGGCCCTCGAAATCGAGGAGGAAGGACCCGGACTTGATGCGCTTGCGTGACTGGATCCGAGAAACGCCGCCGAGCCCGGTTTCTGTGCGGAAAAGCCGGTTGTAGTCCATTTTGATCCGGCTCCGACCGAAGCGGTCCTCGAAGGTGGCGGTGAAGAACAGCTGCCCGCGAGGTGGAGCTTTGCCGTCGTGGACGATGCCCGCTGCGGTCTTCAGCCCCTCCGCCCGGACGAGGAAGCCCCCGAACGCCTTAAAGAGTCCGACAAAAGTCGCCGGGAGCGACTTGCCTTCATCGACGACATTGATGTCTTCGATCTTGTGCACGAGGTCCCGCGAGAGGTCCTGGGGGACGAAAAGCGTTCCCTTATCGTCGATCGCCACGCCGAAGACCCCAGCCTTGCCCTGAGTCGCCTCCTCGGAGGGCATGTAACGCTCCTGAGTCTTCTCCGCCCGGAACGTGATCTCGACCCGCTTCACCGCCGATGGAAGCGCCTTCCTGATCGATTCGCCGCGCTTGTCCAGATCCGAAAGGCGGTCGTCGGCCAGGATCCCCCTTCCCAGAAACGAGCTGCGGCCGTCGGGAAGGACCCACAGGTAGGTGTCCAGAGCGACGCCAATGGTGGCGCCCTTCTTGTCGGAGACCACGGAGCCCGGACGCATCATGTCCATGCAGAGCCAGCCCTTGGCGTCTTGGAGGGGAGCATTGGTCATGATGTACGGACTGACGTTGATCTGCCAGAGGTTGTCCACCAGATCCGCATGAGTGACGTGGAACGACTCGCCGAGGGTCGGGTTCGTCCAGTCGGAGAATTCAAGCGGCACCAGTTCCCGGGCCTCTACGGGCTTGAGGAGGACGAAGTCGTGATTGCGCCCCACGGAGACCAGCTTCGCGTCGAAGACGGCGCCCGTGAAGTCGGTCGCGCGAATCCTCTCGATGTCGGACTCCTTGAGGGTCTTGTCGGGCATGAGGATGAGGCCTTTTTCCAGGGCGAGGCCCCAGCCCGGGAGGGGCTGCTCGTTCTCCGAGAGCTGGTAGAGCCGCTGCGCCTCGGCGTCGAGGGACTCCTCCTCGATCTCGGCTTTTTCGAGTCGGGTCTTCTTCTTCAGGGTGATGTCGATGCCGATGAAGGACTTATGGACGGCGTCGTACACCTTGCGGATCGCCTCCCGGTCCTCCTGGGCGGAAACGCCGATCGCCGGGGACAGGAGCAAGCCGGCGGATAAGAGCGCCGCAGCGGTCCTATTCATCTTCGATTTTCTCCGTGTCCTTTTCGAAGTCGAGCACGACCATCCGAAGGTAGCCTGCGCGGACGACCCGGAACAGCACCTTGCGCTTGCCCTTCTCGAGCCGGAGGCCTGCCTCGTGGGCCTCGCGCACGTCCTTGAGCGATTCGATCCGGCGATCGCCGATCTGCGTGATGATATCGAAATTCGCGAAGCCGCTGGCGCGTGCGTTGCCGGAGAACTTCACTCCCTGGATGTAGATTCCCCTCGCGCGCTGGAAATGGAGGAAGGGATCGGAGAACTTGGTGATCTCCTTCACCGTCATGTCCCACTTCTTGCACTCGAAGTCCTCGCCCTCCTGCTTTCCCTTCGTCGCAGGCGCGAGACTGATGGGTACCAGGTCGGCCCCTCGCTGAACCTCGAGGGCCGCCGGGGCGTCGATCGGCAGGGCGGCAAACATTCGTTCGACGGCCGGGAGGTCGGTCTCATACATGCCGCGGATCGGTTCCCCGTTCACCGAGACGGCGATGTCCCCGGCCCGGAGCCTAGCTTTCTCCGCAGGCGAGCCCTCATCAACGCTTGCCACCAGGACGCCCTGCTTGGCGTCGATGTAAGAGCTCTTTCGGAAGTCCTTCAGCGCCTGGAAACGAAGGCCGGTCCAGGCCCGCTGGACCTTGCCATCTTTCAGGATGCGCCCGACCACTTCCTTCACCACCATCGACGGGATCGCGAAGGCCAGATTGTCGGCTCCGCGCATGCCGCGGGCGTTGATGCCGATGATGCGTCCGTGGATGTCGACCAGGGGGCCGCCGGAGTTTCCGGGGTTGATCGCCGCATCGGTCTGGATCCAGAGGTTGTACGGAGCGAAGTCGAGGTAGCGCTCCACGGAGGAGACGATGCCGCGGGACACCGAGCGTTCGAAACCGTGGGGGGCCCCCATCGCCATGACCAGCTCGCCCACCTTGAGCTGATCCGAATCGCCGAATTCGGCGACGGGAAGGGGAGACTTCGACTTCCGCTCGGCGAGGTTGAGCTTGATGACCGCCAGGTCCGTCTCCGGGTCCAGCCCGACGATCTTTGCCGTGATTTCCTCCCTGTCGGACAGGACGCAGCGAATCTCGGTGGCCTTGTCGGCGACGTGGTTGTTCGTCACGACGTAGCCCTCATCGGAGATGATGGCGCCGGAGCCGAAGACCTGGACCTTCTCCATCTTCCCGCCACGGAACTCCATCGTGATCGGCTTAATGAAGACGACGGCGGGGAAGACCTTGTCCTTGGCTTCCTGGATGACTTCTTCCTCCGGCCGGATGGAGGCGCAGCCCAGGAACGTGGCGGCAAGGAGCGCGGCGGAAAGGATTCTCATGGGCCAATTGTCCCCCGAGGTCCTACGGGTGTCAACGTGTCTCGTCCGGACGATGAGTGTTAGGAGATGATGAAGACCTTAACACTTCGTTGACACCATTCCGCACCCTCTGATCTAATACGCCCCGATGTTCAGCCTGATCCCCAAGGAAATGATCTTCTTTGATCTCTTCGAAGAAGCGGCGAAGAACGCCCACCAGGGGGCCGTGGCGCTGGTCGATCTCCTCGAGGACTTCCGGCTCGTCCCCGAGAAGGCCCGGAAGATCAAGGACATCGAACATGCCGGCGACAAGATCACCCACACGACCATCGAGAAGCTGAACCAGACCTTCATCACCCCGCTCGACCGCGAGGACATCCACGAGCTGATCTGCCGCATCGACGACATCATCGACTTGATCGACTCCGCCGTCGCCCGGATGCATCTCTACAAGATCGACAAGCCCACCGAGGACGCCAAGGCGCTGGCGAGGGTTCTCGTAAAGGCGACTCAGATCATCATCGAGCTGCTGCCGAAGATGCGCAACCTCAAGCTGTCCAGTTCGCTGTTGCAGGATTGCATCGCGATCCACACCCAGGAAAACGAGGGGGACCGCATTCAGCAGCACGCGCTGGCCTCGCTGTTCGAGAACGGCCACGACCCCATCTTCATCATCAAGTGGAAGGACATCTACGAGGAGCTCGAGGCGGCCACGGATCGCTGCGAGGACGTGGCCAACGTCATCGAAGGCATCGTCCTGAAAAACGCCTGATCCGCCGATGCTGATCCTCGTCATTTGCATCGTCCTCCTGGCCCTCATTTTTGACTACATCAACGGCTTTCACGACGCCGCTAATTCCATCGCGACGGTTGTCTCGACGCGGGTAATGACGCCCAAGGCGGCCGTGGTCATGGCGGCGTTCTTCAACTTCGTGGCGTTCTTCGTCTTCCACCAAGGAGTCGCCAAGACGATCAAGTCGGGCGTGGTGGAGTCGAGCGCGATCACCATAGCGGTCGTGACCTCCGGTCTGCTTGCCGCTATCGCGTGGAACCTGATTACGTGGTACTACGGCATCCCTTCGAGTTCCTCGCACGCCCTGGTCGGCGGATACGCCGGCGCGGCGGTCGTGAAGGGAGGCTGGAAGGTTCTCAATGGCGGCGGCCTCGTCTACCAGCTGGTGTCCCACGGCAAGTGGGACACCGCGCACATCACGATCATCGATATCGGAGCGTTCATCCTGATCGCGCCCCTGCTGGGGATGTTCTTGGGATTCACCTGGATGGTCATCATCTATTGGACCTTCCGCCGGGCCTCCCCCAGTCGAGTGAGCACGGTCTTTCGTAAGGCGCAGCTCTTCTCTGCGGCCGCCTACAGCCTGGGTCACGGCGGCAACGACGCCCAGAAGACCGCGGGGATCATCGCGGCTGTGCTCCTGGCGGGTGGGTATCTGAAGCCCGATTCGGATATTCCGTGGTGGGTGGTTTTCTCCTGTTATGCGGCCATGGGCCTGGGAACGATGGGCGGAGGCTGGCGGATCGTCAAAACGATGGGGCAGAAGATCTGCCTGCTCCAGCCCGTGAACGGCTTCTGTGCCGAGCTGGCCGGTTCCATGACTCTCTTCGCCGCCACGTACCTGAAGATCCCCGTCAGCACGACGCACACGATCACCGGGGCCATCGTCGGTGTCGGCTGCACCCGAGGCCTCCATGCGGTCAAGTGGGGCGTCGCCAGCCGGGTCGTCTGGGCCTGGATCCTGACGATCCCCATCTCGGGCGGGATTGCAGCGCTTCTCTATTTTCCGCTGGGCCGGCTGATCAACTTTTAGCCGCTTCCTGGAAGTGCTCCGCCGTAAAGCCGAAGATCTGTACCCGCGGATCCGGATAGGGAAGCCCGGCTTTTTCAAACGTCCGGCGGAGGAACTCCGTCCGGTCCCATGCCCATTCGACGGCGACCTGGGGAAGCAGGAGCCCGCTGATCTCGCTCTTCTTCACGTAAAGACCGTGGAGGCCCACGACGATTTCTTCAGGTCGGAGCAGCATCAGGGGGGAAAGCACGGATAGCTCGATGTCGAGGCCCTGCACCTCCTGGGGCCGCACCGGGGAGAAGCGGTGATCGCGCTCGGCGGAGGCGGCGGCCATGTCGCGGACTGACTCCCAGAGCGCTTCTCGGGCCTGGACATGGCCGATGCAGCCGCGGAGCGCGCCGGCGGCACGGAGGGTAACAAAAACGGCCCCCTTCTCGCGAAGGGGGCCGTTCGGGTTCTTCAGAGTCGGAAGCTCGCGGCCGCTTGCGGCAGCCGCGACGGAGTTCCGCGCCAGCTCCAGGAGCGTCTTCCGGTCCTCGTCGGAGAGCACGCTCCCAGTCTAGCGCAGGGAGGTTTACTTCTTCGTTGTTTTCGCGGGTTTCACCGCGCTGGTCGGGGCGACCGAGGCGCCCTTGACGACGAAGATTTCGACGCAGCGCGCGACGCCGTTATGTTCGGTGGCCTCCGTGCCGTGACCCTCGACGCTCGCGATCTGGCTCTCGCGCATGCCGTTGCGAAGGAGCTCGCCCATGACCGCGGTCGCGCGGCGGCAGCTCAGCTCCATGTTGGTGTCGGTCTCGAGCTTCTCCTTGGTCTCCTTGCGGGTGATCGGCTTCTTGTCCGCGTGGCCGACGATCTTGCACAGGTTGCTCCGGTTCGCCTCAGCGAACGCCTTGAGGGCCTTCTTGCCGTTGTCCGTGATGTTCCAGCTGCCGAGCTGGAACATCAGGGCGCTGGAAAACTCGACGGCGCCGGTACGCGGATTGACATAGACATCGCCCTTGTCGGCGACGACGCCCGAGTCCTTGAGCGCCTTTCTCAGGCTGTCGGCGAGGTCGCTGTAGAACTTGGCGGACTCGCCGTTGATGTCGTTCTCGGCCTTGAGGCGGTCGTAGGCTTCGCCCTTCAGCCTCAGCTCGGCGTTCTCTTTCTCGAGCGCGCCGTTGTATTCCTTCAGCTGGGCGGTGTCTCGGTCGTA
>Ga0070730_10001355_pt1 | contig 23696 bp, 27 predicted proteins | sample Coa_R1_3_FD_66447 | JGI IMG/M metagenome (GOLD analysis project Ga0070730, IMG submission 66447) | Surface soil microbial communities from Centralia Pennsylvania, which are recovering from an underground coalmine fire - Coalmine... | ecosystem: Environmental > Terrestrial > Soil > Unclassified ... | reverse complement strand
TGATCGCCTGGGCGGCCTGGTGCACGTTCCCTTTGGTGGGCAGCCCGGTGCCCAGGTCCAGGAACTGGCGGATCCCCGCCTGCCCGGCCAGGAACCGGACCGCCCGGCCGAGGAACTTCCGGTTCTCCCGGGCCAGCAAGGGCACCTCGGGAGCATGCTCGGTGAGCTTCAGCGCCGCGATCCGGTCGGCGGCGAAGTTGTCATGTCCGCCTAACCAGTAGTCATACATCCGGGCCGCCGTCGCGACGCTGGGGTCGATCCCCGGGGGCGCTGGGCGATCGTCACTCACCCGCAGGTCTCCTGTTCTTTGGCGCTGTCTGGTGGCCGCTACAGGCCCGAATACCTGCCGCGCTTGATGTCGCGGGCGAACGCCTTCCAGGCACCGGCGGTGAGGGTCAGGTGGCCGCCATCAGGGTCCTTGGAGTCGCGGACAGCGCAGGAACCTGGGGTTTGTGCTACTTCCACGCAGTTGTTGCCGGACCCGCTGTAGCTGGACTTGCGCCACTGGCCGGCGGTGATTTCTGGGATCTGGTGGGTGATCATCGGGTCTCCTTCGCTAGCGCACTGATCATGGCCGTGGATTCTGCCGGGCTGACGGCCTTGCTCAGGACGTGCGCCCACACAAGGCTGAACCGGTCGAGCTCCTCTTTCGATTCCAAGTACACATCACCGAACAGCCCTTCGGCATACGCCACCGGCGGGTCTTCGGGATCGGGGAAGGCCAGGATGACGAAGGCGCCTTCCAGCGCCGCGTGAGTGCCGGCAGTGAATGGCAGCACCTGCATGGTGACGCCGGGCTGGGTGGCCGCCTTCGCTAGCGCGGCGAGCTGCTCTGCCATCACCGCTGCACCGCCGACCGTGCGGCGCAGCGCGGCCTCGTCGAGGACGGCGTGGATCTCTGGCGGGTTATCCCGGCCGAGAATGGCCTGCTGGCGGGCGGTGCGCGCCTGCACCCTGCGTTCGGTTTCGCTGGCGTCCAGCCATGGCGCGGTCGAGCCGATGACGGCGCGGGCGTAGCCCGCGGTCTGGAAGAGCCCCGGCACGATGTGCGAAATCACCTGGATCTTCGCCGCGTCGGATTCCAGGCCCACGTAAGACCCGGTGAACACGTCCTTGTAGGTCGTCCACCAGCCGCGGCGGCGTGAATCCCTGCCCAGCGCGACCAGCGCATCGCGGTCCGGCGAGCGCACATCGTAGAGATCCAGCATGTCTTCCAGGTCGTCGGCGTCGACGCGGGCCTTGCCGTTCTCGATCCGGTAGAGCTTGCTCACGCTGAAGTCGAGCCGCTGTGCTGCCTCGTCAGGGGGCAGGCCAGCACTCTCACGGAGCCGTTTGAGCTCACGCATCAGCCGCCGGCCACGGACTGTCGGGCTGCGGTCCACGTGCCTGCCCCCAATCTCCCGACTTGGTGGGACGCCCGCTACAGCATGAGCCGTGCCCGCGGTTCAGCGCAACTCCTAGCCACGCAGACGGCCAATCTGACAGAAATCCGTTGTGCTGGAAACAGAGATGCTACTTGCGAAAGTGACATCGGTCACGAAATGATGCATGCGAGCGGTAACCGCCCCGTAACTCGTATCCGGAGGGAGGCCGTATGGCGCAGACCACGTCCCGCCCATCCGGGTTACCGCAGCCCCGCGGCCTCATGCTGCGGCTCACGGCATCCGCCACACCGCCCGCGCCCGCGAGCTGCGCCTCCGCGGAAGCCGTCGCTGCTATCGGCAAACACCGTGGTACAGCTGTCCGCACCTTGCGTGAGCACCCCCGGGCCGGCGAAACCTGCGCGCGCTGCCATACCCCCTGGCCGTGCGGCCCGGCGCATCTGGCCGTCTCCGCGCTGTGGACGGGGTGATCATGAGCGGGGCACCGCCGCAGGCGCGGCACGGCGCGAGCCTTTCTAGTCATGACCACCTCATGCGCGCGCTGCCTTCGTGGGCGCGGGCTTTCCCCGGTACACCGCGGCAGACCGGGGCCGCCCGCCGGTTCGTTGCAGGCCTGCTGGAGGGATCCCCGTTCTGCGACGACGCCGTCGTAGTGCTCTCCGAGCTGTTCACCAACGCGGTGCGCCACACTCACTCCGGCAAGCCCGGAGGGCTTGTCATCGTCCAGATCAGCCGGTGGCGGCTCGGTGTGCGGATAGCCGTGACCGATCAGGGATCACCCAGCTGGCCTGTCATCCGCGACCCCGCGTTCAGCGAACTCGCCGAGAGCGGCACCGGCCTGTTCCTGGTGGCCCAGCTCGCCAGCCACCTCGACTGGCACGACGACGCCTCTGGCCGCACGCTGTGCGCCATCCTCGGCAGGCTCCCGCCCGGGCATCACTCTCCGCAGCCCGGCAGCGCTTCCTGCACGTCCCCCCGCTCGCTCAGCCCGGTGTAACCGGCGGCACCAAGTCAGGAGACCCCCTACATGCACCCCGCACTCATCACCTGGGCGGCCGCCGAGCTGTACGTGATCCGCGCCGTAGTGGTCTACTGGCAGCTCCGCACCCATCACATGCCGGGGGAGAGCGCCGAGTTCAGCGTGCAGATAGCCTGCACGCCGGCGCTGCGCCTGTTCGCCCCGGCGCTCCTGCGGGCCCTGCCCGTGATCGCGGAACTCACCTGCATGATCAACGGCCTGCTCTGGGGCCCCGAGCTGCTCACCCGGCCGTGGCGGGCCTGACTACCGCCACCCAGCCCCGATCCCCCGGCACACCAGGCCCGTACGCGCCTGCTGAGCAAGAAACGTGTCACCAGATGCAAACGCGGATGATCTAGGCGGACTGTCGGCTGACTGGGGGGCCTGGGGTCAGGCCCGGTGTCGCCGGTGCCAGGTCCGTAGTTCGTCGTCGGCGGCGCGGTCGGAGTGCTCTAATGGCGGAGTCGGGTATCAGAACTGTCTGAATGCCTCAGCTGATGAGCTGCGACCGGCCCCGCTCTATCTCCTCGCTGATGCTCTTCAAGACCGTCTGGTCGCCAAACCCGCAGGTTGCCGCCACGGGCACGCGCTGGCGCTGGTCGGGCCGCCATGGCCCGCGGGGGCCCTTTGGCCTGGATGATCTTTCCCGCCTGGCGGGCTAAGCGTGCATCACACGGGCTCGTCCTCGCGTAACCCCAGGTCACAAAGCTGCGGCACTGCGCTGTCGGTGCCGCATTGGGGCCCTTGCTACCCGGGCAAACTTCGCGTACTTCGCCCGGCCGATGCAATTCCCGAGGGTTGGCGTACCCGAGCGTGGTCTGGATTTTGCGGTGACCGAGTCGTTTGCGGATGGTTTGCAGGCTGACGCCATCGTTGACGAGTTCGGTGGCATGAGTGTGCCTGAGCTGGTGCAACTCGATGTCGTCGCCCGCAGCGGCGTTGTACTTGGCCCACAACTCCTGCGCTGAGGCATAGCGCAGCGGGCCGCCGATGTGGTTTTTGGTTGCGCGGGACAGTGGGCCGCGCCTGTAGCCGGTGATGCGCAGGTACCGGCGGATCAGCGCGACCAGGGCGGGGTCGTCGAGCAGGATGGTGTGGGACCGGCCGCCTTTGCCGTGCACGGCGACGTGTTCGTCGTCGGGGGTGAGGTCAGATCCTCAACGTGCACGCCCAGCGCTTCGGACGCGCGTACCCCGGTGCGGGCGATCAGGGTGAACAACACCCGGTCGCGCAGGTTGCGCTTGGGGATCACGGCGAGGATCCGGTCGACGCGGGCAGGGTCAACGCCCCGCGGCCGGGCTTCGGGTACCTTGACGCGGTCTATGAGCGCGATCGGGTTGGACTCGATCATGCCGTGCGATGTGACCAGTGCAGGAACGCGGCCACCGCTGCCTGTTTACGCGCCTGGGTTGCCAGGGCCCGGCCGCTGATCGCGGTGAAGTACCGCCGCAGCACGGCCACGTCGACCTGGCCGACGTCGCCGGGATGGTGCTGGGTGAACTCGGCCAGGTCGCTGCGGTAGCCGCGCAGGGTGTGCGGCGAGCGGCCGGCCGCGCGCAGGTCGTCCAGGAAGTCCCGGACCGGGCCGGCGAGCGGGTGCCCGTCGGCCAGCTCGGCGCGGGCCGGGCTCACCGGGCGGGCTCCGGATCCGCGGGCAGCTCGGGGTCCAGGTAGAGGGAGAAGCCATCGCCGGAACGGCACCAGGGGGACAAATTGTCCCTGTGCGCGTACTGCCGAGCGTATGGAGGAACTAGCTGGCCTTACCCCCGGGGCAGCGGATCCAGTTTCTTCGCCTACACCAGAAGCCACAACTATTCAGCCGAGATAGGGTTCCCTGCGCTTCTCGAAGAAGTGCCGCAGCCGCAGCCGCTGAGTTTGATGCATGGGAAGTCTGTCCAGTTCGGCTTGGTCAACGAACCGTATTTCAATGGACTCGTCGCTGATCGCGAGTTTGCCGCCAGTGACCCGCGCCGTGTAGCAGACGTTGAACTGACGCCGTACCTCACCATCGCTATAAGCGATGATGTGCAGAGGGTCGGTATAAGTGCCGACCAGGCCGGTTACCTCGATCTCGTACCCGCTCTCTTCCTTGACTTCGCGGACCACCGAGGCAACCAGGGACTCGTCAAGCTCCATGGCACCGCCTGGCAGCGCCCAGTTCCCGGAGTCCGCGCGCCGCTGCATCAGTACACGCCCCTGGCTGTCCAGCACTACAGCGGATGTCGCCACGACCAGCGAGTTGGGCGTAGGCGCTCCTGGGTCGTCGTAGTACTCCCAGCGCACCAGAATCTCACTCCATCTTCGCCGGCCAAGACAGCCGCCACACGTCCTCGAAGCTTTCCGCGTAACCGTCGAAAAGGCCGCCTCCTGCCGCGCGCGACAAATGCAGCGTCGGCGTAGCGTAGGCGTTGATACCAAACCGATGCGAGTTGACGACCATATGGTCATCGCCTCTATAAATCGAGTTATACAGAGTCGTATCGTGCTGATGGACCTCCACGCCAGGGAAACCGATCAGCGGCGCGTAATACATAAGGGCTTGCTGGCAACGCGACGCTATCCCATGCCCGTACTTCTCCTCCTGCCCGCGCCTTGCTACCGCCTCGCAGCCCGGATCACCGAGCAGGACACGCACACGGCAGCCAGACTTAGCCTTAGCCCGCAGCAGCGGATTGAAGTCGGGCCAAAGCTCATGAACGAACACAGCCGCATACACCAGAACCCCGATCTCGTGCGTCGCCTGCTCGAAGAGAGCCCGCCAGATCCCTAACGGGGCATCAGCCCGCGACGTGTAGACCGCCACGAGATCAGGGTGCATGCCATGCTGCCGACGCCCTTGCTCGATATCTGGCCACAAGTACGAGATATCCTCACGGAGCGCGACCGCCGCGCGCTTGGCGTTCATGCGATGCGGCGTGCGACCCTGGCTAACCCATCGCTCGCACGTCTTCGGATCGACCCCTGCCGCCTCGCCCAACTCGCCTATGGTCAGGCCCGCGTTGAGCATCGCGGCGCGCAGTCGCTCGTTTGAGGCCATAGGGACGTTATACACCATCAGGACGTCCCTAAAGCGTCCCTATCTGCGGTTCCACTGTCCCAGACGCCGCCGTTCTACTAGTCGCCATGCCCGCCGAATGCTCCTCGTGTCGCCAGCTCAACCACCGGGCCCCCATCGCTAGCCCACGAGATCGACGTCCTAGCCGAGCAACTAGGGGTGGTCATCCTCCACAGTAATTCTTCCACCGCGCACAGTGGTCACGGTCGTAATCCAAGCCACCTCAGGAAGAGACACCGATGACGGACAGGCTTGACTCCGCCGCCGATCCCGCACCGACGGCCGGAGCCACTGCTGCACACGAATGGATGCCTGGGTTCCCGCTGGGTGACAGCGGTTCCGATGGCCGTTTCGACACAACCGCGCCGCACCCGGCCCGGGTCTACGCGTACTGGCTGGGCGGCAAGGACTGCTACGAAGCCGACCGCACGGCGGCCGAGGAAGTGGTCCGGTTGCGCCCCCAAGTGGTGGCCAGCGCACGGGCCAATCGGGCGTTTTTGGCCCGGCTGGTGCGGTACCTGGCCGACGATTGCGGCGTGCGGCAGTTTTTGGACATCGGCACGGGCCTGCCCGCCCCGGACAGCACCCACCAGGTCGCCCAGCAGGTGGACCCGGCCTGCCGGATCGTCTACGTCGATAACGACCCCGTCGTGCTGAGCCATGCTCGCGCGCTGCTGAACAGCACGCCACCAGGATCGTGTGGCTACGTTGACGCTGACCTGCGCGACACCGGCACCATTCTCACCGGGGCGGCCGGTACCTTAGACCTCGCCCGGCCCGTGGCCGTTTTGCTGCTTGCGGTCCTGCATTTTCTCACTGACGCCGACGATCCCGCCAAGGTGGTGGCCGCGCTGGCGGCCGGGCTCGCACCGGGCAGTTTTCTCGCCCTGTCGCACCTGACCGCTGATCTCGCCCCCGAGCAGGTCACCGCCGCCGCCCAGGCGTACAACACCTTGGCCCCGGTGCCGGTCACCCCCCGCACCCACGCTCAGGTCACGGGGCTGTTCGGCGGGCTGCGCCTGGTCGCGCCCGGGGTGGTCACGGTCAGCGAATGGCGGCCCGGCCACGCGGGCGAGGTCACCGCGCCCGCCGACCTGTACGGCGGGCTGGCCACCATCGCGGCAGGCGGGCGATGACCGCCCCCGCCGCACCCGGCGTCCCGGCGACCGTGGCGGCGCTGGAACGGCTGGCCGCCGCGATCAGCCCCGGCGAGTTCGCGATCACCTTGACCACCGGGACCGGCCGGCGTCCCCGCCTGACGGTCTGCTCCCGGTCCGGCTCAGCGGCCGAAGACGTGTACGCCGATGGCAACGGCTGGTTTTGGTGGCCGTGGGCCGAGCGGATCGCGGGCACCGCCGATCCGCTGACCGCCGCGTACCGGGTGAGCGCCGCGCTGCGCGGGCCCGCCCCGGCGGGGGGCCGGCGGTGACCGGGGATCAGGCGGGGGAGCCGACGCTGGCCGAGGTGCAGGAGCAGTTCCCCGGGTGGCGCTGTACCGAGGGCCCGAACCGGTTGTTCTACGCCCGGCATGAGGCCACCGGTACCCGGGTGGCCGGTGAGGATCCGCTGGACCTGCGCGATCAGATCAGGGGCGCTGCTGCGCGCCTGGACTGGGGCATGCCGGTCCCCGGCCAGGCCGCTCCCCCTCCTGGTGCTGGCGGGGGCGGGGGGCGGTGAGCCCGGTCCTGGCCGGGACCGGGCGGGTGGCGGATGACTTGTGGCTGCTGGCGCACGATGATGTGACCGGCCGGGCTTTTGTGCAGCCGCGCCCGCTGGGCCTGGGCCTGGCCGCCGGCCTGCTGGCCGAACTGGTCCTGACCGGCAGCCTCAGCCTGGCCGGGGAACAGTTCAGGGTGACCGCTGGCCGCTGGCCCCCCGCCGATGACCTGGCGGCGCGGGTGCTGGGGCTGGTGGCCGGGGAGCGGGAGCAGCACCCGGTCCGTGATTGGCTGGCCTACCTGGCCCGCACCGCACCCGAGGACGTGGCCGCCCGGCTGGCCGCCTGCGGGTATCTGGCCCGCGCGGGCGGCTGGGTGCCGTGGCGTGGTGGCCGGTGGGTGCCGGCAGACCGGGACAGCGCGTTCGCGCCCCTGTTGCGGGCGCGGGCCGTGCTGGATGCGGGCCGGCCGCTAACCGCTGAGGGTGTGGTGCTGGCGGGCCTGGGCGAGGCGTGCGGGCTGGGGTTCCGCCTGGCCGCCTACGCGCCCAAGCCAGCCCGGCCCCTGGATGCGGCGGTCGCCCTGCTTGATCTCGGGTTGCGTGACCTGATCGCCTGCACGAAGGCGGCGGTCAGCAGCGCCGTGCTGGCTCACCGCGCATGACCTTGTTCCCTCCCCTGGTTAAGCCGTAGTTGCTGTAGCTCTCGGTAAGGATTGCGGTCCTGACGTGCCGGAAGGTGACGGTTGCGGTCATTGAGTGTAGCCACGAAATTAGCGTGTCGATCCCGCGCCTCCGTGACATCGCTGGCTATAGTTGCCGCTATGGCAGGCCGTGGTGGTGCGATGCACGTAGCCCGGAACAGGCGGACGTATGTGGCCAGGTCCGGCGAGCGGCGAGTGTATGAGTCGGTGCTGGTGCGGCGCACGTACCGAGACGGCGGCAAGGTGAAGCACGAGACGCTGGCGAACTTGTCGGCGCTGCCGGAGGAGGCCGTGGCCGCGATCGAGGCTACGCTGCGGGGCCAGCGGCTGGTGCCGGCCACCGATGCGGTCACGATCGCTGGCTCGCTGCCGCACGGGCACGTTGCCGCCGTGCACGCGATGGCGGTGAAGCTGGGCCTGCCCGCCTTGCTGGGCCCTGACTGCCGGGAGCGCGACCTGGCGCTGGCGCTGACCGTCTCCCGGGTGGTGGCCCCGGCATCCAAGCTGTCCACGCTGACCTGGTGGGCGGACACCACCCTGGGCGCCGACCTGGGCGCCGCATCCACCGGCGAGATCTACGCGGCGATGGACTGGCTGGAAGACAGGCAGGACAGCATCGAGAAGCGGCTCGCAGCCCGGCACTTGAGCCCGGAGGCGAACCCGGCGCGGATGGCGCTGTTCGACCTGTCCAGCTCATGGGTGGAAGGCACGCGCTGCCCGCTGGCCGCCCGCGGCTACTCCCGCGACGGCAAGAAAGGCAAGCTGCAGATCGAGTACGGGCTGCTCACCGACCCGGCGGGCCGGCCGGTCGCGGTCCGGGTCTTTCCCGGCAACACCGGCGACCCGGCCGCCTTCACCGAGATCGTCCAGGTCATCCGGGGCAAGTTCGGCCTGGCGAAGATGGTCATGGTCGGGGACCGCGGCATGATCACCTCAGCCCGGATCGAGGCCCTCAACCAGCTGGAGGACGGGACGGCCCGGCCGGACGCCTACGGGTGGATCACCGCGCTGCGCGCCCCCGCCATCCGCAAGCTCATGGCCGAGGACGGCCCGCTGCAGATGTCACTGTTCGACCAGCAGAACCTGGCCGAGATCACCAGCCCGGACTACCCCGGGGAGCGGCTGGTTGCCTGCCGCAACCCCGCCCTGGCCGCGGACCGCGCCCGCACCCGCGGCGAGCTGCTGGCCGCCACCGAGAAGCTGCTGGCGCCCATCATCACCCGCGTCGCCGCCGGCAGGCTCACCAGCGCCGGCGCCATCGGCGTCGAGGTCGGCAAGGTGATCAGCAAGTACAAGACCAGCAAGCACTTCGACATCACGATCACCGATACCAGCCTGACCGTCGAGCGCAAGCAAGCCCAGATCGACGCCGAAGCCGCCCTGGACGGGTTCTACGTGCTGCGCACCCCCGTCTCCGCCGCCGAACTCGGCAGCCCGGCCGTGGTCACCTCCTACAAGAACCTCAAATACGTCGAGCGCGACTTCCGCCACATCAAGGCCGATGACCTGGACCTGCGCCCGGTCTTCCACCGGCTCGAAGAGCGCGTCAAGGCCCACGTGCTGATCTGCATGCTCGGCTGCTACCTAACCTGGCACTTGCGCCGCGCCTGGGCGCCGCTGACCTTCACCGACGAGACCCCGCCCACCCCCGCCGACCCCGTGCTCCCGGCCACCCGATCGGCCCGCGCGGCCGCCAAGGCATCCCGCCAGCACGACGAATACGGCCGCCCCTACCGCAGCTTCCGCGGTCTGCTCGACCACCTGGGCACCCTGTCCCGCAACCAGGTCCGCTTCGCCGGCACCCGCGCAGTCGTGCCCATGCTGGCCGAGCCGACCAGCACCCAGCGCGAGGCGTTCGACCTCATCGGCGCCCCCATCCCGGTCGCCTTCAAGTAGCCAGAACATCCAGCCACCCCCGGCGGCAAAATCGCACGTCAAGCCCGGAAACCCCTACCCAACGGGGCGCAACTTCGGGTTAAGGAGTGATGTTGATGTCTCGGATCCATGCCGCAAGCAAGCCCGTGAGCGTGTCCCGGGCGCTGGCCCAAGACCGGCTCGGCGTCCCGGCCGTGCTGTTCTTCGTGCTGGCCGGGGTCGCCCCGCTGACGGTGGCGGCCGGGGTGATCCCGACTGCTTATGCGACGACTGGGTTAACCGGGATCCCGGCCGCGTTCCTGGTTATCGCGGTGATCTTGGCCCTGTTCGCCACCGGGTATGTGGCCATGACGAGGTACATCACCAATTCGGGTGCCTTTTATGCGTTCATTTCCCGGGGCCTGGGCCGTGTCCCCGGGGTGGCCGCAGCCCTGGTCGCGCTGCTATCTTACACGCTTTTGCAGGTGGGGCTTTATGGAGCGTTCGGGCCGAATGCGGCCAGCCTGGCCGCCGCCCATTTGGGTGTGCATGCGGCGTGGTGGGCGTGGGCACTAGGCGCGTGGGCCGTCATCACGGTGCTGGGCCTGTTGCGGGTGGACATCACCGGCCGGGTCCTGGGTGTCCTGCTGACCGCCGAAGTGGCAGTGATCGTGGGTGAGACCGTGGCCGGACTAGCGCGGCCGGCGGGCGGGCACCTGAGCTTCGCCACGTTGTCCCCGGCCGCGCTGGGCTCGGCCGGGTTCGGCACGTTCGGGGTGCTGGCCGTGGTCGCCGTGCTCGGGTATGTCGGCTTCGAGCAGGCCCCGGTGCTGGCCGAGGAAGCGAAGCATCCAAAGCGGACGATCCCCGTGGCGACCTACGCCGCGCTCGGCGCCATCGCGGTCGTCTACGCCGGGGCGGCGTGGGCGATGGCCGCCCACGCCGGGGACACTCACGTCGTCGCCACAGCCGGGCAGGAAGGCCCCGGGCTGCTGTTCACCCTCGGCGGCACTGTATTGTCTCAAACCGCGCAGATACTGTTCTTGACCTCACTGTTCGCCGCCGCCCTGGCATTCCACAACACCTGCTGGCGATACATGTTTGCCCTGGGCCGTGAGGGAGTGCTCCCCGCCGCCCTGGGCCGTACCGGGGGGAACAACATCCCGAAAACAGCGTCGCTGGTGCAAAGCCTGACCGGGCTGGTTACCATTACCGTGTATGCGCTGGCCGGGTGGCAGCCCATGACCTTCATGTTCTTCTGGCTCGGCACGACCGGCGGGTTTGGCATTCTGCTGCTATTGGCGGTGACCGCTGTCGCGGTGATCGTATTCTTCGGCCGCGACCCGCGCGGCGAGCCTGCCTGGGTGCGCATGACCGCGCCCGCGCTCGCCGCCACCCTGCTGGCCGGCATTATCGTGCTCGCGGTGTGGCATTACAACATCCTGCTTGGCGTCCGGGCCGGTGCGGTCGCCGCGTGGGCACTGCCCGCCGGCTACGCCGCCGTGGCCACTATCGGGGCCGGGTGGGGGCTGGTGCTGCGGGCCCGCCGCCCCGGGGTTTACGACACCATCGGGCTCGGCGCCCACGCCGTGACCGGGCGGTACGCCCCCGCCGCCGGGGATGCCCGCTGATGTGGCAGGTGATCCCGGCCAGCCCGGCGGATGCGGGCCCGCTCAGCCATGTGATCGCCGAAGCGTTCCATGACCTGCCCCCGGCCCGGTGGCTGATCAGTGACCCCCGTGCGCGCCGGGACATTTTCCCGGCTTATTTCCGCATTTTCGTTGACCATGCGCTGACCGCCGGGGTGGTGCACACCACCCCCGACCGTGCGGGCGTGGCGCTGTGGCTGCCGGTGAGCGCGGATGGCCCTGGCCCGCCGGGGGACGGGTACCCGGCCCGGCTGGCCGAGGTCACCGGCCCGTGGGCGGGGCGGTTCACCGCGTTTGATGCGGCACTGGGCCGCCGCCACCCCGCCGGGACCGCGCATCACCACCTGGCGATGCTCGCCGTCCGGCCCGCCGCCCAGGGCCACGGCATCGGCACCGCCCTGCTGCACGCCTGCCACGCCACCTTGGATGCAGCCGGCATTCCGGCGCACCTGGAAGCCTCCGCCGAGCGCAACCGTGCCCTGTACGCCCGCCACGGTTACACCGACAGCGGGCTGCCGTTCCGCCTGCCAGACGGCGGGCCAGCGATGTGGCCCATGTGGCGGCCCGCCTGCCCGCCCGGCCAGCCGGACCGGGGCGGGTAATCCCAGGGCTCCCGCGCGGCCGGCCAGGGCTGCGGGTGTCTGTGCTCCGGATTGCTCCCCGAGTGCTCCTGCCGTGCCCTCTACCTGCAGACACATGACGCCAGTTGACTGGCAGCCGCTACCCCGCAAGATCGCGAGCCTGGGCGCGGCGGGCGGCGGCTCCTCACAGCCTTCGCGGGCCCGGCGAAGCTGACCGCAGGCCAAAAACCTGATGCGAGAGGTTCCTAGCCGATGGAATTTCAAAGACCGCCGTTCAGCCTCGACGAATGTCAGGTGCAGACTATAAGCCTCGTGGTTGATGTCATTGACAATTGCAATCACGCCTGCATTTACTGCCACCCTATGGAGAACGGGCAATGGGGAGGAGTCCTGCTGTCTGCCGGTCAGGTAGGCAATATCCTCCGGGCAAGCGACGATGCTGGCGTCCTTGAGGTACTCCTCAGTGGCGGAGAGATCACCATGCACCCGGAGTTCGGCGCCATCATGGACCGCACTCGGGATCTCGAGCACACGGCGGCGGCCATGGTAACCAATGCGACACTGATAAGCCCAGGGGTGGTGAGGGCCATACGCGGCTCCGGAATCACGCGGGTCTGCGCGAGCCTGGACGGGCCTGACGCGACAATGCATGACCATAGAAGGGGGCGCGGCAAGTTCACAAAGGCCCTGGAAGGCCTTCATGCCCTCCAGGAAGCCGGGAAGCCTGTCACCGTGATATCTGTCCTGGACAGGCGCACCTATCCGAGAATCCTGGAACTGAGCTGGATGCTCGCCGAGCAGGGCCTCGCCGTCCAGCACCACATGTGTGCGCCCTCCTATTCCGGCTCGGCACGCCGCAGTTATGGCGAGTACGCGCTGGCACTGCCTGACTATCACGGCGTTCAGGCGCTCGTGGACGGCTCATACCAGGACCTCTTGGATGCGGGACTCTATGTCACGTTCAACTCGTTCTGGCCAGCCACCGGTGAGCACGGGGCATCGGAGCAGCCGCGGACATTGACGCTCGGCCAGGCCCGCGAGCGCACCAAGGACCTCTATGCGATCGTGCGTCCCAACGGCGATGTGCGCACGGCCGCCGCGGCCTGGGGCCGTGAAACAGTAGGAGATGCCGTCGTCGGCAACCTGGCACAGGAAGCTGCCGCTGCCCTGCTGGCGCGTGCCGACGCCGCGTACCGGGGCGGGAAAATTCGCCAGCTCACCCGCGAGGCAGAGGCAGGCAGCAAGTTCCACGTGGGCCGCCATGCCGGAGGGCCGGCTGCTGATGCTCTTCTGTCCATGAGGGACACGCCGTTTGAGGAACTCGACCTGCCGGTGCCCACGCAGCCGGTTCGCCCGCTTAGCGAGCTTGACCTGCTCGCCAACCCGTTCGGCGACATGGACATGGCGAACCTGGCACGGCAGATAGCGGCATCCCCTGGGCAATGGCGGCTCGTCAGCCATGCGAGCGGGGTCGATGTGGTCTTCAACCGGGCGACATCCCACGTCACCCTGCTGAAGCCGGGAGAGGCGGCCGCGCTGATCCGTGAATGTCAGCTTCAGATGGGAGGCCGTGTGGCGTGATCAAGGTATACGTTGCAGGCTCTTCGGGTGAATGCGCGGAGCTGCCGACACGCATCTCGGGAGCTTCCGACGTGGAGGAGCTCTACGCCCGGCACTCTGAGAGGTTTCCCCGGTTAAGGGAAATCGCCGGCCGCGCCGCAGGCCAGGATGCTGAGCCCGAGGCTGTCGTTGAGTTCATTGGCCAGACCTACAGGGTTGCCGACCCGTCGCTTGACACGATCCCCCCGCAGACGGATACCGGCTATGACTTGTGGTGCCCGCGAGATCGCGAAGGAGGCACGAAACACTGGGATCGCGTGCCTCTCAACGCCATGATCGGTACCGGGTATTTCAACTGCCTGTACGGTACAGCCCTGACAGCCCGCGCATTCAGTGAAACAGGATGCGGGTTTTCGCTGCTGATATGCCCTGCCGTGCCCACGCATCCATATATCCAGCTAGCGGGCCGGCCTGGCCCTCTCTTCTCGTTTCATCACGACGGGCTCCGGCGCTACCAGGGGCAAGTTGAGATCAAGAACCGCCGCTATACCCCAGACATGCTGCTACCAATCTCTGACTATGGGGAGCGAGATGGGATTTACGGCCTGTCCATAGCTGAGCACTTCCTGATACCCACCAGACTGGTGCCCATGGCTGATAATGCCCGGCGGGCTATCGAGGCCTTCGGGGGCCTAGCCGCGGGCTTGGGTGGCTATCCACTGCTTGAGCCCATAGCGACGCTAATCACCCGGTCCATTATCCCCCGGCTTCACTCCGGCCCGATCCCCTTTGCGAGGACGGTAGAAGATGACATCGAGGCGATGACACCATAACCGTCCTTCCTGCTTGAGCAGCGAGAGCGCCAGTGCAGGCTCCCGCTGCACCCCGAGGCGGCAATCCGTTCCTTCGAGGAGAGAACTGGCCTTATGTGGGTCCTGGGTATTAATTGGCGATTCCACGATGCCTCAGCGGCGCTTGTCGATGGGGACGGGAGGCTGTTCGCGCTCGCCGAGGAGGAGCGCTACAGCCGTGTCAAGCATGCGTGGAACACACTGCCCCGCGAAGCGGTCGCGTTCTGCCTGCGAACAGGGGGCATCACCTGGCGGGAGGTCGATGTGGTGGCAATCGGCTGGGACCTGCGCCTGATGGGTCCCTGGTCGGATGCCGACACCGGCGAACTCTATGCGGAGATTTTCGGCCCGGGCGCGGCTGGCCGTGAGGCGCCCCGCCTTGAGTTCGTCGAGCACCATCTCGCTCACGCGTGCTCGGCGTTCTACGCCTCGGGGTTCCCCGAGGCAGGGGTGCTTGTCGCGGACGGTACCGGCGAGTCCGCGGCTACGTCCATTTTCGCTGCCCAGCATGGTGCCGGGCTGACGCTGCGGCGCCGCTGGCCTCGCAAATACTCTCTCGGCACGATGTATGAGGCAGCGACCCGTCTGCTCGGGTTCGGCGGGCTTGAGGCGGGCAAGACGATGGGACTGGCGCCCTACGGGATTGCTGACGATCACGTGGTATTGCCCTTCGGGGACGAGGTCAGCACCGGCCCATGGGGCAACAAGATGCTCTGTGACCTGCCCCCCGACCCGTCCAACCCGCAGATGAGAGAGGCGTGGACACGCTATCTGGCCGACAGGTTCGGCGCAGTCACCAGACCCCCAGGCGAACTTGACCAAGACCCGATAGCAGTGCGCATCGCGGCGAGCGTACAGCGCACGGTCGAAGAGGCGATGCGTGCCCTGTATGCGGAGACAGTCTGCCTGTCCGGATCGCCCAACATCTGCCTCGCGGGTGGTGTCGCGCTCAACTGCGTCAGCAACGGCCGGCTGCCAGAGCCCCTGTACATCCCCCCGTTCCCGCATGACGCAGGAGTATCCCTGGGCGCCGCCTGGGCGATCGCGCCACCCGCCTGCCCCGTGCCGCTCCAATCGCCTTACCTGGGCGGCACGCTGGACGCCGGCCCGCAGGCTGATCAGGCACGAGCTGACGGCATGCACGTGGAGCCGTTCGTTCCCGAGGTAGCCGCCGAACTCCTGCTCCACGGTGCCATCGGGGCGGTGGCCGAGGGGCGGGCAGAGGCCGGCCCCAGAGCGCTCGGGCACCGGTCCATCATTGCGATTCCCCGCCCAGCGGGCGTTCGTGACCGTATCAACGTGCTCAAAGGCCGTGAGCCCTGGCGCCCGCTCGCACCGGTTACCTTTCCCGATTATGCGCCGCGGCTGTGGCCCGGCCAGGGGAGCCGGGCTCTCTACATGGTGGGCGCAGCGACGGTGTCCGCGCACGGCCAACAGGTCATGCCCGCGGTAACCCACGTGGACGCCACCACCCGGCCACAGGTCTTGCCATCCGGCGCAGCACCCGCAGTGGAGAGCATCCTCAGGCAACTGCAGCAGGCCGGCTTGCCACCGGTGCTGGTGAATACCTCGCTCAACGGCCGGGGCGAACCGATCATCGACTCGGCCGCCCAGGCGGTCGATACCCTCAAGGGTCTCAGCCTGGACTTCCTCATACTGGGCCAGCACCTCATCCGCCCGCCCCGCTGACCCAGCGCGAGCTCGCTGACTGGGCCGCCAGGCGGCGCTGGCGGGGCAAATGGCGAGACCGACGACGGGCACGCCGTAATTGACGTCACGGCCCCCGCAGATCCTCCCCTCAACGCCCGGGCAGAGCGGAAAGCCAGCTAGCATCCTCAGCATCCTTGCCGGGCCGGTGGAGGGGGTGCCAGGTCGTTGCCGCGTATCGGGGTCGTCATCGTGACGATGGGGACTCGCCCGCACGAGCTGAACGCACTGCTGGAGTCGGTAGCGCGGCAGAGCCTGCCGGCGGCCCGTGTCGTGGTTGTTGGCAATGGGACACCGCTGGCCGGCGTGCCGGAGTGGGTGACCAGGGTCCCGCTGGAGGAGAACCTGGGATGCCCCGGTGGGCGCAATGCCGGGCTGAAGCTGCTGCTGGAACCGGGCGGCACTGACGTGATCGTCGAGCTGGATGATGATGGGCTGCTGATCGCTGACGACGTGTTCGCGCGATTGCAGCGGCTCTACGCGGCCGACCCAGCCCTGGGGATCGTGTCCTTCCGGATCGCGGACGAGCAGGGGCAGACACTGCGGCGGCACGTGCCCCGGCTCCGGGCGGGTGATCCGCTGCGACGCGGACCGGTGACGCTGTTCCTGGGCGGCGGGCACGCCCTGTCGGCACCGATGCTGCGGCAGATCGGCGACTGGCCGGGGCACTTCTTCTTCGAGCACGAGGAGACTGACCTGGCGTGGCGGGCGCTGGATGCCGGTTGGGACATCCTGTACGAGCCGGATCTGGTGCTGCAACATCCCAGGACGCCGCCCGACCGGCATGCGGCGCACTACCGGCTGACAGCGCGGAACCGGGTGTGGCTGGCCCGCCGGCGGCTGCCCGCCGTGCTGGTGCCCGCGTACCTGGGGGTGTGGATCGCGATCACCCTGGCCCGGACGCGCTCGGCCGCCGCCTTGCGGGTGTGGGCCGCCGGGTTCTGGGAGGGCATCCGCACCCCATGCGGGCCACGCCAGCCGATGAAATGGCGGACCGTGTGGCGAATGACCAGGCTCGGGCGACCGCCCGTGATCTGAACCCGATCCCGCTGTTGCGTACCCCAACTCGACGACTGTTGCGCATCCCTATATCTGTTGCGCTTCCCTATATAGAGTTCATTCATGGCTCTCCGCATGACCATTCAGACGCTGCTCGTCCTGCAGGCCCTACTGCGGAATCCCAGCGGGGAACTCTACGGCCTAGAACTCTCAGAAGAGACCGGGCTGCTGCCCGGAACGGCGTACCCGATCCTGCTCCGCCTGGAGAACGAGGGATGGCTGGCCAGCAGGTGGGAGGATATCGACCCCCACATCGAGAAGCGGGCTGCCCGCCATTACTACCGGCTCACCCTCGACGGGACTGCGCAGGCAATTGCGGCTTGCGCAGGCGCTCGGCGCCCCAACCGAACGGCGCTTCGCGGTCTCGCAGGAATGAAAGAAACGTGTCACCAGCTCCGCGACAGCGGCCGCCCTCGAGGAGGCCATGCAGCGGCTCCTAGAAGGCCGCCCCACCCGTACCGACGGGGCGCTCACCATCGCCAACCTCGCCAGGAAGGCAGGCGTCTCCCGCGCGACGGCCAACCGGGCCACCGACATCCTCGCCTGTTTCCGCGCACACGTCGGCCAGGCCGACGGCGAGAACCTGCCCGCCACCCTGCGGGGCAAGATCAGGGACCTCACCGCGCAGGTCGCCGAGCTCAGGAGATACGAGCACCAGGAGATCACCGACCTCCACGCCACCGTCAGCACCCTGGCCCAGCACGTCCAGGCGCTCACCCTGGAAAACCAGGCACTGCGAGACGCCCTCGAGCGCGGCGCCGGCGTCGCGCGGATTAAGGTCACCTTAGCGGCTAAAACCCAGCCAGATGGCGAGGGAGGAGAATGAACGAGGAACCGGTCATCCGGACAGTATCAACTTCGGCATCAACGGCGGACGTATCGGACGTCGTCCTACGAACCGGTGACCGGCGGCGGCTTGTCTTCCGCGCCACGCTTGTCCAAAATCCTTACAACGCGGCCGCTTCGGTGCGAGGAACACTCGTCTACCAGGCAAAGCGAGTTGCCGACGAGTGGGCCGACATTGACAGCCTCAACCTCACAAGTATGAGAGCCGACGAGTGGACCAAGATCGAGCTCAAGTCGGAAGAGGTGCTCAAGCTGTACCGGGCGGTAAGCAGCCTGTACGGATACATGCGCGAGAGGGGTATCACCTACGGCGAGCAAGAACTCGTGCCCATAGAGAAGGGCGAGGTTGTCCGCCAGGTCCTGGCTCTGCTGGAAGGCGAGGACAGTTCGGAACTTGTGAAGGCCTTCCTCGATTGGGCCTCCGACCAGAGCACAAGAACACTGGCCACTTCCCTGGGCGATACCGACGCCGACAGCCTGGTCAACTTCAACGCGGCCGTCACCATCGCGCGGATGCGTCATTTCATTTCGGTCGCCAAGGAGGCGCTCAGAAGCAGCGACGAAGACGAGTGGCAGCAGCTACTAAAGAACCATAGCTGGGTTATCTCGCAGATCTACGCCCAGCCTGTCGTGCTCATCAAGGACCAGGCTTACGTCGGCGGCAAGAGCATCCGCAATACTGGCGGCAGCGTTATCGACTACCTCTACGCCAACAACCTGAGCGGCAACGTGCTGATGGTCGAGATCAAGACACCGGCCGCCGCCCTGCTGCGGTCCTACAGGGGAAACGTCATGGCGCCCGCGCCCGACCTCAGCGGCGGCGTCCAGCAGCTGCTTCAGGCACGGCACAGCTTCGAAGAAGAGTACCGGCAGCTCGTCGAGCGCAGCGGCGAAGACCTGCATGCCGTCTCCCCACGTTGCCTGCTCATCGCCGGAACCCTCACCAGCCTCGGCGACGACACTGCGCGGCGCAGCTTCGAGTTGTTCCGCAACAACAACCGCCAGGTCGAGATCATCACCTTCGACGAGCTGATCGGAAAGGCCGAGCAGCTGGTACAACTGCTCGAAGGGCCGAGCTGATCGCAGCAGGTGCCGGGCAGACGAAGCCCCTGCCTGCACCGCCAACGGCCCACCCTCCCTGCTCTTTCCGGGAGCGCCGGTCAACCATGCAGCCTCCCGCCAGCCACACAGACCACCCGGTTAGGCGCGGCTCGGACGGCCAGGCTAGCAACCGGGATTGTCGACCAGAACGGCGGCACTGCGCGCGCCATTCCCCTGTTTCGGCCATGCTCCGTGACCACATCGCGATCTCCGACCGTATCGTTGGGCCGGGTCGTCTCGAGCTCGCGGGCGCCCGCACGGCGGCCAATTGAGGATGGCTGCCGCTCTGCTCTGCGGCTGTGGTCAAACTTTCCGGCCAGCCATCGCCCAGGTCCAGCCCGGCTGCCCCCTGGTCCACCCGAATCGGAACCGTCAGGTCGGCCCACAGGACGCTGTAGGACCAGAGCCGCCCCGCCGCCCTCACCCAGGACGCCCTCCGCCAAGCCAACGTCGTCCACGGGCTATATGGAAGCACCCGGCTACCCAGTGCGTTAGGTGCTTCACCCGAAATGGTGACAACTGCTCTGACAACTCGCGGCTAGTGACAACAATCTTGGCCAGCTTGTGACAGATATCTTGGCCAAACGGACCACGGGGTCCTGCTCAGCGCCCTGCTCTGGTGACACTTATCGTGTCTTGGCACAGGGGTCTGATCTGGTCACGGCCGTGCGAAGAGCGTCTCAGAAGGGATCGCTGATCGACCTTCCGCGGAACCGGCGCACTCAGCTCGGCGGCCGGAGATCCGGAGGGAACTCGCCGTTCTTCGAATAGTTCTCGAGCGCGCGTGTTCGCTGCTCGGAGGTGAGGCTGTCTAGCCACTGGCTGAAGCGGGCGCCACGTTCCCTCGACCGGTTGGCCGCACCCTCGACCTCGTCGCTGGGCGGAGGACGCCAACCAGCGTCGAGGAGCGAAGCCACAACGCGGCGCCCAATGACGAGCTTGTCCGTCGGTCCGAACCCTGGGAAGCTGTTGGGATTCTCCCCGCGTCCTCTGAGAACGTCGTCGCGCACCTCAATCATCGTGGCGATGCGCTCGACCGCGACATCGATCGGGTCCCCGCCGTGCGCGTAAGCGGCCGCTGCCAGAGGGTCAATGTCGTCGCCCATGACCGACATACAAACACCCGCCTTCCCCGCTGACCACCCCGCCCGCCGCTGACCGGCCTGCGGGCGAGCCCTGGCCCATGCTGGCAATGGACCCGCCCGAGGAGTTGGCCAAGCTGCGATCGGTGGACAGGGGAGGTCAGCTGCATTCGGCTTGTTGTGTGATCACTGCTGCCTGGCGCGATGGCAGCAGCTCAAACTTGGCCACGTCGGGCAGGGGCCGGTTGTCGGCTGCCAGGCTGCGCGCGGCGAGTTCGGGGACGTATTTGTAGATCGTTGCCCGGCTGGCGCCGAGCAGGCGGGCGATCGCGGAGACGGTGTTTTCGGGGCGGGCTAGCAGGTCGCGGGCGTGCTGGATCTGCTCGGCGGTCATGGCGGGGGGCCGCCCGAGGCGCACTCCGCGGGCGCGGGCAGCGTCCAGGCCCTCGCGGGTGCCTTCGACGATTAGTTCCCGGAACTCGGCGAGCGCGGCGAAGACGTCGAAGATCAGTCGGCCGCCGGGTGTGGTGGTGTCGAGTGCCTCGTGCAGGCTTCCGCCTGGCCAGATCGGGCCTTCTGCCCCATCGGGGGCATTCCTCGCGGCCGCCACGCGCCCCTTGCGGCGCCGGGCCCGGCGCCCGCTCGGCGTCACCATTTCATTTCATCATTGCATTGTATTGCATAGCGTAATGAAATGAAATGAAGCTATGCTTCGCAACCGCGAAATGCCTAAATGGGTGCCTTGACGCCCCCAGAGGGGGACCCGGGCGGCCCCCGCCCGGGTATTAGCACCTCGCTGACCAGGCGTCGTTCTCAAGGAGTGCCGCGATGTTGGTCCAGGACCTGGGCGGCTGTAGGTGAGGCTGTCGCCAGGGCAGGCGGTTTCGAGCGTTTCCAGGAATCTGGCGGGCTTATGCGCCCCCGCCGCAGGGATGATCGGTGGCGGCTGGGCGGTCATCTTGGCGGGCGCGCCGGGCCCCGGCTTCTAGCCTGCGGTCATGTCTTCTTCCTCGGGTCCCTTGAGCGGGCTGGTGTGGCTTGGGTGCCTGCGGCGGCGCGCAACGCGGCGGCGGCCTCGCGCAGGCTGGTGTTGCTGTCGTAGCCGGGAGCGTGCTCGCACGCGGTCACGGCCGCCGCGGCTGCGGTCTGCACCAGGGCGAGGGCAGCGCGCACCTCACCTGCCTCCTGTTGGGCCCGCGTCAGCTCGGTGCGGGCGCGCTCCTGGTCGGCGCGGGCACCGGCCAGGGTGGTTTCCAGTGTCGTGATGCTGGACTGGAAAGCCGCCTGCAGGTCTTGGCGCTCGCGGGCGGCATCGTCGCGGGCCTGGGTTAGCTGGCCGACGGCGTCGGCGCGTGCCTGCCGCAGCTCCTCCCGGGCGTCCGTGGCGGCCTGCCTGGCCTCGGCGATGTCGGCTTGGGCTCTGGCACGGGCCTGCTGCGCCTCAGCGGCCGTGCGGTTGGCGCGGGCTTCGGCGGCCTGTTCGTGGCTGGTGGCGTCGGCCAGCTGGGTGGCGAGTTCCTCACGTTCCCGTTGGGCGTCTGCGCGTAGTCGCTCCAGGTCGCGGGCGGCGGCCTGGCGAGCCCGGGCGAGTTCGTCGCGAGCATCGTTGGCGTGGGCGTTCGCAGCGGCGGCACGCTGGCCCGCCTGCTCAGCGTCCGCGGCCGCCTTGTCGCGGGCCTCATCGGCGACTCGAACAAGGGACTCGGCCTCGGCGCGGGCCTGGTCGGCCTCCTGCCGGGCTTGCGCGATCGTGGTATCGGCGCGGCGTTCGGCCTCGGCGATGCCCGCGGCCTTGTCCTCTTGGGCCCGGGCGATCGCCGCGTCCCGCTGGTTCTCCGCAGCCAGGATCTTCTCGGCCGCGGCCTGGTCGACGCGTTCGATCTCCGCCGCAGCATCGGCGCGGGCTTGCGCGGCGGCGGCGGCGGCCTGGTCGGCGCGTTCCCCAGCCGCCTGGCGGCTGGCTTCGGCGGCTTGCAGCTGCTCGTCCATCTCCAGGGCGGCGGCCCGGGCCTCCTCGGCGTCTCTTTCGGCCTCCTGCCGCCGGTGCGCTTCGCGGCCCTGCGCCCGGCGGGCGTCAGCGACGTGGCCATCGGCCTCGATCTGTACGGCTTCGATCTCCGCCTCGGCCGCTTGCGGATCGGCGGCGGCCTGGATCTGCTCCACCGCCCGGGTGAGCTGCTCCATCAGGCCCGTGGCCTGGTTGAGCAGGCTGTCCCGGATCTGGGCCGCGCGGGCGGTTGCCATCGAGATGGGCCGGTTCAGGTCGTCGGGGTCGGCTTCGCCAGCCCGTCGGCTCTGTGCCGCGCGGGCGCGGAACGCCGTCATGGCGGTGTGCAGGCGCTTGCCCGACTCGTCGGCCAGGACACAGTATTTCGGCTTGCTGCCGACCTTGGCGGTGGCGGGCTCTGGCGGCCGTTCACATCCCGGGAACCCGCAGGTCGCCGGCGCGGCGACGGCTGCCGGTGGGCTAGTTGGCTCGGTCATACGGTTAGCCGCTCGGCGAGCCAGAGCCGTGCCTGCCGCTCCACCAGGGGCTGGGGCAGAAGCGACACCAGGAACAAAGCGACAAGCGGGCCGGGAAAGATCAAGAACGCGAACGCGCAGCCCAGCATGGCGAGCTGGGCGCCGAGACGGGCTGGGCGGCGCCGACCAGGAAGTGCTGGCACATTCCAGCGCTGCCACGTCCGGACGGCGGCAAACCCAACTGCGGCGACCGCCACGACCACGTCGAGGGCCACCAGGACGGCGAAGATGGCCGGGGACGACTTGTGGGCGGCTCCGAAGAATCCTGCATCGACCAGCCCGATCAGCAATAGCGCCAGCGCCCACATGAACGCTGCCCGGGCGCGCAGCCGCCAGTATTTTGCGCCCCGGTCGTACCAGGTGATGCCGACCCCGGGCAGCGCCGGGATCTCGATGTCGCGGGGCAGCGTGTGCCGGGGCGGCAGCACCGGTGCCGGCGTCATGGCTGTCTGTCCTTAGCTCTGGTCGCCGTCATTCGGGCCACCAGGCCCCGCCCGCGCTGACCCCGTACCTGGCTTCCAGGCTGGGGATCAGGCCCAGTTCGTAGCTGATCCCGTACGGTGCGGCCAGCGCCTGGATCGCGTCGGCCGTGGCGGCGCCCGCGCCGGTGAGGTCGCCGAACCGGTTGAAGAACTCCTCGATCTGGCGGCCCGGCGAACTGACCTCCAGGAACCGGGACTCCTCGGTCCCGGCGTTCCACAGCGCGTGCCGGACCCGGCGGGGCCGCCAGATGAAGCTGCCGCCCGGCGCGGTGAACTCCTGGTCCCCGACCAGGAAGCCGAGCGTGCCGGACAGCACGTAGTTGATCTGGTCCTGGTGGGTGTGGGTGTGCGGGGCCACCAGCACGCCCGGCGCAAGGCACTGCTCGTGCATCTCGTACGCGCCGCCGGACCACGCCGACAGTGCCTTGAAGACGACGGGCAGCGAGCCCATGTGGATCGCCGGGCCCTCGCCGGGGCCAAGGAATATCGCCGTCGGACAGGTGGCGGCGTCGTGGGTCGTGGTCATCTGCGATCTCTCCGATGCGGTTGGGGGTCGGGGGCTAGCAGAGGTCAGAGCAGGCCGCCG
>Ga0070730_10001354_pt1 | contig 23706 bp, 25 predicted proteins | sample Coa_R1_3_FD_66447 | JGI IMG/M metagenome (GOLD analysis project Ga0070730, IMG submission 66447) | Surface soil microbial communities from Centralia Pennsylvania, which are recovering from an underground coalmine fire - Coalmine... | ecosystem: Environmental > Terrestrial > Soil > Unclassified ... | reverse complement strand
CATGAGGCCAGAGGCCGATCGGTTTTCGTAATCCTCTTTGGCTTCTTGAAAAGCTAATCGAACCATCGCACACAATTCTGGTTCATCGGTTCTATCGTCCCCCTCATGTTCTAATGCTTGCGGACAGGCAATCGGGGTTCTGTGATACCGGTCACTTTCCCGTGCCAACGTAACCAGCGTTCAGAACTGCAAATTGCGCATGTTAAATTTAGGCGATGCGTGCGGATGTCGAAAAAGCCGTAGCGCTACTCCAGCGTGGAGATGACGCAAGCGTGGAGCAGGCGCTGGGCCTACTCCAGAATACGGTCTTCTCCTTCAGCATGCGGGTTTGTGGGCACCGCGAGGATGCCGAAGACACCATGCAGGAAGTACTGCTGAAGTCCGTTCCTCAATTGCCCAAGTTCGATAGCCCGAAAGCACTCGTCGTTTGGCTCTATAAAGTGGCGAAGAGTCGATGCCTGATGAGTCGACGCAAAAGTAAGTTCGCTCCTGCGCGTGAACTTTCATTAGACGAGTTGATGCCCGATCGAAAAGAACTCGAACAGCTCTCAGCAGATGGAAGGATCAATCCGGAGTCTTTCGCCATTCGGAGTGAACAAGCGACACAACTCCGCGATGCAGTTCAGAAACTGCCTCCGCAATATCGCATCGTGCTGGTGTTGAGGGATATGGAGGGCCTTACCGACGACGAGGTAGCAGAGATTACAGGAGTTCGCGCAGGAGCGGTGCGTGTGCGCTTACATCGAGCACGACTGTTCGTCAGAAAAGAGTTGATGCGGACATGGATGCCACGCAAGAGAACTAAAGATCGTCCGCACCCACTTTCAGCTGAAAAGTTACGACCGGCCCGCTGTAAGGCAATGTTCGCGGAATTGTCCGATTATCTGGACGAGCAACTGGACGATACGCTTTGCGAAGAACTGGAACACCATATGAATGGCTGCGGTCCATGCCAGGCATTTGTGGCAACTTTGGAAGCCACGATCGAACAATGCCGCAAATCGCCCGCACGGACTCCACCTGCCACAAGCTCTGCCAAACTCCGTGACGAGTTAATAGAAAACTATCAGCGCGTCATAGCGGTCCTACGGCCCACCTCCTGACTGCTTCTCCCTACGAGATCTTAAGAAATTTCCTGTAACAAATTCCCGCCACTTGCATTTATTCGTGTTCCTTTTTGATGACTTGCAGGGGGCATTCATGATTGCAGCGGAAGTTGAGCTAACTCAAGCACTTAGGCAGCAGCGCCAGTTTGTCGCGCGCGCGGGAAGCGGGCACAACCTTCTCCTGGACGACGCCGCCGGTGGCACCGGCGCGAAACCAATCGAAATGGTCGCGGTTGGTCTTGCCGGCTGCACGGCGTTCGACGTCATCACCATACTCCGGCAAAAGTACCGCCAGAAAGTTACTGGGTATCAGGTCCGAGTCGAGGCCGACCAGGCCGACCGGCCTCCGCAGGTCTTCACTGTCGTTCGAATCCATCACATCGTTACTGGCATTGGCATTGACGAAGCGGCTCTGGTGGAAGCCATCCGGCTGTCGGAAGAGAAATACTGCTCTGTGGGAGCAATGCTGCAAAAGACAGCCGCCTTCCAGACCACGCACGAGATTGTGGAAGACACCACGTCATGGATTCATGCACCCGAGCCGGCAGGAGTGGCGCGTTGAGCCTCACTCGGCAATTCGCCATAGCCGTCACAACCGGCTTAGCGCTCATGGCTACAGCTTTAGCGCAAAATGCTTCTCCACTGACATTGCGCGATGCGGTGATCATCGCTCTGGAAAAGAATCCTTTGCGCAAGGCGGCGCTCGCCGATACCCGCGCTGCTTCTGCCGACACTCAAACGGCGCGCTCCTTTCTTCTGCCTCACATCACGTTCTCTGAAACCGCGACAAGAGGGAACGATCCCGTCTACGCCTTTGGCACCCGGCTGCGTCAGCAAAGTTTCACGACGGCCGACTTCGCGTTGAATCGACTGAATGCTCCGCTACCGTTCGGCAATTTCAGTACGCGCTTTGGTGGAGCGTGGAATCTGTTCGACTCGTTCGGGAGTTGGCACGGCCTCACACGCGCGCACCTCATGGACGAAGCCGCCAAACATCAACTCGATCGCACCGAGCAGGAAGTTGTTTTCCACGTCATCGAAAGTTACAACGCAGCGCTGCTGGCTGCGAAGCAACTAGACGTCACCGAGCATGCCACGAGGACGGCCCAGGCGATCGTCGACCGGAGCCAGCTGCGTTTCGATAGCGGTCTCGTCGTCGAATCTGATCTGCTGACCGCGAAGGTACGACTCGCTTCGCGTCAACAGGAATTAATTCGCTCTAGAAACGATCTCGCTCTCTCCCTGGCGCAATTGAAGGTAGAGATGGGGGTCCCGATGGATTCGGCGTTCGAGCTGACTCGGGCACTTTCCGAAGCACAACTTCCCGCACTTTCTCTACCCGACCTCGAATCGAACGCAGTCAATAGCCGTCCGGATCTGAAGCGTATCGTCGCCGAACAGAATGCCCAGCGGCAAACCGTGTCGATTGCGAAATCCGCTTTCGGGCCGCAACTTAACGCCTTTGCCGGTTGGGAATTGGACAATCCCACTTTCCTGGCGGGCGGCGGTGGAAACAATTGGGTGGGAGGCGTCGAACTGAAGATCGACTTGTTTCAGGGAGGCGCGAAACGTGCCGAGTTATCCCGGCAGCGCGCCCTCGAAGAAAGGACCATGGCCATGCGTCAGGCAGCAACGGATGGAATTCGGCTCGAAGTTCGCCGCGCTTACTACAACGTGGATGCCGGCCGCCAGCAGGTCGAAGTCGCTCGAACAGCCATTGCGCAGGCCCACGACAGTTTGCGCATCAACCAGGACCGCTACGAAACGGGACTGATCACCATCACGGACCTGCTCGGCGCCGAAGAAGCGGCGCGCCGTAGCCAAACGGATTACTGGGACGCTGTATCCCGACTCCGAACTAGTTATGCCGCCCTCGAATTGGCCACTGGAACTCTGAATTCACAATCTCTCGCGGTGATGCCATGAACCGAATAAGCGCGACTCTTCCAATTCTTCTATCAACCTTGCTGCTCGGCTCTTGCTCCGAACAAGCCAGGAAAACCGTAGCGGCCCCAGAGATCATCCGCAATATTCCCTTGATTGAAGTGCAGCAGAAAAGCATGCCCGATGTCCTCGAAGCCGTAGGCACGACGCGTGCAGCTCAGACGAGCACCCTCGCCAGCCAGATGATGGGCACTCTCGTGGCGGTCCGTGTTCACGAGGGCGATCGCGTCCAGCGCGGACAGGTTCTGGCGGTTATCGACGACAGCCAGCCACGGGCGGCACTCGATCGCGCCAACGCCGCCGACGCTGCCAGCCGGCAGCAACTCGTCGCCGCAGACTCCGAACTCGCTCTCGCCGAATCAACCCTGAAGCGCTTTGAGACTCTCTTCGAAAGAAAGTCGGTCAGTCCCCAGGAATTTGACGAGATCAAAACGCGCCAACAAGCCGCGCTCGCCCGTCGCGACATGGCGCGGGCCGACCAGGAGCAAGCCAAAGCAGCCATCGCCCAAGCCACAAACGCTCTGGAATACACGCGGATTCGCGCTCCCTTCGAGGGCGTTATTACCGAAAAGAAAGTTGACCCCGGAACTCTTGCTTCGCCTGGTGTGCCCATCTTCACGATCGAGGATATACGCCGTTACCGCCTTGAAGCATCGATCAATGAGAATGATCTCGCCTTAGTGCGAATCGGTCAGCCCGTTCCCGTTCTCATCGACGCACTTGGCACTGACGCATTCCGCGGCAAAGTAGTCCAGATCGTCCCCGCAGCCGATACCGCCAGCCGCACCTTCCTGATCAAAGTCGAATTGCCAGCTGACTCGCGCGTGCGTTCCGGGCTTTTCGGACGCGCACAGTTCTCGCACGGAGAGCGCCGCGCCCTGCTCGTGCCCCAGACTGCCGTCGTGGAGCGCGGACAAATGCAGGGTGTCTTCCTTCTCGACCAGAACAAGATCGCTGCACTCCACTACATCACGCTCGGCAAGCCCTCCCATGATCAGGTGGAAGTGCTCGCAGGGCTGCAGGTCGGAGACTGGCTGGTGGTCCAGCCTGGAGCGCTGGAACTTGACGGCAAGCGGATCGAGGCGCAGTGATGAGTACTCCCGACCTCAAAGACGCTGGAAATCCCTCGCCGACACTTCATCTGGCCGGGCGCATCGCTCACGCCTTCATCACTTCGAAGCTCACGCCGTTGGTCATCATCGCAGCCTTGCTGCTCGGCGCTTTCAGCATTCTCGAAACTCCGCGTGAGGAAGAGCCTCAGATCGTCGTACCCATGCTCGATGTGTTCGTGCAGATGCCCGGTGCTTCCTCCGATGAAGTCGCCCAACGCGTCAGCCTACCCATGGAGCGTCTGCTGCGCGAAGTGCCCGGCGTCGAGTACATCTACTCGATCAGCCATCCCGGCGTCAGCCTGCTGGTTGTGCGGTTCTACGTCGGCACCAAAGAAGAAGACGCAATCATTCAGACCTACAACAAGCTCTACTCTAACTTCGATCTCATTCCGCCCGGAGTTTCGCAGCCCATAATCAAAGCCCGCTCCATCGATGATGTCCCGATCATGGCGCTCACCCTCTGGGGCAAGAATTACGATTCCTATCGCCTTCGCCACATCGCCGGGGAACTCGACAATTCGCTGAAACCAGTAGAAGGCGTTTCCGAAACAAAGATCATTGGCGGACAGCCGCGCCAGATTCAGGTCATCCTCGACACCCAGCGCCTCGCGGCCTACGGCCTCACGCCCACCGCTGTCGTTGCACAACTGCAGAGCGCAAACAGCCGCTCGCACGCCGGAAGCTTTGCCCGTAACAATCGCGAGCTTCAAGTCGAAGCCGGAATCTTCTTCACCAGCGTCGACGATCTCCGTCAGGTCGTCCTCGGGGTGCATGCCGGTCGCCCCGTCTACCTGCGCGATGTAGCGGAGCAAGTCGAGGACGGTCCCGCCGAGCCGGATAACTATGTTCTCTTCGGCGCCTCGCGAGGTGAGTCTGGCAACACCGCCGGACCGGACTATCCTGCGGTTACAATTACCTTGTCCAAGCGCAAAGGAACCAATGCCACCCAGATCTCGGAGCGTGTTCTTGGCCAGATCGACAGCCTTCGAGGATATCTGCTTCCCCGCGATCTCAACGTCACCGTCACCCGTAATTACGGCGAAACCGCCAAAGACAAATCCGACGAACTCCTCAAGCACCTGTTCATCGCAACGCTGTCCGTCACCTTACTCATCGCGCTGGCCCTGGGATTCCGCGAGTCCGGCGTCGTCTTGCTGGCTGTACCCGTTACTCTCGCCCTCACGCTTGCCGTCTTCTATCTTTACGGCTACACCTTAAACCGTGTCACATTGTTCGCTCTCATCTTTTCCATCGGCATCCTCGTCGATGACGCAATCGTCGTCGTGGAAAACATCGTGCGTCACTTCCGTCTTCCCCAGAACCACGGACGCTCCCTAGCCCAAGTCGCTGTCGAAGCCGTCGACGAAGTCGGGAATCCCACCATTCTCGCTACCTTCGCCGTCATCGGTGCCATCTTGCCCATGGCCTTTGTTCGCGGACTTATGGGCCCCTACATGCGACCTATTCCTGTCGGCGCATCCGCCGCCATGCTGTTTTCGCTGATGGTCGCCTTCGTCGTGTCTCCTTGGGCCGCGTTACGCCTGCTCCGCAGTTATGCAGACGGCTCTGGCCGCTCGCACCACGAAACTGAAGGGTGGACCACACGACTGTATCGCAACATGATGAACCCCCTCGTCCGCGACGCACGCCGCCGCTGGATGTTCCTTGTCGGCGTGGTTGTCCTGCTCTTCGCCGCTGTTGCTTTTGTCCCGTTGAAGTGGGTTCGCGTCAAGATGCTTCCCTTCGACAACAAGAGCGAATTCCAGGTCATCATCGACATGCCGGACGGAACCCCGCTTGAACAGACCACGCGTGTAGCTCAGGCACTTGGACGCCATCTTAGCGAGCAACACGAAGTCACGAACTACCAGATCTACGCAGGAACTTCGGGCCCGTACAACTTCAACGGATTAGTCCGGCACTATTTCCTGCGCTCCCAGCCGAATCAGGCCGACATTCAAGTCAATCTGCTTCCGCGCCAGAATCGCAATGCGCAGAGCCATGAAATAGCGCGCCGATTGAGGCCCGGTCTCGACACGATTGCTGAATCATTCGGGGCGCGCATCAAGGTAGCCGAAGTCCCTCCCGGCCCTCCCGTACTGCAAACGCTCGTCGCCGAAGTCTACGGCCCCAACCACAAAGGTCAAATCGCCCTCGCGGCGCAAATCAAGAAAATCTTCCAGCAGACTCCGGGGGTGGTCGATGTCGACTGGTACGTCGAGGATCCACAATCCAAGTACGACATGAAAGTCGATCTCGCTAAAGCCGCAGTGCATGGAATCTCCCCGGCCGATGTCACCCGAACCGTGCAGATTGGACTCGCGGGCGCTAATGCAGGACTCCTGCACGATACGCGCTCGCGCGAAGGCATTCCGGTGAACGTTCGTTTGGCGCGAGCCGACCGCTCCTCGATCGAGGATCTCGGCAACTTGAAACTCCCCACACCGCAGGGCGGACAGATTTCGCTCCAGGAAATCACTAACGTTCAGACCAGCACTATCGACACTAGTGTGTACCGCAAGAATCTCCAACCCGTGGTTTACGTCACCGGCGACGTTGCGGGAGGTGAAGAAAGCCCCGTCTACGCCATCATGAAGATGAGCGACGCCATCAACAAGATCAAACTGCCTGAGGGCTACGGGGTCAAGCAGTACAAGGGCACAACCATGCCTGAACGTACGGACCGCTACTCGATGAAATGGGACGGCGAGTGGCACATCACCGTCGAAGTCTTTCGCGACCTCGGCCTCGCCTTCGCCGCCGTTCTGGTTTTGATCTACGTGCTAGTCGTCGGGTGGTTCCGTTCATTCCTTACGCCGCTTGTCATCATGGCGCCGATCCCTCTGACGCTCGTAGGAATCCTTCCCGCACACGCTCTCATGGGGGCATTCTTCACGGCCACCTCGATGATAGGCTTCATCGCCGGCGCCGGCATCATCGTGCGTAATTCCATCATCCTTGTTGACTTCATCGAACTACGGCGCTCCCAAGGAATGTCGCTGGAAGAAGCCGTAGTCGATGCCGGCGCAGTCCGCTTCCGCCCCATGCTTTTGACCGCCGCCGCCGTGGTCGTGGGCGCCAGCGTCATCCTGTTCGACCCGATCTTCCAGGGACTCGCGCTCTCGCTTATGGCAGGTGAGGTCGCCTCAACAGTTTTATCTCGAATGGCTGTGCCGGTTCTCTACTACCTCTCGAAAAAGGAGAACCAGGTGCCGCCATCACATCCACACTCACCGGAGAATATCGCTGAATGTGAGATGCCGCAGTGCGAAGTAACCCACTGAATTTCGCTAAGGAGAAAAAACAATGACGATTGAACGCACACTTCGATTGATTGCGGGACTCTTCGTCCTGATTTCACTCGCTCTGGGACACTGGGTAAACCAGTACTGGTATCTCTTCACCGCCTTCGTGGGCCTTAACTTGTTCCAGTCGGGCTTCTCGAACTGGTGTCCCATGATGACGTTCCTGCGTAAACTTGGTGTTGGTGGTCAGGAGAACATGAATCATGCCTGAGTGGGTATGGCTGCTTGTATTCCTAATCGGCTACGTGGCCCTAACTCAATGGTTGTTGCCGAAGTTGGGGGTGCCCACGTGAAGGCGCGCTGGTTGCGCCGAGTCTCGGCGCACTGAAACCGACCAGAAAAAGGCAACGAACATCAGTGACAGACCAGAATAAGCAGGCGCTGTCAAAAGTATGAGAACGATTGTGCAAGTTGAGTATCGAAGCGGCCTTCTGAATGTACGAGAAGAAATTCTTCAGTTCCTTGGATGCCCGGTTGTATCAGTTTTTGGTTCCTAGGCCGCAAGGCAGCTAGATCTCGTCGATAACGACGTCGGCGTGATTTTAATCGGCCATGGGGCACCCTGGGAAGAGCGATCCGAACTGATCGCACATTTTAAACAGGTTGCTGCCTGCGACACCTGTCATCGCTTCCCTAGGTCGAACTGACAAGCCCTTCAGCATCATCAAGCCGAATATCGGCGGCGGAATCGCTCGCGCGTCTCTTAAGAGCCTCCGGTTATCTTGATTGGCGGTTGTATTCCGAGGAGGTATCTCTTCGAAAGGAAAGCTGCTAGTGAGAGGAGATTTGCCATGGGAATCACGTTACCAACCCCATTAATGAGAGGTCCGAGCAGTTCTGGGCACCGTGGATCGATTGAGTGGCCCTCAGCGCTCACATTGCGATCGGTCCGAACGCGGCTATAAACAGCTCAGCGCTGCTGCACAACTGAAACATTGTTCCCCCGAGTATCGGTTTGAACAGGATTGTCCAATCTCGCAGCGGTTGACCGCAGGTCTTCAAGCCGCAAACGCATATCCTCGCCTCGTCGACTTTCACCGGAATTACAGTATGCACAGTCTGAACGGTGAAGTCTCAGGATGGACAACAGACGGCAACTCCAACTATTTCTCAAAGTTCCTCTTCGTTAGCCAGAAAGAGATTTATGGACCTGTCCACACTCTAAGCGATGGGCAAAGGGAAGACTGTTCAAAAGTGAGCAATCGGAGGCCCCGAATCTTGAATTAAGTGGCACCGAAAACTGAGGAAGATTCAGCGCACCTGGTGGGGATTTGCAGCAAAGCGTGGGTTCTGAGAAGCATTCATCGATCCTGATCCAATCGCGTCGGGCAATTCGAATTCCCGCCCGCAATCGAAGCAGACCCGGTACGTGCGATGCTTGATCGTGAACACGCGGCTGACGTGACGGTGGCGGCAGCCGCAAATAAAGTTAAAAACGCTCTGCACCAGCTTCATACATCCTGCGATCGCTGGCGTCGTTCGCAACTTCCGTTAGTATCCAGCCAACCAAGCAGTGAGCGAACACTGGCACGAGCCAGGGCGATTGAGCAATCCGCCGCCCCATAGTAGATGTTGATCGTATCGCCATCTGCGTCCATCGTGTATCCACAAGGGAACACGACATCATGGACATCGCCGTGACGCTCGTATTCCGCCTCGGGTCCAAAGATCCATGAATCTCCTCGCAAGAGGCATTTCTCCGGATTCTCCAGATCGAAGAGCGCCAAGCCCAGTCGATACAGACAACCGGAAGGCGTATGCCGCACGCCATGGTAAAAGACAAGCCAACCTCGTGAAGTCTCGATGGGCGGCGGCGATAAACCTATCTTATTGGCGTCCCACCAGGCGCCGCGGCGAGCTTCCAGCATCAGTCTGTGCTTGCCCCAATAACGCAGATCAGGAGAATAGGAAATCCACATGTGTGACCCTAGGGTAGTCATCGGACGGTGGATCAGAGCCCAACATCCATCGATTCTGCGAGGCAGGAGCGCAGAGTCTTTGTCGTCCGGCGGCATAATCACGCCGAATCGTTCGAAGGTGTGGAAGTCTCTCGTCAGAGCCAGCGACACGCCGGGACCGCCCCGCGAATAAGAGGTATATGTAACGACGTACTGCTGTAATTCGGGGACGAACGTGATACGTGGGTCTTCGATGCCCCAAATTTCTTCGGGATAGTTCTTGGGGTCAGCCATCAATGTGGGCTCCCTATCGATCTGCCACGCGTCGACGCCGTTGCGAGAGCGCGCGGCGCAAAGATGTGACAGACCGCGTCGATCCTCTACTCGGCAAAGCAGCAGGGTCGTGCCATCCGCAAGTAGCGTTGCGCCTGCGTTGAAAACACTGTTGATGGGATATGGCCAATCCTTGCTCGTAAGGATCGGGTTCGCGGGATGGCGAAGAAGCAGGGGTTCGAAGCGAGCGCTCAGAAGACTCACTTGTTTTTCGGCGGGCACAGTCATGAAAGGATTTCCTTTTGTCCAGGCTCTTGCAGAGATTGCATTTCGACGAGCGCCATCAAAAACGATAGCGTTGATTCTGCTCCCTGGTTCTCATTGGCACGGTCGGGATGCAGGCCGTCCCGGCAACCGCCGGTTGTGGAATCATACAAAGGCAGTTGCAGATCGTTGTCGCCGAGAAACCAATTGAAAGCCGACCAAGCGTCGTTGCGCCAGCGGCTATCACCCGTTACCCGGTACGCTTGCAGACACGCAGAAACGGCGCCCGCGGCTTCCAGCGGCTGCTGATCGAAGCGGGCCTTCTCACCATCCTGGCGATAGAAGCCTTGCGAGCCGATCGGCACAAAGTGGCCGTTAATGTCGCAGTGTTGCACGGTTGACAGCCAATCGAGCGACTCGAGACCAGCGGAAATCATTCGATCATCCGAGCACGCTGCGCCTGTTGCCAGAAGAGACTGGGGCAGACGCGCATTTCCGTAGGCGAGCACGTCTTCAAACCACTTCCAGTCCGGCCTTCGAACTGACTGATACATTTCGAGCAGCCGCCGGCTGAGAACAGATCTTAGTTTCTGTAGCTCTCGATCTCCGGGATAGGAAATGAGGTATTGCTCAATACCTAAAAGGATGTAGGCCCAAGCGCGCGGACTGCTGAATTCCAACACCGCGGGGATCGAGAGTTCGAACAGACGGCCCGCAGCGCCCCTCAGTCCATGATCCTCGCATTTGCCTAGAACCGTCCCCAGCGCCCACAAGGAGCGGCCATGACAGTCTTCGGATCCTTCAGTTTCATTCCAGTGACGCTCGTACCCGAGGAAGTTTCTGAATCTCCGCGTCACAGGATTAAACGCATTTTCGAGGAATGATAGGTAGAGGCCAGCGGACTTTGCAGATGGCAATTTGGTATCCGCGGACGGATCTTTATCCACTTGCTTTAGCAGCACAGCAAGTATCAGAGCGCGGGCATTGTCGTCTGACGAGTAGCCCTCGCTGCGCTTCGGAATCGTAAAGATGGCATGCTGCAGCATTCCCGTGTCATCGGTCATCTGATTCAAGTGATTCGGGTTCAACTCAGGCAACTGACCGAGAGATTTTTCAGTTAGGCGCGCGGAGAACTGCACTTTTGGACTCTTCATTCGATCGGTTCGAACGCGCGAAAAACTTTCCATATACCCTTGCGCCACTCGCTTCCACACCATCTCACGCGCGAACTGGTAGGCGCGTTTGCGCATGGCGTGACGAATCGCAGGAGTGTCTAAGAGTTCTATAGTCTTATGCGCAATTGCATTGGGATTCTGGAATGGGACCAGTGCGCCCCTACGATCGTCCAACAGCTCGATCGCGTGCCAGTAGGGTGTCGAGATGATCGCTTTGCCCGCACCCAACGCATAGGCCAGCGTTCCGGAGACCACTTGCGCCTCATGGCGATAAGGAGTGATGTAAATATCGGCGCAACCGATGAACTCAACCATTTCTTCGGGACTGACGAAGCGGTTGTGGAAGATCACTTGCGCTTCTACTCCTAATTCCTTCGCCAAGGCCTTAAGGCCGTCACGATATTTGTCCCCGTCGCGACGCAGGATGTGAGGATGAGTCGCCCCTGCGACGATGTACACAACGTTCTTATGCTTGGACAAAATCTGGGGTAAGGACTGAATTACGTTTTCGATTCCCTTGTTCGGCGAGAGCAGGCCGAACGTGAGCAGAACGGCTTTCCCTTCTACGCCGAAGCGGTCCTTGTAGAAATTCGGATCCAAGAAAGGCAGGTCGGGAACTCCATGCGGCACCATGTCGATCTTATGGCCGGGGACCTTAAAGATTTCCTGCAGGAACTGGGACGATAGCTGGCTCATGACCACGAGCCGGTCGGAGAGCTCGGCGATCTCTTGCATCACCAGCATTTGGTCAGGATTTGGCTCACGCAAAACGGTGTGCAGCGTGGTTACCACCGGCATTTTCAGACAGCGGAGCAAATGCAAGATATGGCTTCCTGCTGGACCGCCGAAGATTCCGTACTCGTGCTGCAGGCACACCATGTCGATGTTGTTGAAGTTCAGGAAGTCAGCGGCTTCCCGATACGACGTCACATCGTCTTGTGCGAGCGACCATCTCACGCGATCGGGATAGTCATATCCTTCTTCGGTGTCGTTGACCGGGAGCGCCATCAATTGAGCTGATCCGCACTCCGTCGAAATGGCTGCGCACAGATCCGTGGTAAAGGTAGCGATCCCACAATGTCGCGGAAGATAGTTGCCGATCACGGCGATTCGGCTGGGAAGCGAGGCCTTCGACTGAAATTGGGCGCATACGCCAGTCGGCTCGTCACGTAATGCAAGACGAGGGTCGGGCACTTCCAAAGTTCTTTCGGAGAATGCGGTGTTTAGCAGCGACATTCGTTCCTAAACCTGGTGAGAGCCGGCGCCCGGAAGGCGCCTGTTCTCCCAATTGTCTTGTGCGAAGACTGGCGCTTGAAAGCAACCCGGCAGTTTAGACACTCTCGGAGTTAGCTTTGCGTTTGCGGCGGCACTCGATTTACCTTTTATTAGTATTCATCGCGAGTGAACCTCCGGACTGTTCAAAATTGACCAGTCAAGCGCGACATGTCGAGTGCTCTCGGAGTCGCTCTTTCATCACGAATTCATCACAGCACAGCATTCGCTTCGGAATGTGGCACTGTGCTCGCTTGTCCGCCGCCTAAAAACGCTCGAGCCCGAAGAACCGAGCCCGAGTAGGTGGCATTCGCGAGTGGCAAACGCTATTACTGAACCTGGGCCCTGTGCCCGCCATCTGTTCTCGATACGCTTGCTGGCTTCTTATGAGCCACCTCTGACTCTGCCTGAAGCCAATCACTTACCTCGTTCCCCTCATTGCTTCCGCGCTGCTCATAGAGTTCATAGGCACGATCACGAATCTGGTCTTGAAGCTCAGATGCGGAGTTCTTTACGGCTACGGTTGTTGATGTTTGACTTGCGGCACTTGCGGAACGATTGTTTTTCATTATGGCACTCCTTAAAAGTATCTGTTTTCTGTGCATCAGGCCCATCCCGAGATCGGATGGCCCACGGTGTGTAGTGATGGTAAGACTGGGGACTTCACTCTTCGAACAGTGTGCAGCCCTCTGCAAATAGCTGTAACCCGCACAGGCCGTCACTGACACCAAGGCCTGTTCTTGCGGCGCGGAGGTTCTGTGACAGATGCAAAGTCGGATTTGTGCACAGAAGGCTAGACTGGAACGTGCACAGGCACTAGCTCCGGGACACAGGTAGAAGTCCGGATGGATTTGATGGTGTCCTCCGCCGTGAGTTTTCCCATCACCAGTGCCAACTTGCGGTTGCTTGTCATCTGGACAGGAGTCCGATCAGTCCGCTCCAGATAGGCAGGGGCGCGATTGCCGCCACGGTCCACTTTTACGACAAACTTGATATTGGTCATGATTTCTCCAACTCGCTCAGGTGAGAAAACAAACGGGAGGCGAGAAGGCCACCTCCCGTGTCCGGCGCCGACGGCGAGTATTTACGCGGCCTTGCTGTGAACTTTGGCTTCAAGCGCTTTCTCGCTGCCGACATTCACCTTGATCTGCTTGGGCTTGGCTTCGGCTTTCTTGGCCAGGCTAATCTTCAGCACGCCCTTGTCGTAGTGGGCATTCACTTGCCCTGGATCGACTGAACTGGGCAGCGTGAACGAGCGCGTGAAGCTTCCGTACTGTCGTTCAACGCGACGGAAGTTCTCTTCTCTCTCTTCCTTCTCGATCTTGCGCTCGCCATGGACGGTAAGGGTCGTGTTCTCGATGCGGACATCAATGTCTTTTTCGTCGATACCCGGTACCTCAAGCTTCAGAGTAATGTTGTGCTCGTCTTCGTAGATGTCCACCGGCGGCGCAAAACTGGTGGTCGTCAATGCTTCTTCCGGGCCTTCGGCGCTGTAAGACTCGCGGAAAAGACGGTTCATGCGGTTGATGCGTTCTTGCATCGTGGACAGTTCACGGAAAGGTTCCCAACGGGTCAATAGAGTCATAAGAGCAGTTCCTCCTTCGGAGGGAAACTAAGATGGGAAAACTCCAGATGTGCTGACTTAGTTCAGAGGACCTGAATGAGTAAGAAGAGATGCTCGCTCTATTACGATGTTAGGCTTCTGCTCACGGATTGTCAAACTTGTGAGAACCGTGTGGCACTGCGCTGCTTTGACTTTAACGGCCGTTTGAAAAGGATGCGAATCGTACTGAGAAGGGGCCAGACGGAAACAGCTTCCCATCGGCTGTCTCCCAGTTCTTTGAGCCGCTTCTCAGACGACGAAGTATCGACTCCGATTTCGACGATCATGTATTCCCACTTCATTTAGGCGGCTCTTTCTGCTCTCCTCTACTCGGGGAACTCCCAAGGGCTACCAAATCCTGTACGCACACGACGCTGCATGATTCTCTCTTAGCGCCGCGGACTATATGCCTTTGTAAGGCTCGTACGGAGACTCATCCACGGGCCTCTCAGAGTAGGGTTCGTAAGGAGGCTCGGACAGGACAGGCCTCTCGGAGTAAGGCTTATAAGTAGTGTCAGGCAGCGCTGGCTGTTTGATGCTTTCGGAGTCCGGTGGTGCGTCAGGATGCGCTGGTGGCGGCTCGGCGGATTTATCTAGGTTCGTAAACAGTTGATAGAACATGGGACTCTCCTGAGAAAAGGTTCAAAGAGGAGACGCGGCCATCATCTGATACATTGCTGCTGCAACTTCAAGCGTTGACCATCCACTCTTTCTTGCAGAAATGATGCGCCTCCAACAGGACCGCGCGATGATCACAATTGAACATCTTGTTGGTTAGCAAACCGCGCATTGTGTAGGCATGAAAATCGAACCTAAGGATGCGCTGGCAGTACGTTGCCCCACATGCGGTGCGAAGCCCGGCGACAAGTGCGAACTCAGCACCGGCCTGCCCCGCACAGAACCACATCGGGATCGACGTTTAGCCGCCTCCGAAGCACGGAAGAGTGAGTAGTGCGGACAGGCTCATGCGACCGTAGGCTGCGCGAGCGGTGAACCGTAACTGTGGATGGCGTCGTTTACCGTGATTGCGGCGGCTGCGCTCTCTTTTTCCGTAGGCGTTGGAATTTGCAACAGACCTTGCCGGCCGAGGTTCGGAGGAAGCACGAAGGAATCCTGATGTTGCATCACAAATTCTAGAATGCGAGCCAATCCTTCGGATTGGTATCCATTCTCGAAGCGGACGCCGATGCGATGAAACGCGTTCGCTGACATCCAGTACTCACACGCCAGAAGCCAATGACCGCGCGTTATGGACGACCAGACCTTCAGATACTCCAGCGTGCCAGTTGGAGCAAGGCCGTATTCAAGGTGAATCAAGCCGGTTTGGGCACTGTGCATCAAGTCTGTCCAGGACACGATAATCGCAGACTCAAGTGCGCCTTCGAGCCCCTTGTTCTCATCAGGTATCATCAGTTCATTCTCCGCAGCGGATGTGCTCTTCGCCCTCAAGCCCATTCCGAATCAGTTTGAAAATGCGCTGCTCGGACATTCGATTCTGCGCCGATCGAAGCTCCAAGCTATGTTGGACATCAGATCGCTAATAACCGGGCGAAAAGGAGGCAAGGGACGCAGCCTCATCGTCCATGATCTCGAAGACGGTTATCAGCTTTGTGATTTGCAACAACGAGCGTACCCTTTTCGTGACATTGAGCAACTTCAGTTCGCCGCCATGGCTGCGCATGCTTGTGAACGCACACACCAATTCACCCAGACCTGAGCTGTCAATGTAGTCCACATTGCGGAGATTCAATAGGATCTTCCTGATTCCATCGCTTATCAGGGTACGAACCAGATCTCGTACGCCAGAGCTCTCTTCACCCAGTACAATCCGGCCGTTGAGGTCCACGATGGTGACGCCGCCTATAAGGCGCGTGCTTGCTGTCATTTTCATTGAACAGTTTCCTTGGCCACTGCCTCGACTGCGATGAGGGCTATGTGAAGTGATCCTGTAGCCGGATTGGATCTATCTCGATCACGCCCCGTACCTGATCTCTGTATTGCTCGCATCAATTGCAAAATCGACCCGGCGGCAATGTTCTCTCGGGCGGGCACCGGTGGAAACGTTTTAGGCGATGAGACTTGAACTGCAATCATGTAGTAACCCATGTTGTAAATCGTCAGGATTAGAAGATGCCTTAGCCCGCAACACGGAGTACACAATACACAGTAGGATTAGGCCAGCAGCGATGACAAAGACTGTCATCCGCCTGTCGATCAACCGATCGGCGCGCCGCCGTCTCTCTTGCCACGTACGCCAGAGTAATGTCTGCTCGGAATCTAGGACGTTACCGTGTTGTCTGCATGTTCTATCTCCCACGAAAGGTTGGTATGCATTGATAGTTGTGCTTCCACGAATCACGCACGAGAGGGCGTATTACCGCAACTCGATTCGGCGATCTAGACTTAAGACTAAGCGAATGCGATCACCGAAACTGGTCAATACTGACCGTTTTCGGTCTAAGAATTGCGAGTCCGACGTGACAAGCTACTCTGATGCGCGAGCGCTTCGCGATCAACGGAATGAGAATGTTGCATAAAAGGCTCACTGAATGGCAAAAGCGGAAGTGTCGCTCGCCGTTCCCGGCGATCGTGATGATTACTTTTGACACGATTGAATACCGGTCGGCCAGCCCTCCAATCGGTTGTTGCCAGATTTAATCGATCCACTTCCGCCATTATCGCATCATAAGGCCGACGACTCTTTCAACGTTCCGAGTTGTTTGGGCCGCGTGACTGACTGGCAACAGGAAACGCGCGGCTCATTTGGCATTTAAGAATTAATCTCATTGCTGCCAGTATTGTCATGTTTTTCACGGAGCTCATAGCGTGCCTCCGCGTTCTGCCGATGCTCGATTTAGAGACGTCTGATACTCATCCTTCCGCAGTTCGTGCGGTCTGGTATTTGGACAAGCGGCGCGCGCATTCTGGGCGCGCTGAACGGAAGATCGCGAAGCGCGAGAGAACCTTCTGACTGGTGCGTCATTTCTTTAACTTGAAACGTTCTGAGAAGGAGTCGCTAGCCGCGGTTTGGTTGCTTATTGAGCGGGGGAGTGCCGCGCGATGCGTGTGACTGTCCGGCCACTTCATGGCTCCCAGTTCCTCCCTGATTTCCAGAAGTCTAAGGCCTCTGCACGCGTTAGCCTTGAGCGTAACGTCGCTCCGAAGAGAGTCTGCTTTATATAGTGCATTCAACCTGGCTAAGCTGACGATTTCTTGTTTGAGTTCACGAATCCGGTCGATACTCGCAATGGTGTACATTTTGCCCGCTCCGCAAGCCTATTGATTTTGCCATTCTGCAATCCTTGAACATCTCTAGTCTGTTCAGAAATGCACACTCACGCAGAATTACAACAAAACAAGTCAGGAGGTTATCTCAGAAACGGACCTCAGGCGGTCAGTTGGATCCGGGGGACGGGCGGAGTGGGAGGGTGCGGAGTTGCTTCCAGGGTTTCAAGCCATGAACGGATGGTGACGCGAAGTGGTGCGACCATGACGCCGGCAAAAACCTCTGGATACCCGTCAAGACGGCGCAGGGCAGATCGCAGCAAGGAAAACGTTCCCTCGTAGTTGCGGCGCTGAAAATGGTGAAAGGCGGCAGCCACCTGGATGAGCCCCTGCAGGAAAGTTTTTCCCGGCTCTTGCGCAGCGAGCCACACCACTTCCCAATGTTCATGGGCTTCAAAGAACGCACCAGAATGAAAGCACCGCAGACCTTCGGCTAGGTGTCCCTGAGTCCAATCGAATGGCGTGGGCGGAGGCACGATGCAGTGTGGCTCGGCGATCTTATCAAAGAACCGTGTGGCAGCTTCGAATGCCGGAGCTTCGGTCATTGCTCATCTTGGGTCCCCCGGATACGGTGCTGTAGTTCATCCTTGAGCCCATTCCGAATCACGTTGGAACGATTGCCGTGTTTCAGCGCTCTCCAGTTTGCAGCTGTGTTGCATATGGCGAGAATGCGCGGACACGGTCCCATAAGGCACGCCGAGGAAATGCCGCCCAACGATCGCTGTAACCTCAAGACCATTGAAGTGCTGAGGCTTCACTTTTGTCAAAATCCGCTTCAACGCGCTGTGTACTTTAGCCGCTGTAAGTGATCCGAAGAACACCGCCTTGACTTCCGCAGCCATGAAAAAGAAATTCCATCCCGCAGCGTGAATCCTGCGATCAAGAGTGAATGCATCCGGCACCTTGACCAAGCTCCAGTCGCCCCAGCCGGGCTCGGTTTCAAATCCGATAAGCTGCGGCATCCCGGGCCACTCTTGCATCAGAATCGTGCCGACTTGAACGGTTGATGGCATAGCTCTCCTCATCAGTGGCGGTGCGATTGTGTTCTTGCTTCACTCCCATTCTGACGTCGGAGGCAAGGCAAAGCTGCTCAATAGTGACCACCCTGGGAGAACTGGCAGTAGTAAGGGCCCCGCTTCCCAATAAGACCGTGTGACGCCATGTGAATGTGGTTCTCCTCCAGGGACTATACTTGTATGAGATGAAGCCCGCGTTAGCAGCCAAGAAGAACGACGGATTCGACCCCAACAGGTTCCTTGCGACCATTGGAGAAGGCAGGAAGATTCTGTCTGTTCCCAAGAACAAAATCATATTTGCGCAAGGAGACGGAGCAGACGCGGTTTTTTATGTCCAGAAAGGCAAAGTGAGGCTCACCGTCGTCTCCAAGATCGGTAAGGAAGCGACCATCGCGATCGTGAGCGAAGGGAACTTCTTTGGTGAGGGCTCGCTGGCAGGTCAACTTCTGCGTATGGGCTCTGCCGTTGCGATGACCGATTGCGAGATTTTGCGTGTGGAGAAGAAGGCGATGCTGGATGTACTCCACCGCGAACCGGCATTTTCTGAAAGATTCGTAGCCTATTTGTTGGCGCGCAATATCCGCTACGAAGAGGATCTAGTCGACCAATTGTTTAACTCGAGCGAAAAGAGGCTGGCCCGCATTCTTCTATTGCTTGCTCATTTTGGGAAGGACGGCATTCCCGAGACCGTGGTCCCCAAGATCAGCCAGGAGACACTGGCCGAAATGGTTGGGACTACTCGTTCCCGTGTGAGCTTCTTTATGAACCGATTCCGCAAGCTGGGTTTCATTGACTATGCTGGCGGAGCGGGAGGCGCGCTGCAGGTACACAGTTCGTTGCTCAATGTCGTTTTACACGACTAGTCCCTTGATGTGTTACGCAGAACACCACGCGGAGTTGAGTTTGACAATCATACCAACTAAGCCTATGGTCGCAACTGAGCGATTCTTTCTTCCGCTCTGTCAGATCTCCTGAGCTAAGTCAGCACATCTGAAGTACTCCTCTCTTAGTGCGACAACAACCTTAGGAGGTTGGCATGCGTTTCACAAAGTCGACACTTGTAGTTTTGAGTTTAGCTCTAGCCACCACGGCCTTCAGCGGACTGGCCTTCGGCAGGAAGGCCGCCATCCCTACCGACAAGAACGCCGTAGCCACCATCACGGAAATGGAAAACGCTTCCGTAAAGGCGGACACGGACGGAGATTCGTCCTTTGTCGAGAAGAACTACGCTGACAATTTCAGCGGCGGATCGAGCTGGGGGAACTGGGAAACGAAACAATCGATTCTGGCGGACATGAAAGACAACAAGAACAACAAGACCAACAGCGAGGTGATCTCCGACCTCAACGTACGGATCTACGGCGAAACCGCTATAGCCACGTACAAGAGCACCTACGACTCTGTCTATCACGGGCAACATCGCGCACGAACGATTCTGTCGACGGATACCTTTGTTCGGCAAGACGGCTCATGGAAGCAGGTCGCAAGCCACAGTTCCGAACTAGCAAAGTAAAACCTGCCCGCACGCGCCCGCAATCAAATGGGCGCGTCGCGGGCCATTGCTCGGCTGTCGGCCAGATGATGTGAGTCCCAGCTATAGCGGCTCAGTGCGGGTCCGCACGATTCAGCGCCTCCACAAAAGCGGTCGTCAAATTACGAAGATCGACTGCATCCGCAGGTTCCCACTCCGCTGGCGAAAAATGGCGGACAGTCGTCACCCCGGTTGCGCTCGGTTGCCGATAGCCGCACGACAGGCAAATGGCTCCGACGTGCCTGATATCGGTCTCTTTCGAGATTACGTTCTCGCGAACAGCAAGCGATGCGGAAACCACCGGGCCGCGACACTGGTCACATGAATAGGCGCAGAGATGAAGGTACTGTTTTCTCATAGGTGCCCTCCCTTAAGTGAAGGTCCGACGATACAGTCCTGAGCGCGACATGTCTGATCACAATTGCTCGAACCAGGGTAGCGATCCAACCATTCTCGGGACCCTAACCCTACCGTCACTCTGGTCAAGATTGACCAGTAATCCAAAATGCAAGGCTCGATACTGGGATTGACTATCGCCAGAATGGCGGCCTTCGGACGCGAATCTCTTGCGAGCTGAATAAGGCAACGTTTTTCGCGGAACCTGCCTACTGGAGCGCTCTGAGAACTTATGAGAACTTAGAGGAGCAATTATGAAATCGTATATGACTTTTGCGGGCGCACTTTGCGTAGGTGTTCTCTGTTTGCTGGCGCCGGAAGCTTCGGCCCTGGTGCAGGCACCTCAATTCATGAAAACTGGTGGGTTTCTAGCGATCACACCGGTGTTAGGGGCGGTGCTGCTGTGCCTGGTGATCGGCATGGCGCTGCGATCATTCTCCAAGGCACCTCGTGGACTGAGCATTAACCTTCGGACAAAGTGAGGCAGCCTAACGGGCGGACTTCAGGGACACTCCAACGACAACAACTGCACTTAGTTAAAGGCCACCTTGTCATCTCGCTTCCATTATGAGCAATTGTGAGCAGACCCCCCAAATAGTTGGCACACATGCTAAGAAAAGAATGTCTGCCCCCAGATCATTACTGTGTATCCATCGAGATTCCTCCCAACTAAGCGTGCTGCAGGAAAAGGGATTCTCCGTGATCACCGCGACTCATGGTAGCCAAGGTCTGCGACTCTTGGTGTCGAAGCCAGTGGATGCAGTGGTTCTCGAGTATCACCTGGGACTGCTGGATGGTGCCGCCGTTGCGCATGAAATCAAGAAGATTCGGCCGCGGCTCCCGATTGTCATGCTCGCCGAAACCCTGGATTTGCCCAAGGGTGCTCTGAAATCGGTGGATGCCCTCGTTACCAGCTCCGACAGTCCTCGCTTCTTGTTGGAAGCCATCCACACCGTACTGGAGGCAAAAGACCGTGCCAACTTCGACACAGTTTTTGCGGAGCCGGCCGCGCCGCCAGAAGAAGCCATGCCGGGCCCTGCAAAATGCCAGATCCTCGTGGTCGACGACGACCAGAGTGTCCGTGAGAGCGTTGCAATGTCGCTGATGGCGGCGGGGTACGATGTCGTTGCTGCAGAGGGCGGCTTCCAAGCTCTATCGCAGCTAAGAAAGGTCTTGCCCGACTTAGTGCTCTCCGATCTCGATATGCCCGGCATGTCGGGTTTTGAGCTGCTTTCTGTGATTCGTCGTCGTTTTCCCCAGATATCGACCGTCGCGATGAGCGGCGCGTATGTCGGCAACGAGCTTCCCTTTGGCGTGATCGCGGACGGCTTCTTCGCGAAGGGCGGCCAATCCCAGAATCTGCTTTTGACCATTCAACGGTTGCTTCGTACGGCTCCAGCGCGAAGTGGTGACCACTCCAGAGAGTGCGCACCCGCCTGGATCCCGCGCAATGGCCACCACTCCAAGGCAATGCCCTACATAGTCCTCACGTGTGAGGAGTGCCTGCGTTCTTTTTCGATGAATCTTGATGAAGGAACCTCGGGGGATATCCTTGAAATACCGTGTCGCTCCTGTCACAGCATGAACCGTTACATCATTCAACCATTCGATAACCGTGCGGCTTGAAGCATCTGCGTAAGGTCTACGCCGCCCTAGGCTGGCTTGAGTGCCTTGCCACACTCCAGGCAACATGTTTCGTAGCGCGGGGTGATGAGTCCACAAAACGGACACATCCGCTGTGAGGCGAAGTCGCCGTCGTGTGCTTCCAGTCCAAGCATCTTCCGCAGCGAAGCAGCGATGAAAGCACGCAGGCTGCGAACATGGACAAGGAGCGGATGCATGAAACTATCCATAGTCAACTCCGCGTTTCTTCTTAACCAGACAAGGTCACGATGACACAGAAATCCCGGTAATTCTGTGCAAGAGTGCTCGTTTCTTGGGCAGATGCATGGAGTATCGGTCGTGAGTGGACTCACAGGCATTGTGCGGAACCCAACATAAAGGTGAGCAATTCCGACCAGCTATTGGTGATGGTTGCGATCATGATTGTGACAGTCATTTTCGTGGAGCCGAAGAGCAGTCAAGAACTGGTGCTCTACGCTTCACGGAGCGTGATTCTTCCATTTGCCTGAAGGGGGCACAACATGAAAATCAGCGTACGGAATCGTTTTGGTGCGCAGCTAGCCTGTCTCGGCCTATGGCCCATCTTGGCGTTAGCTCAGTCCTCCGACCTTTCTCAAAATCTGGCAGATTGCAAAGCGGGTCGCGATTCCTGTGATCGCTCTACGTTGAGCCAGTCGGAAGCGACGGACGTAGCCCTCGCGGCCCACAGCCGAAATGTCGTGAACTGCCGCAACGGCTACGACTCCTGTGACCGTTCGAAACTCTCAGAACCGGAAACGATCGCGTTGGCCGTGGCGAATCACCAGCGGAATGTCTCCGACTGCGATGACGGCATGTTGTCGTGCGACCGGTCCAAACTAACCGCGATCGAAGCCCGCGCGATGGACGCAGCGCAGCAACAGCGCAATCTCGCCGCCTGCAAGGATGGTTGGGCCTCCTGCGATCGATCCAAACTAACTCCGGCGGAAACCGGTGAAGTGAACATCGCGAGGGGCCAGCTCAATGCATCCGACTGTACAGGAGGCTATGGGCCGTGTGATCAGACCAAGTTGACTCCTTCGCAGACGAGGGAATCGACCGCTGCGGAACTCCAACGCAACGCGCAAAATTGTATGAACGGCTGGGATCCGTGCGACTACTCTAAACTCACTTCGCTGCAAGCGAAGCAGACAACTTACTCTGAACGCCAGCGTAACTTCTCGGCTTGCAAGAACGGGCAAGAGACTTGTGACTATGCAAAACTGAGTACCACTGAAGCCAAGGTTCTAGCCGACGCGGAGCATAAGCGCAATTACGCGGCTTGTCTGAAAGGCTATGGCTACTGCGATCCGTCCCGGCTCACGGTTGAGGAGGCTCGCACCATCCACCCCACCAACTGATCCCTCATCGCGCAGCGAGAGACGTTTCGTCTGCGGACCTTATGATTCGACGAGATTGTCCACACTGCGGTAGCGAACTGGTGAGAGCCAGGCACTCGGATCGGCAACCAGCGCCAGTAATCGCGCAAGCTGCACCTCCGAGCTGGCGCTGCAGCGTTTGCGGAGGCGGGTTCACGACCGAGCAAATCCGAAACAGCAAACGGGCAAAATCCACATCCATCAAGCACGCATAGTCTCTTCCCACCGTCAGGAAGCAGCCCCTCATCCTGAAGGAATCCACGCGTACGATGGTTTTCGTTGCGGTTTTTACGGGCCTTCGCGTCGGCGAGTTGCTCGGCCTCAAGAAGCGACATCGATCTTCAGAAGATGGTGATCCATGTCGTTCGCTCGATTGTGATGCAGCACGTTGGCGAGTGCAAGACGGAGGCCTCTCGCAAACCGGTTCCACTCGATTTGCGATTGTCCAAGGTCCTGTGGAACTGGCGACTGCAGAGTCCATACCCAATCGATGAGGATTGGGCATT
>Ga0070730_10001353_pt1 | contig 23721 bp, 23 predicted proteins | sample Coa_R1_3_FD_66447 | JGI IMG/M metagenome (GOLD analysis project Ga0070730, IMG submission 66447) | Surface soil microbial communities from Centralia Pennsylvania, which are recovering from an underground coalmine fire - Coalmine... | ecosystem: Environmental > Terrestrial > Soil > Unclassified ... | reverse complement strand
GCCGGGATGGTGAACGACGTCTGGGCCGCCCGGCGCGATCCCGGAACGGCCGAAGCGGCGGCGGCGGCCGGGGCCTGGCTCGTCCTCATGCACAACGCAGGGGCCTCCCACTACCCCGAAGGCATCTTCGAGACCGTCGTCGCCTGGCTTCTCGAGGCGGCCGACGCCGCCGAGGCGCGCGGCGTGCAGCGCCGTCGGCTCATCGTCGATCCCGGCATCGGCTTCGCCAAGACGCCGGCGCAGAACGTGGAGCTGCTCCATCGGCTCAGCGAGCTCAAGGCCGCGCTCGGCCTGCCGCTGCTGGTGGGGACGAGCCGCAAGCGCTTCATCGGTGAGATCCTGGGCGGGCTGCCGCCGGGCGAGCGCGTGGAGGGGACCGCCGCCACGGTGGCGCTCGCCATCGCCGCCGGCGCCGACGTGGTGCGTGTCCACGACGTCGCCCAGCTGGCGCGCACGGTGCGCGTCGCGGATGCCATCGTCCGCGGCTGGCGCTAGGGTTGGCCCATGGCTGAGCCGCCTCCCGGACCGATCGCGCCCGAACCGGGTTCCGACCGGATCACGCTGCGCGGCATGCTCTTCCTGGCCCGGCACGGAGTCACCCTCGAGGAGCGGATGGAGCCGCAGCCGTTCGAGGTCGACGTCGCGCTGCAGCGCGACCTCACCGCTGCCGCGCGGAGCGACGAGCTGGCCGACACGATCGACTACTCGGAGGTCTTCACCCTGGTGGCGCGGATCGTGGAGGGCGAGAGCTTCCGGCTCATCGAGGCCCTTGCCGGGGCGATCGCCGAAGCGGTGCTCCTGTCCACCGATGCGGGGGCCGTCGAGGTCCGGGTACGCAAGCCCCGGGCGCCGCTACCGGGCCCGTTCGAGACGGTGGAGGTCGCCGTGACCCGTCGGCGCGCCTGACGCCTTCATCGATTTGCCCGGGGATACCCGCGGCGAGCCGTCCGCGGATGGCCCTCGGGAATCGAGGATTACGCGGTCGCCGGCACCCGCTCGGGTCCGGCGCTCAGCCGTTCTGGTTGGGCAGTGTCCCAAGCGTGACGTTGATCGTGCTCGTCTTGCCGTCGCGCAGCACGCTCAGGGTCAGCGTGTCGCCCGGGGCGTGGGGCAGGATGAGCATCGAGAGCTCGTGGTCGGCGTCGACGTTCGTCCCGTCGATCGACAGGATCACGTCGCCGGCTCGCAGGCCGGCCTCGGCGGCCGGGCTGCCGGGGAAGACGGCCGGCGCGGCTGGATCGGAGGAGCCGACCAGCGCCCCGTGGTCGACCGACAGGTGATCGGTCAGGGCCAGCTCCTTGGTGACCGGCTGGTAGTAGACGCCGATCCACGGTCGGGTCAGCCGCTTGCCGGCCAGCGCCTCGAGCAGGATCGGCTTGGCCACGTCGATCGGGATCGCGAAGCCGATCCCCTGCGCGTCCTGGCTGACCGCGGTGTTCACCCCGATCACCCGTCCGCCGCTGTCGACCAGCGGGCCGCCGGAGTTGCCCGGGTTGATGGCGGCATCGGTCTGGATGAGGTTGTTCAGCTGCTCCGAGCTCTGGTTGCCGCCACCGCCGGCGGTGATCTGCCGCCCCAGGCCGGAGACGACCCCGGTGGTGACGGTGTTCTCGAAGGTGCCGAGCGGATTGCCGATGGCGATCGCCAGCTGTCCCGGCTTCAGTCCGGCAGAGACCCCAAGACTGGCGATGGGCAGCCCTGACCCGTCGATCTTCACGATCGCCAGGTCGGTGAGCGTGTCGATCCCGTAGACCGTGGCGGAGAAGGTGCGGGTGTCGTTGAGCCGCACCGAGAGCGAGCTCGCGCCGGCCACGACGTGCCGGTTGGTCAGGATCCAGCCTCGCGAGTCGAAGATGAAGCCAGAGCCGACGCCACCGCCAGAGCCCAGTGCGGACCCCCGCGACGAGATGGTGACGACCGCGGGCGCCACCGCCTGGACCGCCTGGATGACCGCCGACGACTCGTCGATCCGCACCGAGCCGGTAACCGTGCTCGCCCCGGGCAACCCGGTGCCGAACGTCGGGGAGGACGGTTGCATGAGGTTCACCACGGCGATCGACGAGAGGGTCCCCGACACGATGCCCACGACGAGTGCGATCGCGGCGACCGGGACGAGGGCCTGGCGGCGTTCGGGGGGCGGTGCCTCCGTGGTCGGCGGGCGCGTCGACCAGGGCGCGGCCTGCTGCCAGGCGGTGCGGTTGGGGCTGGCTGGGGGTCCGTATCGCTGGTATTCGACCGGATTCGGGTCAGGGTCAGGCATGCGTGTCGCTCGATCGTCCGCCTTCAGCGTTGAGCGCGCTGCGGCGAACGATGAAGATTCGTTGATCTTGGCTCAGGGTTCGCCGGTCGTGCCGCCGGCCTCCCGGGGCCTGCGGCGAGCGAGGGGCCCGCGCAACCGACGGATCACGCGAGGGCCGGCGGCGGGCTGCTGACCTGTCTCCGCCGTCTCGCTGGCCACCGGCTCGAGGAGCCGCGGCAGGTGCACGCGGAAGCTCGTCCCCTCCCCGACCGCGCTCGCCACCTCGATGCTGCCCGCGTGCATCTCGACGATCGAACGGGCGATCGCAAGCCCCAGCCCGCTCCCGGACGCGCGCGCCTCGCCCACGTTCGTGCCGCGGTAGAAGCGCTCGAAGATACGCGGCAGCTCGGAGGCGGGGATGCCCGGCCCGGTGTCGCGGACCTCGACGATCGCCTCGTCCGCGCCGCTCGTCAGCTCGACGAACACCTCCCCGCCGCGCGGCGTGAACTTCAGCGCGTTGCCGACCAGGTTGTTGACGAGCTGCACGATCCGCTCGCGGTCGAACCGCTGGCTGATCGGCTCGGAGGGGACCGCTGCGACGAGCGTGACGCCGCGCTCCTCGGCGACCTCCGCGTGCGCCTCGACGACCGAGCGGATCGGGTCGCGGAGGTCGCCCTCGCGCACGTCGAGCGGGAAGATCCCCGCCTCGATCCGTGAGAGGTCGAGCAGGTTGGTCGAGAGCCACGCGAGGCGCCGCAGCTGCTCGCTCGAACGGTCGAGGAACTCCCGCCGCGTCGCCTCATCGACCTGGCCGTCGCGCTGCAGGTCGTTGAACGTGCGCAGCGCGGCGATCGGCGTGCGGAGCTCATGCGAGACATCGGCGATGAACTCGCGGAGGCGGTCGCGATCGGCCTCGAGCAGGCGCAGCGACTCCGAGAGCCGATCGGCCATGACGTTGAACTGCGCGCCGAGCTGGTCGATCTCGATCACCCCTGACGGCATCGCCCGCTGGTCGAGCTCGCCGAGCGAGAGCCTGGCGGATACTCGGCCGAGTCGGTTCATCGGTCCGGTCAGGCGGCGGGCCAGGAAGAAGCCCAGCAGTGCGGACAGCGCCAGGGTCAGGATGCCGACGACCATGAGCGTGGTCGAGATGCGGCTCAGGGTGAGCGCCTCGGTCGTGTACGGCTGGCCGATGACGAGCCGGAGCGGCAGGATGGCGGTCCCCTCCGAACCGGTCTCGGTCAGCCCGGGCTCGGGCGCGGGCACGGTGATGAGGACAGTCTCGGAGAACCTGAGCGGGCTGACGGCGGTATCGGCCTGGAGGCCCTCGCTGAGCAGCTGGTCGGCGTTGGCCTCGGGGAGGTGGGCGACCGCGGCCTGGCTGCCGTCGCGGGCGTTGATGATCTGGATCGAGCCGACCGAGAAGGCGACCGTCGCATCGCTGGCCACGCCCGCCAGGAAGGCCTCGCGCCGCTCGCGGTTGGCCAGGTCGTCCGGGCTCTGCTCGAGTCGGGTCTCCGCCCGCAGCCGGATGAGGAGCCCGGTCCCGTTGGCGGCGGTGGTGAGCTGCTGTCTGGCCTGCTCCTCCAGGTAGCGGGGGATGATCTGGCTCAGGGTGACGCCGGAGATGAGGAGCGCGACCAGCGCGACGCTGGCCAGCGCCAGCACCAGGCGCACCTCGAGGCGCCGGAAGATGGGGGGCGTGGCTCAGTCCTCGCTGAAGGCGTAGCCGACGCCGCGCACGGTGACGATGTAGCGCGGCTGCGCGGGATCCGGCTCGATCTTGTCGCGGATGTGGCTGACGTGGACGTTGATCGTCCGCTCGTCCTGCTCGAGGGCATCGTAGTCGCGCACGAGCTCCAGGAGCTGGCCGCGGGTGTAGACCCGGCCCGGGCGCGCCGCGAGGTGGCGCAGCAGGTCGAACTCGGTGGTGGTCAGCGCGATCCGCTCGCCGTCGCGCGTCACGCGTCGCCGCTCGAGATCGATCACCAGGTCGCCGCGGCGCAGGAGGCGCCCGCCCGCGCTGTCGGCCAGCTCCCCGTAGGCGCGGCGCATGAGGGCCTTCACCCGGCTCACGAGCTCGCGGACACTGAACGGCTTGACGAGGTAGTCATCCGCGCCGACCTCGAGGCCGACGACCTTGTCGATCTCGTCCGCTCGGGCCGTGAGGAACAGGATCGGCACCCGGGATTCGCGGCGCAGCTGGCGGCAGACCTCGAAGCCGTCGATCCCCGGCAGCCGGACGTCGAGCAGCACGACCTGCGGAGCGATCTCCGGGAACTGGCGCAGCGCTTCCTCGCCGGTCGGCATCACCGCCGCCGTGTAGCCCTCTCGCTCGAGGGCGACCTGCACGCCGCGAGCGACGGCGGGCTCATCCTCGACGATCATGATCGTGGCTGCCATAGAGGCCACGGATTCTAGACCGATGGCGCCGGATCGCCGTCCGGAGGCCCTGGCGCCCGGCGAACGCAGCCAGCCACGCGCTCAGCTCAAGCGCTTGCCTTGCCGGGCTCGCCGGCGCGCTGGTACCATCCACGCTCGCACTTCGCTGACAACCCGCCCGACGGTGCTCGGGCCGATCGAGGAAGCCCCACGTCCATGGACAACGAGATCGCCGTCGACGCGCGCACTGCGACGGGCAAGCAGAACCGCCGCCTGCGGCTGACCGGCCAGGTGCCGGCGGTCGTCTTCGGCAAGGGACGCGAGTCGCTGCCGGTGCAGGTCGAGGCCAAGGCCTTCGAGACGCTCTACCGCGCCGCGGGCCGCACGACCCTCGTCAACCTCCAGATCGACGGCGGCCGCCCCACCAGCGCAGTCATCAAGAGCGTCCAGCGTCATCCGCTGAGCGGCCGCGCCCTCCACGTCGACTTCTTCCTCGTCGACCTCACCCAGGAGATGGAGGTCGAGGTGCCGCTCGTCTTCCTCGGCGAGCCGCCGGCGATCGAGCTGACCGGTGGCACGCTGATGACGCCCATCAGCCAGATCCGGGTGCGTGCCCTCCCCGCCGAGATGCCGCACGAGATCGCCGTCGACGTCACCCCGCTCGTTGACCTCGAGGCCGCGATCCACGTCCGCGACCTGGTCGTTGCGGACAACGTCCACATCCAGGCCGATGGCGACGAGCTCCTGGCCCGCGTCATTCCGCCGCGCGTGGAGGAGGAGCCCGAGGCGGAGGAGGTCGAGGCCGAAGAAGGTGCCGAGGGCGCCGAGGGCGCAGGAGAGGCGGGCACCGCCGAGAGAGCGGCGGAGGGCGAGGGCCGCTCCGAGACCGAGGCATCCTCGGAGGGCTGATCGCACCTCGCCCCGCCCTGACCCGCCGGCCACGTGGCCCGCTGTGCGCTCGCTGTCACGTAACCCCCAAGGAAGACCGCTGCGGAGGTCGCTCAGCCGCTCTTTGCGCGCTGACGGTCACATTCGGCGCTCAAGAGGCGGCTCGTTGGAAATTGCGTGACGCCCAGCGCACATGCGCGCGCTCGTCACGTCGGCGCCTCAGCGCTCCGCGTGGTAGCGGCGCTCCCCGCTGTCCGGATTGACGTAGACGCGCATCGAGCGGCCGCTGGTCGGATCGACGAACCGCTCGTCAGTGGCTCGGAACGGTGCCCCGGGCGGCTCCGGCTCACCGCCGCCCGGCCCGGGGGAGCCAGCCTGGCGCTCCGCCGACTCCGATCGGTACCGCGTCCGCTCGAACGCGACCGCCAGGATGCCGACGGCCCCCATCGCCAGGGTCCACAGCCCGCTGGCCACCTGCCCGACGGCGATGGCCACCAGGCCCACAAGCATCAACAGGGCGGCGACCGCGACGATCAGCACCCGCACGGTGGCGTGCATCGGGAGGTCCGCCTACTCGAGACCCTGCGGGGCGCTGGCATCGGCGGCCAGGACGACCGCGGTGCCGTAGGCCACGATCTCGGACATCGTGTTGCCGATCTCGCTCGAGTCGAAGCGCATGCTGATGACGGCATCGGCCCCCATCAAGGTCGCGTTCTGAACCATCCGGTCGAGCGCCTGGCGCCGGGTGTCCTCAAGGAGCTCGGTGTACTCGCGGATCTCGCCGCCGACCAGCGAGCGGAGGCTCGCGGCGATGTTCCCGCCCAGGCCGCGGCTGCGGACGACCAGGCCAAAGACGTGTCCCTTGCTCTCGGCGACCCGATGGCCGGCGACGAAGGGCGCGGTGGTCACGATCATGGGTGCTCCTTTTCTCGGTGCGGGCGCAGGCAAAGTCTATGCGCCGATGGCGTCCCCGCGGACGGAGCCTGCCTGCGGGAACGTGGAGCCGAAGGTGGGATTCGAACCCACGACCGACGGTTTACGAAACCGTTGCTCTACCCCTGAGCTACTTCGGCGCGTGCGCGAGGCGCGATTCTAGCAGCCTACCTCGCGTGCTCCGGCGGCGCCCATCCATGGAGCAGCCGGTCGTGGTAGCGGGGCGGCGCGTCCTCGCCGCCAGGTAAACGCGGAACGGGGGCCATCGGCGCGCGGCCGCGCGACGCCAGGACGTAGTAGGGGCAGACATCGGTCAGGGGGCAGAGGCCGCAGATCGGGCGTGGCGCGCGGCAGGTGTCGCGACCGTGGCGGATCGCCTCGACATGGAAGGGATAGACCTCGTCGGCGCCGAGCGCACCCTCGAGGAGGTCGTGCGCGCGCGTGAGATCCGTCCTGGGCGGGATGAGACCCAGGCGCAGCGCGACCCGGTGGATGTGGGTGTCGACCGGCATGGTCGGCCGGCCGAAGCAGAAGAGGAGGACGATCGAGGCCGTCTTGCGCCCGATCCCCGGCAGCGCGGTGAGCCATGCCAGCGCGTCGGCCAACGGCATGGTCCCGAGCGACGAGAGGTCCCAGTCCGGATGCGCGTCGTGGACCTCTGCCAGCACCTGCTGGATGCGCCGGGACTTCGTGGGCGCCAGGCCCCCGGGGCGGATGACCTCCTCGAGCTCGTCGGTGGGACCGCTCAGCACCTCGTCCCAGTTCGCGTACCGGGCGCGCAGGGCGGTGAAGGCCCGGAATGAGTTGATGTCGGCGGTGTTCTGGGCAAGGATCGTGAGCACCAGCTCGCTCACCGCATCCAGTCGCGGGCCGGCCCAGGCGGGATGGTCGTATCGCTCGCCGAGCCGGTCGAGCACGACCTCCACCAGCGCCCGCCGCTTCCGACGGTCGGCCGCGAGCTTCTGCGGGCTGGGACCCCGGCGCCGGAGAGCCTTGCGCTCCGCGCCACGGGCGGCGGCGCGCTTAGCCATCCGCCAACCGCAGACCGATCTCGACGCTGCGCGCCAGGCGTTCCGCGGCGTTCTCGACGAGCCGCTGCGAGTCGCCCATGGCATCGTCAAGCGCCATCGGCCGATCCGGCACCGGCTGCACCAGGGCGAACACGCCGGTCGCCTCGAGCGCCGCCGCGCCCGGCCCGAGCGCCCCGCACAGCAGGACGACGGGGACCGCCCTGGGAGCAAGCCGCGCGACGCCGAGAGCCGCCTTGCCGGAGAGGGTCTGCTCGTCGGCGCGGCCCTCGCCGGTGATGACCAGATCGGCCTCCGCGAGGCGCGACGCGAGCCCCACCAGCTCCGCCACCACCTGGACGCCCGGCCGGAGCAGCGCGTTCGTGAAACCGAGGAGGCCAGCGGTCGTGCCACCCGCCGCGCCGGCGCCAGGCAGGTCGGCGACGAACCGCCCTGTGTCTGACTCGATGGCCCGACCCCAGGCGCGCAGCGCCGCGTCGAGCTCGGCAACGGCCTCCGGGTCGGCGCCCTTCTGCGGGCCGTAGGTCGCCGCGGCTCCGCCGTCACCGGTGAGCGTGTTCGTCACGTCCGAGGCGATCGTCAGGGGCAGGTCGCCGAGGCGCGCATCGAGCCCGCGCGGGTCGGTGTGGGCGATCGCGGCCAGCGCCACTCCTCCATCGGGCAGTTCGCTGCCCGAGCCGTCCAGCAGTCGCAGGCCGAGCGCCGCCAGCAGGCCGGCGCCGCCATCGGTGGTGGCCGAGCCGCCGAGCCCGATCGTAACCCGCTCGACCCCCGCGTCGAGGGCCGCGCGCAGGAGCTCCCCGGTGCCGCGCGTCGACGCCGCTCGGGCCGACGCCGGCGTCCGCTCCTCGGGCGAGAGCCGCGCCAGGCCGCTGGCGGCGGCCATCTCGATGAACGCGCTTCGGCCGCCGTCGAGGAGCAGCCATTCCGCGCCGATCGGCCGGCCGAGGGGGTCATGGACCTCGGCGCTGCGCGTCTCGGCCGCCTCGCCCAGCGCGTCGCGAAGCGCGGCGAGAGTACCCTCGCCGCCGTCGGCCATCGGGGCGTGGACCAGCGTGTCGTCCGGTCGGACGCGAGCCCAGCCTCGCGCGACGGCAGCGGCCACGGCCACTGAGTCGAGCGCGCCACCGAAGGAGTCGGGCGCGATCACCACGCGCAGGTGACGGGGCGACATGGGCGCCGATGCCCTCAGCGCCCCTTCAGGGCGCGCCGCCGCTCCTGGTAGGCAGGGATCGAGCGCATGGCGGGACGTAGCTGATCGCCGATCTCGCGCACGGACAGGGCAAGCCGGTCGCCGTCCTGGGTGATGAGCTTCATCGTGCGGCCCATCTCCGTCAGCAGCTCGAGCCGATGCCGCTCCTCGAGCTTGCGCATTGTCGCCTGCAGGATGACGAAGGCCATCTGGGACAGGTTGGGGAGCGGCTGGTTGCGGTGGATCCGCCGCTCGAGGTCGACCTGGCCGATGGCCGCCAGACCCGCCTGCTCGAGGATGTCGACGAGCAGCCCCACCTCGACCGCGTAGCCGGTGAAGAACGGGATCGACTCGAGGAGCGCCCGCCGCCCGGCGTATTCGCCGGCGAGCGGCTGCACGAGCCCGGACAGCTCGGGATAGAACAGGTTGATGAGCGGCCTCGCCATGAGCTCGGTGACGCGGCCGCCGCCCTCGGGCAGGACGCGGTCGCCGTCACGGATCGGGCGCTGGTAGAAGCCCTTCACGTAGCCGATGCGCGGCTCGCGCAGCAGGGGCCCCAGCAGCCCGTACACGAAACGGGGCTGGATGTTGCGGATGTCGGTGTCGATCCAGGTCACGATGTCGCCGTCGAGGACATGCAGGCTCTTCCACAGCGCCTCGCCCTTGCCGATGTGGCTGCCCAGCTCCGGCAGGATCTCCGCGTGGCGCACGACGGGCACGTCCAGCTCGGTGGCGATCTCGCGGGTGCGGTCGGTCGAGTCGGAGTCGATGACCACCAGCTGGTCGATGAGCGGCGCCCGGTCCATGAGCGGGCCCTTGATGCGCTTGATGACGAGACCGATGGTGGCCTCCTCGTTGAGCGTCGGCAGCCCGACGCTGATGGTGAGTCCGCCACGCTCCTTGAGGGCCACCAGCTGGCGGATGTCGGCGAACTCCGAGGCGTGGAAGCTGTTCTCGGCGAACCAGCGGTCGACGATGGTGGTGATCGAGCGCGCGCGCTCGACGAAGGCATCCGCGGCCGCGATCGTCCCCTCCTCGCCGCGCAGCTCCTCGAACGTGGCCAGGCCAAGCTGCTGACGGGTTTTGACCACGATCACCGTCGGCTTGGCACGCGAGGCCACCGCGTCGGCGAGGGTCCCGAACAGGTAGCGGCCGTCCGGCGCGGCGTTGGTGGGCTGCGCCGAGGCGCCCATGACCACCAGCTCGTGATGCGCGGCCTCGCGGATGATCGCGGTCCGCACCGATGAGGCCTCCAGGACGAGGGCCGTCGTGCGACGCAGCCCGCCATGCTCGCGGATGAATCGCTCGAGCGCCTCTCGTTGGCGTTCGCAGGCTCGGTCGCCGATCCCGGTGGGGACCACGTGCATGACCGTCACCCGCGCATCGAAGCGGTGAGCGAGGTCGCGAGCCACGCGCAGCGCCAGCTCGGCGTGCGGTCCCCCGCGGACCGGGACGAGGATCGAGCGCACGGTCTCCAGGCCGCGCTGCTTGACGACGGCGATGTCGCATGGGGACTGGCGGACCACCGCGTCGATGGTCGGGGAGAAGACCGGCGCCAGGTCGGGCCCTCCCTCGAGCTGCTCGGGGGCGGTGACCGCGCCGGTCGGCGGCGCCGCGCGTTCCTCGGTGAGCGCCGCGCTGCGGGCGCCGGGCGGCGGGCCACCCCAGCCGAAGATGAGCAGGTTGGCGCCCTCCTCGGCGACGGCCTCGATGATCCCTTCCGCCGCCCGCCGACCGATGCGCACCATCGTCCGGATCTCGACGCGCTCTTCGTCGCCGAAGGCGAGGACGCGCTGCAGCAGCCGGCGGGCGGTGCGGGCCGTGGTCGCGCCCTCGGAGAGCGAGTACTCCTCGGGCACCTCGACGATGCCGAGGGCGGTGATCTCCGTCTGCCGTCCCACTCGGATGCCCGCACCGATTCGCACGAGGTCGCGCGCCGTCCGGGGATTGGCGAGGGGCAGCAGGATCCGGTATGGCTCGCGCTTGCGTCCCGGCATCAGCGCTCCTCGGGCGACCCGTTGCCGTCGGCGCCCGACCCGATGGACCGCCAGCGCCCGACAAGGTACGGCTTGAGCTCCTCGAACTCGAGCGCCTGGTTCTCGATCGCGCGCTCGGCCTGGTCGGTGGTCAGCTCGAGCGTGTCACTGATGAAGCCCGCGGTTCGCCCGAAGTAGAGCGGGGTGAGCGCGGCCAGCAGCCGCGCGCGGTCGACCCCCGGCCGGTGGAAGGCCACGAGCGCGTCGTACAGACAGCGCACCCACAGCTCGGCGGGGAAGTGGAACGCGGCCGGATCGTCGGTCGCGGTCAGCGCCATGACCCGCTCGAGCTGCTCGGGGGCAAGCATCTCCGCCCAGGCCGGGCCGTGGGTCGGGCGAGCGCTGTCGAACGTGTCGACCAGCTTGGCGTGGTTGACCTTGATCGGCTCGGGGGCGATGACGCGCTCGAAGCCGTACTCGGGGATCGGGTGGCTCCCGCGGACGCGGAGCCATCGGTCCTGGTAGCGGCCGGCCAGGTTGAAGAGCGTGCCGACCACCTGGCGGAACATCGGCCCCAGGTCGGAGGCCGGATCCTTGGCATCGTGGATCTTCGCGCCGAGCCGCGCCTGGCAGACCGCGAAGCCCTCGTTGAGGGCCGAGTGCGTCATCCAGATGTCGATCCCGAAGCGGGCGGTCGCCTCGTCAAAGGTGTCGAGCTCGAGGTAGCGCGCCACCAGGTCGCCGCTGATCGCAAAGTCGCCGCCGATCGGCTGCCGGATGCGGGCGCCGTAGAGCGCCCGGGTCAGCGGATAGCTGATGTTGTTGGTGATCGTGCCGTCGTACTTGTAACGGGCGTAGAGCGGGGCGACGAAGTCGTAGCCGCCCTTCAGGATCGGCCCGGCCAGGAGCTCGACCCATTCGGGAACGATGGAACGCAGGTCGGAGTCGACCATGACCATGGCCTTGACCTTGAGCTCGCGCGCGACCTCGAACAGGGCGCGCACGGCGGTTCCCTTGCCACTGATCCCCTGGTAGGTGAAGCTGACCCGCTGGAGCTTGTGGCGCGGGCTGACCAGGATCACCTTCTCGATGTAGTCGGGGCTCTCGGTGCTGACCGCCACGTGGGGCGTGTCGTCTGGCGACCCGCCATCGGAGTTGACGAGGACCGGCTTGAGGTCGGGAAAGTACTGGACCATGCCGGCGGTGGCGGCGCGGACGACGTAGCCGATCGTCTCGGCGTTGCCGAACGACGGGATGCCCACCATGAGGTCGGCGTCGCCGATGCGGCGGACCTCGGCCAGACCGTTCTCGTCGAGCGCCGACTCGAGGGCGGCGTGGGGCTTTGACGTCAGAGCGACCTCCTCGGGGCCTTGTCCGAGACCGGTGGCGTACGCGCCGGCCTAGCGTAGCACCGCCTCCCCTCCGGAGCCGATGGCGCCCTCAATCGCTGATGTGCGGGATCTTCGGCTGGCGGTGGCCCAGGAGGAGATCGATCAGGCTCGGCTGCGTCTTGCGGACGAGCCCGATCTTCAGCCACTGGCTGCTCGTCTCGCCCGGCCGGTAGCGGCTGTTCACGTGCTTCGCGATGATGTGCGTGCAGCCGATCGCCTGCCAGCCCGCCAGCGATCCGTCGATGGGCGGGCGTACCGCCGGGGAGATGCGGACGTTGCCCCTCACGGCCAGGACCGAGCCGAGCAGCCGTCGGCGCTCGAGGAGCGGGAGGTCGTGGAGGAGCTGCCCGTCGAGCTCGACGAGGTCCCAGGCCACGAAGGTCTGCCGATCGTCGTCATGCGGCTCGCCGATGAACGGCATCGAGGTCCAGATCCCGTCGATGACCGCCTGCTCGGCGTCGATGGCGCGGACCAGCTGGGTGGCCAGCTCGGCATTGGGCGTGGGGGCGCCCAGCGGATCGCTGAGGGCCACCTTGCCACCCTCGAAGCGGGCCATCAGCCGGTCTCCCGTCCAGCAGGGCTCCACCAGCCACTCGACGCTGGTGACGACCGCGTCCTGGACGGTGGCGAGCTGCGGGAGGTCGGTGGACGACATCGGTGCCGCAAGGGTAGCCCCGCCGAAACGCGGCGCCAACTGCGCGCCTATGCGGTGCCGTAGAGGCGGAGCTCGCCCTCCTCGATCGGCGCGTTCACCTGCGAGCGGATCGCCTCCCATGCGTCGAGGTCCCACTCCCCGACGAAGGTGATCGCGGTCCCCTCCTTGCCGGCCCGCGCGGTGCGGCCGACGCGGTGGACGTAGGTGTCGGCGTCCTCCGGGAGGTCGTAGCTGAGGACATACGGCAGGTCGGTGATGTCGAGGCCGCGCGAGGCGACGTTGGTGGCGACCAGGTACTGGACCTTGCCGGCTTTGAAATCGGCCAGGGTCCGGTCCCGCTCGCGCTGCGAGAGCCCGCCGTGGAGCGCAGCCACGTTCGTGCCGCGGCGCTTGAGGGTGGCGGCCAACCGGTCGACCCCGATCTGCGTGTGGCGGAAGACGAGGAGCCGATCGACCCCGAACTGGCTCGTCAGCTCGAGCAGCGCCCGCACCTTGTCCTGCTCGGCGACGAAGTACACGAGCTGCCGGACCGTCTCGACGGTCTGCATCTCCGGGTGCACGGTGATGTGCGTGGCGTCGCGGCGCATGAACCGGTCGCAGATGCGGAGGATCGCGTACGGCATGGTGGCCGAGAAGAGCGCGGTCTGCCGCTGGCGGGGACATCGGGCCAGGATCGTCTCGACGTCGACGATGAAGCCCATGTCGAGCATCCGGTCGGCCTCGTCGAGGATGACGGTGCCGACCCGGTCGAGCCGCAGCTCGCCGCGGCGGATGAGGTCGAGCACCCGTCCCGGCGTGCCGACCACGACCTGCGCCCCGCGGTGCAGGGCGCTGATCTGGCGGTCCATGCTCGACCCGCCGTAGATCGCCACGGTCCGCACGTTGCGGAACTGACCGATGGCGGCCACCTCCTCGGTGACCTGCACGCACAGCTCGCGCGTCGGAGTCAGCACGAGCGCCTGGACGTGGGAGGCCGACGGGTCGATCTTCTCGGCGATCGGGATGCCGAACGCGGCGGTCTTGCCGGTGCCGGTCTGGGCCTGGCCGATCAGGTCGTCCCCGGCGCGGAGCGGTGCGATGGCGCGGGCCTGGACCTCGGTCGGCGTCTGGTAGCCCATCCGCTGGAGGGCGCGAGCGATGGTGACCGGGATCTCGATCTCCCCGAAGCGGTGGCTTCGGGCGCGCGCGAGGGCCGCGGCGAGGAGCGACTCGTCGAGCGGCTGGGTCGATGGGGATTCGATGTCAACTGAGGTGCGCGGTGTCGCGCCGGTGGCGACTGGGGCACGGACGGGACCGCGTGCGGGGCGGCGGCGCGGACGTGCCGGCGGGGTGTCGGTTTCAGGCAAACGGGTCTCCGATGTGTGATGGGCGGGGCGGCGATTCACTGGCGTGACGCTCTTGATCTCTCGAGCGCTCCTGGCTGCAGCGGCGCCTCCGCTCTGGAAAGCGTACCACGCCGCTCGACGCGTTCCCGCGAGTAGCGGCTGTTCAGGCGGCCGGCAGCCCTGACCCGATCGCCCTGCGGCCGCTGGCCGCCAGTCGGCCGAGCAGCGCCAGCACGAAGATGCCGGTCTCGACCAGGACGATGGTGGCGCCGCTCGCCGCGTTGAGCCAATAGGACAGGTAGAGCCCGATGATCGGCGCGACCAGCCCGATGAGCACCGCGACGGCGATGAGCCGTCCGAAGCTGCGGGTCAGCAGCTGGGCCGTGGCAGCCGGAGTCACGAGCATGGCCACCACCAGGATGATCCCCACCGCCTGCAGGCTGACCACGATCGTCACTGCCATGAGGGCGAGCAGCAGGTAGTCGAGGGCGGCAACCGGCAGGCCCGAGGCGCCGGCCCCCAGCGGGTCGAAGGTCGTGTAGAGCAGTTCCTTCCAGAGCAGCGCGACGACCGCCAGCACGACCAGGGCGAGAACGATCAGGGCCACCAGGTCCGAGGGACCGATGCCCAGCACCTCCCCGAACAGGAAGCCGAACAGGTCGCCCACGAAGTTCGGGATGAGGCTGAACAGGAAGATGCCGAAGGCGAACATGCCGGCGAACAGCACGCCGATGACCGTGTCGCCGCGCAGCAGCCCGCGCCGCGTGACCCAGCCGATGGCAAGGGCGGTCGCCACCGCGGCGACCGCCGCGCCCAGGTAGAACGGCCCCTTGACGAGGTAGGCGACCACCACGCCGGGAAAGGCCGCGTGGCTCAACGCGTCGCCCATGAAGGCGAGGCCGCGCAGGACCATGAACGAGCCGACCACGGCGCAGACGATCCCGACCATGCACGAGGCGAGGAGCGCCCGCAGGAAGAAGTCGTAGGCGAGCGGCTCGAGGATGGGGCCCAGCATGATCAGTGGCCCTCGCGGCCTTCATGGAAATGCTGCTCCTGGCCGCTGGCGGCGTCGTGGTGGTGGGCATCGTCGAGGACGACGGCTCGGTTGCCGAGCACGAGCAGGTGTCCGCCGTACGTCGCAGCCAGCACGTCGGGGTCGAGGACCAGCTCTGAGGAACCGAAGGCGATGAGCCGTCGGTTCAGCGCCACCACCGTCGTGAAGTGCTCCGCGGCGGCGGCGAGGTCGTGAGTGGTGGCGACCGCCGTTCGACCGCGGGCCGTCTCCGCCACCAGGAGCGCCATGAGATCCTCCTGGGTCGTGACGTCGACGCCGGTCACCGGCTCATCGAGGAGGTACAGGTCCGGTTCGGCGGCGATCGCGCGGGCCAGGAAGGCCCGACGGCGCTGGCCACCGGAGAGTGCCCCGATCTGCGACGAGCGCCGATCGGCCATCCCCACCCGTTCGAGGGCATCGGTCACCGCCTGCCGGTCGGCAGTGGCCGGACGGCGCCCCACGCCGAGCCTGGGGAAGCGGCCCATCATGACCACGTCCCAGACGCTGACCGGGAACGACCAGTCGACGAGCTCGGCCTGCGGGACGTAGGCGATCTGCCGGGCCTCGCGGCCGGCGGGCGCACCCAGCACCTCGACCGATCCGCTCCATGGCTCGAGCAGGCCGGCGATCAGCTTCAGCAGCGTCGTCTTGCCGCCACCGTTGGGACCGAAGATCGCGACGAGCGATCCGGCGGCGATCTCCAGCGAGACGTCTTCGAGGGCAAGGCGGCGGTCGTAGCCGGCGGAGACATCGGTCAGGCGGACGGATGGCGCTCCCGCGGCCGGCTGCGAGGCCCCCGCCGGCGCGCCCGGCGCGCCCGGTGCGACCGGCGCCGTCACGCGCTCACCGCAGCGCATCCACGAGCTGCTGGGTATCCCATCGGATGACCTCCTCGTAGCTGGTCACGGGCGGGTCCCCGAGCGCGTCGTCGTAGAGGTTCGCGACCACCTTCGTGCCCGTCTCGGCGGCCAGCTGCTGGACGAGCTTGGCGGGGAACTGGCGCTCGCTGAAGATCGCCTTCACGCCCGCGGCTCGAATGGCGTCCACCAGCCTGGCAGTGTAGCCGGCGCTCGGGTCCTGGCCGGGCGCTTCGACGGCGACCCCGACGATCGCGATCCCGTATTCGCGCGCGTAGTACGGGAACGCGTCGTGGAAGCTGACGAGCTTGCGGTTCGCGGCCGGGATGGTGGCCACCTGGGCGCGCACCCAGGCGTCGAGCGCCTCGAGCTTGGCACGATAGGCGGCTGCCCGGGCGTCGTAGGTCGCGGCGTGGGACGGGTCGACCTGCCTGAGGGCCGCCGCGATCCGGTCGACGTAGAGCTCGGCGTACTTCGGGTCCATGAACAGGTGCGGGTTCTGCGTTGCGGGGTCATCGCCGGGCAGCGGCGTGACCCCGGGCAGGCCGACCGCCAGCTTCACGAGCGGCGTCCCCTGCTTCGACACGTTGCCGAGGGTCTTCTCCAGCCAGTCGTCGAGCCCCAGGCCGTTCATGACCAGCAGCGAGGCGGCGGCCACGGCGCGGATGTCGGCCGGCGTGGGCTCGAAGGTGTGCACGTCGCCGTTCTTCGGCACGAGGCTGGTGACGGTGACGAGGTCGCCTCCCACGTTGCGCACGATGTCGGCGAAGACCGTGGTGGTGGTCACGACCGTGACGGTGTCGGCACCCCGGCTGCCGTTCCCGGAGGAAGGGACGCAGGCCACGGCGCCGATGGCGACGGCAGCCAATAGACTGAGACTGAGTATCGGGTGAGGACATGACCGGCGCATGACCGATCCGCTCCGCGAGTTAGCGGCGGGTGCGCCGGAGCCGGACCTGGCAGTCCGGGCAGCGACCGAACAGCTCGAGGCGATGCGACTCGATGGCGAACCCGGTCGAGGCGGCGACGCTCCCCAGGATCGGCTCGAGGCCGAGCTCCCCGACCTTGATCGACCGGCCACAGGTCGAGCAGACGATGTGGTGGTGGTGCGCCGCCGGCTCGCAGGTCACGTAGGCGTGCTCGCCGGTCGGCAGGTCGACCCGCTCGACCAGCCCGAGATCGGCCAGCAGGTCGAGGGAGCGGAAGATCGTCGCGCGGCCCACCTGTCGCCGGCCCATCCGTGACGAGGCGAGCACGTCCTCGGCGGTGAAGTGCCCCTCCTGGCGATCGATGGCGTCGGCGACGGCCAGGCGTGCCTGGGTGAGGCGCAGGCCGGCGTCATCGAGGGCGCGGACGATCGGGTTCTGGAGGCTCATGGCGGGCGCATCCTGCCACAGATGAGACTGAATCGCAATAAGAGCGGCCCCGGACCCGGCCGCGTCGCGGAGCCAGCGAGACAGGCGAAGGCCGTCTAGATCGTGGCGGCGGAGGCGGCCATCCCCCGCTCGGGCCCCGGCGGGCTCAGCTCGCCCTGGGCCTCGTCGGGGACCCGATCAGCATATCCCTGCGGATGGGCCATCTTCCAGGCCCAGGCATCGCTCAGCATCTGCTCGAGGCTCGAGGCCCGCGGGGTCCAGCCCAGCTCGCGTCGCGCCCGGCGCGACGAGGCCACCAGCACCGGCGGATCGCCGACGCGGCGCTTGAGCGGGCGGGCCGGGATGGCCCGCCCGGTGATCTTGCGGGCCGCCTCGACGACCTCGCGCACGCTGAAGCCGGCCGCCGAGCCGAGGTTGTAGACCTCGAGGCTCGGGTCTCCCTCACCTGTCGCCTCCAGCGCCAGGAGGTGGCCATTGGCCAGGTCGCGGACGTGGACGAAGTCGCGGATGCAGGTCCCGTCGGGGGTCGGGTAGTCCTGGCCGTAGATCTGGACGTGGCCCGCCTCGCCCGCGGCGACGCGCAGCACGAGCGGGATGAGATGGGTCTCCGGCTGGTGGTCCTCGCCGTTGAGCTGGGTGGCACCGGCGACGTTGAAGTAGCGCAGGCTGATGGCACGGAAGCCGTGCGAGGCGGCGAACCAGCGCATGGCGCCCTCGAAGGCGAGCTTGGTGGCGCCATACGGGTTGATCGGCTCGGTTCGGTCCGCCTCCGCGATCGGGACGCGGCGCGGCTCGCCGTAGACGGCCGCGGTCGAGGAGAAGACGAGCCGCTGCACGCCGACGTCGCGCATCGCCTCGAGCAGCGAGAGGCCGCCGGCGACATTGTTTCGGTAGTAGAGGCCAGGGTCGGCCATGCTCTCGGCGACGAGCGACTTGGCCGCGCAGTGGAGGACCGCCTCGATCCGTTCCTCGCGGAGCACGTGCGCCAGGTTGTGGCGATCCTGGAGATCCCCCACGGCCAGCCGCGCGCCGTCGATCACGGAGGCGCGGTGGCCGGTGGTCAGGTTGTCGAAGGCGGTGACGGCATGGCCGGCGGCGACGAGCGTCTCGATCGTCGTCGACCCCACGTATCCGGCTCCGCCCGCGACAAGGATCCGCAATCCGCGCCTCTCTTCGATGTTGGCCTGGCGTCAGCGCCGGCCGACCGCCGCTTCCGTCTCGGCGGCCTCGGCGCCGGCCGCCACCTCGTTCGCCACCGCCTCCAGCAGTTCGAGCGTGAGCACGCTCGCGACCCGTACGGCACCGGCGGCAAACGCATCTGTCACCTCGGACGCGTCCTTGAAGCGGCCCGCGCTCTTCACCTGCACCCGAGGTCCAACGCTGTCGCGCAGGATGGAGGTGAGACCGATGGCGTGGCGCGCGGTCGCGCCGCCGGTGGAGGTGATCACCTGGTCGACGCCGGCCCGCTCGGCGAGCCGGCAGGCCTTGCGCACCAGAGCCTCTGGGAGCGCCTCGGCCTCGATGATCACCCCGGCCGACGCGAGCGCCGAGTGCGCCATGTCGATGACCCCCAGCATGTCGTTGTAGACGGTTTCGTCCTCGCCGGACACGAGCGCGCCACCATTCATGACGAAGTCGAGCTGATTCGCCCCGTGCTCGAGCGCCTTGGAGGCCTCGAAGGCCTTGACCGCGAGGAGCTGTCCTCCATGCCCGTAGCCGATGACGGTCCCGAGCCGCACCCGTGACCGGCCGAGCTTGCGTCGTGCCGCGTTGACCAGCCAGGGGCTCACCGTCAGGGCCGCCACCAGGTCGTGCTCCATCGCCAGTGCCACGGCCTCGTCCAGGTCGCGCATCGACGCGTTGGGGGCGGTGAGCAGATGCTCAAGCCGCACGGCCCGACGACCGATCACGGTCATTGCTGGGGCTGACCCTCCGCAGGTGCAGGGCGGGCGCGAGGTGGCCCGGAGGGCCGATTGTAGCCAGCCTTCTGGGGGATGTCAGCCAACGAGCAGGGTCACGGGCGATCTCCGGGCGCCAGGCCCATTCCGCGGTGGTGCACGCTGTCACCGTCGTGTTCTTCCGCGGCCCAGCGGCGGGCGAGCTGCAACAGGGTGGCGCGCTCGTTTCGCGACGGATCGTCCAGCACCGCCTCGAGCAGCCGATGCAGCAGCCGGCCGACGATCGGGCCAGGATCGATGCCAAGCTCCGCGACGAGGTCGTCGCCGTGGACCACGAGCTGACGCGCGCTCAACGGATGGGTCGCGAGCTCCACGCCGATCCGCGAGCGGAGCTCGTCGAGACCGCCGATCGGCGGCTCGGTCACGCCCGAGGCGACGTTGTCGGCGCGGCGCAGGTCGAACAGCTCGGGGAGCGCAGCCGCGCCGACGCGGCGCACGAAGCGCCGGACGGCGCCATCGGTCCACTCGGAGGAGTAGGCGAACATGTGCTGGCGGACGAGGTGGTGGCCGCGGGCGACCTCGTCCTTCGGGAAGTGAAGGCGGCGCAGGATCGCCTCGACCATCCGCGCGCCGACCGTCTCGTGCCCGTAGAAGTGGCCGTCGGTGAGCGTGCTCGCCTTGCCGACGTCGTGGAGCAGCCCGATCAGGCGCAGAAACGGGTCGTCGGGCGGGAGCGCATCCCCGGTGAGCAGCGAATGATCGAGCGCGTCGCCGTCGATCGCCTTCGCCTGGGGAACGCCGCGCAGCGCCGAGAGCTCGGGCAGGATGACCGCCAGCAGGCCGAGCTCCTCCATGGCGAGCAGCGCCGCCGACGGAGGTCGAAGCGCGTCGTGCGCCCCGAGGATGCGCAGGAGCTCGTCGCGCACCCGCTCGCCGGAGAGATCGGCCGCGGCGCGGGCATGGCGCCGGATCGCCGTCTCGGTGGCGGGGTCGAGCGCCAGGTCGAATCGGGCGGCGAAGCGCACCGCCCGGACGAGGCGCAGCGCGTCCTCCGCGAGCCGCTCGTCGGGGTCGCCGACGGCCCGCAGCAACCGGCGCTCGAGGTCCCGGCGCCCGCCGTACGGGTCGACCAACCGCCCGTCACCGCGATCCAGGTCGGTCGGTACCCAGGCGGCGGCGTTGATCGTGAAGTCGCGCCTGGCGAGGTCCTCGCGCAGCGAGCTGCCCCAGCGCACCTCGTCCGGGCGGCGGTGATCGCGGTACGAACCCTCGACGCGGTAGGTGGTGACCTCGATCGGCTGGCGGCCCGGCTTGAGCCGGACCGTCACCGTCCCGAAGCGGTTCTCCCAGGTCGCGCCGGGGAAGAGCGCGACCACGGTCTCGGGCGCCGCCGACGTGGCCACGTCCCAGTCGAGCGGCCGGCCACCGCGCAGGAGGTCGCGCACGCAGCCGCCGACCAGCGCCGCCTCGTGGTCGCCAGCAATCAGGCGCTCGAGGACGGCCCTGACCGACGCCGGGAGGTCCGGCAGCCTCAGCGCCTCGGTCCCGGGACCGGTCGACATCGGTCTGGAGCGGTCAGCTCCGCGCCGGATCGCCCAGGAAGAGGTAGCTGCGCCAGGCGTCGTTCTGGGCGTCGGCGAGGTACGTGCCGAACAGGTAGCGGACGTCCGCGCGCGGCGCGCGCGGCTCGCGGAGCAGCGTCATCCGCGCCTCGGCGAGCGTCTTTGAGCCCTTGCGGTGATTGCAGGTGCGGCAGGCGGCGGCGAGGTTCTCCCATTCATGGCGACCGCCGCGGTGCTTGGGCACGATGTGGTCGATCGTCAGGTCGCGGCTGGTGGTGCCGCAGTATTGGCAGGTGTGGTGGTCGCGCGCGAAGACCTCGCGGCGTGACAGCTTCACCCGCGGCCGCGGCCGCTTGACGAGGTAGATGAGACGGATGACCGACGGCGCCGGGATGGCGGCGGTCACGGTGTGGATGACCTGGTGATTGCGCTCGAGGAGCTCCGCCTTGTCGGCTCCGAGCAGGGTGAAGGCTCGCCTGATGTCGCAGACGTTGAGGGGTTCGTAGTTCTGGTTGAGCACCAGGACCGGCGCGTTGATCACCTAGGCGGCCTCCAGGAGGCCGATTCTATCCGACTCCACGCGCGCGCTCTCCTCCATGCCAAGCCATCGGGCGCGCGTCCGCCGCGCTCCGTTCCACGGAATATCTGACCTTCGACGGCCCGGGCCCGCGCAGCCGCTGCCGTGAATACACGTCCCTCACGCCAGCCAGCCTCCCGATTTCATGACGCGGATGACGTTCAGGTCCTCGTCGAGCTCGACGAGATCGGCGAGCCCGCCCGGAGCCAGCCTGCCTCGGTCGGTCACGCCGAGCAGGTCGAGCGGATTGCGCGTCGCCGCCCGGACCGCGTCGACCAGCCCGATGCCGCTCTCAACCACGTTCCGCACGGCGCCGTCGAGCGCGATGACGCTGCCGGCCAGGCGACCGTCGGAGACGAGGCGGCACGCACCGTCCCGGACCTCGACCTGCAGGTCGCCGAGCGTGAAGACTCCCTCCCCAACCCCGGCGAGGGTGATCCCATCGGTGACGAGGATGAGCCGATGCCGCGGCTTTGAGCGGGCGATGATCGGCCACAGGGCGCGGTCGACATGGAGGCCATCGGCGATGAGCTCGACATACGCACCGTCATCGGCCAGCGCGGTGACCGCCAGCCCAGGCCGATGGTTGTCGACGCCGGACATCGCGTTGAACAGGTGCGTGGTCGTCCGGCCTCCTGCCGCGTACCCGGCCGCCGCCTCTTCGGCGGTGGCCATCGAGTGCCCGAGCGACGGAGAAACGCCGGCCTCGGCAAGCCGACGAATCAGGTCGAGCGCGCCAGGGCGCTCTGGCGCGACCGTCATGATTCGGAGGCCCTCGAGGAGCGGCTCGAGCCCGGCCAGCACCGCCACCGGATCCTGTATGTAGGCCTCGTTCTGGACCCCCTTCTTCTCGACGGAGATGCATGGTCCCTCGAGGTTGAAGCCCAGGGGAGCAGCGCCATCGGCCGGCGCGTGGTCGGACCACCGGCGCACCCCGTCGGCGAAGGCGACGAGGCGGTCGAACGGCGCGGCGACCGCGGTTGGCACGAACGAGGTGACGCCGTGGCGCAGGAGGGCGCGGGCCATCCCGTCGAGCGCGGATGGCCCGTCCATCGCGTCGTGGCCACCCCAGCCATGGACGTGCACGTCGACGAACCCCGGCGCCAGGTACGGGCCCGCGGCCGCGGCCGCATCGGGCACGACATCCACGATGCGGTCGCCGGCAATCTCGATCCTGCCGGGCATCACCTCGCCATCGAGGACCAGCCGACCGCCAATGGCCACGCTCGCGCCCGAGCCACTCATGACGCGCTCCCGAGGGCAACGATCCGATGCGCGATCGCCTCGGCGGCCGCAGCGTCGGCGAGCGACGGGGCGAGGCCCGGCGCGGGGTCGCTGCCGGCGACCCGCAGCAGGCAGTGGTGCAACGAGGCGGCGTGCAAGTCGACGAACGCGCCGAGCGACAGGCGGGGCGGCGGTCGCAGCTCCTCGACGGCGAGCACCAGGGCATCCCTGGCGGCGCGCGTTCGATACTCGGCCTCGTGCCCATCGAAGCGCCGCAGGACGAGCTGCCCTCCACCAAGGTCACCAACCAGGCTCCCCTCGCTGCCAAAGAGCTCGAACGGCATCCCCTCCGCCCCGAGCGACACCCTCGACGCCTCCACGGTGATGTGGCCCTCCCCGCTGGCGATGCCCAGCTCGCCCCACGCCCAGTCGTCGACGTCGACGGCCTCCGTACCCCCATCCGCCGGCCGCGGCGAGACGATCGTCCGCGCCGAGGCACGCACGACGCTCACCGCTCCCACGATGAACCGGACAAGGTCGATCGCGTGCACACCCAGGTCGAGCATCGCGCCGCCACCGGCGGTCTCGGCGCGGAGTCGCCACGAGATCGGGCGCGACGGGTCGAGATAGCTGCCGTGGTGAGTGCCGATCCGGCCGTGCCGCACCTCGCCGATCGCGCCGGAGGCCACCAGGGCACGCGCCTCGACCACCATCGGCTCGTAGCGCATGACGAGCCCCGGCTGGCTGACCTGCGGCGCCGATGCCGCCACTCCCGCCAGATGGACGGCCCCCTCCTCGGTGCGTCCGATCGGTTTCTCGATGTAGAGGGCGCGGCCCGCGGCGAGCACCGCGGCGCCCATCGCGGCGTGCTGGTCGTTGCGGGTGGTGACGTCGAAGAGCTGGAGCTCCGGATCCGCGAGCGCCTCATCGAGGGTCGCCACGACACGCTCCACGCCCAGCGCCGCCACCTCTTCACGAATCGCCGCGGCTCGCTCGCTCACGACGACCGCCACCACCGGCTCGACGGCCAGGCGGCGCGTGACCGGCAACGCCCGCAACGCGGACAGGTGGGTGCGGGCGATCGAGCCGAAACCGACGAGGGCGACGCGGATGACCGGTGGCATGCAGACCTCGCGGGTGAGCGGGGAAGGGCACGGATGCAGG
>Ga0070730_10001352_pt1 | contig 23726 bp, 18 predicted proteins | sample Coa_R1_3_FD_66447 | JGI IMG/M metagenome (GOLD analysis project Ga0070730, IMG submission 66447) | Surface soil microbial communities from Centralia Pennsylvania, which are recovering from an underground coalmine fire - Coalmine... | ecosystem: Environmental > Terrestrial > Soil > Unclassified ... | reverse complement strand
CTAGCTAGGGTCGCTGCCGAGCCCGAGCAGCCGGGCATCGTCCAGGTGGACGTACGTCTGCGTCGCGACGGCGAGCCGTTTGCGCAAGAAGCGCGTCCGCTCGACGTCCTCTGCCGGCGTCATGTCGAGCGCCTCCTTGTAGAGGTTCATGGCGAGCTGCTTCGCCCAGCCGCGCTCGGCCTCCTCGGCCGCGGTGACGAAGTGCTTCACGGCGTGCTCGAGCTCGCCCGCGCCGCGCCAGTGGCGTGCGAGCGCCGCACCGGCCTCGCCGACCTCGGGCGTCGAGGCCTCGATGAACTCGGCCACGTGCCGGTGGCCGTCGCGGCGACGGGCGCGCGGCTGGAGGTCGTAGGCGACGTCGCGGATGAGGACGTGCTTGAACGACCACTGTTCGTCTCCCTCGATCCTCGAGACCGTGTCCCGCCGGATGAGGTCGCGGCGCTCGAGCGCGGCGAGCGCGGCACGGAGGCACTCGGGATCGCGCGCGATCCGCGCGAGAGCGCCCATCCAGAAGCTCCGCCCGCAGATCGAGGCATCGAGGATCACGTCGCGCTCCTCCGGCGGCAGCGCGTCAAGGCGGGCCGAGACGAGCCCGCGGATCGTGGTCGGCAGGCTCTCGGTCGCCGAGGACCCACGCTCGCTCAGGACGGCGGCGAGCTGCTCGATGAAGAGCGGGTTGCCTTCCGCCGCCTCGGCGACCTGGGCCGCCTTCGCATCGGCGCCGAGGAGGTGCAGCGCCAGCTCGGCGGCATCCGAGCCGCCGAGGGGCTCGAGCGACAGCGCGTTGTAGGCGAGCAGCCCGCCTCCCCAGGTCGGGCGCGTATCGAGCAGCTCCGGCCGTGTGAGCGTCAGGAGCAGCACAGGGAGGTCCTGCAGTCGCGCCGCGAGAAGCTCGATCAGGTCGAGGAGCGCCGGATCCGCCCAGTGGATGTCCTCGAAGACGAACGCCGTCGGCTCGTCCCGCGCCCCGGCCTCGATGAAGACGCGCACGGACTGGAACAGGCTGTCGCGATCTGGCGCGGTCGCCTTCGTCTCGAGCCCGAGCAAGATCGCGATGTGGCCCGCCACAACTTCGGCTTCCTCCTTGCCGACGAGCCTTTCGACGAGCGCTCGGAGCTTTCCGGTCGCCACGTCGACGTCGTCGCTGTCGAAGATGCCTGCGAGATCCTTGATCTGCATGGCGAACGCGCCGTATGCGCTGCGCTCTCGGTAGGGGAGGCAGCGACCCCGGACGACATGGCCGCCGCGAGCCGCGATTCGCTCGGTGAACTCCGCCGCGAGGCGTGACTTGCCCACGCCCGGCTCGCCGAGGACCGTGATCAGGTGTGGACGGCGCTCGAGCTCGACGCGCTCCCAGGTCGCGTCGAGGAGGCCGACCTCGCGGTCGCGTCCGACGAACGGCGTGGTGGACAGGTCTCGCTCGCCGCCGGCCGTCGTCGGCGCCACGGCGCGCCACGCCTCGATCGGCGCGGCCTTCCCCTTGGCGGTCACCGGCTCGACGGCCTCGTACTCGATCGCGCTGCGAGTCGCTCGGTACGTCTCCTCGCCGACGATGATCTCGCCGACCGGCGCGTGCCCCTGGAGGCGCGAGGCCGTGTTCACGACGTCGCCGGCGACCATCGCCTCGCCGAGCGCGGGCCGAGCCGAGAGTGTCACGACCGCCTCGCCGGTGTTCACCGCGCCGCGGATCCGGAGCTCGAGCTCGGGCTGCTCCACGTTGAGCACCGCGACCGCGTCACGAACCGCGATCGCCGCGCGCACTGCCCGCTCAGGGTCGTCACCATGGGAGGTCGGCGCGCCGAACACGGCCATCACGGCATCCCCGACGAACTTCTCCACGACGCCGCCGAACGACTCCAGCTCGTCGCGCACCGTTCCGTGGTATGGCGTCAGGATCGCCCGGACGTCTTCGGGATCGAGCTGTTCCGACCGCGACGTGAAGCCGACGAGGTCGATGAAGACGACGCTGACGATCCGGCGCTCTTCGCGCGGAGCCTCGTCCCGGTCGAGCGGCGCCCCGCAAGCAAGGCAGAAACGGGCGATGTCCGGGTTCTCCTGGCCGCACGAACGGCAACTGGCCATACCCGCATCCTGGCAGCGATTCGGTTCCACAGCAATTCGGCGCGGCCTCGCCGTGCCTCAACCGGGTGAGCTAGCCCTGGCTGACGACGAGATCGATCTTCGCGTGCTGTTTCAGCTTCTTGCCGTGCTCGGGCCTCTGGGAGACGACCAGGCCGTTGGCGATGGTGGACGGCGCGCTCCGGATCCTCCCGATCGAGCAGAACCGCTTCCCGATCGCGCGCTTCGCCGCCCGCACCGACTTGCCGACGACGTCGGGCACGACGCACGGGCGCAGGGCGAACTCCGAACGCACCGCGACGTCTCCCGTGACGGCGACCGCGCACTTGCCGGCTCCGCCGCAGGCACCGGACCAGCGGACGAATCTCGAGCCCTTGGCCGGTTTCGCCTTCAGCCTCACCAGCGTCCCGTAGCCGTAGCCGTGGGCGCAGACCTTGCCGCAGGAGATCCCGCCCGGTGAGCTCGTCACCTTGCCCTTGCCTTCGATCGATCGAGAGACCGCGAGGGTGTGCAGGAACGCGTTGTGCGCCGTTTGCGCGAGCGAGGCGACCGTGGCGGCGTGGTAGTCCTGGACGTAGGCGAAGCGGAATCGCGTCGACCCTCCCGCCGGCACGCTCCCCGCTTGGTGCATCGTCAGCTCGCTCGTGAGTGGCGTGACGCGCGTGAACCTCACGGCCGTCGCAGGCCGGTCGTAGACGATCGCACCCTGGCCGGTGGCCATGTCTCCGTCGGCCGCGCCGCTCATCCGGATCAGGATCGTTCCGGGAACGCCGTGCAGCGAGACCGTATCCCCCGGGACGTGTTTCGCGAAGGCGCTCTGGCCCGGAAGCTCGTACTCGAGCTGCGTCGAGTTGCCGCTCGGCCCCCAGAAGCGCTGGCTGTCGTCCCAGAGCAGATCGAGCGCGTGAGGCTTGCCGTCCGTGCTCGTGAACGTGTCGGAGATCCAGCTGATGTGGCCGTCGTGATCCTGCGTGATCGTCCGGTCGTCCGTGACGCCGGTGGACACGAAGCTGGAGCAGGAAGAAGCGGTCGGTGGATAGGTCGCGCTCGCGCACTTGACGAGCGGATCCGTCTCGTGAACCACTGCGTCCCCGGTGGCGGGATTCACCGCGTACGTGGTGGTCACTGCCGGTAGGCCGGTCCCGGCTACGTCGATCGAGAAGGCCACCGCCGGCGTGTAGGCGTTCGTCCCGTCGATCTGGAGCTCGGAGCGCGTGGGGGAGGGAGATTCCCCGTCTAGGAGGCCGGCATTGCAGCCGAACGTGATCGTCGTGTTCGCGAGCGTCGAATCGTAGAGATAGCCGTCGGCGACCCCGCATTTGCCGAGCGAGGCGTAGTCGAAAGCGGCTGTCCTCTGCTGCGCGTCGAAGACGTAGTCGTAGGCCTTCTGGTTGTTCGGGCCGCCCTTCACGACGGACGTCGCGTGCTCGCCGACGCCGATCAACGGCCCGGAGTAGGGCCTCAGATCGGTGGGCGTCGTGCCGGCGGGAACGGCACGCACCCGGCAGGTCTGGTCGAGGACGTCGTTCAGGTTGGCGAGCAGCACCGCGAACGAGCCGTCGGAGTGGAGTGGCACCGGGCCGGCGAGCTTCACGTACTTCGTGCCGAAGTAGCAGCGAATCGCGATCTCGTCGGTCGCCGGGTTGCCGCCCGAGGTGGTGCCCGCGATCGCGAACGTCTGCGACGCCGCGTCTTCTTCGGCGATGAAGAACGACGGGTCCGAGGGAGTCGTGATCTGCGATCCCGTGATCGCGGCACGCGCGGCGGGTGCGGCTACGAAGCCGCCGAAGGCGAACGTGGTGGCGAGAGCGGCTCCGGCAGCGAGCCTGATCCTCGGAACGTGCACGGCGCCTCCTTTGAGACGCCGTGCACGGATCCTTCCCGGAGCCTTAGGAGCAGCCGGTGTTCGTGCCGCAGTCTCGGCACGTGTAGCAGCTGCCCGTGCGAACCATCCGGCCTCCGCAGCGGGCGCATTCGACGGCATCCTCCCACGAGTTGAAGAGCGCCGTCTGACCGGGCGGTGGAGCATCGGCCGGATCCGCCGGCGCGGAGGCTTCTCCGTTCGCGTAGCGCTCCGCCATGCGCTGCTTCACCTCGGGCGAGAGGATTCCCGCCTCCTCCTGCTGCTCGGGCGTCAGGAACCGCTTGCCAAACCAGCGGAAGATGTAGTCGACGATCGACTTCGCCGAGCGGATGTCCGCGTCGTTCGTGAGACCGCTCGGCTCGAAGCGCATGTGGCTGAGCTTCGAGACGTAGACCTCCGGCGGCACGCCGTACTGGAGGCCCATCGAGACCGCGAGGCAGAGCGAGTTCATCAGGCCGGCCATCGTGGTGCCGTCCTTCGCGATGTCGACGAAGATGTCGCCCGGGCTGCCGTCGTCGTAGAGGCCGACGTGGATGTAGCCCTCGTGGTCGCCGACCTGGAACTTGCGGCCGACCTCGGTGCGGTCGAGCGGCAAGCGCTTCCGCTCGTGCACCTGGATCGGCGGTGTCGCGACGGCGGTCTGGCCGTCCTTGCTCGAGCTCGAGAGCGGCTGCGCCACCTTGCAGTTGTCGCGGTAGATCGCGATCGCCTTGACGCCGAGCTTCCATGCGTCGACGTAGAGGTCCATCACGTCCTCGACCGTGACCTCTTCCGGCATGTTGACCGTCTTCGAGATCGCGCCGGAGATGAACGGCTGGACGGCGCCCATCATCTCGACGTGGCCGCTGTAGTGAATCGCCCGCTCGCCGACGGCGCAGTCGAAGACCGGGTAGTGCTCGGTCTTCACGTACGGCGCGCCGACGACGCCGTTCCGCTCGTCGATGAACGCAACGGTCTCCTCGATCTCGCGGGGCGCGTAGCCGAGCCGCTCGAGCGCCATCGGGACGGTCTTGTTGACGATCGTGATCTCGCCGCCGCCGACGAGCTTCTTCGACTTGACGAGCGAGAAGTCGGGCTCGACGCCGGTCGTGTCGCAATCCATCATGAAGCTGATCGTCCCGGTCGGCGCGAGCACGGTCGCCTGCGCGTTCCGGAAGCCGTGGATCTCGCCGAGATCGAGCGCGTCGTCCCAGGCCTTGCGGCAGTGGCCGAGCAGATCGGCGGGGACGGAATCGGCGTGCTCGATGTTGCCGACAGCCGCCCGGTGCTTCGCGATCACGCCGACCATCGGCGCGCGGTTGACCTGGTAGCCGTCGAACGGCCCCATCCGCGCGGCGATCTCCGCCGACTTGCGGTACGCACGGCCGGTCATCAGCCCGGTGATCGCAGCCGCGTAGGCGCGTCCCTCGTCGGAGTCGTACGGAAGCCCGCGCGCCATCAGGAGCGCGCCGAGGTTCGCGTAGCCGAGACCGAGCTGCCGGAACCGCTTCGCGTTCCCTCCGATCTCGGGCGTCGGATAGGACGAGTAGCCGACGAGGATCTCCTGGGCGAGGAAGACGACGTCCACTGCGTGCTCGAACGCCTCGACGTCGAGCTCGCCGTCCTCGCGGCGGAACTTCATGAGGTTGAGCGAGGCGAGGTTGCAGGCCGAGTCGTCGATCGACATGTACTCCGAGCAGGGATTCGAGGCGTTGATGCGGCCCGTGTTCGGCAGCGTGTGCCACGAGTTGATCGTCGTGTCGTACTGGACGCCCGGGTCGGCGCATTCCCACGCCGCCGCGGCGATCTGGCGCAACAGGTCGCGCCCGTCGAGGGTGGCGAGGACCGTGCCGTCGGTGCGTGCGGTGAGGTTGAACTCCTCGCCCTTCGTCGCCGACTCCATGAAGCTGTCTGAGACGCGGACGGAGTTGTTCGCGTTCTGGTACTGGATCGAGGCCCAGTCGGGCGAGTCGAGGGACATGTCGTAGCCGGCGGACTCGAGGACTCGCGCCTTGCGCTCCTCCTTCGCCTTGCACCAGATGAACTCCACGACGTCGGGATGGTCGACGTCGAGGACGACCATCTTCGCCGCGCGCCGCGTCTTGCCGCCCGACTTGATCGTGCCGGCGGAGGCGTCGGCGCCCCGCATGAAGGAGACCGGCCCGGAGGCGTAGCCGCCCTTCGACAGCTGCTCCTTCGACGAGCGCAGGCGGGAGAGGTTGACGCCCGAGCCGGAGCCGCCGCGGAAGATGACGCCCTCGCGCCGGATCCAGTCGAGAATCGACTCCATCGAGTCGTCAATCGAGAGGATGAAGCAGGCGGAGCACTGCGGAGCCGCCTCGAAGCCCACGTTGAACCAGACGGGACTGTTGAAGGAGGCGTACTGGTTGACGAGGAGCGCCTTCAGCTCTGCCTCGAACGTGTCGGCCTCGTCGGTGTCGGCGAAGTAGCCGCCCTCCTTGCCCCAGGCGACGACCGTCTCGACGACGCGGCCGATCATCTGCTTGACGCTCGCCTCGCGCTCGGGCGAGGAGAGGCGGCCGCGGAAGTACTTCTGCGCGACGATGTTCGTCGCCGTCTGAGACCAGAACTTCGGGAACTCGACGCCGCGCTGCTCGAACGCCGGCCCGTCGCGTCCCGGGATGATCGCGTCACGCGTCTCCCACTCGATCTCGTCGAACGGATCGCGGCCGGGGATCGTGAAAAAGCGCTTCACGCCGAGCCGAGCGCCCTCCTCGACGACGGTGTTGACGACCTCTTCTGCCGCCGCTTCGGTGCCCGAAATCTGCTCGACGCTAGCCATCTTCCCTCCCAAGAATTTTAGTCTCCGACCGCTTCTCGACCGCGCCGCCTGCACGCGATTCCTCCGACGGGGAACGGGACCGTAGACCCCGCGTCGGACGGATGCGAAGCCGGCTCTCGGAGGCTAGCGGGCGCCGAGAATCAGGACGACCTGATCGCCGCGATCGGATCGCGGGAGGCGGACGTCGAGTGGCGTCACGGCGCGGATTCCGGCGTCGTGCGCAAGGCGCTGAGCTTCTCGCTGCCAGCCCGGGCGGAAGAGAACGACCGACTGCGCGTACGTGCTCGGCGCATCGGCCGCCAGCGCGTGGCGATAGCCGCGGGCGAGCAGCTGCGCCGCCTCAGTCCCGGCGGCGCCCGAGACGCCGTTGCCGTTGAGGACGAGGACGGAGACGCGAGAGCGCGGCTGGAGCGGGAGAGCTGCCGGCTTCTTCGCGCCGGTGCGGGCGGGCGCGGTGACGGCGGGCGTCGAGGTGGTCGAGTGGTGCACGTGGAGCAGCCGAACACCCGTGAGCGCGATCAGCGCCGTGAGCTCTGCCAGCGCCACGACGCCCGCGACGAGCGCGGCGGCCCGCCAGGGGAACGGACGATCGAGGGGATGGACGTGCTCCATGGATCGTCACGGTTCGCCTCGCGCGCCGCCGCTCCTTCCTCCCGCGTATCGTGGCTCTTCGTGTTCGTTTCCTTCGAGGGAGCCGACGGGTCGGGGAAATCGACGCAGGCGGAGCTTCTGCGCGCGGTTCTGGTTGCCGAGGGCCGGGAGGTCGTGCTCACGCGCGAGCCGGGCGGCACCGAGCTGGGCGAAGCGGTTCGCACGCTCGTCCTCAACGGGCCCGTCATGGGCGCCTGGGCCGAGGCGACGCTCTTCGCAGCGTCGCGTGCCGAGCACGTCGAGGAGGTGATCCGGCCCGCGCTCGAGCGCGGCGCGGACGTTCTCTGCGACCGCTACATCGACTCGTCGCTCGCGTATCAGGGAATCGCGCGAGACCTCGGGATCGACGCAGTGCTCGAGCTCAACCTCGCCGTCACGGGAGGGCTGCTCCCCGACGTGACCTTTCTGCTCTTGCTCGATCCCGGCGTCGCCTCGGGCCGTCAGGTCGATCCGGACCGCCTCGAGCGTGAGGGCACGGAGCTGCAGGCGAAGGTCGATGCCGCCTACCGTGAGCTCGCGCAGCGGTTTCCGGAGAGAATCGTCACGATCGACGCGACCGGGGACCCCGAGACGATCGCGAGGGAGGTACGTGAACGGCTTCGAGACCGTCCCTGAGCAACACGAGGCGAAGCGGCTCCTCGCAGCGGCGCTGCAGGAGGGGCCGGTGCACGCGTACCTCTTCCACGGTCCCGCCGGGGTCGGCAAACGCGACCTCGCACGCCGCTTCGCGGCCGAGTTGCTCGGAGACCGCACGCGCGTCGAGCGCGGGAGCCATCCCGACCTCTATGTCCTCGAGCCGCTCGGCGAGCAGATCCGCATCGACGACATCCGGGAGCTTCGCCGCGACCTGCACATGCGCCCGTTCGAGGCCGAGCGGCGCGTCTACCTCGTGCTCGGCGCCGACTCCCTCAACGAGGACGCCGCCGACGCGTTGCTCAAGGACCTCGAGGAGCCGCCGCCGTACGCGGTCGTCGTCCTCGTCGCCGAACGGCTGGGGCCGCTTCCGGAGACCATCCGCTCGCGCTGCCAGCTCGTCGCGTTCCGACGCCTGTCGGAGCCCGCGGTGCGCGAGGCGATCCGCGAGCGAGCGCCCGAGCTCGGCGAGGACGAGGTGACGGCCCTCGCGCGCGTCGCCGGCGGTCGACTCGGCCGGGCGGTCCAGCTCCTCGATCCGGCTGCTGCCCGACGCCGCGAGGAGCTGATCGACCTCGCTCGCGGCGTGTACTCCGATCCGGCGTTCGAAGCGGCGGATGGCGCCGAAGCGCTTCTCGCCGGGATCGCCGAGCGCGGCGCCGAGGCGAAAGCGGCGGCGGAGGTGCAGGTCGAGAGCCTCGAGCTGACCAGCCGCGAGGCGGAGCAGCGCATTCGCCGCGCGCAGCGCGGCGCCGAGCGCGAGGAGTTGCTCGCGCTGCTCGAAGAGCTGGAGTCGTGGTACCGCGACCTCGTCGTCGTCGCCGCGGGCGCAGAGGCAGCCGCGGTACACGTCGACCGCCTCTCCGAGCTACGCGCGGACGCGACAATCGAGCGCATGCATGCGGCCGAGGAAGCGTGCGAGCTCGTGCGCGCCGCCTGGCGTGAGGCGGAGGAACTACAGGTTTCGACGCCGCTGGCGCTCGAGGCGCTGCTCATTCGGCTCCGCGCCGAGCTCGGCGCAACGAGCGCGCTCGCATAAGCATCGCAGCGCGAAGGTAAAGCGGGCGACTGAACCTGCCGATATCCCGCGCAGCTCATGGAAGCTACGGCTCAGCGTCGCACCCCGCCGCTCGTGCGGTTCTGGCAGGCGATCCTTCTCGTCGGCCTGATTCCCCTCGGGATGGCCTACATCGTCCACTTTTCGCCGGGCGGCTCCCGTCTATATCAGACGTGGTTCTACGAGGGTCTCGAGCTCCTGGCGTCGCTCAGCATTTTCTGGCGGGCGGTCGTCGTTCGCGCCGAGCGCGCCGCCTGGTTCTTCATCGGCGCGGCGCTCCTCGCGACCACGTACGGTGACATCGTCTACGACTTCTGGTTCCACGGGAATCCGCCGTTCCCGTCCGCCGCCGACATCGGGTACCTCGCCTTCTACCCGCTCCTCTACGTCGGCATCGTCCTCTTGCTTCGCACGCGCGTCTCGACGTTCGGCGCGAGCCTGTGGCTCGACGGGCTCCTCGCAGCGACGGCCGTCGGCGCACTCGGAACGTCGGCGCTGCTCGAGGTCGTGGTCCGCTCCACTCACGGGAGCCCGCTGGTCGTCCTCACGAACATGGCCTATCCGCTCGGCGACGTGCTCTTGCTCGCGCTTCTCGTGTTCGTCTTCTCGGTCACCCGCTGGCGTCCCGGCCGTGCCTGGGTCCTCATCGCGGCCGGGTTGATCTGCAACACGGTCGGCGACGGGATCTACCTCTACCAGTCGGCCCTGGGGACATATGTCGAAGGAAGGTTCCTCGACCTCGCCTGGCCGCTCTCGCTCGTCCTGATCGGGCTCTCGGCCTGGCAGCGACCCGGTCGCGTCGGGCGCGTCGAGCTCCAGAATCGGTCGTTGCTCGGCACGCCGATCGTGTGCGGCCTGATCGCAACGGGTGTGCTCGTCTCGGCGACTCAGCTTCGCGTGCATGCGCTTGCTCTCGTCCTCGCCTGCGGGACGATCGTGCTCGTCCTCGCGCGCACCGCGCTCAGCTTCCGGGAGAACACCCAGCTCCTCGACGCGAGCCGTCGAGAGGCTCTCACCGACGCGCTGACCGGGCTACCAAACCGGCGCAAGCTCATGCTCGACCTACAGGACGAGCTCGAGCGCACGCGCGGCGGCGAGCGGCGGCTGCTCGCGCTCTTCGACCTCAACGGCTTCAAGACCTACAACGACACGTTCGGACATCCCGCCGGCGACGCGCTCCTCTCCCGCCTCGCGGCGAAGCTCGCGGCGGCCGTGGCGCCCGTCGGGGTCGCGTACCGGATGGGTGGCGACGAGTTCTGTGCGCTCCTGCCGGCGTCGGAGTTGGAGCTGCACCGCGTGTCCGGCGCCCTGATCGAGGCGGGCGAAGGCTTCGCGATCACGAGCGCGCACGGCGCCGCCATCATCCCGGATGACGCGACCACCGCTTCGGGCGCGCTGAGCGTCGCCGACGAGCGGCTGTACGCGCACAAGGAGATGCTCGACGAGAGGCGGCGCGGAGCCGCGCACGAGCCACTGCTTCGCATGCTTGCCGAACGCGAGCCCGAGCTTCGCGCGCACGTCGCCGACGTCTCATCGCTCGCGGTCTGCGTGGCCGAGGAGCTGGGCCTCGGCCGCGACGAGCGGGAGGAGCTGCGGCTGGCGGCCGAGCTCCACGATGTCGGCAAGCTCGCGATTCCGGATGTGGTGTTGCAGAAGGCCGCCGCGCTCGATGCGACCGAGTGGAGCTTCATCCACTCGCACACGCTGATCGGACAGCGAATCCTGAGCGCAGCTCCCGCGTTGCGCGCCGTGGGTGTCATCGTTCGCTCGACACACGAGAACTGGGACGGCACGGGATATCCGGACGGGCTTGCCGGCGAGGACATCCCGCTCGCGGCGCGGATCATCAGCGCGTGCGACGCCTACTCCGCGATGACGAGCGATCGCCCGTATCGCGCGGCGCGGACTCAGGCTGACGCGATCGCCGAGCTGCGGCGTTGTGCGGGCCTGCAGTTCGACCCGACCATCGTCGAGCTCCTCTGTGAGGTGCTCGCGGCCGAAGCCGAGCCGGCGTCGAGGCTCGCGGCTCACGCCTAGTACTTTGAAGGGCCGGGAGCAATCCCGGCCCTTCAAAGGTCTTTCTTGTCGACTGTCGCTCAGGCGGCGAAGACGAGCTCGTCGCCGAGTGCGAGCTGGAGCCGTGCCAGGGCGTCGCTCTCGAGCTGCCGGACGCGCTCCCGCGTCAGGCCGAGCTCCTTGCCGATCGTCTCGAGCGAAGCCGGCTCGGAGTCGAAGCCGAAGCGAAGCTCGATGATCCGCCGCTGCCGCTCGGGAAGATCGGCCACCGCGCGCTGGACGCGCTGCCGCCGAACCGACTCGACAGCCTCCTCGGCCGGATCGACGGACGACTCGTCGGCGAACAGGTCGCCGAGCTCCGAATCGCCGTCCGAGCCGAGACCCTGGTTCAGGGAGACGGAGTCGACGGCGTCGAGAGCCTCCTCGACGTGCTCGAGCTTGAGCCGCGTCGCCTGGGCGAGCTCCTCCGCGGTTGCTTCGCGACCGAGCTTTGCCTGCAGCTCGGCAGAGGCGCGGTTGAGCTTGATCCGCCGCTCCTGGACGTGCACCGGGATACGGATCGTCTTGGACTGGTTCGCGACTGCGCGCTGGCAGGCCTGACGGATCCACCAGGTCGCGTACGTCGAGAACTTGTAGCCCTTGCGCCAGTCGAACTTCTCCGCTGCGCGGTTGAGGCCGATGACGCCCTCCTGGATGAGGTCCAGCAGAGGGACGTCGTGCCCTTGGTAGCGCTTCGCGATCGAGACGACGAGGCGGAGGTTGGAGTTGATCATCTTCTCCTTGGCCACCAGATCGCCGCGCTCGATGCGCTTCGCGAGCGCAACCTCGTCGGCGGCCGTGAGCAGCTTGTGCCGGCCCGCCGCGTCCATGAAGAGCTGGAGCGGGTCGAGCGTGCCCGTCACCGGCGCGGTTGCGACCGGGCGAGTCTCTTCGGGCGTCTCGTCGCGCACGACGACGTCGCGCTCCTCGAGCGCGATGCGAAGGCCGGCGAGGTCGTCCTCGGTCAGCTCATGCTCGTCGGCCAGCGACTGAATGTCCTTCTCCTCGACGAAGCCGCGTTCGGCGGCCTCCTCGAGCAGACGCTCGACAGGCGAGAGGTCGTGCAGATGAATCGTGTCGCTCAGTGTTGTTCCTTTCGTTCGTGGTGGGCTGCCGGTTCGGCGCCCGTGCGGCCTACGCGGCTCCCTCTGCGTCGCCGCCACCCAACCGAGTTATAGAACGGCGTTGCACAGAAGTCCATTCCCAAACCGGGTGTTTTTCTATTTTCGTACAAAGTCTCATTCCCTGCTTACGTGGGGGAGAAATCAGCGCTCGATCCCGCGCCCCGAAACCTCGTCGAGCGTGATGCGCAGCACGACGACGTCTTCACCGAGAGGCCGCGGCGCGGCTGCGCGACCCGCGGCTCGCGCAAAGCGTGCTCGCAACAGGGCTAGCGCCGGCTCGATCGCGTCGCCGGCGAGCTCGTCGTACGTTCCGAGCGCGATCACGCTGCGCCAGCTTCCTTTGCCGTCCACGTCGTATTCGTCGACCTCGACGCAGACCCGCGGGTTCTCCCGCAGCATGGCGGTCTTGCGGCCTTCGGTCGTGACCGCGACGACCGCGCCGTCCTCATAGGCGTAGATCAGGGGGACGACGTAGGTTTCGCCGCCCGCATGGCAGCCGAGGCGCGCGATCCGCTGTCCGCGGAGGAAGTCGTCGATTTCGCCGCGCGAAAGCTCGCGCGGAGTGCCGCGGCCACCCGACTCGTTCATGTACGGAGCGTGGCACACGGCTTCCGCAGACGTCGCGCATACTGATGGCAGTGCGAGTTTGGTTCCTGGGGGCGCTCGTCGTCGCGCTCGTCGTCGCGGGAGCCGCAGTTGCGGCTCTCGCGGCGTGGCCCACGGTCGGGATCGCCGCGTCGACGACCGGCTTGGCGGACGTCTCGATGCCCGGTTTCTCTGGGAGCGTCCAGAGCGTCTCGGCGATCGGCGCCGACGGAAAGCCGCTGCCGGTCTCCCTCCGTGGCAACACCGTCTGGCCCGGTGCTCGGCTTCCGGCAGCCGCTCGCGTGACCGTGAAGGTGGACGTTCGCCGGCCGAGCTGGATCGGCTGGCTCGTCGGCCACCACTCCGAGCGGACGGTCACGGTGGTGACGCCGATCGCCCGGATTCGCTCGACGCTGCTCCGGCCGAAGAGCGGCAGCGTCGTCATGGTTCGGTTCGCCCAGCCCGTGAGCCGGGTCGCCGTGGGACACAAGAGACTGACCGAACTCGGAGGTGGCCAGACCGTCGTCTCGCTCGGCGTCCGGGCCTCGCGAGCCGCGAGCGCCGGGACGCTGACGGTCTCCGCGGCGGCTCGCCGGTGGGAGAGGCTCTCCGATCCCGTTCGCGTTTCGTGGTTCGTCGCCGGCACCAGGAGGCGGGTCGTTTCCGATCCTGCCCCGGGCCGGCAGCTGCAGCCGAGCGGAGCCTTGACGCTGACGTTCGCGCAGCCGGTCGCGGACGTCCTCGGCTCGCGCCTGCCGCGACTCGAGCCTGCGACGCGCGGCCGGTGGGAGCGGCTCGGCGCGCATACGCTCTCCTTCCAACCCACGGGGCTCGGCTTCGGTCTCGGCGCCACGGTCCACGTTCGGCTCCCGGGGCAGTCGCTCTCCTGGACGGTGGTCGCGGGATCGACGCTGCGGCTACAGGAGCTCCTCGCGCGCGCCGGCTATCTTCCGCTTCGCTGGACCTCGGCGTCCGATCCGCCACAGACGCCTGCCGCCGAGGTGTCGGCCGCAGTCTCGCCGCCGGACGGAAGCTTCTCCTGGCGCTACGCGCAAACTCCTGCCTCCCTTCGCGCGCTGTGGACGCCCGGCAAGTGGAACGTCGTGACCCAGGGCGCCGTGATGCGCTTCCAGTTGGAGCACGGCCTGGGAACCGACGGCATCGCCGGCCCGCTCCTGTGGGGGGCGCTCCTTCGCGACGATCTCGCCGGGCGGCGGCTGGACGCCGGCTACAGCTACGTCTTCGTCCACGAGACCGTTCCGCAGTCCCTGAGCCTCTGGCACGACGGCCGGGTGATCCTCACCTCGCCCGGGAACACCGGGATCCCGCAGTCGCCGACCGTGCCCGGGACCTGGCCCGTGTTCGAGCACGTTCCGGTCGGGACCATGAGCGGCACGAATCCCGACGGCTCGCACTACCACGACCCCGGGATCCGCTGGATCAGCTATTTCCACGGCGGAGACGCGCTCCACGAGTTCCCGCGCGCGACGTTCGGGACGCCGCAGAGCCTCGGTTGCGTCGAGCTGCCCGAGGAGGCGGCGGCCCGAGTGTGGCCGTACACGCCGATCGGGACGCTCGTCACGATCGAGCCTTGATCCTCAGGTTCGCGTGAAGCCTCGAGGCAACTCGGCGGGAGATCCGGCACAATTGGGCGGCGTGGTGAGTTCGAGGGGTCTCACCGGCCTGTTCCTCGCCCTGGCTGCCCTGCTGGTCGTGACGGGCGCCGCCGCGGCACCCAGACCGGTGCCCGGCGAGCGGGAGGCGATGGCCGCCGTCAAGCACGCGGTGGCCGCGGGCAGGCTGAGCCCCGCGGTGGCCAGAGCCGATCGCGACGAGATCGCGCGCGCGGCGCACCTGATTCGTGCGCTTCCGCCGGCGCGCGCGACGCACGTGAAGGTTGCGCTCGAACAGGTCGGAGCGCTGGGGAAGCGCCTGACCGCTCCCCGCGCCCTCGCCGTGTTCGGGCAGCTGCAGGTGAACGACGACTACTTCTCGCGAAGTGGCGCACCGCAGGGGAAGACCGACATCACCGGCGCGGACGGGATCGTCTATCGCTACTTCTCGGGCCGCTGCTTCGAGTTCCATCCGCTGGCGAACGTCTCCGCCCTCAACGCGCGTGTCACCGCGAAGGACGTCACGGGCACGGAGCGGTTGGCCGACGCGCTGGCGGCTCGCGCCGTCCCGCGCGGCTCCGGGGTGGTGTGGGAGTACTACTTCCCGTTCGGAGGAGGGTCGCCGTGGGTGTCGGGGATGGCGCAGGCCGTCGGCGCGCAGGCGTTCGCCCGGGCGGCCGCGCTCGTGCCCGCCGATTCGGCCGCCTTCCTGCGTGAGGCGACGAGCGCCTATCGGGCAGTTCCGCGGTTGACGATGAACCTCGCCGCCGGGCCCTGGATCCGGCTCTACTCCTTCAGCACGAACCCGGTTCTCAACGCCCAGCTGCAGACGGTGCTTTCGCTCCAGAGCTACGCGAAGGCGACCGGTGACGCCGCCGCGACGGCCCTGGCCGCCCGGATGGAGGCGGCCGCTGCGGCGACCGTGTCCCAGTTCGACACCGGCTACTGGACGTATTACTCGCTGGCCGGCAACCCCGCTCCGCTCTCGTACCACGAGTTCGTCGTGCGGCTCCTGCAGAAGCTGGCGCCGTCGGATCCGCGCTTTGCGCAGGCGGCCGACCGGTTCGCCACCTATCTGCGGCAACCGCCCGCCTTCAAGCTGGCGAACGGACCGGTGGGGACGCTCCGCTTCTGGCTCTCCAAGCCCGCGTTCGTCAGCGCGTGGTCGCCCGCCGGTCGGTCCGTTCGGCTCAGCCTCGACGGTGGCTGGCACACGCTTCGCTGGGGAGAACCGAAGCGCCCCGGCTTCTACGCGGTTCACCTGAGCGCGGTCGACTACGCAGGCAATCACGCCTCGTTCGAGGCGCTCCCGATCGTGCGCGTCCCGGGGTCTTCGCACGGGTCGGCAAGCGCGCCGCACCCGGCGGGAACAGGCTCCGTCACAGGGACGCAGCAGCCGTTCGTCGTCGGCGCCGACATCGACGACGCCGGCCAGGCGACGCTCGCGAGCTCGCTCGGGCTGCAGCTTGTCCGGATGACGGCGGCCTGGCAGCCCGGTCAGACGGCGCCGGACCCTGCGTTCGTCTCGTCCCTTCAGTCGATTCCGCCGGCGATCGGGCTGATGCTCGAACTGGACGCTTCCCAGCTCCCGTCCGACGGCGCGGGGCGGACGTCGTTGGGCCAATACGCCGCGTCTCTTGCCACGCAGACGCCGTCGCTTCGCGATGTCGTTCTCACGCCCGCGCCGACGGCTGCGACCGCCGGCGCCTACGCGGATGCGTTGGCGGCAGTGCGGGCGGCCGTCGTCGCTGCGAGGCCGGACGTCGCCGTCGGGCCGCTCGTCGACGGCGCGACCGCGCAGCCGCAGAGCACCACGGTCTCGCTCGCCGAGGAGCTCGCACGCGTCGGCTCCCGAGCCGACTTCGCTTCCTTCCGGCCCGCGGCCGTCCCGGGCCCCGGCGTGTGGGCCGTGAGCGGTCTCGGGCGGCTCGAGTCTGCGCTCGCGAAGGGGCTGGGAACGGCGCCGCCGGTGTTCCTCGACTCCGGTCTCACACCTGACGGCTATGCCGGCGCGATCGAGTCCGCCTCGTGCGCGCCGAACGTCGAGGGAGTATTTCTCGATCAGCTCGTGGACGGCGCCACGCCGGCGGGCGCGGCCGTGAAGCAGGCAATCCGAACGGTTGCGCGCGGCGGCGCCGTGTGTCCCGGAGTCGCGGCACGCGTCACTCCGACCGCGCTGACCTTCCCGCAGCAGCTCTTGCCGTCGACGCCAGTTTCCGTCGCGCTCGGCTGCAACCGCGACTGTCTCTACCTCGTCTCGCTCGACCGGGCGAGCGGCCAGCCGATCGTTGCGCTGCGCGGATCGCTCAACGGCGGCGACCCGCCGCAGACGATCACGCTGCCGGCGCGGCAGCTCCGCGCCGGCGGCTACCGCGTCGACGTCCGGCTCGTCAGCCGGGTCTGCCCGGGAGCGGTGACACGCGAGCTGAGCCCGGTGCTGACCGTCGGCTGAGCACGAAAAGATCGGCGGGGCGACCCGGCTAGACTTTGCACCCCGCCGACGTAGCTCAGCTGGTAGAGCACATCACTCGTAATGATGGGGTCCGGGGTTCGAGTCCCCGCGTCGGCTCTCTTGAGACGGTGGAATCTCCGGCATCAACGCGATTGTGCGGCTAGTGCACGGAGGTGCTCGAAGAAGCGGAGGAGCTACCCAGCGTGATCACCTGCCACCCACTCTCGAAGAGGCGCGTGAGCTCGTTCCTGACGCTCTCGAAGAGTGGCTCATCACGCTCGCGAGCGCCGGACGTCTCTCAGCCGGTCGCCACGCCCGGCGAGAAGCGCTGACACTGAGTGTCCGTGGATCTAGAAGTCGGGTCCCTGCCCGAGACCCGGCTCGATCGTCTGCGCCTGCTCGACGCGCTCGCGAAAGGCGGGCGGGTCGATGGCGGGAAAGCGGTAGAGCAGCGGCTCGATCTCCTCGAAGTAGCCGCGTAGCCGCTGCGGGTCGACGAGGCCCGAGCGAATCAGGGCGCGGACATCGTCCCGGTCGCGAGCGTGATCGCGCTCGAGCTTGGCGAGCGCCTGCGCGTAGGGGTCGAAGTGGTAGAAGGCGAGCCGTCCTCCTTGCTCGGCGAGCAGGCTGCGCTCTTCCCAGCCGGCCGGCAAGGGGATGAAATCGCCGGGGGCGGCGAGTTCGACGTTCACCTGCAGTTCGTCCTTGAGGCCGGGGATGGCGCGAAGCACGGCGTCCTGTTCGGGGACGAGCTTCAGGTCGACGTCGATCGTCGTCCCACGCCAGCCGAGGAGCACGGCGGTGGCGCCGCCGGTCAGGTAGCAGCGCCCCGTTCGCTCGGCGGCCCCGTCGAGCGCGGCCAACAGGCGCTTGATCCGCTCGGTGTCGGCTAGCTCGCGGATTCGGCTGCCCGCTCGAAGCTGACCAGCCGGCGGACGAGCGCGTGGTGCCGGCCGTGGGCCGCGTCGGGATCGTCCTGCGCCAGCAGGAGGTAGAGGCGCTCCTCGGCGTCCTCGAGCGTGGGGCGCACGTCGAATCCGAGCCGACGAAGCCTGGGCGCGCCGATCGAGACGAGCAGCGACTCGATCGTCACCTCGCCTGCGTGGAGATCGGCGAGTCCCTGCTCCACGAGCTCGCCTCCCGGCAGCGCGCGCTCAGTGTGGACGCGCTCGTCAACCATGCAAAGACGGTAGCCGATCACCGTCGCGGAAGCTGGGCCACTCCGACGCCCAGCTGCCCAGCGCGCCTGGAGGGTCGGTCGTGGACGAACTACCAGCCTGGGTAGCAAGCGAGACACAGATGCATGGTGTTAGGTTCTTCGGGGGTCGCCGTACGCTTCTGACGGCGGCGAGCCCCGGAGGTGACTCGACAGATTCATGCCGGGAAGCCGTTTCAGTCTTCCTGTGGTGGGTCCGGAAGCCCGCCGAGTGGAAGAAGTTGTGGAGCCCCGCCACCGGCTTCAGGTCCCCCGCGTCGCGGCGCGCAAACGCCCCGGCGGCCACAGGTTCCTATCATCGCCGCGTGGCCGAGCTTCACACCGAACGCCTTCTGCTCAGGCAATGGCGCGAGGACGACCTCGAGCCCTTCGCCGCGCTCAACGCCGACCGGCAGACGATGCGGTACTTCCCGTCACCGCCGTCGCGCGAGGAGAGCGACGCCCTCGCCGAGCGCTCGCGCCAGCAGATCGAGGAGGAGGGCTGGGGACTGTGGGCCGTCGAGGTCGAGGGCGTTGCCGACTTCATCGGGTTCGTCGGGTTGGCGCGGCCGAGCTTCGAGGAGCACTTCACGCCCGCCGTCGAGGTGGGCTGGCGGCTCGGCCGCGAGCACTGGGGCCACGGCTACGCGACCGAAGCGGCCGGAGCCGCGCTCCGATACGGCTTCGCCGAGCTCGGGCTGGACGAGATCGTGTCGTTCACCTCGACGCTCAACGAGCCGTCGTGGCGGGTCATGGAACGGCTCGGGATGAGTCACGATCCGGCCGACGACTTCGAGCATCCGCGCGTCGAGTTCGGCCATCCCCTGCGGCCGCATGTGCTGTACCGGCTGTCTCGCGCAGACTGGGTCGGCTCCCGAGCCGCGCCATGAAGCACAATGACGGCGGAATGGCAGGCGGTCAGGGTCGGAACGGGGGATGGCAGCGTCGCCGGCAGTCGTCGTCGCGCGCCGATCTCGAGTTCGAACAGCTCCTCGCAGCCCGCCACGGCCGGCTGCGACGCCGCAACCGCAAGCGGCGCAGCATCATCCTCTTCCTCGCGATCGTCCTCGCCTCGCTCGTCGCGCTCGGCGTCACGACCGTCGCGTTCACGGGCCGGCAGATCCTGCTCTCGGTGTGCAGCATTCACGACCTTCGTCCGCTCGCGCTCGGGGAGAACTCCTTCCTCTACACGAATCGCATGCGCCTGCTCGGCGTCGTCCCTTCGGCGACGAACCGCCAACCGCTGCCGCTCTCGCAGATCTCGCCGTGGCTGCCGGAGGCGACGGTGGCGATCGAGGACGCCAGGTTCTGGCAGCACGGCGCACTCGACTACCAGGGCATCGCCCGTGCGCTCTACCAGGACCTCTCGCAGGGGCACATCGTGCAGGGCGGCTCGACGATCACCCAGGAGCTCGTCCGCAACCTCTACATCGGCAACAGCCAGCGCACGCTCTCGCGCAAGCTCAAGGAGGCGTGTCTCGCGGAGAAGGTCTTCCAGAAGTACTCACGGAAGCAGATCCTCGCCGACTACCTCAACGAGGTCTTCTACGGGCGGCACGCCTACGGCGCCGAGGCCGCCTCGCAGACGTACTTCTCGAAGGACGCGTCGCAGCTCACGCTCGTGCAGGCGGCCCTGCTCGCCGGCCTGCCGCAGGCGCCGACGACAGACGACCCGATCCTCTACAAGCAGGCTGCGCTCTCCCGCCGGAACGAGGTGCTGACGGCCATGTGGAAGAACGGCTACATCACCGCGAACAAGCTGGCGCACGCGCTCAAGAAGCCGCTTCTGTTGAGGCCCGGCCACCTCTACACGCAGCTCCGTCAGCCGAACTTCTTCGGCTGGGCCACGCAGCAGCTCGCGCAGGAGTTCAGCCAGCGGCAGGTGGAGCTCGGCGGCCTCAAGGCGAGGACGACGCTCGACACGCGCCTGCAGGGGCTCGGCGTCCACGCGATCAGCTCGGTTCTGCACACGTCGACCGATCCCGCGGCGGCCCTCGTGGCGATCGACCCGCGCACCGGCGCGGTGAAGGCGATGGTCGACTACCTGCCGAGCGGACGCAGTATGCAGTTCAACTTCGCGACCCAGGCGCGGCGCTCGACCGGCAGCTCCTTCAAGCCGATCACGCTCGCGACCGCTCTGACCGAGGGCGACTCGCTCTACTCGACGTTCTACGGGCCACCCGAGCTGCACATCGTCACCCCGGAGTGCCAGGACAAGAACGGCCCGTGGGACGTCCACAACTACGCCGACGAGGCAGCCGGGACGATGAACCTCCTCGACGCGACGGCCAACTCCGTCAACACGATCTTCGCGCAGCTCATCGCCAAGGTCGGCGTGCGCAACGTCATGGCGATGGCGCACCGCCTCGGGATCACGACCCCGACGGGTCCGTTCTTCCAGCCCGCCTGTGCGATCACGCTCGGCGCCGTCGCCTTCAACCCGCTCGAGATGACCGACGTCTACGCGACGCTCGCTTCGGGCGGCATCCACCATGCGCCGCAGGCGTTCGAGAGCGTGCGCGACCCGAACGGAAAGTTGATCGGCGGGATCGCGAAGGGCGTCAAGAGCACTCGCGCGATCGGGCCGAACGTCGCCGCGGAGGTGACGTACGCGCTCCAGGGCGTCGTGCAGCACGGCACCGGCACGGCAGCGGCTCTCGGCTCTCGGCCGGTGGCGGGCAAGACCGGAACCGCGGAGAACTTCGAGGACGCCTGGTTCTGCGGGTACGTGCCGCAGCTCGCGGCGTGCGTCTGGGTCGGGTACCCCGGCGGCGAGATCCCGCTCCTCAACGTGGAAGGCGTCGGCTCGGTGGCGGGCGGAACCCTGCCTGCCGAGATCTGGCACGACTTCATGGGACCGGCCGTCGAGAACCTACCGGTCGTGAACTTCCCTACGCCGGACCTCACCGGCGGCACGCAGATAAACGGCGACGGCACGTACAGCTACGGCTATTCGCAGTACCCCACGACAACCGGGTGACAGTTCCGGCCCGCGGGGCATGAGCGCTCCGTGGCCCCGCTTCCACCGAGTCGGCTGGACGACCTCGTCGGCGAGGCGATCGAGCGGACGATCCGCGCGCGTCACGTGTGGCGGCTGCGCCGGCACGGCAGCGCGACCGCGATCGATCCGGACCCGGGCGGCTGGGCGAGCACGGCGTCGTTCGAGCCGCGTGCATGCTGCCGCGTCGAGCCCTTCATCGACGGAGCCGCGGCGCTGCCACGGATCGCGGACGCGATTCGCTCGGCGCGTTCGCACGTCCACCTCGCGGGCTGGCATTTCGACCCGGCGTTTCTCCTCGAGGAGGGAGGGCCGACGCTACGAGGGCTGCTCGCCGAGGCGGCCGAGCGGGTCGACGTGCGCGTGCTCGCGTGGGCCGGAGCGCCGCTGCCGTTCTTTCATCCCGACCGGGGCGAGGTGCGGCAGTCGCGCGACGGGCTCGTTCACAGCACGCGCATCTCGATGAGCCTCGATGCCAACGAGCGGCCGTTCCACTGCCACCACGAGAAGCTCGTCGTCGTCGACGACGAGACGGCGTTCGTCGGCGGGATCGACCTGACCGGTCTGGGCGGCGACAGGCTCGACTCGAACGATCACCTTCCCCGCGACGGACTCGGGTGGCACGACACGGCGGTCCGGCTCGAAGGGCCGATCGTCGCCGACGTCGCACGTCACTTCGTCATGCGCTGGCGCGCAACTGCGGACGAGAAGCTTCCCGAGCCTGCGACTGCCGCCCGGGTCGCCGCCGGGCTCGAGGCCCAGTTCGTGCGCACCGTGCCCGAGCGGCTGTACGACCCATGCCGGCACGGCGAGTGGTCGATCCTCGAGAGCTACCTTCGCGCCCTGCGGGCCGCCGAGCGGTTCGTCTACCTGGAGAGCCAGTTCCTCTGGTCACCGGAGGTGTCCTTCGTCCTCGCGGAGAAGCTCCGCCGGCCGCCGAGCGACGACTTCAGGGTGATCGTCGTGCTTCCGGCGCACCCGAACAACGGCAACGACGACAGCCGCGGACAGGTCGGGCTCCTGATCCACGCCGACAGCGAGGCCGACGACACGACCCGCTTCCTCGCATGCACGCTGTATCAGCCGGGTCCCGGCGGCAACCCGGTCTACGTGCACTCGAAGGCGGCCGTCGTCGACGACACCTGGGCGACCGTCGGCTCGGCGAACCTGAACGAGCATTCGCTGTTCAACGACACCGAAGCGAACGTCGTCGTTCGCGACCCGGCGTTTGCGCGGGAAGTTCGTCTGAAGCTCTGGGAGGAGCATCTCGAGCGGCCGCGACACGAGATCGACCGCGATCCTGCGCGCGTGTTCGACGAGCTGTGGCTCCCGCTCGCCAGGGAACGGCTCGAGCGGCGTAGACGGGACGGCTGGGCCGACGGGAAGCTGAGCCTCCTGCCGCACGTCTCTCGCCGCAGCGAGGCACTCTGGGGACCGCTGAACGGCCTGTTGGTCGACGGCTAGAGGCCGTCGGCGTCCAGTGCCGCTGCGACGAGCTCGAGGTTCCCGCGCCAGATGTCCTCCGGTGTCGGCGGCAACACGTCGTCCCAGATCGCCGCGAAGCTGCTGCGCAGCTGTTCCATCCGGGCGGTGCGGGCCATGAACCAGATGTGGAGGTGCTCGCCGCCCTCGCCGTAGCGAAGCACATGCACGAGGCCGACTCCCTCCACCGAGCGGACGGCGCGCTCGATCCGGCCGATGAGGACGCCGAGCTCGGCGGCCAGCTCCTCGGCCAGATCGCCGGGCGACGAGAAGTGCTCGCGCGGCTCGAGGAGGACGACGACCGGCAGGCCGCTCGGCTTGTCGAGCGGGCGCAGCCGCCAGCGCTCGTTCGTCCAGACGTAGGCGTCGTCCGGCGCTGCGCAGGCGCGGCAGTCGACGCCGCCCTCGCCGTGACGCGGCTTCTCGCGCTCGACGGGAGACGCGAGCGGTCTGGGCTGCGCAGGCCCGTCGAACGGCCACGTGTCCCACTCGTGCACCGGCGGCGCCTGCAGACGGTCGTGCGTTCTCTCCCAGAACTGCTCCGGCGTCTCCGGCATCGCCACCGAGGATAATCCTGTCGTGGAATGGCCGGCCGAGTTCTACGCGCTCCGCCGCGGCGGAGGCTGCCCGATGTGCGCCGAGGGGCGGCCGGACGAGACTCGTTTCGGCGTGCGGATCCTGGCGGGCGACGTCGCCGACGCCTACCTCCAGCGCGCGGGAATCCAGCGCGGCTACACGATCGTGATCTGGCGCGGCCGGCACGTCGCCGAGCCGACGGATTTGACGGACGACGAGGCCACGGCGTACTGGCGCGAGCTGCTCGCCGTCGGCCGGGCGCTCGAAAGCCACTTCGCGCCCGTGAAGCTCAACTACGACCTGCTCGGCAACTCGCTCCCGCACCTCCACGCGCACGTCGTGCCGCGCTACGCCGACGACCCGCGTCCGGGCTGGCCCTTCCCATTCCCTGACGACGAGCCCGCGCCGCACCCGGAGGACGAGCTCCGGGCAGACGCCGACGCGTTGCGGCGAGCGCTCACGGGCTAGTAGTAGGCCCCGGCTTGGCACGGGTGCGGCTGGACCATCGTCCGGTGCGCCTGCCCGATGGCGACGAACGCGATGAGCGCCGGCCGCCCGCCGGATCAGATCTGCCAGGCGC
>Ga0070730_10001350_pt1 | contig 23744 bp, 20 predicted proteins | sample Coa_R1_3_FD_66447 | JGI IMG/M metagenome (GOLD analysis project Ga0070730, IMG submission 66447) | Surface soil microbial communities from Centralia Pennsylvania, which are recovering from an underground coalmine fire - Coalmine... | ecosystem: Environmental > Terrestrial > Soil > Unclassified ... | reverse complement strand
TCGAAGCCGAATTCGTTGTTGGTCCCGTAGGTGATGTCGCAGGCATAGGCGGCGCGTTTCTCTTCCGGCGACTGCGCGTTCTTGATGACGCCCACCTCGAGGCCGAGGAAGCGAAACACCGGAGCCATCCAATCCGAGTCGCGCTGCGCCAGGTACTCGTTCACCGTGACCACGTGGACACCGTCCCCGGTGAGGGCATTCAAATACGCGGGCAAGGTTGCCATCAGCGTCTTGCCTTCGCCGGTGCGCATCTCGGCGATCTTGCCATTGTGCAAGGCGAGACCGCCGATCAGCTGCACGTCGAAATGCCGCAGACCAAGCTTGCGCCGCGACGCCTCCCGCACGAGGGCGAACGCCTCGGGGACCAGATCATCGAGCGGCGTCCCGGCGGCATGGCGCGCCTTGAGCTCCCGGGTCTTTTCGGGAAACTCGCCATCCGTCAGCTTGGCGGTGGCGGCTTCAAAGCCGTTGATGGCCGCAACGGTGCGGCTCAGCTCCTTCACGAGTCGCTGATTACGGCTGCCGAAAATCTGAGTCAGAAGCTTCCACACGGGGGGGAGTCCTTGAGAAAACTGCGTATTGTACGGATAGACCGGAAAGCCGGGAAATCGTTTCTCACGGAAAACCGGTTTGGAGGAAGCGCCGTGTCGAGGGACTTCGGGAAGGGCCCGGACAGAGGGCCCGGGAGTCAGCCTCTAGCGAACCTCGCCGATGAAGCGCAGCGGGTCGACCTGAGCGCCGTTCTTCAGCACTTCGAAATGCAAATGGGGGCCGGTCGAATGGCCGGTGGAGCCCATCAGCGACACATCCTGACCCTTGCGCACCATGTCGCCCTGCTTCACCAGCAGCTTCTCGTTGTGGCAATAGCGGGTCGCCAAACCGTTCCCGTGGTTGATTTCCACCATCTGGCCGAAGCCCGAGCGTTCGCCCGAGAAGGTCACCAGGCCCGCCGCGACCGCCGATACCACGGTGCCTGCGGGACCCGCAAAATCGACCCCTTTGTGCACCGCTGAAAAACCGGTGAACGGGTCCGCGCGGCGGCCGAAATAGGAGGAAATCCAGCCCTCTTGCACCGGACGGCCTTCGGGATAGACCTGCTTGTTGAGCTCCCGCGTGAGAATCAGGTTCTCCAGAACGCCCAATTGCTGCTCGCGGCTGGAGAGCTGGCTTTGCAGATCGTCGACCATGGCGGTGAGGTTCGGGATCTGGGCCGGCTGGCCGTCGACGGTGTCGCCGCCGAGCGCCGGCGGGTTGCCGAAATCGAACTCGCCGTCGTCCAGTTTTGCCATGCGCGTCAAACGCTTACCGAGGGCGTCCAGTCGTATCACGTTGGCGTTCATCTGGCCGACGCGCATCGCGAGCGCGTTGACCTTCTCCTGCAGCGCGCGCCGCACGTCCTCGATTTGCGCCTTCTGGCGCACCAGTTCGGCGGACCATCCACCGAGTTGATCGATGGGACTCGTGGCATGGTGATGCACGCCCAGACCGACGCCGATCGAAAACGCGCCGCCCACGATACCGAACACGAGTGTCAAGGCAGCCGCCACCACGAGGGGGTGGCGCAGATCCAACTGCTTTACTCGGCCCGTCTTGCGGCCGACGAAGATTACATTCATCGAGGATTACGCTCCAAATGCCGTCCGCCGTGGGGGCACGCTCCGGGGCTCAAGGTGTATATGAGGGTAAGCTATAGAATTAGGTCGGCCGAAACAAGGAAAACTGCACGGTTTTCGCACACAAATTCCCCAATGCAGCCCGGAGCTGAGTGAAAAAACCTAGAAGTATCAATGAGTTGATAAGCCGTGGCGGCAAGCGATTATCGGACCTCAAATCCAAGGCGCAGGCACGGACCCGGGCGCTCGAGCACGTGTGCGCCGCGTTGCCCTCGCCGCTGGCGCGCAGCGTCGTGAGCGCCGGGTTGGAGCATGGCCAGTTGACCATCGGCGTGGCCGGTGCCGCCTGGGCGGCGAGGCTGCGTTATGTCACCGAGGCGCTCCGCACGCAGGTCGGCACCTCGATGAGCGTCGATATTCACAAGGTCCGCATCAAAGTGGTGCCGCCCCGCGAAGTGGCGGCGCAGCGCGCGGTGCCCCCGCGCGCATAAGACTTGGGTCACGCCCCGCGGCAGTCCGGATGAACATAATGCGGAATGCCATTAACCCCCATCAAGTCCGGCGCATCGTCCAGGGTTGAACCCTGCTCAGCACCACGTCAGGACCCCGGTGTAGCCTTAATGCACTCCTCCGTCTCACCGGAGGACTCCTCTCTAGCGTCACGGCAAGAGCCATGGACAGCGTCACCGCCGGATTCCTTTGCAACCCCGAGACTCAGCCTCGCCGTGATCGGGGTTATCGGGATCGCGACCTGGGCCCTGTCGCACAGCTACCGCGGCCTCTTCCACGATGCCGGGCTATACACGCTGCAGGCGTTGGCCCGCCTCCATCCCGATTCGCTCCGTGAGGACGTTTTCCTGAAATTCGGGTCTCAGGATGGCCTCACGATCTTCAGCCCGATCTATGCTGCGGCAAGCCGCCTGCTGGGCGTCGAGCCGGCGGCCGCAACGCTGACCTTGCTGCTCCAGTGGGCGCTGTTGGCGGGTGCGTGGAGGTTGGCCCGGGCGGTCCTGCCCTTGTCGATGGCCGTATTCGGCGTTGTCGTCCTGATCGCCTTGCCCGGCGACTATGGGCCAGACCGCATCTTTACCTGCATCGAGCCTTTCCTCACGCCGCGGATGGCTGCCGAAGCGTTGGTGCTTGGCAGCCTCGCCGCCGCACTGTGGCAACGGAAAGCGCTCGCGATCTCGCTCGCGATCGGGGCGGTCTTGATCCATCCCGTGATGGCCATGGCCGGCGCCTGCGCGCTGGTGTTCCTCTTTCTCGGCCGACCGAAGCCCCGGTTGACGGGCGCAATGGCGGTCCTCGGCTTCATCATCCTCGCCATGGCAGCGTACGTCATGGCGCCGGGCGAATGGGGCCGCTTCGACCCCCACTGGTTGGCGCTGATCGAACACCGCAGCCCCTATTTGTTCATCGCACACTGGCAGCTCGACGATTGGTCGCGCGCCGCGGTGATGCTTGCCACGCTGGGCGTGGGCTTTCGTGTTCTGCCGAACGAGCGCGCACGCGCTTTGTCCTTGATCAGCATCGTGACGGTACTGACAGGGTTGGCGCTCACCGTCGTGGCCTGTGATCTTTTGCATCTGGTGTTGTTGACGCAATTGCAGCCATGGCGGTGGCAGTGGCTGGGCACCGTGGTCGCGGCGCTGCTGGTCCCTGAGATCGTGCGTACCCTCTGGCAAAACGCCGCCCCCGCACGACCGGCGCCCGGACAATCGGCATCTGCACGACTGACGACGGCGCGACGGCCGGCCGGACAGCGCGCGGCTGGACACCGAACGACGGCCCTGCTTCTGATCTCGGCTTGGGTGTTTGCGTCCAACTCCTCTGCCTTGTTCGCCTCGGCCGCGGCGCTCGCGGCGATCCTCGGTTTGCACAAGCTCAAATCCAGCGAAGCCCGGTGGGTGTTCTTCGGCGCCTGCGCCTTGTTGGTCGTCGCGGTCGCTTGGCGTTTGGCCTCGAACCTCCAATTCACGGAAGCGTACTATCTCGACCGGAGCATCCCCTTGTGGCTGCGCCGCGCCTCGAGCTTCGTACACGACGGCGCCGCGCCCGTCGCGGCCGTCGCGCTGGCATTCTGGCTTGCGCGGATGGCGCGCGGGCGCACCGCCCTCTTCTTGATCGGCGGACTTGCGGGCGCCGCATGCGTGGCGGTGTTTCCGCAAACCTGGAAGAGCTGGACCGCGCGCGAATTCCCTCCGCAGCAACTCGCGCAGTTCAGCGTCTTTCGTGAACGCATTCCGCCGGGCGCGGATGTCTTTTGGCCGGAATCACCATTGGCGGTGTGGGTGCTGCTGCAAAGACCAAGCTACCTTTCCGTGATCCAAACCTCCGGCATGGTCTTCTCGCGCCGCAGCGCTTTGGAACTCGAGCGGCGGGCCGATGCTCTCGGCGGAGCGATGAACCCCGCTACGTTCATGAGTTGGAGCGCGGGCACGGCGATGATGCTGTCGCCGCAGCAACTCAAGCAGAGCTGCGCCACGGGTGAATTTCACTATTTGGTCAGCCGCGGCGACCTCGGCATCACTCCCATCGCGGAGCTGCCATCCGCTACGACCTCGGGGTCCACGACCGCTTCAGGCTCGGCTCCCGCGCCCGAGGTCGCAGAGAAAAAGATCCGCCTGTACCGCTGTCCGATGCCGGCACCTATCCCCGCCGCCGCTCAAGCCCTCGCGGCGGCCGCCACATAGGATATCGGCGCGTCCTTCAAGCTCTCGAACGTGACTTCGAGCCAGGCGCTGGCCGTGTCGATGAGCGTGCGGAGTAGTTTGTTGTTGAGGGCGTGGCCGGATTTATAGCCGCTGAACTCGCCGATGAGGCTGTGTCCGAGGAGGTAGAGGTCGCCGATGGCGTCCAGGATCTTGTGCTTGACGAACTCGTCTTCGTAGCGCAGTCCGTCCTCGTTGAGGATGCGGTAGTCGTCGAGCACGATGGCGTTGTCCATGTTGCCGCCGAGCGCGAGGTTGCGCGCGCGCAGGCTCTCGAGATCGCGCATGAATCCGAAGGTGCGGGCGCGGCTCACTTCGCGCAAGAAGGAGGTCGTCGAAAAATCCATCGAAGCGACCTGCGAGTGCTTCTTGAAGGTCGGATGGTTGAATTCGATCTCGAAATTGACCTTGAAGCCGTCGTAGGGATCGAAGCGCGCCCACTTGTCGCCCTCCTCGACCCGCACGCTCTCGAGAATCCGGATGAAGCGCTTGGGCGCCTTCTGCTCCTCGATGCCCGCGGACTGCAACAGGAACACGAATGGTCCGGCGCTGCCGTCCATGATGGGTACTTCGCCCGAGCTCACCTCGACCAGCGCATTGTCGACGCCGAGTCCCGCGAGCGCCGACAACAAATGTTCCACCGTCGACACCTTCACGTCGCCGCGATGCAAGGTCGTGCCCATCGTGGTGTCGCCGACGTTCTCGGCACGCGCCTTGATGTCGACCGGCGTATCCAGATCCGTGCGGCGGAAGACGATGCCCGTGTCCGGCTGCGCCGGCCGCAGGGTCATCAGTACCTTCTTCCCCGTGTGCAGACCCACGCCGGTCGCACGAATCGAGTTCTTCAGCGTTCTTTGATTCAGCATTTGAAACCAACCAATCGAGTTAGCGGCGACAAAGGTACCACAGGCCGGTCACCAGCCTAAAGTCAAGAAAAGCAAACCGGCGCCCGCGATGCCCGAAAAAAAGAACCCGCGAGCGCCAAACTGGAATGCTTCAAGGACCCTGAATCATCAGTCCGCCTGGCGGCGCAGGAATGCCGGAATGTCCAGCAGATCCTCCGATTCCTGCTCGGTCCGCAAGCCGTCGCCCACCGCACGCTGCCGCTGCACCGTCGGCCGGTCCAGCATGGCGTAGTCGGTCGGCATCATCGGCGCCTTCTGCCGCACCACCCGCATGGTGGGAGCCGGCGCAAGCGCCTGGGCCGTCATCGGCTGCGGAGCGGCCGACCGGACCACCGGCTTGCCGAGTCCCGTCGCGACCACGGTGACGCGGATCTGGTTGGCCATCTCCGGATCGATGACGGTTCCCACCACCACGGTGGCGTCGTCCGACGCGAACTGCTTGATGACGTTCCCGACTTCCTGGAACTCGCCGATGGACAGATCCATGCCCGCGGTGACGTTGACCAGGATGCCTTGAGCGCCCGCAAGGTTGATGTCCTCGAGCAGCGGGCTCGAAATGGCCGCCTCGGCCGCTTCGCGTGCCCGATCCTCGCCCGCCGCCGCGCCCGATCCCATCATGGCCATGCCGGTCTCCGACATGACGGTGCGCACGTCCGCGAAATCGACGTTGATGAGGCCCGGCCGCGTGATGAGCTCGGCGATGCCCTGTACCGCGCCCTGCAGCACCGTGTTGGCCGCCTTGAAAGCGTCAAGAAGTGTCGTGCTGCTGCCAAGAACCGCCAAGAGCTTCTGATTGGGAATGGTGATGAGCGAGTCGACGTACTTGGACAATTCCAGCATGCCCTGATCGGCGACGCGCGAGCGCTTGTTGCCTTCCATCTCGAAGGGTTTGGTGACCACCGCCACCGTCAGGATGCCGAGCTCCTTCGCCACCTGGGCGACCACCGGAGCCGCGCCCGTGCCGGTTCCGCCGCCCATGCCGGCGGTGATGAACAGCATGTCGCAGCCCTCGATGAGCTCGATGATGCGGTCGCGATCCTCCATCGCCGCCTGCCGGCCCACTTCGGGATCGGCGCCCGCGCCCAAGCCCTTGGTGATGTTGCAGCCGATCTGCAAGGCCGTGCGCACTTTCGAGTGCTTCAGGGCCTGCGCATCGGTGTTGATGCAAATGAATTCCACGCCTTCGAGGCCCGCGCTCACCATGTGCGAGACCGCGTTGCCGCCGCCGCCGCCGACGCCGAGCACCTTGATAATGGCGCTTTGACTATACGAGTCCATCAGTTCAAACATTCCAGTTCTCCTTACGGTTGTAATTTCAATACTTTGGATTGACGAATCATTTCGGCCCTGAATCAGAAATTCCCCTGAAACCACGCTTTCATCCGGTCGAGAATGGATTTCATGCCGCCCACCAAGAGCGGCCCCTCCACCCGCCGGATGTCCATGTTGCTTTTTGCGTACAACAGCAGCCCGACGCCCGTGGCATGAATCGGATTGCTGACCACGTCGACGAGACCGCTGACGTATTGCGGTACCCCCAGGCGCACCGGCATGTGGAACACCTCTTCCGCAAGTTCGATGGCGCCTTCCATCTTCGAGCTGCCGCCGGTCAGCACGATGCCGGTGGCCACCGCCTCCTCCAGGCCCGCGCGGCGCAGTTCGTCGCGTACCAGCGCGAACAGCTCCTCGTAGCGCGGCTCCACGATCTCGGCCAAGGTCTGGCGCGCGAGCCGGCGCGGCGGGCGGTCGCCCACGCTCGGCACCTCGATGGTTTCATCGGGGTTGGCGAGCTGCGAAAGCGCGCAGGCGTACTTGATCTTGATGTCCTCGGCGTACTGCGTGGGCGTGCGCATGGACACCGCGATGTCGTTCGTGACCTGGTCGCCGGCGATCGGGATCACGGCCGTGTGCCGTATCGCACCGCCGCCGAACACCGCGATGTCCGTGGTGCCGCCGCCGATGTCGACCACGCACACGCCCAGGTCCTTCTCGTCCTCGGTGAGCACCGCGTAGCTCGAGGCCAGCTGCTCCAGCACGATGTCATCCACGCTGAGGCCGCAGCGCTGCACGCACTTGACGATGTTCTGCGCCGCGCTGTCCGCGCCGGTGACGATGTGCACCTTGGCCTCGAGCCGCACCCCGGACATCCCGATGGGATCGCGGATGCCCTCCTGCGAATCGATGATGTATTCCTGCGGCAGCACGTGCAGGATTTTCTGATCGGCGGGAATGGCGACCGCCTTGGCGGCATCGATGACGCGCTCGACGTCGCCCTGCAGCACCTCTTTGTCCTTGATGGCGACGATGCCGTGCGAATTGAGGCTGCGCACGTGGCTGCCGGCAATTCCGGCATACACCGAGTGGATCTCGCAGCCCGCCATGAGCTCCGCCTCTTCGACGGCGCGCTGGATGGATTGCACGGTGGACTCGATGTTGACCACCACGCCCTTCTTCAAGCCGCGCGACGGATGGCTGCCGATGCCGATGATCTCGAGCGCACCGTCGGATTTGACCTCGCCGACGATGGCCACCACCTTGCTGGTGCCGATGTCGAGACCCACGATGAGATTGCGGTCGGAACGCTTAGCCATCGGTGGGACCTTGGGCCGGCGGCTGGGCGCCGCGCCAGCCGATGGCGAAGCCGTTGGAATAGCGCATGTCCACGTACGTGATGTCGTTCAGGCGATGCGAGATCACCTGCGAGGCGGTGCGGATGAAGCGGTCGAGCCGCGCATCGACGTCGCGGCGGCCGAGCCGCACCGTGACGCCATTGTCCAGATCCATCTCCCACGAACCGCGCTCGTCGAGCCGCAGCGCGGCGATGCGCATGCCGGCCTCGAGCATCCGCCCCTGTGCCGACAGATAGCGCTGCGCGACCTGGACCTGCGAGCCCTCGGGTCCCGAGAGCCGCGGCAGTTCCGCGGGCACATGATCGGCCTGCCGGACGAACAGCTCGCCGCGCGTATTGAGCAGTCCCGAGGCGCCCCAGCGCGCCGCCGCGGTCTCCTCGACCACGGTGACATGCAGACTATTGGGGAAGCGCCGCTGAACCCGCGCATGATCCACCCACGGCACGCGTTCCACGGCGCGCTGGATCCGGTCGAGGTCGGCCGACATGAATCCCGACTGGGTGTAGGGAGCGACCGCCTTCTCGATCTGCCCCGGCGTGACGCGCTGAAAGGCGCCGTCCATGGAGATCACATGGATCGGACGGTCGAGCGCCCAGGTGAGCGCGCCCAAGGCGCCGCAGATGATCAGGAGCAGCGCCGTGCGCCGCGCGTAGCTGCGCCAGTCGCGCAGCATCAGCGGCCATTGCCGGCCGGGTTTTTCGGCCTTGGCGGGCTTCTTGAAGCGATTGCGGCGGAACAGCTTTTGCAGATTCATTTGCGGGGCCTTGCGAAACTCGTCTCCAGCACGCGCCACACCAGCTCTTCGAAATCGATGCCCGCCTGGCGCGCCGCCATGGGCACCAGGCTGTGGTCGGTCATGCCGGGCGTGGTGTTGATCTCGATGAAATAGAACTTATCGGAGCTCGCATCGCGCATGAAATCCACGCGGCCCCAGCCGAAGCAGTCGGTGACTCGGAAGGCGGCCAAGGCGGCGGCCTGCAGTTCGGCTTCGGCCGCGGCGGTCAGTCCGCTCGGGCAGTGGTACTGCGTGTCGTTGCGGAAATACTTCGCCTGATAATCGTAGAACTCGGTGGCCGGCTGGATGCGGATGGACGGCAGGGCCTGGTTCTGCAGCACGCCGACCGTGTATTCATCGCCGGTGATGAACGCTTCGGCGAACACGATGGGATCGACCGCGCGCGCCTCCGCGTACGCGCGCGCAAATTCGCCGGGCGCCTTGACCTTGGTGATGCCGACGCTCGATCCCTGCGAGGCGGGCTTCACCATCAGCGGCAGCCCGACGGACGCGAGCGCGCCGGGCAGATCGGCGGGGCTCGACAGCACGGCGTATTCGGGGGCGGCATACCCGCCGCCCATGACCACGCGCTTGGTCTTGAGCTTGTCCATGGTGAGCGCCGAGGCGAGTACACCGCTGCCCGTGTACGGGACGCCGAGCCACTCGAGGGCCCCCTGGATCAGACCATCTTCGCCGCCGGGCCCGTGCAGCGCGATCCACGCCCGATCGAATTGGCCGGCGAGGTTTTGCACCGGGGTCACGCTCGGATCGAAGGCGTGGGCGTCGACGCCGCGCCGCTTGAGCGCGGCGAGCACGGCATTGCCGGAAAGCAGCGAGATCTCGCGCTCGGACGAATCGCCGCCCAAAAGCACGGCGACCTTGCCGAAGTCGGCGCTGGCGGAGATGCGGCGCGCGGCGGATTGAAGATTAAGCAAACTCATGATGGGTCCTCAAGGCTCCCCGACGATGCGCACTTCGGCGACGAGCTCGACATGGTGAACATCGGCCACGGTGCGCTGCACGTGCAGGATCAGCGCCTCGATGTCGGCGGCGCGGGCGGCGCCGTGATTGATGATGAAATTGGCGTGCTTCTCGGACACCGCGGCATCGCCCACGCGAAAGCCCTTGAGGCCCGCACTCTCGATCAGCTGCGCCGCGTGCTTGCCCGGCGGGTTGGTGAACACCGAGCCGCAGCTCCATTCGCCGATGGGCTGCGTTTTCTTGCGCTTGTCGAGCAGCGCGCGGATGGCGGCCTCGTTGCCGCCGGGTTTGTGCTCGAACTCCAGGCGCGCACCGAGGAACCATTCGTCCTGGGGTCCGCGCACGTGGCGATAGCCGATCTCGTAATCCGCGGGCGTGCGTACCCGGCGTGTGCCGCGACGGTCGATCACATCGACCTCGACCACGTGCCGCCAGGTCTCGCCGCCGAAGGCCCCGGCGTTCATCGCCAGCGCGCCCCCCAAGGTGCCCGGGATCCCGGCAAAGAACTCGGCCGGCCCGAGGCCCCATTTGACGCATTGGCGCGCGATGCGCGCGCAGGCCACTCCGGCCTCCGCGTGGACGCGCGTGGCGCTGATCCGGTCGAGGGCGCCCAGCGCCCCGTGCAGCGACACCACGGCGCCGCGCACGCCGCCGTCGCGCACCAGGAGATTGCTGCCGAGACCAACCCACAAGGTCGGCACCTCGGGCGGCAGCTGCCGGAGGAACGAGGCTACGTCCAACGCATCGCGCGGCGTGAAATACAAATCCGCGGTACCGCCCACGTGCCACGAGGTGTGTTTGGACATGGGCTCGTCGGGGTGCACCCGGCCGCTGAATTCCGGGGGGACCTGCGTCATGGCAATGCGCGCCGTGCCGTTCATGCGCCCGCTCCCGCCGCGAACTCGCCCTTGAGGTCGTGCGCGACCGCGCCGATGTTGCCGGCGCCCATGGTGAGAACCACGTCGCCGTCGTGCAGCACCCCGCGCAGCGACTCGGCCAGTTCGTCGACGCGCTCCACGAAGATGGGCTCCACCACGCCGCGGGAGCGCACCGCGCGGCAAATCGCGCGGCCGTCCGCGCCGGCGATGGGGGCTTCGCCGGCCGCATACACTTCGGTCACCAAGAGCACGTCGCAGCCGCTCAAGGTCAACGCGAAATCGTCGAGCAGATCCCGCGTGCGCGTGTAGCGGTGCGGTTGGAACGCCAGCACCAGCCGGCGCCCCGGCCAGCCCTGGCGCACGGCATCGAGAGTCGCGGCGACTTCGGTGGGGTGATGCCCATAGTCGTCGACGATGAGCGCGCGGCCGCCCGCCCACTCGAGCTCGCCCAGCTGCTGCAAGCGCCGGTCGATGCCCTGGAAATTGGCCAAGGCCTTTTGAATGGCCGCATCGGCGATCCCGAGCTCGGTGGCCACGGCGACCGCGGCCAGGGAATTGAGTACGTTATGCCGACCGGGCAGATTGATCGTGAGCTTGAGGGGCTCGCGTCCGGCGCGCAGCGCCTCGTAGCGCGACTGCAGACCGTCGCGGATCACGTTGACCGCGCGGATGTCGGCGGTCTCGCCGAACCCGTAGGTGTGGAACGGCCGCCCCACGGACTCCAAGATGCTCTGCACGTGCTCATCGTCCACGCACAGCACCGCGAGACCATAGAACGGCAGGTTGTGGAGGAAGTCCACGAAGCTCTGCTTGAGCCGCGCGAAGTCGCCCTCGTGCGTGGCGAGATGATCGTTGTCGATGTTGGTGACGATGGCGATCATCGGCTGCAGGTGCATGAACGAGGCGTCGCTTTCGTCGGCCTCCGCGACCAGGTAACGCCCGGCACCCAGCCGCGCATTGCTGTCCGCGCTCTTCAGCCGCCCGCCGATGACGAAGGTGGGATCGAGGCCGCCTTCGGCCAGCACACTCGCCACCAGACTCGTGGTCGTGGTCTTGCCGTGCGTGCCCGCAACCGCCACCGAATAGCGGAAGCGCATCAGCTCGCCCAGCATTTCCGCGCGCGGCACCACCGGCACACGCGTCGCGAGCGCGGCCGCCACCTCGGGGTTGCTGCGATTGACCGCGCTCGAAACCACCACCACGTCGGCCCTGCCGAGATGCTCGGCCGCATGGCCGATGAAGATCTTCGCGCCCAGGCGCTTCAGCCGCTCCGTCACGGCGTTCGCCTTGAGATCGGAGCCCTGGACCTCGTAGCCCAAGTTCACCAGCACTTCCGCGATGCCGCCCATGCCGCTGCCGCCGATGCCGACCAGGTGAATGGTGGAGATGCGGCGCATGCGGTCGTTCAAGCTGCTGCTGGTGGAATGGCTCAGAACGTCGGTCATGCCGGCACTCCCGCCGCCGCGCACAGATTCGCGACCTGGAGCGCGGCGTCCGTGACCCGCGCGCTTCGCGCCGCCATCGCCATCCGCCGCATGCGGGCGCGGTCCGCCGTGAGCTCGGCGATGCAGGCGCTCAAGGTTTCGGGGCTCATGTCGCGCTCCTGCAGCACGAGCCCGGCGCCGATGTGCAGCATGGTTTCGGCGTTCTTGGTCTGGTGATCGTCCGTGGCCACCGGCAGCGGAATCAGCAGCGCACCCAATCCGGCCGCCTGCAGTTCGGCGATGGTCATGGCGCCCGCCCGGCATACCGCGACATCCGCCCACCCGTAGGCGGCGGCCATGTCCTCGATGAAGGGCGTCACGTCCGCTTCGACCCGCGCCTGCCGGTAGGCGTCGCGGGCGGCATCGATGCCGCGCTCGCCGGCCTGATGGCGCACCTGCGGCCGGCGCCCGGGGTCGAGCTGCGCGAGCGCCAGCGGCACCATGGCGTTCAAGCGCTGCGCGCCCTGGCTGCCGCCGAACACCAGAAGGCGCGCGGGGCCGCTGCGCCCCTCGAAACGCTGGCTGGGGTCCGCAACGGCGGCGATGTCCCCACGCACCGGGTTGCCGACGAAACGCGCACCGAACCGCTTGTCGAAGCTGCCGGGGAAACCTTGCAGTACCTCGCTTGCGATGCGGGCCAGCCAGCGGTTGGTGAGTCCGGGAATGGCGTTCTGTTCATGGATCAGGAGCGGAATGCGCAAGAGCCACGCCGCGATGCCGCCCGGTCCGCTCACGTAGCCGCCCGCGCCCAGCACCGCGCGCGGCCGCAGGCGGCGCAGCACCGCCATGGCTTGCAGCACCGCGCTCACGATTCTGAAGGGCGCCATCAGCCACGCGGCCGCTCCCTTGCCGCGGATGCCCTTGACCCGGATCCACTCGATGGGAAATCCGTTGGCCGGCACCAGGCGCGCTTCCATGCTGGCGGGCACGCCCAGCCACACCACCGGAACGCCGCGATCGCGCAGCACCTTCGCCACGGCGAGCGCCGGGAACACGTGCCCGCCGGTACCGCCGGCCATGATGAGCACCGGGCCCTGGTTCATCGGGGGCCTCCCGGCATGCGCATCACCGCCGAGCGCGAACTGCACTTCACTTCGTGATAGATGCGCAGCACCGCGCCCAGCCAGCCGAGGCTCACGATCAGACTGCTGCGGCCGTAGCTGAGCAGCGGCAGCGTCAATCCCTTGGTCGGCAGCACGCCCATGTTGACGCCGATGTTGACGATGGCCTGCAACCCCAGCCACATGCCGAAAGCGAGCGCCAGGTAGGACTGGAATTTGAGCCCGGCCTTCGAGGCCATGCGCGAGATCTGGAACGCGCGCCACACCAGGGCCAGGAACAGGCCGATGACTCCGATCACGCCCACGAGACCCAGCTCTTCGGCCAGCACCGCGAACACGAAGTCCGTGTGTGCCTCGGGCAGATAGAAGAGCTTTTGGATGCTGCTGCCGAGGCCCACGCCGAACCAGCCGCCGCGGCCGATGGCGATCAGCGATTGCGTCAGCTGGAAGCCGCCGTTGAAGGGGTCGTCCCACGGATGCAGGAACACGGTGAGGCGCTTCAGCCGATAGGCCGACGTGAGCGCCAGCACGGCGAACATGAACCCCACCACGGACACCAGCGACAGCACGTAGCGCAGCCGCGCGCCGGCGACGAACAGCACCGCGAAGCCGGTGGCGAACAGCACCGTGGTCGCGCCGAAGTCCGGCTCCAGGAGCAGCAGCACCCCCGCGACCGTCAGCAGCCCGACCGGCTTGAGCAGGCCGGCAAAGGTCTGCTCGAGTTCCGCGCGCTTGCGCACGCAGTAGGAACACACCCAGGTCAGCACCAGCACCTTGGCGAGTTCGGACACCTGGAAATTCATCGGGCCGATCCGCATCCAGCGGCGGGCGCCGTTGATCTTGGCGCCCAGTCCCGGAATCAGCACCAGCAACAGGAGCGTAAGGGCGAGGAGCAGCAGCGCGAGGCTGTGCTTCTCCCACACGTCCGCCGGCACCCGCGTCACGACCCACCCCAGCAGCACGCCGCACAGGCCGAATGCGAATTGCCGCTCGAGGAAATAGAAGGGGTCGCCGAGATTCTTCGCGGCCACCGACATCGACGCGGAGGTCACCATCACCAACCCGACCAGCAGCAACGCGGCCACGAGGCCCAGGATCACGCTGTCCCAGGCGAACGGCATCCGCTCGCGCGCCCGCACGCCGTAGCCCATGGTGGCGGCGTTCATGCGGCCCCCGATGGTGCCGTGCCGGCCAGCGCGCGCACCGCCGCGGCGAACACATCGCCGCGATGACCGTAGTCGCGGAACATGTCGAAGCTCGCGCACGCGGGCGAGAGCAGCACCGCGTCGCCGGGCTGTGCGGCGCGTGCCGCGGCCGCCACCGCATCCGGCATGGAGGCCGCGCGCTCCGAACTTACGACGCCCGCGAGCGCCCGCTCGACGTCCGCTGCGTCCGCGCCGATCAGAACGACGTGCCGCACCTTGCCCTTGAACGCTGCCGCGAGCGGCGTGAAATCCTGTGCCTTCGATACCCCGCCGGCGATGACCACCAGTGGCCCCGCCATGCCCTCGACGGCGGCGAGCGTGGCGCCGACGTTGGTCCCTTTCGAGTCGTCCACATAGCGCACGCCGCGGAAGTCGGCGACCCAGGCGGAGCGATGCGGCAGCCCGGGAAAGTTCTCGAGAGCCTGCAGCATCGCGGCGAGCGGGAGGCCGGCGGCATCGCCCAACGCCAGCGCCGCCAGCGCATTGGCGGCATTGTGCAGCCCGGTGATCTTCATGCGCGCCATGTCGAGCACGGCTGCGCCATGGCGGCACAGGAGCGTCCGGGGGCCCTCTCGCGACAGGGAGTAGTCCGCATCGGCGCGCTGCGTGGAGAAGGTCACGACCTTCGGCGCGGCGGGCTTGCCCGGTGCGGCGCGGCCGCCCGCCGTCATCGCCATCACCAGCGGATCGTCGGCGTTTCGCACCACCGTCGCGGCGCGTGCAAAGATGCGCTCCTTGGCGCGCGCATAGTCCGCGACCGTCGCGTAGCGGTCCATGTGGTCCGCGGTCACGTTGAGCACCACGGCGCCCTTAAGATTCAGCGACGTCGTGGTTTCCAGCTGAAAGCTCGACAATTCGAGCACGTAGAGATCGGGAACCGGCTGATCGAGCAGATCGAGCGCGGGGGTGCCGAGATTGCCGCCCGCGAGAACGCGCCGTCCCGCGGCGCCCGCCATGGCGGCCACCAGGCTCGTCACCGTGCTCTTGCCGTTGGTGCCGGTGATGCCGACCACCGGCGCCCGCACCGCGCGCGCGAACAGCTCGACATCGCCGAGCACCTCGATGCCGCGTTCGCGCGCCGCCCGGGCGATCGGCTCCTCGAGCGAGACGCCGGGCGACATCAGCACCTGCGACGCACCGTCGAGCAGCGAGAGATCGAAGACCCCCAACCGGATGTCCAAGTTCCGCGCCAGGGGTCCGAGTTCCGCGAGGCCCGGCGGCGACTTGCGCGAATCGGTGGCGGCCGCGGCGATGCCGTGCCTTGCGAAATACCGCAAGCACGATGCGCCCGTCTTGCCGAGACCCACGACGAGGCTCGTCATCAGCGGATCTTCAGGGTCGCAAGACCCGCCAGGACGAGCACGAAGCTCACGATCCAGAATCGCACGATGACCTTGGGCTCCGCCCAGCCCTTGAGCTCGAAGTGGTGATGCAGGGGCGCCATGCGAAAGATGCGCTTGCCGGTGAGCTTGAACGATGCCACCTGCATCATCACGGACACGGTCTCGAGGACGAATACGCCTCCCATGACGAACAGCACGATTTCCTGGCGCACGATCACGGCGATGGTGCCGAGCGCCGCTCCGATCGCGAGCGCCCCGACGTCGCCCATGAACACCTCGGCCGGATAGGCGTTGAACCAGAGAAACCCGAGGCCCGCGCCCGTCAAGGTGGAGCTGAAGATCAAGAGTTCGCCCACCCCGTTGATGTAGGGAATCTGCAGATAGCCTGCGAACTTGATGTTGCCGGTGGCATAGGCAAACACGCCCAAGGCCATGGCCACCATGACCGCGGGCATGATGGCGAGTCCGTCGAGCCCGTCGGTGAGGTTCACGGCGTTGCTGGTGCCGACGATCACGAAATAGGCGTAGGCCACGAACCCCAGGGTGGTCATCGGGACGGCCACGGTCTTGAAGAACGGCACATAGAGCGTGGTTTCGGCCGCCGTTTGATGCAGGCTGTGCAGCGCATACGCGGCGACCAGCGCGGCCAGCGATTGCGCCAGATACTTGTAGCGCGCCGGCAGTCCCTTCGAATTGCCCACCACCAATTTCAAATAATCATCGTAGAAGCCGATGGTTCCGAAGGCGAGCGTGGTCGCGAGAAGTATCCAGACGAAGCGGCTGGACAGATCCGCCCACAAGAGCGTGCTCACACCCGTCGCCACCAGGATGAGTACGCCGCCCATCGTCGGCGTGCCCGACTTCTGCAGGTGAGTCTGCGGGCCGTCGGTGCGCACGCGCTGGCCGATCTGGTAGCGGGTCAATGCACCGATCATGCGGGGGCCCACGAACAAGGCCATGGCGAGCGCCGTGATCGCGGCGAGGATGCCCCGCAGCGTGAGGTACTGAAACACATGGAAGCCGGAATACGATTTGGCCAGAAATTCGGTGAGGTACAACAACATGGTGTTTACGCTTTGCCTCCGCCGGTGAGCGCCTGTACCACGCGCTCCAATCGATTGACGCGCGATCCCTTGACGAGCACCGTCACGCCGGACTCGAGCTCCGACTGCAGACGTCGAATCAGCGCATTGGGATCGGCAAACCATTCGCCTCCCGCCCCGAACGTCTCGACGGCGCGGGAACTCTGCACTCCCAGCGCGAACAGCCGCTTCACGCCGCAATCGCGCGCGTAGCTGCCGACATGGGCATGCATATCCGCCGTCTCTTCGCCGAGTTCGGCCATGTCGGCGAACACCAGCCAGGTGGCGCCCGACAAGGAGCGCAGCACTTCGAGTCCGGCGCGCACCGAACTGGGGTTGGCGTTGTAGGAGTCGTCGATGATCCAGCTGCCGCGCGGTCCGGCTTTGAGCTGCAGCCGTCCGGACACTGCCCGAAAGTCCGCCAGTCCGGCGGCGATGTTCTCGAGAGAGGCGCCGGCGGCAGCGGCGGCGGCGGCCGCCGCCAGGGCATTGGCGATATTGTGCGCTCCGCCGGCCTTCAGCAGGATCGAGCGCTCGCCCAGCGGGCATTGCAGCGTGAAGCGCGTTTGAAACTCGCCGTGCGCGATGGACTGCACCGGGTCCTTGGCGATGAAATCGCCTGGCGCCGCGCGGCCGGCTGCGGGGGCATTCGCGCCGAAGGTCACGATGCGCCGCGCTCCGGCGATGCTCCGCCAGTAGCCGGCGTAGGGGTCGTCGGCATTGATGACGGCGGTGCCCTCGGGGGCGAGACCGGCCACCATTTCACCCTCGCCCCTGGCCACACCGTCGAGATCGCCGAAGCCTTCGAGATGTTCCGCGCCGGCGTTGGTGATGAGACCGATGGTGGGCACCGCGATCTGCACGAGCTCGGCCACGTCCCCGATGCGGTTGGCACCCATCTCCACGACGGCGCTGCGATGCACGGCCGCCAGGCGCATCAACGTCAACGGCACGCCGATGTGGTTGTTGAGATTTCCCTGGGTCGCCATGCACGCTCCCATGCGCGACAGGATGGCCGCCGTCATGGTCTTCGCCGTGGTTTTGCCGTTGCTGCCGGCGACGCCGACGATCGGGCAGTTGAACTGCGCACGCCAGGCGCTCGCGAGCCGCTGCAGGGCGCCGAGCGCATCCGGCACGATGATCTGCGTCAGCGGCGCAGCGACCTGGCGCTCGACCAAGGCGGCGGCGGCGCCGCGCGCCGCGGCCGCCGCGGCGAAGTCCGCCCCGTCGAAATTGGGACCGCGCAGCGCGACGAACAGCGAGCCGGGCTCGAGCGTCCGGCTGTCGCTAGACACCACGCCGTAGTCCTTGTCCTCGCCGACGAGCCGGCCGCCGAGCACCCGCGCCGCGTCTCCCGTGGTGCGCTTCATGCGGCCGCTCCGAGATGGCGCAGCGCTTCGGTCCGGTCGCTGAAGCTGCGCCGCTCGCCGCCATAGATCTGATAATCCTCGTGACCCTTGCCCGCGATCAGCACCACGTCGCCGGCCGCCGCTTCGGTGAGTGCGGCGGCGATCGCCTCGCTGCGGTCGTTGATGACGCGGACCGCATGCGCCGTGATTCCCGCCGTGATTCCGCCCGTGATGCTGCGCGGATTCTCGGAGCGGGGATTATCGTCGGTGACGATGATCCGGTCGGCGAGTTCATCCGCGACGGCGCCCATCAGCGGACGCTTGCCGGGATCCCGATCGCCGCCGCAGCCGAATACGCACCACAGGGTGCCGCGGCAATGCTCCCGCAGGGCCTGCAGCGCTTTGGCGAGCGCGTCCGGTGTGTGGGCGTAGTCGATCACCGCCAGCGGCTTCGCCGGGCTCGAAGGCTCGATCACTTCCATCCGTCCCGGCGGGGCGTCGCACTCGCTCAAGGCCGCGCAGGCGGCGCCGAGCGGCAGGTTCAGCCCGGCCAGGCAGGCGAGCACCACCACCGCGTTCTCCGCATTGAAGCGGCCCATGAGCTTGGTGCGTACCCTTGCGCTGCCGAAGCTGCCGTCGACGCTCATCGACAAGCCATGCCGATCGAGCGCGATGTCGTCGGCGCGCAGCGAACGGTCGGCGAGCCATCCCGAACCGCCCGCTCCCACCCAGACCGCCGTGAGCGGCGCGCGTCCGCCCAGGGTCCCGGCCAATGTGCGGCCGAAGCCATCGCCGACATTGATCACGATGTGCTGCAGCCCGCTGGATGCGAACAGCAGCGCCTTGGCCGCGCCGTATGCCTCCATGGATGGGTGGTAGTCCAGGTGATCGCGGGTGAGGTTGGTGAGCGCGACGGAATGAAACCGGACTCCGTCGACGCGGCCCTGATCGAGGGCATGCGAGGAGACCTCCATGGCCACATCGCGCACGCCATCGGCGCGCAGCATCGACAGCTGGCGGTGCACGCTCACCGCGTCGGGCGTGGTGTGGGTCGGAACCTTGAGCGATCCGACCCGCCCCCAGCCGATGGTACCGATGTACGCCGCCTCGGATCGCAGCCGTCCGAGACAGCTGGCGAGGAGGTAGGCGCAGGTGGTCTTGCCGTTGGTGCCGGTGATCCCGACCACGCGCATGTGCGAAGAGGGCCAGCCGAAGAACCGGTCCGCGATGCGCCCGACCAGCGCCTTGAGACCCGCCACCGGCGCGACGAACACCGAGCCGCCGGCCGCGAGCGAACGCGCATCCCGCGCGAGTTCCTCGTGCGGCTCCGCCGGAGGATCCCACAACACCACGCTGGCACCGCGTGCCGCCGCATCCGCCGCGAATTTGAGGCCATGCGACCGCAAGCCGCCCAATGCGAAGAACAGGCTCCCGGCCCGCGCCTCGCGGCTGTCGAGCGTGAGATCGGCGACGCGCGCATCGGTGGCCGCGGGCAACGTCACGATGCCGTCGAGCAGCCAGAGGAGGGAAATGCCGGGCGCTTGGACGTTCATGGCCTCTAGTTCGCTTGGACCAAGGTGGTGGCGGGCACGTCTTGCAGATCGTCCGGCGGCACGTCCATGAGGCGCAGCGCCCCGGCCATGATGCTCGCGAACACCGGCGCCGCCACCGTGCCGCCCTGCGCCAGCGTGCTGACCTCCTGCAAATCCCGGCTCGGCTCGTCGATCACCACCACGGTGGCGAGTTTCGGGTGCGAGGCCGGCACCAACCCGGCGAACACCGCCATGATCCGGTCGGTGGAGTAGCCGCCCGCGATCGATTTGAACGCGGTGCCGGTCTTTCCGGACACGTGATAGCCCACGAGCGAGGCGCGCGTGGCGGTGCCGCCCTTGCCGGTAACCTGCTCCATCAGCTGCACCAGCGCGTGCGCCACCTTGGGTTCCAGCACCTGCTCGCCCGCCACGGGTCCTGAGACGCGTTCGAAGGTCAGCGGGCGCCTGATTCCGCCGGCGCCTATGGTGGCGTACGCGTGCGCGAGCTGCAGCGGAGTCACCGACAATCCATAGCCGTGCGACAGGGTTGCGATGCCGATCGGGCGCCAGTGCGCGTAGTTCGAAAGCATGCCCGCCGACTCGCCGGGATATCCGCTGCCCGTGACCTGGCCCAGCCCCAATCCGGTCAGCGTGCTGTAGATCTGTTCGGGCTTGAGCGACAGAGCGACTTTTGCGGTGCCCACGTTGCTCGATTTGGCGAGAATGGTCGCCAGATCGATGGTGCCCAAGTCGTGCTCGTCCTCGAACACCTTGGTCCCGACCTTCAAGAATCCCGGTGACGTGTCGACCACGCTGTCGGAACGATACTGTCCCGAGGATAACGCCGCGGCGATGATGAGCGGCTTGATGCTCGATCCGGGCTCGAAGATGTCGGTGGCCGCGCGGTTGCGGTACAGCCCCGGCTTCAGCTGGTCGCGATCGTTCGGGTTATACGATGGCTGATTCACGAGCGCGAGCACTTCGCCCGTATCCACGTCGACCACGATCACCGAGCCGGCCTGCGCGCGGTACTCCTGCATCGCCGCCTTCAGCTCACGGTAGGCCAGATATTGGATCCGCAGATCGATGCTGGTGACCAGATCGCGTCCCGGCCGTGGCGCGCGCAGGCTCTCCACATTCTCCACATAGCGGCCATACAGATCTTGGATCACCCGCTTCGAGCCGTCCTCGCCGTTCAGTAGTTGATCGAATCCGAGTTCGAGACCCTCCTGGCCCGCGTCGTCGACGGTCGTGAAGCCGACCACGTGCCCGGCCACCTCGCCCGCCGGATAGTAGCGACGATACTCCCGCAGTAGATTCACGCCAGGGATTCCGAGCATCTTGATCCCTGCCGCCTGCTCCGGCGGCATGTGGCGCACGAGGTAGAGGAATTCGCGGTCGAGATTGCTGGTGATGCGCCGCGCCAAGAACTGCGGGTCCTGCTTCAGGGCGCGGGCGAGCTTCGGCAGCTGATCGATGTTGTCGTTCAGTTCCTGGGGATTGACCCACACGCTGTCGACCGGCGTGCTGATGGCCAGCGGTTCACCCGAACGATCGGTGATCGCGCCGCGATGCGCGGCGATTTTCACCACGCGCATGGAGCGATCGTCGCCCTGTTTCGCGAGGAAGCCGTGATCCAGCAGCTGCAGCTCCACCGCGCGCGCAGCGAGACCCGCGGCACCCGCGACCACGAGCCCGAGAACCACGGCCGAGCGCCAGCGGAAGCTGCGGGACTGCGCCTCGTTTTCGCCGGAACGCGGTTTGGCGGTGAACCGCGGCTTCACGGACGCACGATCCGCACGTCGCGCGTCTGCGGCAGATTCATTTGCAGCTTGGCGTTCGCAACGCGCTCGACGAAGGCATGTGACGACCAGGAGCTTTGTTCGAGCTGCAGTCGGCCCCATTCCATCTCGAGCGAATCGCGCTCGGCATTGAGCCTTTCCAGATGCACGAACAGGTCGCGCGCCTTGTGGCGCGCGTAGATCACCTGCACCGCCGAGCCGAGCACGGCGAGCCACAGGACGGGAAGAGCGATCGACGTCAGCTTGGCGATCTTCATGCGGCCATCCCTTCGTCCAAACGTTCGGCAACGCGCAGGCGCGCGCTGCGGGAGCGCGGGTTGCGCGCGGTCTCCTCACTGTCGGCTTGAATCGCCTTGCCGACCAGGCGCAGCTTCGGCGCCGCATGCGCGGGCACGAACGGAAGGCCTGCGTACACGGGATCGGTGGTCGCGAGCCGGCGCATGAACTGCTTCACGATCCGGTCTTCCAGTGAATGAAAGCTGATCACGGCGAGACGCCCCTGCGGCAGCAGACGCTCGAACGCCGCATTCAACCCGGCCTCGATCTCCTCGAGCTCGCGGTTGACGTAGATGCGCAGCGCCTGAAAAACGCGTGTGGCGGGGTGCTTATGGCGGGGCCGGCCGCCTGTTTCCTTGCTGCGCGCCACGCGGGCGATCATTTCCGCGAGCTCGAGCGTGCGCTCGAAGGGCTTCACGGCCCGGTCGGCGATGATGGCGCGGGCAATGCGCGGCGCAAAGCGCTCTTCGCCGAACTCGCGAAAAATGCGGATCAGCTCCGCCTCCGACGCGCCATTGACGACGTCCGCGGCGGTGGGTCCTACGCCCTTGGTCATGCGCATGTCGAGGGGGCCGTCCTGCATGAAGCTGAAACCCCGGGATGGGTCGTCGAGCTGCGGCGAGGACACGCCGAGATCGAACAGAACGCCGTCGAATTTGAGGCCGGGTGCAATCTGATCGGCGCAAGCCGCGAGTGCGGAGAAGGGCGCGAGGAACACCGAGACCCGCGAATCGGCCGCGAAATGGGCGCGCGCTTCGGCGACGGCGACCGGGTCGCGGTCCAGACATAGCAGCCGACCGTCAGCAACGAGCTTCTCCACAATCGCCCCAGCGTGTCCACCCCGCCCATAAGTGGCGTCCAGGTAGACGCCGCTCGCCCGTATGTTCAACGCGGCCAGTACTTGAGGTAAAAGTACCGGCGTGTGCTCCACCGCCCCATCGCTCACAGGCACTACAGCGACAGCGTTTCGAGGTCGGTGGGCAACTGGCCGGCGGCTTCATCGCTCGCAAGCCAGGCGTCGCGGCGTTCGTTCCACCGCGCCTCATCCCACAATTCGAATTTCACCCCCTGTCCGATCAAGACCGCGTCACGCGTGAGAAACGCGAATTCACGCAGATTGGGCGGCAGCAGGATTCGGCCGTGCCCGTCGAGTTCCAGCTCGGTGGCGTTCCCCACCATCAGGCGCTGCAGCTGCCGCGCATGCGGGTTGAAGGCCGGCAGGCGCATCAATTTGCGCTCCACCTCCTCCCAATCCGCCAGCGGGTAGATGAGCAGGCACTGGTCCTTGTCCACCGTGACCACCAATTTCCCACCACAGCGCTCCTGCAGCCGCTCCCGATACCGGGTGGGCATCACCACCCGGCCTTTGGCATCGAGAGTTAAGTTATTGGAGCCTCGGAACATTGTTGGATGGGCCGCGCAACCCATTCTCTCCCACTTTTTCCCACTGGCCTCCACTATAGGGAGCGACGCATCACACTGTCAACGAGTTAAGTTAAAAAAAATCCCGGGACAACAGTGACTTAGGTCACAGTTCGAAGACCGCAGCGAGCCTCCCAACACGACCTTGATTTGAATCAATCTGTTACCGGGTATTCCTGAGCATGACGTCAAGAGTGCGGTTGAAAACGCAGGCAGCGGTGAGCGAAGTGGGTCTTGTTCTTCCCGGCGCGTCCGCGCCGCTATCGGACGGGGGTGTCTTCACCCCCGTAAATCCGCGCGCCAGCGCTTCTTGTTCTTCCCGGCGCGTCCCGCGCCGCTATCGGACGGGGGTGTCTTCACCCCCGTTGAAAGGGCGCGCCAGCGCTAAAAAAGGAGTCGGCCGTTAAGCCGGGTTCTGTCGTGGGCAGTCATTCCTCTGGGCCGCGCGTCGCCGCGCAGCTCTAGCGACCTACCCGGAAGCCTGTGTGTGGGCCACACACTGCGGCCAAAGGCACCGCGTGCTTCCCTATTTGGTCTTGCTTCAGGTGGGGTTTGCCGTGCCGCCGATGTTGCCACCGGCGCGGTGCGCTCTTACCGCACCATTTCACCCTTGCCGGCGCCGCTTGCGCGGCGCTTAGGCGGTATCTTTCTGTTGCACTTTCCGTAGGCTCGCGCCTCCCAGGCGTTACCTGGCA
>Ga0070730_10001349_pt1 | contig 23747 bp, 25 predicted proteins | sample Coa_R1_3_FD_66447 | JGI IMG/M metagenome (GOLD analysis project Ga0070730, IMG submission 66447) | Surface soil microbial communities from Centralia Pennsylvania, which are recovering from an underground coalmine fire - Coalmine... | ecosystem: Environmental > Terrestrial > Soil > Unclassified ... | reverse complement strand
GCCTTTTCGATCGCCAGCCTGTAGAGGCGGGCCGTGTCGAGGACATGCGCGGCGGCCCAGCGATTCTGGCCGTCGCCGACGTAGGCGCACGCGCCTTTTTCACGGAAGATTTCGATTGCGGGAGAGACGAGGCCCTGCCTGGCCGTGTCGTGAACCTGCGGCAGGCGCACCACCGACACGTTGATCCCCTCGGCGGCGAGGGAGGCGGCCGCCTCTTCCGAGGCCGCGCGAGGGATCATGCTGGCGCTGACAGCCTCATCGTCTTCCGTGGCCGGCCGGCCCAGCGCCCTCGCCATTCCGGTCCCCGAGGTCACGATCAACGGTCGGGCGGAGCCGGCGAGGGCCGAGCCGAGCGCCGCGATGACCCGGCGATCGTCCTCGCAGTTGGCCGCGTATTGCGAGAAGTCGTGGTTGAAGGCCAGGTGAATGACGCCGTCCGACCCGGCGACGCCCCCCTTCAGGCTGTCCAGATCCTCGAGCCCCCCGCGATGAACCTCGGCGCCGGCGGCGGCCAGGGCCGGCGCCTTGTCGTTCGAACGACAGAGGCCGAGGACCTGGTGGCCCGCCGCGATCAATTCCCTGACGACGGCCGAGCCGATGAATCCGGTGGCGCCGGTGACAAACACACGCATGAGCAAAATCTCCAGGGTTCGCTGGAGACAATTGTCGGCTCGAGGTCTATTCTGGTAAAGTAGTGACGTTATCATGGTATAATGGCTAACTGGATGGATCAGCGAGTCACACACGAGAACACGCTCGGGACGTACCTGAAGGACCGCCGCGCGAGGTTGGATCCGGCCACGCTCGGCTTTTCCGCGGAGCGTCGCCGCACGCCCGGTCTGCGCCGCGAGGAGGTGGCGCAGCGCGCCAATATCAGCCCGACCTGGTACACATGGCTCGAACAGGGTCGCGGCGGGGCGCCCTCGGCCGACGTGCTGGACCGTATCGCGCGGGCCCTGCTGCTGACGGGCATAGAGCGCGAGCATCTCTTCCTGCTCGGGATCGGCCGGCCGCCCGAGGCGCGCTACCAGAAGAACGGCGGCATCACGCCGCGGCTGCAACGCGTGCTCGATGCGCTGGACCCGAGTCCGGCCCTCATCAGGACCGCGATTTGGGATGTCGTCGCGTGGAACCGGGCGGCGACCGTGATGCTGGGCGACTATGGCTCGCTGCCGCCGGAGCATCGCAACATCCTGCGCTACATGTTCCTCGACCCCCGCGCCCGCGCCGCGCAGTATGACTGGGACAGCGTGGCGCGGTTCGTGCTCGGCGCGTTCAGGATCGATGCGGCCCGCGCCGGAGCCGCCGAGGCGGTGGAACCGCTCGTTGACGAGCTCTGCGGGCTAAGCCCCGAGTTCAAGGCGATGTGGCGCGACAACGACATCCGCAGCTACGGCGAACACGTCAAGCACATACGGCATCCGGTTCTCGGGCCGCTGGCGTTCGAATATTCGGCCTTCGCGGTCGACGGCCGGCCGGACCTCAGCCTGGTGATCTACAATCCCGCGACGCCCGCGGACGCGGACAAGATCAACTCGTTGATCGCGTAGCGGATTCAGCGGGCGCGCCGGGTCCGTTGATCAAGCCCCGTCTGGAGCAAACCAGCGAGGCTCGGCGTGTCGCGGGTGTTGATGTCGGCGACGCGCCAGCCGGCCCGGGTGGCGACGAGGTCCAGTTTCAGGGGCCGGACCTCCCCGGCGAGTCGGAGCGTCACGAGGGCCTGGGCCCGCCCCTGTCCCGCGGCCCTGATGGCGAGATGGGTCAATCTCAGGCCCGCCGGGTCCTGGCAATCGCAGATCGGATCTCCATCCAGGATCCCGACATCGCCCGACGGCGTGGTCGCCTGGTCGCGCCGGATGAGGCCGAGCAGCCTGGGCGTAAAGGTGCGGTCCGCCTTGCGGCCGAGGTAGTCGGGATCACCGGTCCGGTACGCCGTGTAGAGGTTCCGCGCGAACGCCTGCGCCGGTGCGAGGTCCTCGGCCCGTGCGGAGAGCGTGACGGCGAGCGTCGCGAGCAGGGCGAGACGCCTAACCATCCTTCCACCCGCAATCTGCACGGGAGCCTCCTTTAGTCGGGGTCTCGCCGAATGGCGCTCGGGAAGCGAAAGAGCGTGCTCACGAGGCCAGATTGCCAGCCCGGCTGATGATGTCGAGTCATCTGGCGTCCGCGCGGGGAGGCGCTATGGTCGCGCTCAACTAATGCGGGGAGAAACGCAACCATGAAGCTCAGGTCTCTGATCGGCGTCGCCGTGCTCGTCGCCGCCTCCGGAGCGGCTCTGGCCGCGGATGTTCCGGCCAACGTCGCTGCGGCCGTGGCGGATCCAGGGCGGCCGGCCGCCGACACTGCCCTCGACGGCGCGCGCAAGCCGGCCGAAATCCTCACCTTTGTCAGGGTGAAGCCCGGGATGCGTGTGGTGGATGTGTGGCCCGGCGCCTATTGGGACCGATTGTTCTCCAAGGCGGTGGGCCCCTCGGGCCACGTCTACCTCTTCCTGCCCCTGGAAGCGGCGAAGGCCGAGAAGACCCCCGTTCTTCCCAACGGGACGGCCCCGTTCCCGGGCTATTCCAACGTGACGGAGGACGCCGCGCCGACGAACAGCTTCTCGACGCGCGAGCCGGTCGACATGGTGTGGATCCGCCAGAACTACCATGACCTCTACGACAAGTTCATGGGACCGGCCGACGTTCCCGGCTTCGACAAGGCCGTGTTCAACGCCCTCAAGCCGGGGGGCGTCTTCGTGATCATCGACCACTCCGCGCCCGACGGCTCGGGCCTGGCCGACACTGACACCACCCATCGCATCGACGCAGCCCGGGTGAAGGCGGACATGGCGGCCACGGGTTTCCAGTTCGTCGGTGAGAGCAACGCCCTGCGCAATCCGGCGGACACCCGCGACAAGCTGGTGTTCGATCCCTCGATCCGCGGTAAGACCGACCAGTTCGTCTACCTGTTTCGCAAGCCCTGACGACCGGCCCGCGCCGCCGGTTACAGACCGCTGACCAGAGCGGCGCCGCACGGCCAAACGCAGGATGAATAAGCGCTTGCGTCCGGCACGGATCGGGCGACAGTGTGTACCCAATAGACGAAGGAAACACCTCGCGGAGGGCCAATGGCTGCAACCCTTGATCTGTTCGGGGCCTGGCGAGACGCGCTCCAGAAGTGGGAGAAGGAAACAAACGCGGCCCTGAATTCGGCGACCGGCGACGAACGCGTGACCCGCGCCATGAGCCAGTCGCTGAGCGTGATGGCGCAGCTGCAGGCCAAGCAGGCAGAGGCGATGGAGAAGGGGCTGGCTCGGGTCAATCTGCCGAGCAAGGCCGATTTCCGCGCGCTCAACACCCGGCTCGACGGCATCGAGCGGCAGCTCACCCGGCTCTCCGACATGGTCAAGAGCCTGGCCAAGGCCGAGGGCGTGACCCTGGTCGCGCCGTCCATCCCCAGGCCGGCGCGCACGCGCAAGGCGCCCGCGGGGTCCGCAAAGCCAGCCAAGGATGGATCGAAATGAGCGACGCCGGCGGCGATCAAGGTGTCCTCGAGCGGTTCCGCGTCGAGATGGAGAGGGCCCAGGCGCGCCAGCGTGGCGGCCTCGACTTCATTCTGTCGGCGGGCCCCCCGCGCGGCCAGACGCCCAAGGAGGTGGTGCTCAGTCGCGGGACCCTCAGCCTCTACCACTACACGCCGATGACGGACGAGGTATACCGGACGCCGATCCTGTTCGTCATGGCGACCACCAACCGCGCCTACGTCTTCGACCTGGCGCCCGGGCAGAGCTTCGTCGAGTTCATGCTCAAGCGTGGCTACGACGTCTATGTCATCGATTGGAATCCGCCGCAGTCCGACGAGGCGCGCCTCGGTTTCGAAGACTACATCCTGGACTTCATCCCGTCGTGCGTCTCGGAGGTGCAGACGCGCTCCGGCGAAGACGACATCACCGTCATCGGCTACTGCATGGGCGGCGTGCTCTCGCTGATGTATACGGCGTTGCACACGCCCGGCCCGGTGCGCAATCTCGCCGTCTTCACCACGCCGTTCAACTGGCGGGAATTCGGCCTGTTCAACGCCTGGTCCGACGAGCGCCACTTCGACGTCGACACTCTCGTCGATTCCCTCGGCAACGTGCCGCCGGAGGTGATCCTGGCCTCCTTCGACATGCTGCGGCCGTCCACCAAGGTCACCAGCCAGATCCAGCTGTGGGACAACATCTGGAACGACGAGTTCGTGAAGTCGTATCGCGCCATCGACCGGTGGGGCAACGAGACGCTGTCGCTGCCCGGCCGATACTTCCGCCAGACCATCAAGGAGCTGATGAACGGCAACAAGCTCTATACGGGCGAGCTGGAGATCGGCGGCCGACGGGTGAATGTGGGGAACATCAAGGCCTCGTTCCTGCACGCCGTCGCTGAGCACGACCACATCGTCCCCTACGCCTGCAGCCGCGACCTGGTGGAGAGGGTCGGTTCGGAAGACAAGGAGGAGGTGGTGATGAAAGGCGGCCACGTCAGCCTGATCGCCGGCGCCAACGCCGTCCGCCGGCTGTGGCCAAAGCTCGACCAGTGGCTTTCGGAGCGGTCCACGTGAACGACGCCGCCCATCGTCACCTGCCGCGCTCGCTCGACCTCGACGGCGAGGCGATCGAGCTTCGCGCGATGAGCGGCGCGGATGAGGCCGCGGTGCTCGTCTTCGCCAACGCCGCCCCCGCCCACGACCTGCTGTTCCTGGACCGGGACATCACCCATCCCAAGGTGGTGAAGGCGTGGGTGCGGGAGATCGAGGCCGGAACGATCATCACCGTGTTGGCCTGGCGGGGAGAGGCGATCGTCGGATGCGCCGCCATCTTCCGCGACCCGCTGTCCTGGTCGGGACACGTGGCCGAGATCCGCGTGGTCCTGCTGGACAGCCTGCGCGGCAAGGGCCTCGGGCGCCTGCTCACCGAGGAGGCCTTCGCCACCGCGCTCGGCCAGGGGGCCGAAAAGATCACCGCCCGCATGACGCTCGACCAGAAGGGCGCGATTGCGGTGTTCGAGGGCCTTGGCTTCACCCTCGAGGCGATGCTGCGCGACCAGGTCAAGGATCGCGCCGGCCGCAAGCACGACCTGCTGATCCTGAGCCACGACGTGGCGCGCATGAGCGCCCAGCACGAAGCCTACGGGCTGGGCGAGGCTTTCTAGGCCAAGGCGGGGAGAGGCGAGGCGCGATCCGATGCAGCAGCTCAGCCCCTTGGACGCCTCCTTCGTCTACGCCGAGACCGCCCGCACGCCGATGCACATAGGCTCGGTGGCGATCTACGATCCCTCCACGGCGCCGAACGGCTTCGTGCGGTTCAAGGACATCCTGGCCTTCATCGAGAGCCGTTTGCCTGGGGCCCGGGCGTTCCGGCAGCGGCTGATCCGCGTGCCCCTCGATCTGGACCATCCCTACTGGATCGAGGATCCCGAGTTCGACCTGGAGTTCCACGTCCGGCACATGGCCCTCCCCAAGCCGGGCGACGCCCGGCAGCTGGCCATTCTCGCGGCGCGCCTGCACGCCCGCCCGATCGACATGACCAAGCCGCTCTGGGAGATGAACGTCGTGGAGGGGCTCGACAACATCGAGGGTCTGCCGCCGGGCTGCTTCGCCCTGATCCTGAAGGTCCACCACGCGGCGGTCGACGGGGTGTCCGGAGTGGAGATGTCGAACGCGCTCCACGACCTGGAGCCGCACCCGGCGCCGGCCTCGGCGCCGGACGACTGGAAGCCGGAGAACATGCCGCGGGTGGCCGACCTGCTGACGCGCAGCTACCTGAGCAGCCTCATCCAGCCCATGCGAGTCGCCGAGACCCTGGGCCGCTCGCTGCCCGGCATGTCGCGGCTGGGCGAACAGCTACGCAAGGGCAAGGTGCGCCTGCCGGGCGGCCGCCCGATCCCACGCACCCGCCTCAACGGAAAGGTCGGGCCGCACCGGGTGTGGGACGCGGTGATGCTTCCCCTGGACGAGATCCGCGCGATCAAGGACGTGGTCCCCGGCGCCACCGTCAACGACGTGGTGCTGTCGATCGTCGGCGGCGGCTTGCGGGCGTGGCTCTCCGCGAGGGGCGAGCTGCCGAGCGAGTCGCTCACCGCCATGGCGCCGATTTCCGTGCGCTCGGAGGGCGAGGCGGGCACGGCCGGCAACCGGGTCTCGGCCATGGTCGTCGCCCTCGGCAGCCACCTCGAGCACCCCCTGGAGCGCCTGCGGGTCGTGCACCAGGACGCGGTCAACTCCAAGGCCCTGACCGAGGCCGTCGGCGCCAAGGCGCTGTCGGAGCTGGGCCAGCTGATGCCGGCGGCCCTGGCCGGGCTCGGCGCCCGCCTCTACACCCAGCTCGGGCTGGTCAACACCCACGCGCCGAGCGTGAACTGCGTGGTCACCAATGTGCCCGGCAGCAAGCTTCCCCTGTATTTCTGCGGCTCGCGCATGGTCTCCATGGCCGGCATGGGGCCGGTGTTCGACGGCATGGGCCTGATCAACGCGGTCTACAGCTACGCCGGACTGGTCTCGCTGGCCTTCACCGCCGAACGCGACATGATGCCGGACCCTGAAGTCTACGCCCTGGGCCTCCGGTCGAGTTTCGAGGCCCTGCGCGACGCCGCCGCGGCGCTCGCCGCCACCCCCCGCAAGCGACGCAAGAAGGAGCCCGCCCATGTCTGACACGTCCAACTCCGGCCCATCCAAGTCCGGAACGCCCAAGCGCGCCGCGAAGGCGGCGGGGTCCAAGCCGGCGGCGCCGAAGACGGGCGCCGACCGGTTGCGCGAAGGCGTGCAGAAGGCGCGCGACACCCTCGGCGAGCGGGTGATCGATCCGGCCAAGCGCGCCGGCGAGGCGATGCGCACCTCGGGCAAGAAGCTGGCGGCGGGCAACGCCGAGATCGGGTTGAAGATGCTCGATCAGGCCGAGCAGAACGTGCAACAGGCCTTCGCCGCCATGCGCGCAGCCGCCAAGGCCAAGGACCTCTCCGAGGTCATGAAGATCCAGGCGGAGTTCCTGCGTGAGCAGAGCGAGCGCTCCATGGCGCAGGCCAAGGAGATCGGTGAGCTGATCGCCCACGTCGGCCGCGAGGCCGTCAACCCCCTGCGGCCCGGCGCGAAGTAGCCCTCAACGGGCCGGCAGGCCTCTCACACCCGGTTACTGCAGGTGGCCGGAGGAGGGGTAGACGGCGGCGCGCCAGCCGTCGCGACGGAAGGGCGACCATGCGCCCTCCGGCTGGGCCAGCCGGTCGGCGACGGCGAACAGGACGGCGGGATTGACGCCGAGGCCGCAGTGGCTGCCGCACACTTCGATGTTGTCGGTCTGCTCGCCCGCCGGCTCGACGCAGTTGCGCCAGGGAACGATTCCGTCCGTGCGAGAGTAGATCGCCGTCGAGGGAACCGGCGGCGGCGTGGATCCCACGGCGAGCCGCTCGGCCATCAGATCGCTGTCGATGACATCGCCGGTCAGCTGTTCGTAAAGGTCCGAGACGGTCGAGGCGCGCGGATTGCCGGTGAAGGGAGAGCCGAGGGTGATCACCTGGCGCACCGCGTGCGGCGCCTGGCGGGCCAACTCCCGCGCCATCACCCCGCCCAGGCTCCATCCCACCAGGCTGACCTTGGCCCGCGTCGCCCGATGCACCGCCAGCAGGCGTCGCGTGAGCCGCTCGCCACGCGCGCCCACCGCCCTGGGGCCCAGGTTGCGCCCCAGCTCCCAGCCGTGGGCGTCATAGCCGAGGTCGTCCAGGTAGAGGCGCAGGAGCCGCGTCGAGCGGTCGCTGGTGACGAAGCCCGGCAGCACCAGGACCGGATGGCCATCGCCGCGCGGCGCCTGCCGCAACAGCGGCGCCGTCATCGAGAGACAGGACAGCTCCAGCACGGCCCGCGGCGCCTCGGTGAGGGCCAGCATCATCGACGGGCGGCGGATCTGTTCGGTCTGGGTTTGCATCGCGTGAAAACGACTATGGAACGGGCAGGTTCCGGTGGCAATTGGTTATGCGTTGAGCAATCTGGGGCAGACGTCGGCGCCGACCGGGGGGTGCTCGCGACAAGCTGGTGGTCGATCCGTCGATCCGCAAGCCCTGATCGGCTTGGCGCGGGGCGTCGCGCGGCTTAAGGGTCTCCCCCGTCTCGAGGGGGAGTGCGTTCGTGAGAATATCCGCTCTGGCCGCCCTGGCCCTACTGCTGCTGGCCGCGGCTTGTTCCAAACCGGCGGCGGACCAGGCGGCCGCGCCCGGCCAGACGCCGATCCGGTTCGCGACCGACTGGCGGGCCGAGGCCGAACAGGGCGGCTTCTACGAAGCCCTGGCCAATGGCGAATACGCCAGGCGCGGCCTGAAGGTCGTCATCGTCCCGGGCGGCCCCGGCGTGAACGTCCCTCAGCTCGTCGCCTCGGGCGCGGTCGAGATGGGGATCGGCTCCAACAGCTTCATCGTCATGAACCTCGCCGCGGAGCACGTGCCGGTGAAGGCGGTCGCGGCCTTCATGCAGAAGGACCCGCAGGTGCTGATCGCCCACCCGGACGCCGGCGTCAAATCGCTGGCCGACATGAAGGGTCACCCGATCCTGCTGTCGGACGCCTCGGTGACCGCCTTCTGGGTGTGGCTGAAGGCCAAGTACGGCTTCACCGACGATCAGGTGCGCAAATACACCTTCAACAACGCCCCCTTTCTGGCCGACAGGCGGATCGTGCAGCAGGGCTATGTCACCTCCGAGCCCTACACCCTGGAGAAGGAGGGCCATCTGAAGCCGGCGGTGTTCCTGCTGGCCGACGAGGGCTACCCCGGCTACGGCGGCATGGTGCTGGCGTCGGACAAGCTGATCGCGTCCAATCCCGCCGCCGTGAAGGCCTTTGTCGAGGCGAGCGCGGCGGGCTGGCAGGCCTATTTGCACGGCGACCCCCGGGCCGGCGACGCCCTGATCCTGAAGAGCAATCCGGAGATGAGCGAGGATGTCCTCGCCCAGGCGCGGGAAAAGCTGCGCAGCTACGGGATCATCGACTCCGGAGACGCGAAGACCGCCGGGCTCGGCGCGATGACCGACCAGCGCTGGGCCGCGTTTTTCAAGATGGCCTCCGACCGAGGCGTCTATCCCAAGAACACCGACTACAAGGCCGCCTACGCCCTCGGCTTCACCGCGCCCGCCGGGAAGTAGGAGTGGAGGCGCCGACTTTCCTCCCTCCCCCTTGTGGGGAGGGACAGACGGCGCGAAGCGGCGTCAGGGTGGGGCTCGCCGCCGCTTGCGAGGCCATGCCGGCTGAGCGGTTCCCCGCCCTGGCCGCTGCGCGGCCTGTCCCTCCCCATGAAGGGGAGGGAGGATACTTCCTGTGACCGAACCCGTCGCCACCCTCTCGGCGGTCGAGGTCGAGTATCCGGGGCGGGGGAAGGCGCTCGGGCCCTTCGACATGACCCTGGCGGCGGGCGAGATCGTCGCCCTGGTCGGGCCCTCGGGCTGCGGCAAGTCCACGGCCCTGCGGCTGCTCGCCGGCCTCGAGCCGCCGACGCGCGGGGCGGTGCGGCGCGCCGCCGGGCGGGGCGAGACCGCCGTGGTCTTTCAGGCCCCGACCCTGGCCCCGTGGCTCAGCGCCGCCGCCAACGTATCGCTGCCCCTGGAACTCTCCGGCGTGGCGCGCCCGCAGGCCCGCGCCCGCGCCGCCGAGGCCCTGGCCCGGGTCGGCCTGGCCGCGGCGGTGAAGGCGCGGCCGGCGCAGCTCTCCGGCGGCATGGCCATGCGCGCCTCCCTGGCGCGGGCCCTGGTGACCGGACCGAAGCTGCTGCTGCTGGACGAGCCGTTCGCGGCGCTGGACGAGATCACCCGCCGGGCCCTCGCCGACGATCTGCTGGCGATCTGGAACGAGGCGCGGCCGGCGATCGTCTTCGTCACCCACAACGTCGAGGAGGCCGTCTACATGGCCGGGCGGGTGATCGTGATGACGCCGGGGCCGGGGCGATCGGCGGGGGAGACGGTGATCGACGCCCCCGCGCCACGTCCGCCGGGATTCCGCGCCACGGCCGACTTCCGCCATGCGGCGGAGGCCATCTCCGAGCGCCTGGCCGCCGCCACGCGCGACGCGGCGATGGGGGCGGCGGCGTGAGCCGGCTGGCGGCGCTGGCGCCCGTCGCGCTGATCGCGGCGATCCTGGCCGTCTGGCAGTTCGCCTGCGCGGGGCTCCATATCCCCGAGTACCTGCTCCCCGCGCCCGCGGCCATCGCCCTGGCGCTGGTCCGCAACGCGCCCGTGCTGGCCCTGTCGGCGTGGCGGACCCTGGCCATGGCCCTGGAAGCCCTCGTCGCCGCGATCCTGTTCGCCAGCCTCCTGGCCCTGATGGTGAGCCTCAGCCGCACGCTCGACCGGGCGGTGCGGCCGCTGGCGGTGGCGCTGCAGGTGACGCCGGTGGTGGCCATCGCGCCGCTGTTCGTGATCTGGGCGGGGGTCGACCACCCCGACCGGGCCATCGTCGCCCTGGCCGCCATCGTCGCCTTCTTCCCAATATTCTCCGGAACAGTGCGCGGCCTGACCTCCGCCGACCCCGACCTGGAGCGGCTGTTCGACCTCTACGGGGCGCGGCCGCTGCAGAGGCTCGCGCGCCTGCGCCTGCCCTCGGCCCTGCCGTTCATCGTCGAGGGCTGCAAGGTGGCCTCGGGCCTGGCGATCATCGGCGCGGTGGTGGCCGAGTTCGTGGCCGGCTCGGGCGGCGCGGAGGGGCTGGCGTGGCGGATCCTGGAGGCCGGCAACCGCCTGCGCACCGCCGACATGTTCGCCGCCATCCTGGCGCTTGCCCTGATGGCCGCGGTGGTCCATCTGCTCTTCCAAGCCCTGGAGAAGCGCGCGCTGACCTGGTGGCGGGGACGGTAAGGCGGACCGGACTCGGCCGCGAGTGTTGGAGAGCGCGGCATGGAATTTAGGCGTCTGGGCGACAGCGGGCTGAAGGTCAGCGAGATCGGCCTCGGCTGTAACAACTTCGGCATGCGCATCGACGAGGCCCAGACCACGGCCGTGGTCGAGGCGGCGCTGGCGGCGGGGATCACCTTCTTCGACACCGCCGACGTCTATGGCGGCACGAAGTCGGAGGTGATGCTCGGCAAGGCGCTGGGGACGCGCCGCCACGACATCGTGCTGGCCACCAAGGCCGGCATCCCGCTCGGCCCGGCGCCCTATTCGGGCGGCGGATCGCGGCGCTACGTCGTCCGCGCCGTCGAGGCCAGCCTCACCCGCCTGGGGACGGACTACATCGACCTGCTGCAGATGCACCAGTTCGACGCCGAGACGCCGCTGGAGGAGACTCTGCGCGCCCTCGACGACCTGATCACCGCCGGCAAGGTGCGCTACATCGGCAACTCCAACTACGCCGGCTGGCAGATTGGCGACGCCGACTGGATCGCCCGCACGGCGCACTTCGCCCGCTTCGTCTCGGCCCAGAACCAGTACAGCGTGCTGGAGCGCGCCGTCGCCCACGAGGTGCTACCCGCCTGCGAACGCTTTGGCCTCGGCTTCCTGCCGTTCTTCCCCCTCGCCTCGGGCCTGCTGACCGGCAAGTACCGGCGCGGCGCGCCGCCGCCCGAGGGGACACGCCTGGCCGTCATGGGCGCCCGCGCCGCCCGGGCCCTGAACGACCGCAACTTCGATCGCGTGGAGGCGCTGGAGGCCTGGGCGCGCGAGCGCGGCCACACCATCCTGGAGCTGGCCTTCGCCTGGCTGCTGGGCCAGCCGGTGGTGTCCTCGGTGATCGCCGGGGCCACCTCGCCCGAACAGGTGGCGGCCAACGCGGCGACGGCCAACTGGCGCCTGACCCCCGAGGAGGTGGCCGAGGTCACCGCCCTGGTGAAGTAGGCTGACGAGGTCGTGAGCGGGGCGGGGGCGATGACCCGAGCGATGATCTGGCTGGCGGTGGCCCTGCTCGCCTCGAGCTCGGCGACGGCGCAGGGTTCCGGGCCCGGCGCCACGGCGACGACGCCGGCGCCCGCGCCGACCCTGGAGCTTTTCTCGCCGATGCGCGACGGGGTGAAGCTGGCGGCCAACGTCTATCTGCCGCGCGGCAAGGGGCCCTGGCCCGTGGTCCTGGTTCGCACGCCGTATCTGAAGGACAGCCGCAACTTCGGCGCTGGGGCGCCGCGCTGGACAGGCGTCGGCTACGCCTATGTGGTGCAGGATGTGCGCGGCAAGGGCCACTCCGAGGGTTTCTACGCAGCCTTCGTCAACGACATCGAGGATGGCTACGACACCGTCGAGGCGGTGGCCGTGCAGCCCTGGAGCAACGGCGCGGTCGGCATGACCGGCGCTTCGGCGATGGGGATCACCACCAACCTCGCCGCCACGGCGGCGCCGCCTCACCTCAAGGCCGCCTATGTGATCGTCGCCCCCAACGAGAGCTTCACGACCTCGTTCCTGGGCGGGGTGCCCAAGGAGAAGGACACCGTCGGCTGGCTGAAGGAGCAGGGCGTAAGCGACAAGGTGATCGCCCAGTCCGAGCGGGGACAGGTGCGCAGTGTCTTCACCGACCGGGCCGGCCCGGGAGCCGAGCTGAAGTACGTCCGTATCCCGATCTGGAACGTCGGCGGCTGGTACGACATCTTCAACACCGGCACGATCCAGAACTTCGAGTATCTGCAGAACCATGGCGCGGCCGGCGCGCGAGGGAACCAGCGCCTGACCATGGGCCCTTTCGGCCATGGTCCGCTGTCGGGCGACCTCGAATACCCCGGCCAGGGCCGCCAGGGCGCGGTCGGGAGCCAGGACATCCGCTGGTTCGACTATTGGCTGAAGGGGATCGACAACGGCGTGATGGACGAGCCGCCGGTGGAGGTCTTCATGATGGCCGGCGCTGAAAAGGGCGCCTACTCGCCGAAGAACCGCGTGATCAAGGCCGCCAACTGGCCTCTCGCCCATCGCGACACCCGACTCTACCTGACCGCCGACCATGGCCTGGCGAGGACCGCGCCGAGCGTCGCCGGCGCGACGGTTTCATACCGGTTCGATCCGGCCGATCCGGTCCCCACCGTCGGCGGCGCCAACCTGACCTTCGAGCGCGGGCCGATGGACCAGCGGTCCATCAAGGGCCGGGCGGATTACCTGCGTTTCGAGACCCCGGTACTGGACAAGGATGTCGCCATCGCCGGCCCGGTGAGCGTCGAGCTCTACGGCGCAACCGACGGGCCCGACACCGACTTCGAAGCCAAGCTGGTGGACGTCTATCCCGACGGCTACGAGGCCCTGGTCCTCGACGCCCCTATCCGCGCCCGCTACCGGTTCGGCCGCATGCCCGACGATGTGAGGATGATGACGCCCGGGGCGCCCGAACGCCTGGTCATCGACCTCTGGAACACCGCCCTCACCTTCGAGAAGGGTCACCGGATCGCGCTGCACATCACCTCCAGCAACAGCCCGCGCTTCGAGGTGAACGACAACAACGGCGAAGCCCCGGGCGAGCACCTGAAGCCGCGGGTGGCGACCAACACGATCTACCTCGACCGGGACCACCCCTCGGCCCTGGTGCTTCCGGTCGTCTATCTCGACGCGCCGCCCTAGGCGCACCCGACCCCTCCCGGAGACCCCCATGCAGCAGCAGGTCGCGATCCCCACCCCCGATGGCGACGCCCGCGCCTTCTTCTTCACGCCCGAGGGGAAGGGACCGTGGCCCGGGGTGATCTTCTACATGGACGCCCCGGCGATCCGCCCGGCGCTGTTCCAGATGGCCGAGCGGCTGGCGGGCCACGGCTACGCGGTGCTGCTGCCGGACATGTTCTGGCGCGCCGGTCCCTATGAGCCGATCGATATCAAGGCGGTGTTCGGCGACGAGGCGGCGCGGCGGGCGGTGTTCGGCAAGCTGATGGGCTCCACCGATGCGGTGCGGGCGATGCGCGACACCGGCGCCTTCCTGGACTGGCTGGCCGCGCGGCCGGAGGTGAAGGCCGGCGAGGTCGGGGTGACCGGCTACTGCATGGGCGCCGGGATCGCGCTGCGCGCCGCGGGAGCCTATCCGGACCGCATCGCCGCCGTCGGCGGGTTCCACGGCGGGCGCCTGGCCACCGACGAGCCGGACAGCCCCCACCTTCTGGCGCCCAAGATCAAGGCCAGGGTCTATGTGGGCGGCGCGGACGAGGACGCCGGCTTCCCGCCCGAGCAGGCCGACCGGCTGCGCGAGGCCCTCACCGCCGCCGGCGTGGCGAACACCGTCGAGATCTACGCCGGGGCGCGGCACGGCTACGCCCCGCCCGACATGCCGGTCTACGACGAAACGGCCGCCGAGCGGCACTGGCGCGAATTGCTGAAGCTGCTGGGCGAGACCCTGGGCTAAGCAACCTGACAAGGTTTGCTTAGGGCGTTCGCCCTCTCGCCCTTAGAGGGCCTCGGCGCCGAAGCGGACGAGGCCGGCCTCGCGCACGAAGTGGCCCTGGTGCGAACGGCGGGCCTGAGCCTGGGCGTAGCGCTCCGGGTCGACCCGGTCGACGGCCCATCCGCGGGCCCTGGCGCGAACGCCCGAGCGGTCGGCGGACGCCGCCGCCGAGGCCCACGACTGAGCGCGGGCGACGCTCGGCGAGCGGACCAGGGCCGCCAATCCAAGGAGTCCGATGAGCAGGATCGCCCAGCCCGCGGGCGCCGGCACGGCGGGCAGGCCGCCATTTCCGCTTCCATGCAGGAGGTCGCCGAAGGAGCCGGTGTTGTCGAGGGTCGCCGACGCCGTGGAGACCGCGCTGGCGGGGACGAGCACGTCGGCGCTCTGCGGCCTGCGGTTGCCGGCAGGCGCGCCGTGTCCGCGCCAGGGGCTGGGGCCACCAGCGACGTGGCCGACCCGGGCGACGAGGGTGGACGCGGGGAGCGCCACATCGGCCAGCTTCACAGTGGGCGCGGCCGGCGCGGCGGCGGCCGCCGGATGAGGCTGGGCGGCGGCATCGGCGGCGACAGTCTCGCTCACCGGGGTTAGCATATCCCCCTCGGTCGCGACGGTCTGTTGCGCCTTGGCGTGGACCACCGCGTGGGCGTGATGCGCCAGGCACTGCGTCGAGGCGGCATGGGTCAGTGTCTTGGAGGCGCAATCGACGGCTGCGGCAGCCTTGCCGCCGACGGTCGCCAGCAGGAGACCGGCGCTCATCGCCGCCAGACGGGCCCACGAATACTTCGCGGAAGGGGCGGTGGGGAGAATGTCAAAATCCGTCATATCGATTACTCTCTGCACTTCCGCCGCGTGACAATTTTTTACTTTGCTCGGGCGTCGCTGTATTTCGTGAGCAGCTCCTTAGCGCCAACTTCGCCGGGCGCCTTGTCAACGATTGTGATATGGCAGTGATGTTGCCAATGTTCACATTCGACGAGCGGTATTTGCGTCGGCGCGCTTAAATGACAGCGAAGTCTAATCAAATATCACGGAGATTTGAGTACAATTTTATATATATGGGGCCTCTCGGGCTGGGAGGACGGCATCCGGATCAGCCGGCGACGCGCGTGAAGGCGCCTCCCGGGATCGCCGCAATTCAAGGGCAGGTTCGTCAAGTTTCATCTAAATTTGAACGACTACCCCAGGCGACGGCGATACCGCAGTGCTTCGGAAAATGGCGTCGAGCTGATCGGGCGAGGCGACCGCGTACGCGCCGGCGGCGAGCGCGCCCGGCAGGTCCAGGCCGCCGATCCGGTCGCGGCAAAGGGTCGCCACGTGATTGCCCACGGCGGCGAACATCCGCCGCACCTGATGGTAGCGGCCCTCGGTGACGGTCAGGTAGGCGCTAGTGGGGGAAAGGGGCTCGAGGACGGCCGGCGCCAGCGCCGCGCTGTCTCCCTCGAGCACGAGGTCGCCGGCGGCGAAGGCCGCCGCTTCATGACCCTGCAGCGGACGGGCGAGGGTGGCCAGGTAGCGTTTGGTGACGTGATGGCGGGGCGAGATCACCCGGTGCAGCAAGGCCCCGTCGTCGGTGATCAGCAACAGCCCGGAGGTGTCGACGTCCAGGCGCCCGATGGTGGAGAGGACCGGGTCGCGCCGGCGCCAGCGGGGGGGCAGGAGCTCATAGACGCTCCGCCCCGGCTCCTTGTGCGAGCAGACCACGCCCAGGGGCTTGTGCAGGATCAGGGTGAGGGGTGGAGGCGGATCGAGCGGCGCGCCGCCCACGCGCAGGCGTCGCGGCAAGTCGGCGGTGATGGCCAGCCGCTCCCCGGGGTCCCGCAGCCGCCCATGGTCGCCCTCGACCAGGCCGGCGGCGATCATGTGGCCGACCTCGCGGCGGGAGCCGTAGCCGAGGTTGGCCAGCAGGCGGTCGAGGCGCAGGGTCGGCGGCTTCACCGGATCGCCTCATAGACCTTGTAGCCGCCGCGCTGGGCGAGCATCCGGGCGCCGGCGAACGCTGCCTTCAGCCGTTCCTCATACGGGAGGGCGATATTGGCCACCATCCGGCAGACGCCTCCCGGGCGCAGCAGGGCCGCGGCCGCCGAGATGAAGGCGAGGCCGAGCCCGCGGTCCTCCCTGCCGGCCTCGTGGAAGGGCGGGTTCATGACCACGAAGTCCAGGGCGCCCGACCCTGAGTCACGAAAGCCTGGGGCCTGGGCGCGGACATCGGCGTGAAGGAACCGCGCGCGTGGGTCGGCGATGTTGCGTCTCGCCGCCTCCACCGCCCGCCCATCGATGTCCACGCAGGCCAGCTCGCTCACCGCCGGGCTCTGCAGGGCGCGAAGGGCCAGGAGGCCGACGCCGCAGCCCAGGTCCGCGCCGCTGCCCGCGAGCCCGTCCAGATGACCCAGCAGAAGGCCGGTTCCCGGGTCGAGTCGGTCCCAGCTGAACACCCCCGGCTGGGTCCACAGCCCCAGGGCCGACGAGAGCCTGGGAGCGCCACCGGCGATGGCCTCGGCGAGGCCGAGGGCCCGCGCGGGCCTGCGTGTCTGGCAGATGCGATGGTGGCGCCGGGCGTCTTCCCGCACCGCGCAGCCAAACGCGGCAAGCTCGCCGCCCAGCCGCGCGCCGCCCTTCGCCTTGCGGGCGAGGGCGACCAGGATCCCGTCCTCCGCCAGCACGCGAAGCCCCTGGGCCAGCACGTAGCGCCGCTCCAGGGTTCCCGGCGGCGCCAGGACCACGAGGCGGCTCAGCGCGCCGTCCGGGATGTCCTCGATGGCCCCCGCTCCCGGGACGAGAGGCGAGATCTGCCGAGCTTCCGGCGCCGCGGCCGCCAGTTCCGCCGGCGGAAAGCCGTAAACGGCCTCTCCGCTACGCTGAGGCGCACGCCGCTCGGCTTCGACGCGCGGCCGACCGCTCACGCCAGTCAACCCCGCTCCCTGGTCTTCTCGAAGGCGACTTTCGGGAAGCGTTCGGACAGGTAGCCGATCTCCCAGGCGGACTTGGCCAGGAACACCGGGGACTGGTCGATGTCGACGGCCATCGCGGTGCGGTGCTTGCCGGCGAAATCGTCGATGTCGGCCTTGGCGCCGGAGAGCCAGCGCGCCTCGGCGTAGGGCGAGGGCTCGAAGACGACGTCGAGGGCGTACTCGCCGCCGAGGCGATCGGCCATCACCTCGAACTGCAACTGGCCCACCGCCCCGACCACGAAGTCCGAGCCCAGGGTGGGGCGGAACAGCTGCGTGACTCCTTCCTCGGCGAGGCCCTCGAGCGCCTTCTTGAGATGCTTGGCCTTGAGCGGATCGGTGACGCGCACCCGGCGCAGGATCTCCGGGGCGAAGTTGGGCAGGCCGGCGAAGCGCAGGGCGCCACTCTGGGAGAGGCTGTCGCCAACCCGCAGCACGCCGTGGTTGGGAATGCCGATGACGTCCCCCGCATAGGCCTCCTCGGCCAGCTCGCGGTCGGAGGCGAAGAACAGGATCGGCGCGTTGACGCTCATCTGCCGCCCGGTGTTCTGCACCTTCAGCTTCATGCCGCGGGTGAAGCGCCCGCTGGTCAGTCGCACGAAGGCGATCCGGTCGCGGTGGTTGGGGTCCATGTTGGCCTGGATCTTGAACACGAACCCCGACACCTCCTCGTCCCCCGGGGCCACGTGGGTCGTCTCTCCGGCGCGCGTGACGGCCACCAGCCGGGGCGGCGGAGCGTAGGCGCCCAGGCCCTCGAGCAGCTGGTCGACGCCGAAGTGACGCAGGGCCGAACCGAACAGGACCGGGGTCATGTGGCCCTCGAGGAAGCTCTGCGGATCGAAGGGCTTCGACGCCTCCTTGACCAGCAGGGCGCCCTCCTGGACCTCCTCCTGCTCCTCGGCGCTCAGCACCGTGACGAGGGCGTTGGAGGCCAGGGGAATCGGCCGGGCGGGTTCGACCGCCTCGCCGGCGGCGACCCTGTGGAAGGGCAGGAAGGCGTCGTGGCGCAGGTCGATCATGCCCTTGAAGCGGGCGCCCGAGCCCGCCGGCCAGTAGAGCGGGGCCGGGTCGAGGGCGAGCTTGGCGGCGATCTCGTCCAGCAGGGCGAACGGATCCATCGCCTCGCGGTCCATCTTGTTGATGAAGGTGATGATCGGGATGTCGCGCAGCCGGCAGACCTCGAACAGCTTGAGGGTCTGGGGCTCGATCCCCCGCGCCGCGTCCAGCACCATGATCGCGGCGTCGGCGGCGGTGAGGGTGCGATAGGTGTCCTCCGAGAAGTCCTCGTGGCCGGGGGTGTCCAGCAGATTGAACATCAGGCCGGCGTGATCGAAGGTCATGGCGCTGGCGGAGACCGAGATGCCCCGCTCGCGCTCGATCTTCATCCAGTCCGAGCGCGTGCGCCGCTGCTCGCCCCGCGCCCTGACCGCGCCGGCTGCGCGGATCGCGCCGCCGGCCAGCAGCAGGTTCTCCGTCAGGGTGGTCTTGCCGGCGTCGGGGTGGCTGATGATGGCGAAGGTGCGCCGGCGGGCGGCCTCGGCGGCGGGGGAGTTGGGGGACATGGCCGCGCGATAGCGCGCGACGGGCGGGGAGGCAAATCCTCCACGCCCGCCGGAACTCAGCGAGGCTTCAGCTAAACCTCGACGTCACGCTCCAATACTCAGGATCTGGCGCGCGCCTTGGCCAGGGCCGGCTTCGCCTCGGAGCGCAGGGTCGCGCCGGCGAGGCCGACGCCCAGCAGCATCAGCGCCCACCCGGCCGGCTCGGGCACGCCGGTGGGGCTGACGGAGAACGTGCCGTTGGCGACGCTGCCGACCTGGTCGACGTAGACGGTCGCGGTGTTGTCCGGGATGTTGGAGCCGCTGCTGTGGACATTGTACAGGTTGATGTTCGCGCCGCTGGCGGTGCTCACGTAGATCCCGTTGTTGTCCACGCCGGGAACCGAAGGGTTGAACAGGTTGTCGTAGAGGATGTCACCGACGATGTTGGCGCCGGGCGAATTGGGGTTGCCGATGAGGCCGGTGATCGCGCCGTAGCCGGTGATGTCGCCGGCGATGTTGTTGATCACGTCGCCGGTCAGGTTCAACACGCCGGAAGCGTCGATGGTCACGCCATTGTTGTCCAGCAGGGTGAAGTCGTAGGTGGTCGCCGAGGCGGCGGTTGCGGCCAGCGTGGCGAGGGCCGCCGTGGCGCCGAGGAGAGAGTCTTTGATGAGGGTCATGGGGGTACGCCTTTACTGAATTTTACATTGCTACTCTGGTGCGCCTGGCGCGCCGGCAGCTCTTGACCACAAATCGACTGGTGCGCAAACGGTTGCGGCCGACATTGACAATTGTTTTCCTGGTGTAACCTGAGTTTTCCTGAGTTCACAGAAGTTTTCATGAAGGAGTAGTGTGGGCGACGCCGTTCAGCTGCTATTGGAAGGAATTTTAAATTGATTTGTTCGCTAGGCGCCGTCGGCCGCGTCGGCCAGGAACCGGCGGCCATCGGCGTCCTCGATCTCCACCACCCAGACGTCGGGATCGATCCGGGCCGCGCGGTCGATGTAGGCGTCGACGCCGGCCTCGTCCTCCCGCTCCACCGGCCGCATCCACACCGGCTCTCCGTCGCGGCCGACCGCCTCGGACCAGAGACGGACTGACCGGGTCTTGGGATCGAAGGTCTTGACCAGCACCGCCCCGCCGCGGGCGTCGCCCTTACGCACGATGGTGGCGAAGGAGCCCGCCAGCTGCACCCGGCGGAGGAGGGCGTAGACCCAGATGTCGCTGGAGAGCCGCAAGGCGATCAGGGCGTCGTGATCGCCGGCAGGCGGACGGCCGCCCGGGCTCCGCCGCCGGGCGACAGGTCGAGGGTCAAGGACCCGCCCATGGCCTCGCTGAGGGCCCGGGCGAGGCGCAGGCCAAGACCCCTGCCGGTCGTCGGGGCTGCGCCGCCGTCGTTTCCCACCGTCAGACAGAGGTGGGCGGCGTCGCCCTCCAGGCCCAGGGTGATCGTTCCGCCGGGGGCGGCGAATTTCACGGCGTTGTCGATCAGGTTGATCAGGACCTGGGTCAGGGCCAGGCGGTCGGCCCGCACATCGCAGAAGGCCTCGCCGGCGGATACCGTGCGAAGCTCGAGGTTCGCCGAACAGGCCCGGGCCGCCAGATGGCGGGCCGCGCCGCTCATCAGCGCCTCCAGGTCGGCGGGGCCCAGGCGCTCGAAGGCGAGCGCGCGCTGGCCAGCCTCGGTCTCGCCGATGGCGGTCATGGCGTCCACCAGGGCCAGGAGGTGCGAGGCGGCGTCGTGGATCACTCCCGCCTGTTCCAGGTACCGTGCTGGAAGCGGCCCGAACGCCTCGGCGCGCATGGCGTCGGCGTAGCCGAGCACCGCGTTCAGCGGCGTCAGCAGTTCGTGACTCAGCAGGGCCAGTGGGTGGGGTTCGCGGCTGATGTCCAATGTCACCGATCCACTATGGTCCGGGCGCGTTCAGTCCCGCAAGGTTGCCACGCCCATGGCTCAGGGTCTAAAGCCGCGCCGCCATGACTGCCATCGAGGCCCTCTCTCCCCGCATCGACCAGGTCCTCGCCGAACTCGAGGAAGAGTTCGACGTGCTCGGCGACTGGGAAGAGCGGTATCGCTACGTGATCGATCTTGGCCGCGACCTGGCGCCGCTCACCGACGCCGAGCGCTCCGACGCCAACAAGGTCCGGGGTTGCGCCAGCCAGGTCTGGCTGGTCACCAGCGCTGGCGAGGATGGGCGACTGGAGTTTCGTGGCGACTCGGACGCCCACATCGTCAGGGGACTGATCGCCATTCTCATGCGGCTCTATTCCGGACGCTCGCCCGGCGAAATAATCGCCTTCGACGCCAAAGCCGCTTTCGGCCGCCTTGGCCTGACCGAGGCGCTGTCGCAACAGCGGTCGAACGGTCTCTTCTCGATGGTCGAGCGCATCAGGCGGGACGCCGCCGCGGCGGCCTGACGTCAACGAGTCGGCGCGAACCGGCGGCAAGCCAGCCACTGCGGGCCGAAGCCCGTTGACGTCGGCGCGAGATACAGATCCAGGCCGCCTCGGCCATGGATCTGTCCGCGTCTGCTGCCTGCTCTACCGACGCTTGGCGGCCTTCGGCGCCTGACGACCACCCTGACCCAGGCCCATTTGCTTGGCGAGGTCAGAACGCGCCTTGGCGTAGTTAGGCGCGACCATCGGGTAATCCTTCGCCAGACCCCACTTGGCGCGGTAGTCTTCCGGGCTCAGATTGTACTTGGTGCGCAGGTGACGCTTCAGGGACTTGAACTTCCGACCGTCCTCCAGGCAGACCAGATAGTCCGGCGTGATCGACCGGCGAACGGGGACCGCCGGTTCCTTGGGGGCTACTTCCACCGGCTCGCCTCCGTTGGAGATGGAGGTGAGGGCGCGGTGGACGCTCTGAATCAGGCCGGGCAGATCACCGGTGGTGAGCGTGTTGTTCTCCACATAGGAGGCCACGATCTCCGCCGTCAACTCGATGATTTCAGCCTTGTCGCTCATGGTGAATTCTCATTTCCTAAATTTACAAGTGAACCGGTTCGAACACACGATCCGATTCGTGGCGTTCTATGGAAATTCGTTCGCCAAGACAAGCCGTATCAGTAGGCCGTTCACGACAAGTGAATTGGGAACTTTTTTAGCGACGGCGTTCGCCCGATCCGAGTAGGGTAAGTGTCAACTAAAGTTACGGTTCGGCAAATTTGGCCAAATATCGGGCAGATCTGTCGAGATTCGGTTGGGAAAGGCCGCTGGACGCTTCTCGAGAAAGGCCGTTACGCCTTCTCTTGCGTCGTTGGAGGCTCCCCGGGCCTGGATCGCGCGACTGTCGGCCTTGTGGGCCTCCATGGGGTGGTCGGCGCCGGCCATGCGCCAGATCATCTGGCGCGTGAGGGCGATGGAGACCGGCGCGGTGTTGTCGATGATCTCGCGGGCCAGGGCGCGGGCGGCGGGAAGCAGGTCCGGCGGCTCATGCAGGGAACGCACGAGGCCCTTGTCGAACGCCTCCTGCGCCGGGAACACCCGGCCGGTGTAACACCATTCGAGAGCCGTCTGGATTCCCACCAGCTTGGGCAGGAACCATGACGACGCCGCCTCGGGATTGATGCCGCGGCGGGCGAAGACGAAGCCGAAGCGGGCCGCGGTGGAGGCCATGCGGAAATCCATGGCCAGTTGCATGGTCACGCCAACGCCCACCGCCGGGCCGTTGACGGCGGCGATCACCGGCTTGAGGCTATCGTAGATTCGCAAGGTCAGCAGTCCGCCGCCGTCGCGCTGCACGCCGCCCACCCGCGCTTCCGCGCGCGCCGGATCGGCGCTCGCCGAATAGTTGAAGGTGGCGCCGCCGGCCGCGAGGTCGGCGCCGGCGCAGAAGCCGCGTCCCGCGCCGGTCACGATCACCGCCCTCACCGCATCGTCCGCGTCGGTCAGGTCGAACGCCGCGATCATCTCCCGCATCATCTGGGTATTGAAGGCGTTGAGCCTGTCCGGCCTGTTGAGGGTGATCGTGGCGATCCCCTCTTCCACCGAATAAAGCAGCGTCTCGAAAGCCGGGTCGGCCATGTTGGGGTTTCCTTTGCGGAAGTTTTGGCGTGAGCGTTTCCGGCGTCCTTAGACCAGAAACCCGCCCCCGAAACCAAGCGCCAATCGGCTCGGGGTTCTGTCCGCGGCAAGATCGTTTTCACCACAGAGGCACAGAGAACACAGAGGCGCCCCCTCCGCGAGGGGTCGGCCTTGTAAAAAAGGGCGCGCTTCGCGCGCGACTGTGGTGAATCTTATCTTCCCCGCGGGCGCCTGGCGCCGGACGGGCGCTCTTTACGGGGCGGGGGCGGGGGGGCCATAAGGGCGCCAAGCAAGAGCGCCCTCCGGCGCCGGAGGTGTTTGCATGGCCGAGACCTTGAACGCTGATTACATCGTGGTCGGCGCCGGGTCCGCCGGATGTGTCCTCGCCAATCGCCTCACGCAGGATCCCGGGTCGAAGGTGCTCCTGCTCGAGGCCGGCGGCGATGACCGGCCGACCAGGAACCCCGGCCAGTTCCTCTCGAATCTGATGATCCATGTCCCGGTGGGCTATTCCCAGACGCTGAAGGACCCCAAGGTCAACTGGCTCTATTCGACCGAGCCCGACCCCGGCACGGGCGGGCGCGTGCACATCTGGCCGCGCGGCAAGGTGCTGGGCGGCTCCTCGTCGATCAACGGACTTCTCTATGTCCGCGGCCAGCATGCCGACTACGATGGCTGGCGGCAGCTGGGCTGCGAAGGCTGGGGATGGGACGACGTGCGCCCCTACTTCCTGCGCGCCGAGCATCAGGAGCGCGGCCCGTGCGACCATCACGCGGTGGGCGGCCCGCTGAACGTCTCCGACGTCACCCAGACCCATGAGGTATCCGACGCAGTCATCGAAGCGTGCGTCGAGGCCGGCATCCCGCGCAGCGCCGACGTCAACGGCGCCGAGCAGGAGGGGGTCACCTACTACCAGCTCAC
>Ga0070730_10001348_pt1 | contig 23748 bp, 20 predicted proteins | sample Coa_R1_3_FD_66447 | JGI IMG/M metagenome (GOLD analysis project Ga0070730, IMG submission 66447) | Surface soil microbial communities from Centralia Pennsylvania, which are recovering from an underground coalmine fire - Coalmine... | ecosystem: Environmental > Terrestrial > Soil > Unclassified ... | reverse complement strand
GTCGCGGCGTCCTTGTGTTCCTCGCCAGCGGTCGCCTTCTTCAGTTCGCGAAGGCCGTCGCCCATCGCTCGACCGAGCTCCGGCAGTTTGCCCGGCCCGAAAATCAACAGAACGATCACCAGAATGACGATCAGATGCGCTGGTTGAAGTGCGCCCAGTCCCATAACTCAATGCCCCCGTGTTCTCGTTGTACGAATCGCAATGGCTGGCGCCTCTTCATTCATGGTCCGCCCGGCTCAGGGAATCGGACGGGGGAGGTTCGAGGCAGCCGACATGCAGTATAGATTGGGCCGTGCCCGATGAGCGACGTATATGATACGCCACACACGTCGGGTCGGGTAGTCGTCGTCGAGGACGACCCGCTCCAGGCGGAATCGCTCGCGTTCATCCTGCGCCAGGAGGGCTACGTCGTCGAGCTGGCGTCGACGGGCGCCGAGGCACTCGCGGTGGCGCGTAGCCGGCCCGCGCCGGACACCGTACTCCTGGACGTCGCCCTGCCCGACCTGAGCGGCGTCGAAGTCGCGCGCCGGCTCCGGGCGGGCTCGAATGTGCCAATCATCATGCTGACGGCCCGCCGCAACGAGATCGACAAGATCACGGGGCTGGACGCCGGCGCCGACGACTACGTCACCAAGCCCTTCAGCCACGGTGAGTTGCTGGCTCGCATTCGCGCCCAGATCCGGCGCGGCTCGGTCGCGGCCGCGGCGACCGAAGTCGGTCATGGGGTCTACACGCTGGGTGGCCTGCGGATTGACACCGGCATGCGTCGGCTGACGCGCGACGAGCGGGTCATCGACCTGTCGGCTCGAGAATTCGACATCTTGCGCTTGCTGGCCGAGGCAGCCGAACGGGTCGTCGAACGCCAGCAGTTATTTGCCAGCGTCTGGGGGCCTTCATTCTTTGGGGACGAACGCGCGCTCGACGTCTACATCCGCATGATTCGCAAGAAGATCGAACCCGATCCGAGTCGGCCGATATACCTGCACACAGTGCGCGGGGTAGGCTACCGCCTGGCTGAGGAACCAGGCAGTAGCAGCCCCGCCCCGCATTGACCACCCTCACACCCCGACGTCTGTTGAAAAACCCGCTGCGGACGCTGCGCGGGCGGCTGGCGACGACGTACGCGTTTCTGGCCGTGATCGCGGTGGTGGCGTCCGTGCCGTACACCGCCAATACCATCACCAGTGGCCTCCACGATCGCGTCGTGCTCGACCTCGCGGATGAAGCGCGGCTGATCGCCGATCAGGTCAGCGGGCCGTTGACCCGCGGCGACACCGCCGCCGTCGACCAATACGTGACGCGCGTGGAGTCGCTGACCCATGCGCGGATGCTGATCGTTCGCAAGGAGGGCGATGTGGTCGGCGCGACGCGCGGCTGGGCCGCGGCCGACGATGACACCAGCCTGACCGACGCCCTGGCTGGCCGCACCATCGTCAACACGACCCCAACGGGTGGGCTGTTCGGCGGCTTCGAGACCGTCGAAGTGAGCGTACCCGTGGCGAGCCCCGACGGCAGCGTGGTCGGCGCGCTCGAGGTCACGTACGCCCTGGACGAGGTCCAGGCCATCGTCAGTCGGCTGAACGCGACCTCGCTGCTGGTGGCCGCCGGCGCCGTGCTGGCGGCCGCGTTGTCGGGACTGCTCCTGGCGACCTCGGTCGCTCGCCCGGCCGGCAACGTCGCTCAGGCGGCGCTGGCGCTGGCGAATCGCCGGCCGACGGGCCTGCCGTTCGGGCCGCAGTCGGCCAACCAGTTCCCGGCGCCGTTGCCCGAGCCACGCGGCAGCACCGACGAGATCCGCGCGCTGGTCCAGGCCTTCAATAGCCTGGCCGATCAACTGCGGGTACACGAGCAGGCGCGACGGGAGTTCGCTTCAGACGTCTCGCATGAATTGCACTCGCTCGCGTCGGCCATGCAGACCGCGGCCGAAGCGCTCGAGCGCGGCGCGGCTGAAGCCAACCCCGCCCTCGGTCAGCGGCTGGTGGTCGGCCTGGTCGGGCACACGCGCCGACTGGTGCGGTTGGCGGACGACCTGCTGGAGCTGGCGCGCTGGGAGGGCGGCCGGATGAGTGTCGACGCCCAGGACATCGACCTGGCCGAGCTGGTGCGCGGCATGCTCGACGAATGGACGCCCGAAGCGCGGCGTCGCGGAATCAGCCTGCAGGTGAGGCTGCCGATCGGGCCCCTGCCGCTGCACGGCGACCCGATCCGGTTGACGCAGTCGATTGGTAACCTGATCGAGAACGCGCTCAAGTACGCCGGCTCCGGCGGCTGGGTCCGCGTCGACATCGGCCCGCCGCTGGTCGGCAGCTATGAGCTCGCCGTCACCGATTCAGGGCCGGGCATCCCGATCGAGGTGCTCCCCCGCGTCTTCGAGCGCTATTTCCGCGTCGAGGGCCGCGTGAGCGGCGGTCCGGGCGGCATGGGTCTCGGGCTGTCCATCGCCCGCGCCATCGTGCTTGCGCACGGCGGCGAGCTGACGGCCGAAAGCCCACGCGGGAGCGGGGCGCGGTTTGTGCTGCGACTTCCGGTCCCAGCGTCCGCGATCGGGCCTGCGCGCCCGTTGGTCCACTCTGGCCCATAAAGCCGATACAAAGAAGCCATGCGAGCTATCGACGTTCACGTCCACCCAACAGACGAACGCGTCGCCCGCGCCTGGGCGGGTGATCTCGCCGACGCGGAGCGGTTTTTCCGCGGCCGGTGGTCTGAAGAAGACCTTTCGGCCACCGCGGATCGATATCGGCGGCTCGACATTCTGGCCGTCCTGCTCGGCGCAGACGCGGAGACGACGACTGGCGTGCCGGCCTATCCGAACGACGAGCTGGCCGCGGCGTGTCACCAGCACCCGGACGTATTCATCGGCTTCGCGGGCATCGACCCGTGGAAAGGCAAGCTGGCGGTGCGCGAGCTGGACCGGTCGGTGCGCGAGCTGGGTCTCAAGGGTGCCAAGTTCCACCCGGGCCGCCAGGAGTTCTACCCCAATGACCGCCGCTTTGCCGAGCTCTTCGATACCGCCGCGAGCCTGCAGGTGCCCGTGCTCTTCCACACCGGCATGATGGCTGCTGGCGCGGGGACGCCCGGAGGCCGCGGACAACGCCTCGACTACACCCGGCCCATCTATCTGGACCACCTGGCGGCCGACTTTCCGAGCTTGACCATCATCGCCGCGCATCCATCGTGGCCCTGGGCCGACGAAGCGCTGGCCATTGCGCGCCACAAGAGCAACGTCTTTCTCGACCTGAGCGGCTATTCGCCGAAGTACATCCCGCCCCAGTACGTGCAGTTCGCCAACACGTTGTTGCAAGATCAAATGGTGTTTGGCAGCGACTACCCGTTCATCACCCCCGAGCGCTGGCTCGCTGACTTCGACGCGGCCGGTTTTCGACCCGCGGTGCATGACAAGATCTTGCTGCTCAACGCCCGCCGCGCGCTCGGCCTCACCGCGTGAGCGAGGCGGTTCAGAAGCTGACCAGGTCCTTCGGGCACAACGATCTCGACGAGTTCCGCGCTCGCCTGGACCAACTCAAAGCCGACGACCGACCCCCAGCGGGGGGCGCCGACTATCTGGCGTATACCGATGGCGCGTGCTTCGGCAATCCGAGCGGCCCGGGGGGCTGGGCCGCGGCCGTGTCGGCGGCCGGGGAGGCGGCGCCCTCCTGGGAGCTGTGGGGCCACCTGTCCTCGACCTCGAACAATCGTGCCGAAGCGCTCGGCGTGCTCGCGGCGCTCGAGTGGGTCCCGCCAGGCGCGCGGTTGACGGTCCGTTCGGACTCGCAGCTGACGGTACGGATCTTCGAAGGTCAGTACAAAGTGAAGGCCAACCCCGATATCTGGGACGTGATTCGGAGCACGCGATCTCAAAAACACCTGTCGGTCAAAGCCGAATGGCTGCGCGGCCACGCCGGCGATGAAGGCAACGAGTTGGCCGACCGGCTGTCAAAACTCGGTGCGCTGAACGGCGACGTGGCGGGTCTCGAGGCGCTGCTCGAGACGCCGGCCCGGCCGCTGCGGGCCCAGTCGCCCGAGCTGGTGGGCGTCGAGCCCCAGGGCGATTGGGAGAAGGATTTTGTCCGGTCAGTATCTCGGCAACTGCGCGAAGGCCGCGCACTCAGCGATAAGCAGCGTTCAGTGATCGACCGGATTCGAGCTCGCACCTCGAAATAACGGGTCACTAAGCGCGTCGCGTGAATGGCGTTGAGATCGGCGCTGGCAGGAGATCCGCCTGCGACAAGCAGTCGTCTACCTTTGGCAGGTGTGCAGTGCAGGCAGCGGCGCGAATCGGATGGCCTCAGGCTCACCCTCGGCGCATAGACGCGATCGGGTCAGGCGAGGCACGCCTCAGGATGGCGGAGGTCCGACCGGGCGGCCGCCGCGCATGGCGACCAGGCGAAACACGACGCCGATCCAGGGCTGCTCGGCCTGGTTGGTCGAGCTGTGGGCCACCAGCGCGCGCACGGTGACCGGTTCGTCGCGACCGGGCGGCGTGAATTCGAACGTGACGTGGCTGTCGACCGGCAATTCGACGCCGCGCAGGCGGGCGCCACCGGTCGTCAGATCGACAATTTCGACCGTCCGCGGCTCCGGCAGCGTCGGGCTGCGAAGCGTGCCGGGCAGGCTGACGCGCAGTCGCAGGGCGAGACGCACGGGCCGTTCACCGACCGAGATCAGGAAGCGCCCAGCGCGTCCCACCTCCGCGAGGCGACCGCTCAGATGCTCGACATCGCCGGTGACCGCGATCAGTGTCCCGAGGGCCGGCAGCGTCTGGCGCGGGTCGGTCGCCTCCAGCACCAGCATCTCTCGCGCGGCGTAGACAACGACGGCGGTTGTCTGCTTGGGCGCGTTCATGTCGTGGCTCCAGGTGCAGGTCACTTCGGCGAGGACCGCCTGGGCGGGTCCAGTGTCGACGCCGAACGGGTCCGTCGGGGCACGCAAATCCATCGTGTCAGTATCGGCAGTTATCCTCAGACTGCTGAGGACGAAGCGAATGATGGGACGATCTGGACTGCCGCGCGTCGCGGCGATGCTCGTGGTTGTGGCGCTCAGTGCCTGTCAAAGTGCCGCGCCGACACCACCGACAAGCGCTCCGGTGCCGGCGACGGCGCCAGCGCAGCCGACCGCCGCGACCGGCGCCGTGGCCTCACCGGCCGTTGCAGCCTCACCGGCTCCGAAGCCCGCGGCCAGTCCCGCGGCGAGCGCGCAGGCGAGTCCGGCGGCCAGCCCCGCGGCTTCGCCAGTCGCCAGCGTCGTCGCTGCCGTGTCAGTGAGCCCGGCACTGGCGGCTGCGCCGCCGCCTGGCAAACGCGGTGGCACGCTGATCCTGGCCCGCCAGGGTGAGGCGACAAACCTCGATCCGCAAAAGGTGCCGGCCTTCACCAGCCAGCGCGTGTTCGAGTTGATCTACAGCCGGCTGACCTCGCTGACGGGCGACCTGACCGTTCAGCCGGACCTGGCCGAGTCCTGGACCGTCTCGGGCGACGGCAAGACGTATACCTTCAAGCTTCGCCAGGCGAAGTGGCACAACGGCGACCCGGTGACATCGGGGGATGTGAAGTTCACGTTCGACCGCATCCTGACGGTCGATGGCTCGGTCGCCAAGAGCCTGTTCACCGACATCGACCACGTCGATACGCCGGACCCGCAAACGGTCGTCTTCGTCCTGAAGCAGCCGAATGTGACGATCCTGCCGTACATGGCCAGTCCGAATGCGTCGATCGTCTCGGAAAAGGTCGCGGGCGCCAACGCCAATGACCTGTCGAAGAAAGAAGCCGCGATCGGCTCTGGCCCGTTCAAGCTGGCCGAATGGGTGCCAGACAACTACATGCTGCTGCAGGCCAACAAGGACTACTACCTGCCTGGCTTGCCGTACCTGGACGCAATCCGCATCAACATCGTGCCTGACCAGGCCGGCCTGGTCGCCGCCCTGCGCACCAAGGCCGCCGACATGGCGCTCATCGAGGACGCCCAGACCGCGCAAAGCCTGCGGCAGGAGAACGGCATCACGCTCGACGCGCGGCCGAGCCCGAACTACAACCTGCTGTTCATCAACACCGCGCGCAAGCCTTTCGACAACGTCAAGGTTCGTCAGGCGATTTCGTACGCCATCGATCGCCAGCAGATCATCGACACCGTTGCGCTTGGCGAAGGCGAGGCGACCGGTCCGATCGCGCCCGCCTTGACGCAGTACGCGATCCCGGTGAGCCAGTATCCGAGCTACACGCGCGACGTGGCCAAGGCCAAGCAACTCCTGCAAGAGGCGAACGTTGGCCCGATCGAATTCACGATGCTGACCGAGACGACGGAGCCGACGTACGCGAAGGACATCGCCCAGATCGTCCAGCAGCAGCTCGCCGATGTGGGCATCAAAATGAACATCGAGCTGCTCGAGTTCGCCCAGTGGGTGCAGCGCTGGCTGAAGGCCGACTTCGATATGGCGCCTGGTCTGAACGGCGGCAACGCCGATCCGGACTATTACATCTTCCGCTACTTCACGACCGACGGGAACCTGAACTTCGTCACGTCGTACCAGAACCAGACCGTCAGCGACGCGATCAAACAAGCCCGCACGACCACCGACGTGGCGCGCCGCAAGCAGCTCTATCAAACGGCCCAGACCCAGCTGGTCGACGACGCGCCATTTATCTGGACGTACGTCCCGCGCGACTACGTGGCGTTTCTCAATACGACGAAGGACTTTGTCCACATTCCCACCGGGAACATTTCCTACTTGCGGCAAACCTGGCTAGATAGATAGATAGATAGCTCCGAGCCGGACATGCAGCTGCCCGCATCGCTGCGCTCGCTCCCTTGCGGCAAACCCGAAAAAGGTGATTGAAAGTTCTGCTGGGCAACCCCTTTCACTGTCCTTCGAGGAAGCGCAGGGCAACGCCTTTCCCTGTCCTTCGGGGAACTGCACGTTAGCGAGCGCAGGGATGCGGCAGCGTTGAGCGGGCGGCCTGGATGACGGCGTATTTGCTGAAGCGGCTGATTAGCTTGCCGCTGACGCTGCTCGGCGTGTCCATCGTGACGTTCCTGTTCGTGCGGCTCATCCCGGGCGATGCGATTACGGCTCGGTTGGGGACGTCTACGGTGCTGACCGCGGAGCAGCTCACGCGGATGCGGGCTTTCTTCGGGCTCGACCAGCCGCTGCATCTGCAATACCTGACCTGGCTTGGCGCCATCCTGCGCGGCGACGCGGGCTTTTCGGTGCGCTCGGGCCAGCCCGTTATGGCGGAGATCGCGGGCCGCCTGCCGGTCACCATCGAGCTTGCCTTCGCCGCGGCGATCGTCGCGCTGGCGCTTGGCATCCCGCTGGGCCTGGTCTCGGCGCTGCGACCGTCAGGCTTCCTGGACATCTTTGCCCGCGGGTTCGGGCTCCTCGGGCTGGCGCTGCCGAACTTCTGGCTCGGCACCCTGCTGATCCTCTTCTTTGCGCGGTACCTGCACTGGATGCCCAATACCGGCGGCTACGTCGAGCTGCTCGCCGATCCGGCGGCCAACCTGCGGTTCCTCATGTTCCCCGCGCTGACGCTCGGACTCGCCATGGCCGCGGTCGTAATGCGCACGTCGCGCTCGGCCATGCTGGACGTCCTCGGCACAGACTACATCCGCACCGCCCACGCGAAGGGTCTGACCGCTCGGAGCGTCGTCGAACGCCATGCCCTGAAGAACGGCCTGATCGTGGTGATCACGATCCTGGGTATCCAGGTGGGCTACCTGCTCGGCGGTGCGGTCGTGGTCGAGGAGGTCTTCTCGCTGCCCGGCCTGGGGCGGCTCTTGCTCAACGCGATCAGTCAGCGAGACTACGCTGTCGTGCAAGGTGGTGTCCTGGTGATCGCGACCCTGTTCGTGGCCGCCAACACCGTCGTCGACGTGTTGTATGGCTTCATCGACCCGCGCATTCGTTTCACCTAGCGCCCGGCAAACACTCGAGCCACGGCTGGGAGCGCGGCCGCTGTACTCGCGTTTGCTCGGTAATCAGGCCGCGGTCGTCGGCCTCGCGATCGTGGGCATCTTTGTACTCCTGGCGCTGACCGTCCAATGGCTTCCCCTCAGGGATCCTGTCCAGATCGTCGCCGGCAATCGCCTCGCCGGCCCGTCATGGAACATGCCGTTCGGCGGTGACTCCCTGGGGCGCGACCTGTTCAGCCGCATCGTCTTCGGCGCGCGACTTTCGCTGGAGGTGTCCTCGAAGTCAGTGACCATCGCGCTCGCGGCGGGCACCTGCCTCGGGTTGCTCGCCGGGTACGCCGGCGGCTGGATCGACCAGATCATCATGCGCACGATGGACGTGCTGTTCGCGTTTCCAGCGGTCCTGCTGGCCCTCGGGATCGTGGCTGCGCTCGGACCCGATCCGAACAACGTCATCATCGCCATCGGGGTGGTGTACACGCCAATCTTCGCGCGCGTCGTGCGGGCCCCGGTCCTGGCGCTCAAGGAGCGCGAGTTCGTCGACGCCGCGCGCGGGCTCGGCGCGCGCGCGTCGCGGATCATCGTCCGCCACATCCTGCCGAACCTGCTGTCGGTGCTCGTGGTCCAGGCGAGCATTGCGCTGTCGTGGGCCGTGTTGACCGAGGCGTCACTGTCATTTCTGGGTCTCTCCGCCCAGCCGCCGGCGGCGTCGTGGGGCGTCATGCTCAACGATGGACGCCAGGCCCTGGAACTGGCGCCGCACCTGGCGATCTTTCCGGGTCTGGCGATCATGCTGGCGGTGCTCGGGTTCAATCTGCTCGGCGACGGGTTGCGTGACGTGCTGGATCCCCGGCTGCGGCGATGATCTCGCGCTGCGAGCCGGCTGACCTGCCCGCTTTGGCGCGGCTGATGGCGGCGTCGGCGTTGTTGCAGCGGTACGGGGTGACCTTTGAGGGAGCGCTGGCCGCGCTGACGAGTGGGCTCACGAACGGCGACCTGATCCTGACGAGTCGCCAGGGTGATGATCTCAGCGGCTTCGCCTGGGTGAGCTTCGGGCCGCGCATCCTGAATGGCGCGGCCTACTTGCGGCTCCTGCTGGTCGGCGCGCCGGGGGCAGGTGAGGGCACGCGGCTGCTCCTGGCGGTCGAGGACGCGGCGCGGGCAGCGGCCAATCACCTGTACTTGCTGGCGACCACTGACAATCTGGGCGCCCGCCGCTTCTACGCGCGGCACGGCTTTCGGCACGTGGGCGATCTGCCGGGTCTGGTGGTGCCTGAGCTGGACGAGGCGCTGTATCACAAGGCCCTGCGCCTGCCTGGTGAGCGACGCTAGCGGCTGAGCAGTGCGCGCGCGACGGCCGTCGAGATGAGGACCACGACGGCGCCTGCCAGCGCGTAGATGACGTTGATCGGCCAGAACAGCGTGAGCCACGCCTGCACGCCGAACCACGCGCCCCACACGCCGATCACGGCAAGGACCACAACGCCAATCAACTCCCCCGCGTCAGGCACTCGCCGGCGCCCGCCGTAGCGCCGCGTCACGGAAGCCCCGGCTCGGCCGCTCGCCCCACCCGGTTCGCTGCGCTCGCTCCCGGTGTTGGGGTATCCAGTGGAACTGGAGGTTCGGCTGCCCGCTTCGCTGCGCTCGCTGCGCGTGGCGGGGTATCCAGTGGAACTGGAGGTTCGCGCGAAGGCGAGTCGAAGAGCGCGCCGCCCACCGCGGTGATCAGGGCGGCGCCGATCACGCCAGGCGCATCGTGCGACGGGGCGAAGAGCAGAAACCCGGCGGCCCGCACGCCGAACCCGGCGACGATGATCGGCTTGTAGCCGACCCGATCCGACAGACTCCCGCCCAGCGGCGCGGCCCCCTGCTGCACGAGGTTGCGGGCGGCGAAGATCAGGCCGACGCTCGTGGCATCGAGGCCCAGGTCGCGGGTCAGGTGCACCGTGAGCAGCGGAAAGAGCATGAAGAACCCGACGTTCATCAGCACCTGGTCCGCAAGGAGCACCCAGACGCCGCGCTGCCAGTTCGGAAGTCGCCTGGGCAAAGCGCTCGCGAGGCTCACGCGCGCCTGCGCCAGCTCATGCCTCCGAGGCTAGCAGCTTCGCAACCCGCCACGCGGGCGGACGCTGGCTGCCGCATCGCTGCGCTCGCACCCCTCGAGAGCCGCGAGGTTCAGCGGCCGCGGCCGTACGGTTCGGCCCTTTGCCGCGCCGCGATAACGACGACGACGCCAACCTCGACGAGCTCTCGGCCCGAGATTGACGACGCCGTCCCCGCTACAGCATTTCTAGAGATTGACGGCGCTGTGCTCCAGGGCTTGCTGGAAGTCGAGATCGACCACGTAGTCGGGCGGGCTCGGCTCGTGGATGGCGGCCAGGTCGAGCATACCGCCCTGCTGGAGTCGATACAGGCGATCGAGTTCTGACTGGGTCGTCTGCACCAGAGCGACGTTGCCCCGCCAGAGGCTCTCGCCGTAGCCGGGAACCAGGTGCGGGCCGTATCCGTCCAGGACGGGCGCGCTCGGTTCGTGGGCCTGCGCCTGGAGCCGTTCGGTCTGCGCCGTGTGGGTGTCGGGGTAGACCAGCGCCATCAGGACGCGGCCGCTGGCTTGATCGAAAATCCGCAGCGTGGTCACCGGCGGCGAGGTCCACGTCCAGCTCAGTGCCGGGTCGGCCTGAAAGCCGGCGCCGACGAATGAGGCGCGGACCTGGTCGACGGTGAGTGTCGGCGGGCTCACGTCGGCTGGCGCGGCACGTGGCGACAGCACTTGGCTCGCGAATTGCGAGCGCGTGCCCGCCGGCAACACCAGAACCACGACGACCAGACCCGCAAGACACGCGAGACCAGACAAACCGACGAGGCCCACAAGCCCGACGCGAGCACCCGCGCCGGAACCGACGCGAGGATCAGCGCCGGAACCCGCGTGAGAACCAGCGGCGGAACCGGCGCGGGGACCGTCAAGGAGTGATCGCGCTGACGTTCGGTACATGGAATAGGTAGTCCTTTTCGGCGGCCAGCATGCAACCGACAGCGCGTTCGGGTGATGCCTCAGCGGTACTGCAGCGCCCCAAAAACCGCTACAGTGGCACCGTCCCGGGAGACGCGCCGTTGAAGTGGGAACCGGTAGCGGAATGTCTTTTGGCCAGCGGCTGAGAGGGCTTCGCCGGGACTACGACCTGAGCCAGGCCGAGCTTGGGACGCAGGCCGGGTGTTCGGTCAACACCGTCCGCAAGCTGGAGGCCGACGAGCGCCGCCCGTCGCGCGAGCTCGCGCGACGCCTGTCCGAGGTCTTCGACATCTCCGCCCGCGAACGCGCGGACTTTGTACGTATGGCTCGCGGCGGCATCGCCGGCCGACCGAGCTTGCCGACCCCGATGACCCGGCTGATCGGTCGCGAACAGGACGTGGCGAACGTTCGCGGGCGACTGCTGGCGCCGGATGTGCGGTTGCTCACGCTGCTGGGTCCGCCGGGTGTGGGCAAGACGCGGCTCGCCCTGCAGCTCGCCACGGATCTGCAGGACGAATTCACGAACGGCGCCGTCTTTGTCGCACTCGCCGCGCTGCGCGATCCGGCGCTGGTCAGCGAATCGATCGCCCAAACGCTGGGCGTCAGAAGCTCGGGGTCGCGGGCACTCGAGCCGGCGTTGATCCAGCACATTGGCTCCCGCCACCTGTTGCTCGTGCTCGACAATTTCGAGCAGGTCCTGGCCGCGCGCGAACAGGTGGCCCGGCTGCTGGCAGGCGCCCCGCGGCTCAAGGTGCTGGTGACCAGCCGGGCGGCGCTCGATCTGTACGGCGAGCACGTCTTTGGCGTGCCGCCGCTGGGGCGCAGTCCCGCCGAGAAGCTGTTCCTGGAACGCGCGCGCAGCGCGAGAGCGAATTTCGCCGCCGCGGGTCCCGACCGACCCATCGTCACCGAGATCTGTCTGCGCCTCGAGGGGTTGCCGCTGGCGCTCGAGCTGGCGGCGTCGCGGGCGAGAAGCATGAGCCCGGCGGCGTTGCTCGAGCAACTTGGCCATCGCCTCGACGTGCTGTCCACGGGTCCCACCGATTTCGCGCCGAGACAGCGCTCGATGCGTGGCGCGCTCGATTGGAGCTACGAGCTACTTGGCGAACCGGAACGAGTTGTCTTCGCCCTCCTCGCCGTGTTCTCGGGCGGCGCCACGATGGAGGCGATCGAAGCCGTCTGCGCCGGTTCCTTCTGCGCCACGACGAACGTCAAACACGCGGTGGAAGGTCTGGCGGACAAGAGCCTGGTGCACGTGTGCGAAGTCGCCAATACCACCCGCTTTGAGATGCTCGAAACCATCCAGGAGTACGCCTATGAGCGCATGGTCGACCTCGACTGCGCCGACGTGGAGTGTGGGCTGCGAAGGCACCATGCCGAGTACTTCACGACCCTGGCCGAGCAAGCCGCGATCGGACTCCGCGGCGCCGAACAGATCGCCTGGTTGGAACGTCTGACGGCCGACCAGAGCAATCTGCGATCCGCGCTGGGCTGGGCGTTTGCCGAAGGCGCGGGCGAGCTCGCCGGTCGATTGTGCGCGGCGCTGTGGCCATTCTGGCGTGCGCGAGGCCTGGTGCATGAGGGCCGTCGCTGGTTGAGCCAGGCCCTCGCCTTTGACACCGGGGTGACCACGGTCAGTCGCGCAAGTGTGCTCAATGGCGCGGGGGTGCTCGCGCTGATTCAGAACGACTATGCGCTGGCGGGCGAGCTGCTGGCCGAATCGCGCGAGCTGTACACCGCCCTGGGTGACGCGGGCGGCGTAGCGTTCGCCGTCTCCAATCTCGGCTGGCTGGCCCACGACTGCAGCGAGACGAGCCGCGCCCGGGCGCTTTTCGAAGAGAGCCTGCGCACACGCCGCTTGATTGGCGACGTGGTCGGGGAGGCATCGTCGCTCAACAACCTGGGCATGATGGCGCTCGAGCGGCCAGACGTTCAGGAGGCCCGCGCGCTGTTCGGTCGCAGCGCCGAGCTGTACCGGCGCAGTGGCAACCCCATCGGCCTGGCACAAGCGCTGAGCAATCTCGGCTGGGCCGAGCAAGAGCTGGGTGACTACGCGCGCGCGACTGCCCTCTTTTCCGAGAGCCTGGCGCTGGCGCAACGCCTGGAGGACGCCCGCGCGGCGGCACACAATCTCAGCAACCTCGGGCTCATGGCGCTGTATGGCGGCCACTACGTCCGAGCCAACGACTACTTTATCGACGCGATCTCGGCATTCAACGATCTCGGCGACAGGCGTGGCGTCGCCGAGGGATTGGAGGGCGCGGCCGGGGTGGACGGCGTCCAGGGTCGGCCAGAGCACGCCGCGCAACTGTTTGGAGTCGCCGAGGCGCTGCGCGAGACAATCGGCGCGCCGCTGCTCCCGGCCGACCGGTCGCGATACGAGTCCGTGCTCGCGGCGGCACGGGAGCAGCTGGATGATCAGACGTGGCAGCGCGCCTGGGCGGCGGGCCGCGCCGCGACTGTGGAAGAAATCGTGCGTGAGCTCCTGGGCGTTGGTTCAGTTGCAGCTCGGGCCGAAGAGCCAGGTGGGGCCGGCAGAGTTGGGCGACACGTCAGCCCGCGCACCTAGGCAAGCGACAGCAGTTGTTGAATCGCCTGGCTGCGACGCAGGCGCTCGATCAGGTTGCGCTTCAGACGGTACACGTCGTTCACCTCGGCGAAGCGGTCCGGGTGGCGAGCACAAATGTCGCGCGGGGTGAGCCCGGCCACGAACGACAACTGGGCCACCAGGCGTTCGGACTCGTCTCGCAGCTCGGCTTCGACCGCCTGCCAGAGCTCGCGTCCAGCGATCTGGCCAACAATTGCCGCGGACGGATCGTCGATCGTGGGGGCGTCGGATGGCAGGTCGTCGATCGACAGGCAGGCCTGGCGACGGCGTACGCGAGCCGCGTCGAGCAGGACTGACCCGAGGCACATCTTGAGGTACTTCAAGATGGACGCGAGATCGGTAAACCCTTCCATGTGGCCCGCGCGGGTGGCTCTCCAGAATCGCTGGAAGGCTCGGTCGGCGCAGCAGCCGTCATCCTCGTCGACGAGTCGGCGCAGCGTCTGGCGCTGAGCCTGCGAAACCAGCAACCCACGGTAGACTTCGATGACGGCTGCCCAGGCGTCTCCATCGCGCTCGGCGATCGCTCGACGAAACAACTCGAGCCCCGCCGCGCCGTTGCTCGTGTCGCCGTGCACAAAGCTCGCTTCCTGGGCCCGGGCTTGACGACACAGGACGTCGATGGATGCTGTCGTGAGATCGAGTTCGGTCCTCGGTCGCTCGAGGACCTCGAGAACGCTTTGGCCAGGCATACGGCCAACCTTAGAAATGCCGTGTTGCCGGGCTGTGACAGCTGCGTTGCAACGTACAACGGCGCGGCGACGATGTGCGAAGATCAGTCCGTGGCGGGCGAAGACACGGACGGCCGTGCCTTTAACCGCGCGATGGTTAGGAGCCTGAGAGCGGCGGGGTACGTGCGCTCGGCGCGCGTCGCGGCGGCGATGGAGGCAGTGCCGCGCGAGGTGTTCGTCCCGGGCCTGCCGCTCGCCGAGGTGTATCGACCCAGCGAGGCCATCGTCACCAAGCGCGTCGATGGCGTCACCGTGAGCTCCGCATCGGCGCCCGAGGTGATCGCGGTGATGCTGGAGCAACTGGATACACGCCCGGGCGATCGGGTCCTGGAGATTGGCGCTGGCACCGGCTACAACGCGGCGCTGCTGGCGCATCTGGTTGGCGAGACTGGCCACGTCGTGACGCTGGATATCGACGCCGACCTGGTGCAGGGGGCGCGCGAGCATCTGTCGACCGCGGGCTACGACCGGGTCGAAGTCGTCCAGACCGATGGCGCGCTCGGCTACCGCGAGGACGGCGTGTACGACCGCATCATTCTCACTGTCTCGAGCAGCGACATCGCCCCGGCCTGGCGCGAGCAACTGGCGCCTGACCGCGGCCGGCTCGTCCTGCCGCTCGGATTGCGCGGACCTCAGCGGAGTGTTGCCTTCGCATCAGCTGGCGACCACCTGGCCAGCGACTCGGTGCGCAACTGCAGCTTCATTCCACTGCGCGGCGTGCTGGCCCCGGGGACGCTGCGGATCGCGCTCGATCCCGAAGGCGGTCGGGTGCTGACCGGTGTGGATGAGCCCCCGCCGGTGGCGGCGGAGGCGATCGCCGCGCTGCTGCGCGCGCCGGCGCGCTCGCGACCAAGCGGCGTCAGCACGAACTTCCAGGAATTGCGCGATGGGTTACACCTGTGGCTGGTCACGCATCTGCGCGGGATCTGCACCCTGTGGGGCGGCAAGCAGGTCCCCGACTTGCTCGGCTCAGCGGACGGAACGGACGTACACGGAACCCTGTGCGCGCTCGATGCGAAGCGGCAGACGCTGGTGCTGCTGGCATGGGCGAACGCCGCCGCGCACGCGGGCGAGATCGTCATCCAGATGCCGATTGGCGCCGACGAGGTCGCCGAACGCGTGCGCGACAGCTTGCACGCCTGGCAGGCCGCGGGCCGGCCGATGGACGGCGACCTGCAGATTCGCGCCTATCCGCGGGCTGCCGGGCCGTCACCGACAGCCGATGAGGTGATCCTGGATCAGCGCTGGAGTCGGTTTGTCCTCAGCTGGAGCCGTCGCTATCCACCGGCCACCCTCACGGTGTAGCCGCGCCGCTCCAGTTCGCCCTGCAAGCGGTCGCGGAAATCGCCCTGGATTTCCAGCACGTCGCCGCGCAGGGTCCCGCCCGTACCGCACATGCGCTTCAGATCGCTGGCCAGCGCCGTCAGGGCGGCAGCCGAGCCGCTCAAGCCGGTGATGAGCGTGACCGTTTTGCCACCGCGACCCTTGCGATCGCGGAGCAGTCGCACCACCCCGTCGCGTGGCAGACTGGCGGCTCTGGGCGCTGCCCGCGTCGGCCGCGCTAGCTTTGGCTGGGCGCACGTACAGCGATCCAGTCGCTTGCCACAGGTTGGGCAATGGCCTGCCTGAACCGCATCTGAGTCGTAGACGAGCCGCCGTTCCATACAATTGTCCTGATTATGGCTCGCGCAATCGTTACCGACCCGCACCCGGCGCCTGGCCGGCCCAGGACCTTCGATCACCAGGCGATCGAGGCCAAATGGCAGGCGCGCTGGGAAGCCGAGAGGTTGTACGAAGCCGAAGTCGATCCTTCCCGTCCCAAACATTACGCGCTTGTCATGTTCCCGTACACCAGTGGCGACCTGCATCTGGGTCACTGGTGGAACTTCGCGTTGGCTGACGTCCACACCCGCTACAAGCGGATGCAGGGGTTCAACGTCCTGTTCCCGCCCGGCTTTGACGCGTTCGGGCTACCCGCCGAGGGCGCGGCGATCAAGAGCGGCACCCATCCCTACATCTGGACGATGGAAAACATCGGTCGCATGGAGCGCCAGTGGCGCACGATGGGTGGCGCGTACGACTGGTCGAAGGAAGTCGCCACCTGCCTGCCTGAGTACTACCGATGGAACCAGTGGCTGTTCCTGAAGTTCCTCGAACGCGGCCTGGCGTATCGCCAGCAGGCGCCGGTCAACTGGTGCCCGAACCATGGTGTCCTCGCCAACGAGCAGGTCCACAACGGTCGCTGCTGGCGGTGCGAAGCGCCCGTCTCCAAGCGTGACCTGGAGCAGTGGTTTTTCCGCATCACCGAATACGCCGACGAACTGCTGGATTTCTCAGAGATCGATTGGCCCGAACGCATCGTGTCAATGCAGACAAACTGGATCGGGCGATCCGAAGGGGTCGAGTTCGATCTGCCAGTCGACGGCGCGGAAGACCTGAAAATCAGCGTCTTCACAACTCGGGTGGACACGGTGTTTGGGATGACGTACGTCGTTTTGGCGCCGGAGCACCCGCTGGTCGAGGTCCTCACGGCGCCCGACCGCAGCGCCGAAGTCGAGGCGTACGTCGAGCGCTCGCGGCACGCGACCGACATCGAGCGCATGTCGACCGAGCGACCCAAGACCGGGGTTCCGATCGGGAGCTTCGCGATCAATCCCGCCAACGGCGAACGGCTGCCCATCTGGATCGCCGACTACGTGCTGGGCCAGTACGGCACGGGGGCGATCATGGCCGTGCCCGCCTCAGACGAACGCGACTGGGAGTTTGCCCGGCGGTTCGACCTGCCCATACGCGTGGTCGTTCGCCCGCCGGAGGCACGCGACGACATCACCGCCGATCAACTTCCGGGCAACGCCGCGTACGTGGACCCGGGGGTGATGGTCAACTCCGGCGAGTTCAACGGGCTGAGCAACGAGGTGGCCTGGGAGCGCATCGCGGACTGGTTCGAGGCGCGCGGCAACGGCCGCCGGCGGGTCAACTACCGCATGCGCGACTGGCTGGTCTCGCGGCAGCGGTACTGGGGCACCCCGATCCCGGTCGTGTATTGCCCGACGGACGGCATCGTGCCGGTTCCGGAAGATCAACTGCCGGTGCGGCTGCCGGAAGACGTCGACTTTCGCAGCTCGGACGCGCTGTCAAATCCGCTGGCGGGCAATGCCAGCTTTGTGAACACCACGTGTCCGGTGTGTGGCGGCCCGGGGCGACGCGAGACAGACACCATGGACACCTTCATGGATTCGTCCTGGTACTTTTTGCGCTACACGTCGCCCGGGTTCGAGGACGGCCCGTTCGACACGGACAAAGTCCGCTACTGGCTGCCGGTCGACCTGTACATGGGTGGCGCCGAGCACGCCGTGATGCACCTGCTCTACAGCCGGTTCTTCACACGCGTCCTGAATGACCTCGGACTGGTGGACTTCCGCGAGCCGATCAAGCGCCTGTTCAACCAGGGTGAAGTGCTTGGCCCGGACGGTAAGCGCATGTCCAAGAGTCACGGCAACGTGGTCAATCCGGACGAACACGTCGAGCGCTCGGGCGCCGACGCGGTGCGCGGGTGGCTGGCGTTCCTCGGCCCCTGGGATCAGGGTGGCCCGATCAACGACAGCGCCCTCGGCGCCATCAAAGACTTGATCCGCGATATCTGGAACCTGGCGACGGCGCCGCGACCCGATCAGGCACGTGGCGGTTCCGACGCGGATTTGCAGCGGGCCGTACATGCCGCGATCAAAGGCGTGGGCCAGGACGTCGAAGGGTTCCGCTTCAACGTCATGGTTTCGAAGCTGATGATCCTGCGCAACGATCTGAAGCGGGCGCAAGCCGACTCGAGCGTCGGCAGCGCGGTGTGGGACGAAGCCATCCGCGCCTTCCTGCTCCTGGCGGCGCCGGTGTTTCCGCATGTGACCGAGGAGTTGTGGACGGAGGCGCTGGGGCTGCCGTACAGCATTCACCAGCAGCCGTGGCCGACGTACGACGAAGCGGTGCTGGTGCGCGCGCAGGTCACGCTGGTGGTGCAGGTCAACGGCAAGGTGCGCGATCAGGTCGTCCTGGAGGCGGACATCGCGAACAACGAGGCACAGGTCCGCGAGCTGGTGCTCGAGCTACCCCGCGTTCAATCGCACCTGGCTGCCGGCACGGTACAGCGGATCATCGTCGTGCCAGGCAAGCTGGCCAACATCGTCGTCCGCTAGCCGAATAGACCGTCGGCCATGCCGAATGAGGTTGGCCAGCTGCGTCTGCAGTTGCAGCATTGCCAACGGCCGTACCCCGAGCCAATCTGCCCCGGCGCGCAACGCCTGCTGGCGAAAGTCGTCGTCGTCGCACCCGGCCAGGAAAACGATCGGCACATCCTGGAGGGTTTGACGCGCGCGCAAGCGCTGGAGCATATCGAGCCCGTCAACTGCCGAGCGTTGCAGATCCAGCAGCAGGGCATCCGGCTGCAGTAGCCGCAGGCAGCGATGGGCGTCGAGCGAGGTGGCGGCTTCCAACACCTCAAAGCCGGCGCGGTCGAGCATGCGACGCAGCAACTGCCGCACCGACTCGTGGTCGTCGACGACCAGCACGCGACCGGTGTGTGCTGAAGCAGGAGGAGAGGAGTGCTCGCTGCGGTTCATACACTTCGGGCGGCGGGGTTCGTTAGCTGGCCGCGGCGGCCAGGGGAAGGGCGTCCTCCTCGACAAGTTCCTGTGTGTCAGGTTTGATCGCCCAGAACAGTGCCTGCGCCTGACGCGCGAAGTCGAGCAACGTGTCGGCCTGAATGCTCAGGATCGACAGGTAGTCTTGCGGTCGACACGCGTGGTCTTCGAGAACCACGGTAGGATCGCTGAGCAGCAGTCTCGCGTAGTCGCTATCGACCAGCGCCCGAGACACAGCGCGGTCGATATGCCGCAGCAACTCCTTGCCACCAATGACGGGTTGAGTCGCGGTGTCTTGCGCAAGCATGCGATCTAGAATCCGAATCCCGATTGGGGCATTGAAAAGTTGGCGGTATGGGCGACAACGGCAATGGCGAGCACAACTAACTGGGGCAGAAGGCGGCGAAGTCTGGGTCGCATGTGTACCTCACAGAAAGTTCACATTTCGTAACCGAAACGAGCACTCCTCTGTACAGAGTAACGCTCTCCGTGTGATCTTCCGTTATGCCGACCCGAACCAATCAATTCTGCTCAATGTTTCGAAGCCGAACTGGGCCGCGGCCTGCTCGTACCGCTTGGCCAGCCGCCGGACCGCCATGCGGTCACCGCGTCGGCGGGCGTTCTGAATCATGCGCTCGTACGCCATATCGGTCTCAGGCGCGACCGCCAGCACCTCCTCGGCGAGACCGTCGGAGCGAGCCTGGTCGCTGAGGGCCAGCAGGTCAGCCAGCTGCAGCGCGGCCGAGACGTAGCGGGACTGATAGTCGAGGCGCACCGTCTCGAGCCAGTGCCACGCGGCATCCGCGAGCAGCGGTCCGCGGCGATACAGCTCGACAGCCCGGGTCAGGGCCTGAATGAGCGTGTCGCCCGTGGCCCCCCGCGCGCGGGCCAGCGCCGCGTCGAACGCACGCACGTCGGCCACGAGCTCGAGTTGCGGATTCAGCTGGTACGTGTGAGCGCCGTAGCGCACCGCGGCCTTGCTGGCGAGGTCTTCCCGGAGCGAGTATGCCGCCATCTGGAGGTTGTGCAGGGCACGTTCGCGTGGCATCTCGGGCCACATGTGCTCAGCAATCGCCTCGTCCGGCAGCCCCTTGGGATTGAGAATCAGCAGCGCCAGCAACTCACGCGCCCGGTCGACTTTGCGCGTGACCGTCTGGACGTGCTGGCCGTCGCGGTGCAGGACAAACGATCCGAAGAGCTGGGCTTCGAGACGCGGGAGCTCACGCTGAGCGACGAGGCTGAGCGGCGCCGGCGAGCGGATGCCGGTCCATGGTCGGCGCGTGGCCGACATGCGCTCGATCTCTGCCAGCAAAATCGGGCTGACGCCGAGCTTGCGTCCTTCGGCCAGCAATCGCGGGTCTTCGGCCGCCGGTCCAGCCAAGAGCGCGGACAGGTTCGCTTGCTCGGCGATCGCGACAGCCTGCTCCAGATAGCCGAGCGCTTGTTGGGCGCTATGCAGGTTGAGGCACGCGGTCCCAAGCCAGTACAGCGTCTCGGCGCGCTGATCTGGGCCCCAGCTATCTCCGGCGCGACGCAGCGCAGCGTCGAGGTGGTCGATTGCCCGCGCACCCGCGCCGTCCACCAGGTGCAGCCGCCCGAGTGCCCGGTCGACGCTCGCCAGGCTGGGGTTCGAGCCCACGCGCTGCGCTTCGGCCTGGGCACGGGCGAGCAGCTCGCGCGCGGTGAGCAGGTCATCCTGCAACAGGGCAACCTCGGCCCGCCAGACCAGCGTGTCGGCGAGTAATTCACGCTCCACGATGTCTTCGGCCAGCTTGAGCCCGGCGTCGAAGGCCGCGACGGCATCGCTGAGGCGACCGCTCGCGCGGTGCCATTGACCAAGTGCGGCCGTGGCATACGCCTCCTGGCGCAGCGCGCCGACAGAGGTCGCCGCCGTCAGCGCGTCGTTCAACGCGGCTCCGCCCGCGTCCAGGTTGCCGAGTCGCAGATGGAGCTCGCCGAGGATCGTCTGGGTGGTGGCGAGGCCGTTTCGGTCGCCCATCAGCCGCCAGTGGGAGGCCGCCGAAGCCAGTGCCTCCTGGGCCTTGAGGTAATCGCCGGTCCGGTTGCAGAAACTGCCGAAGTTCTGTTGGATGAGCGCCAGATCACGCGACGGGCCGAGCAGCCGCAGCAGCCGTTCTCCGTTTTCAAAGCACTCGCGGGCGTAGGCGACCTCTCCACGCAGCGTCGCGCAGATGCCGCGGACGCCCTGGAGCGTGCCGTCGAATCGGCGCCGCCGATCGACCGGGAGGTCATTATTGCGCAACAAGTGTTCGGCGGCTGACAGCCAGTCTTCGGCCGCCGCCATGTCACTCGTGAAGGTGATGATGGCCAGTTCGATCAGGGCGCCGATCTGGACTAACACGTCGTCGGATCGGCCACCGCAGTGCAAGGCGGCCTCGGCGGCTTGGTACGCCTGTTGCGGGTGGCCGGTCAGCAGCAGCGCCCGCGCTTCGATCAGCGACAGGTCCGGATGAACCCGCCGGAGCGCTTCGGGCAGCAGCTCGAGCGTGAACAGCACCGCCGACCAGCGGCCCGCCTGGACCGCCTCCGCGGCAGATCGGAACACGAGCTCGACCGCGCCATTGATCTGGCCGAGCTCCTGACAGGCGCGTACGACCGCGACCGTATCGAACGCCTCCTCGGCCAGCTCACGTGCCGCCGACCACGCCCGGGTGGCACGGTCGTCCGGGCTCCGACGTAAGCGGTTCAGGACGGTCTCGTGGACCAGGCCGTGCAGGCGGTAGCTCCCGTCCTGGCCGGCGATCAGGAACGGACAGCGCTCCGAGAGCGCCAGCAGCCGAGATGGCCAGGGGCCCGGCCCCAGGACACGCTCGGCCGTCTGTGGAGCGATCGTGTCGAAGACGGACAGCATTTCGAGCCAACCTTGCTCGGTCGGGGTGAGCCGTGCCAGGACTTCGCGCTCGACGTAACTGCCGAGCAGGGAGCCGCCGCCAACGCTGAGCTGGCGGGGCGCGCCACCCAGCAGGATGCCCAGCACCCAGCCCTCGGCCTGCTCGTCGCGGCTGTCGTCGCCGCCGAGCGTCGCGCGCAGGGCGCGAGTCTCGTCGGCGGAAAACCGCAGGTCCTCGAAGCCGAGCGGAAAGACGGCCCCCGCGACGACCAGGCGAGTCATCGACAGCGCCGGCGGTTCCCGAGCCGTCAAAATGACCTGCCCGGCCTCGGGCAGGTCACGCACCAGGGTGTCGACGGCGTTGGTTACCTCCTCTGAATCGGCGACCAGGTGAAAATCGTCCAGGACCAGGATGAAGCCGGCGGGCGCCTCGGCCAGATCGAGAAGCAGCCGGCGAGCGAGTCCGGTGCCTTCGGCGCCTTCTTCGAGCCCGATGCGCAGCTGGGGCACGGAGCCTGACGTCTCGAACCCAATATCCAGCGCGTCGGCCAATCGGGCGAACAACCGCCGTGAGTCGCGGTCCGCCGCCTGCAGACTCAGCCAGGCCACCGCTGCGCCGCTATCGCGGGCATACGTCGCCGCCAGGGTGCTCTTGCCGTAACCCGCGGCGGCAACGAGCAGAATCAGCGGTCGCGCACGGTGTTTGTGGAGGGCTTCGAGCAAGCGCTCGCGTCGAAGCTCGTGCGGAGCCGGGCCCGGTACACCCGACGTGCGCATTGTCACTTTGCATAGAGTATGCGCCAGCAATGGGCCACGCACTCGTCGTCGGCGATTCCACCGCTGGCATCGTGTCCGTCGACGCCGATTCGACCGGCCATGCGCGCGTGTGGCGACGGGTCGGCCAGCAGATCGAGACCAGCCACCACCGCTTTCCGAACTGGTTCCTGACCACCAACCTCGAGCTGCTGGCCCATTTGCAGACGGCCCGACTCGAGGCCGAGACCCTGCGCGCCTCGCGCGGGCAACTGAACCTGACGCAGCCACTCGCGGTGGTCGAGCTCGATGGGCCGGCGCCCGCGCACGACGACGTCTATCGCTACCTGGTGCTGACCACCTGCCTGGACGAGGTCGAGACGGCGCTCGTCGAAACTTCGAACAAGGCCGACGGCAGCGAAGCGCAAACCCTCGCCGACCTGCGTGGGCTGGTCCTGATCTGGCACCCGATCGAACAATTCCTGACGTTGACCGGGCGTACCTACTTCAAGGGCTTGTCCTTCGACGACGTCCGCCGTTTTCAGTTCGACCTGGAGACCACCGGTCTCGACGAGGACCGAGACCACATCTTCATGATCAGCATGCGCGACAGCACCGGCTGGCACGGCAGCCTCGACACCGGCTCGCTGAGCGAGGCGGGGCTGATCGAACAGTTTGTCGAGGTGGTTCAGGCGCGTGACCCGGACGTGCTCGAAAACCACAATATCTTTGCGTTCGACCTGTCCTTTTTGAAGCGCCGGGCCGCCCGGCTCAGCGTGCCGCTCGCGCTCGGGCGCGACGGCTCCGAGCCATGGTTGGAGCTGGACGCCTTCGATGCGGGGGACCGACCTGAGCCCTTCGTGCGCTGGCGCGTCGCGGGCCGCGAGGTGATCGATACGCAGCACGCGGTGCGCCGCTTCGGTGTCGGCGCGCCTGACATGCGGCGGCACGGGTTGAAGGACGCGGCGCGCTACTTCGGCTTCGCCCGAGCCGATCGCGAGTACGTTCCGGGCGCCGAGATCTGGCCGACGTACCGCACCGACCCAGACCGTATTCGCCGCTACGCAGCCGACGATGTCGACGAGGTAGACGGCCTGTCGCGGCGACTCCTGCCGCCGACATTCGACCTGGCGAAAGTGTTGCCGCGCGCCTACGAGCGCATCGCCGCCGATTCCGCGCCGGCGTCGCTGTGGGAGTTGTTGCTCGTGCGCGCCTACCTGCACGCCGGCCGCGCGATCGCCGCGCCCACGCCGCGTTTCCAG